>Ga0210393_10003562_pt1 | contig 12482 bp, 16 predicted proteins | sample IncBWC27OmetaG_FD_160068 | JGI IMG/M metagenome (GOLD analysis project Ga0210393, IMG submission 160068) | Forest soil microbial communities from Barre Woods Harvard Forest LTER site, Petersham, Massachusetts, United States - Inc-BW-C-27-O ... | reverse complement strand
CGTTTGAATCCCGCATGTCGATGCTTTCCGCATCGAATATATACGGGGATGTTAAGCGAACTCAGTGGGACTTTATGGGTTGCCCGTCGCTGTGATAAACCAACCTGATGACCTATTTTTCAGGGTTGTTGATCGCCTTGTGCTTTGGAGTCCTTATTTTGTACACGGCTATTAAAGCAATTCGCTTAAGGCATGGTGAAAAACGGCGATTCCGAGTCCGATTCTGGTTGTTCGTCGCCTTCGTCGTTCTTGTTCTCGTCTTCGGGCGCTGGTTTGCTGCACGCGGCGGCAGCGTCGTCTGGCCGCAAACGATAACGACCAACATTCTTGCAGACCTTGCGACGATTAGCGGCTTGATCTTATTCATTCAGTCTCATCGCTCTCTCGGACGGAATTGGAGTTTTGAGGTTGTCATCCAAGAAAAGCACGAACTCATCGAAAAAGGGCCTTATGCTTACATTCGCCACCCGTTGTACAGCGGCCTTCTCCTGATGTTCATGGGCATGGCTTTGTATTGTGGTCGAAAGGCTTGCATTATCGTCCTCGTCTATTGTTTCTTCGGCGTTTATTTCAAGTCGCAAATGGAAGAACGTCTTCTGGCGAGAACTTTCCCTGCATATTCCGAATGCAAACGCCGCACCAAAGCCCTAATTCCTTTTATCTGGTAGTTGGGCACGATGGTTTTTGAAATCGGGACGATTTCACTCTTTGTCCGGGTAGAGCCGCGACGGAGAGCCCCATGAAGGAATAGTGCAAAACCGCAACATTTCAGGCTTTCCTGACCCCCGCCACTCAGCTGGCCCACAGGGGGTCGAATTTCGAGAGCCTTTTATGCGGTCTTTCGCCCCCTGTTTCGGGGGCAGAGTCGCTAGCCTGCATCTATACCTTCTGAGGCGCACAGCACCCTAGGGAAATGGATGGGAAGGGACAGAACAGGGTAAAGCGTTTTCAAAGCTCAGGCAGTGCTATAAAGCGTGCACGGAATTGCCCGAGCGTAGGATTCCGAGTATCTCTGGGGAGGTCCTTAGAACCCCACAGCCGGGCAACAACCATTTGATGTGACTCTCGGTCTGGAGTTGTCCGGATTTGGTTTTGAATATTTTCCTCCCCACACAGATCGCATTTTGTAGACTGTTGCCATCGAGGAGAAACTGACGACGCTAACAACAGTGCCCGACAGATTCTCAGCTATTCATATTGAGGAACGTGCGCCCCGCACTAACTCTACCGTCCAACAATCGTCAACACTTCGTGGGGCCGAGCCAACGATCTTCTTGCCTGAAATTCTTACTATAGATGCGTGGCTCGTTCGGCCGTCTTTGGACGGCTTTCGAGGCTCAAAATAGTCGCTTGTTGGGTGCGGAAGATTTCTTTCATCTCCCCAGTCAAGCGCGACACGGGCGGAAAGTGTACGTGGACAATTTCGTTCCTCACCGCATAGAGCACCAATTCGGCGATGGAATGAAGATTGAGCTTTCGCAAGATGTTGCTTCGATGCGTTTCTGCGGTTGCCAACGATACTTTCAGGATCGTGGCGATTTCCTTGGAAGCCTTGCCTTCACAGACGAGTTGCACAACCTCGCGCTCCCGTGGCGACAATGTGGTGACGTTGCCCGCGACCGGACTCGCACTATGCCGCTTGAAACCATCGACAATCAGAGCGGAAACTCGCGAGCTAAAGATGCTCTTTTGCCGTTGAAGCGCGTCCACGGCAGCTATCGTATCCTCGGATGCGTCGGACTTAAAAACCCACCCGCGAACACCCGCTTCCAAACACTCGCGGATCACTTGCTCGGAGTCCACGGCGGTAAGCACCAGTATTAGCTGGTCGGGATTGTGTTTCAGGATTTGCCGTGCGGCGTCCAGCCCATTCAGTTCTGGCATGCAAATGTCCAGAATGAGAAGGTCTGGTTTCAATCGCGTGCATTGCTCTACCGCATCGCGCCCGTCCTTGGCTTCGCCGCAGACCTCCCATCCTTGGTGAGACCTAAGCATGGAACACAGACCAATACGGAATATCGGATGATCGTCAGCCACTAAAATGCGAAATGCGCTCATAGAACCTCCCCACTATCGGATTAAACTTATCAGGGCTCACGCGGCGCTGTCTGAGCACATTTGCTCACGCACCCTCGTGCGTCCCGCAGAGACACCGCCTCTTCCGTCCGCCATACCGTGGGACAGCTTGAACTCCTTTGATGGGGTGCCTGCGAGAAAATCTCATTGCTCAATTCTCCTCTCAACGGATTTTGAGTCTTATCTCGTTTTTCGGACGAGTCCAAATTGCTCTCGCCGCCACTGTCAGCTAGGAGGTAGTGGAACGCCTGATCGGGACTTAGCTTGAGAGGATATTTCTAGCTGGATCACGGAGCCTACGCTCGCCCTTCAAGAAGTCCGTAGGCTTGGTGGTCAGGGCGGCCAGCAGGAAGTAGCCATCGGAATCGCAGGTCGCTGCGACTAGAGTGTTGGCGAAATACCTTCTGTCTGAGCCGCCGAAAGGTGCTGGGCTTGCGACATCTGGAGCGACGGCGACCTTGTAAGGTACGTTTGCTCTGGGCGTGACGATTAACCGGGACGGGACTTTGAAGTTGAACGCCTTCCCTAGCTGAATCGTTTTCGTTCTAACCTTTTACAACAAGATTTGGGGACGACAGCTTGAATATCATGCACAGAGTTCTGGCGGGATTCTACATCGCCGTGTTCTTTTCCGTGTTGTCAGCAGCGCAAGTGCCGTTTGACGCTGAGGGGATTTCCGCGCTTAACGTCGATGATTCGATGAAGGGGTGGAAACCCGTTTGTGTATTGCCAACCTGCAACCCCGGAGGAAGTGGAATTCCTACGAGAACTTCGCAAACCATCGACCATGTAAGTCCGTCGAAGGATGGCGACTCGATGGAGATATCGATTACTGGGCCGGAGAATAGCAATGCCTTGTGGACCTACCATGCTGGTGCCGACGACAACGCGACATCCTTCAGCATGAGTCTCTGGGTGTATCCTTCGGATAAGGCCTCCGTCGCCGGGTCGTTCGAGTTCGATCAGTTCAACTTCTCGAAGTCCACGGGGATCGAATTTATGTGGGGCTCACAGTGCAATCAGGTCAACCACCTGTGGCAAGTCTTCGATCAACTCCACGGGCACTGGATCAATACTACAGTTCCATGCTCGCTCGCGGCGAATAAATGGCACCACGTGCGCTGGGATGTTCATCGCGTATCTGGCGACACCGACAGATGCAGCGGCAAGCCCTGTACGTACTATGACACTCTGACGCTAGATGGCGTTGTCCATCCCGTAAACGCCGTGTATCCCGCAGGACCTTTGCCAAATGGATGGTCGAGCGCAGTCGGTTTCCAAGTTCAGATCGATATCGGCGCAACCGGGTCGCCTGCTACCGTGGACGAATACCTCGACCTTGCTGACTTTTCGGCTCTGTAAATGTTAGTTCGGGAAGCGCCGCTCCAGACCATGATCAAAGCCAGCTTCCAAAGGTCAATCTGCGTTGTAGCCCGTCCAACAGGAAATGACGGAGCCTTCGACCATGGCGCAATAGAGACCCGCTTGAGGGGAGCGCCCGAGGCCGTGTCGACGGCCATTGCCAAAGGAAGTGCAACGAATCAAACAGTGATGCATGGAATTCTGTGGCATGGCGATCTCGCCCCGAATTTTCATGCGATTCCCGGATGGCTACTGCGAAGAAAGCTAACTCGACGAAGTAATAGCCCGTTCTCGCGACTTACCGAGACGAGTGCGAATTGGGAGCCAGTACGAAGCGCCTTTCGCAGTCCGGTTGCCGTAACTCTTCCGTCTTGGGCCAGACACAAAGTCATCCCTGCCGAGCACGCTTTACACAACCAAAAATATTCCGGCGCTTTAACTTCGGATGGCCTTAGAGTTCGGTCCGCTTCGAGCAGAAACAGCCTTCCGTCTTGCAAATGACGAAACGAAGCGGAGCACGAAGGATTCGCACATTTGGCGAGCATCGCAATACTCCTAGCACATGGCCTTAAGGCGTGTTCATGGCCGTTCCTCGGTTGTCGCCAACGCTCCAGACGGGTTCTCACGGTTACTTAGCATCGACGTTTTGGGAACACGAGTACTAGACAGAAGCGTAATTGGGTAAAGCTGGCGACCATGGTGCGCGTGTTTATAATTGCTCACGCTTCCGTTGTCAGGCATCGCTATCCCATCCGTCATTTCTCGTAATCCCCGTGAACGGCCAGAGGAAATCTGGCGGCCACTGGAACGTGGCCTTGGGCTTGCTAGGAACGAGTATCGGCTTACCGGGCTTCTCTGCTGGTGGCTGGTGATGCATGGGTGGCCGAGGTGCTTTATCGGGGTCGGGCGTGCGCGGGGTAAATGGTTCGCCAATCGTCATGTGTAAACACCGTCGGCGGAAAAAGATAGCGCAGCGGGTGGCGCTGCGCCATCAGGGGAACAAACGACCGTGGGCCGCGTAGTTCCTCCACACTCCTACTCCTTAAACAGATTTTTAACCCGTGGCATGTCTGTGAACTGTTCACAAGTGCACAGAATTTGAAATAAATGGGCAATTTTCCCGATTTGGGAATGAAGTTATTACTGCATCACGAAGGCTAAAGGAGAAGGCCGAACCTTGTGGGCTCGGCCTGAAACGTGCTGTGGTCTAGATACGAAAATTAAAAGCAGTCGAGAGGGTCCGAATGTCGATAGTATCCTATCGACGCTAACCCATGACTGCCTTGTCAAACAAATTGAATCATAGCTGCGTCAAGCTAGCCCGTCTGTTCAAAATTGCTCACTTTTGACAAAGAAAACTAATCATGACAACCAGCGGTAGCGAAGAATGGGTTCCCCCGCATTGTGTTTCCGCAGAAGCGAAAGTGGCAGACTACAGTCAGCGCAGGCTGGAAATGGCGGAAGAAATCGCCCGATTGGACAAACAGCAAAAGCAATTTGTTCAAAATGCTTTGGTCGTGGGGAGGCGCAAAGGCGACGCCACATATGCTGAACGCGCCCAGCGTATCGCACAGCTACTGGATGATTTGATCACTCTAGAAGAAACGTACTCGGTGCAAGCCGACTGACCGAATGGCTCGCAAAAAACCCGTCGCGAGGGCGGCGGGTTCTTTGGGGGGATTAGGTCGTTCGAGTTACATACAATTTAGACAATCTCCTTCTTTAATTCTTGTCCCGTCGAAAAATGTTACGATTCCGGAACAATTCCGCGTGCGTTCCACCAGCGCATGTCAAGACTGACCTGAGCGGACTTTTGCCAACTCATTGAAACCAAACGTGAGACGAAAAACCCTTGCGCTTCCCCCGGTCGCTTGTCATAATTGGTGACAGTCTTTCCTACTTCTGCCTCATCCTTCATAATGCTGCCGTTTCGCGGCGACTTTTCTTTCTGCTAAAGCTATGAACATTAAGATGAAACGCGATTTCGACCCTCATGCATTCCTCGCTACCATCGGTGAGGGAAGGGAAATTGTGCCTTTTGAAAAGCAGCAAACCATCTTCGCGCAAGGGGATGCGGCTGACGCAGTGTTTTATATCCAAAGCGGCAAGGTGAAGTTGACGGTCGTGTCGCACGATGGGAAGGAAGCGACCATCGGCATCTTGGGTGAGAAGAACTTTTTTGGTGAAGGTTGCCTTGCGGGTCAGCCGCTCCGCATGGCTGCTGCCACGGCAATGACCGATTGCGAGCTTCTGCGCATTGGGAAGAAAGCAATGGTGCAGGCGCTCCACCGGGAACACGCTTTCTCCGACCTGTTCGTCGCTTATTTGCTGACCCGCAACATCCGATATGAAGAGGATTTGGTTGATCAACTTTTCAATTCCAGCGAAAAAAGGCTAGCCAGAATCCTTCTGCTGCTTGCCAATTTCGGCAAGGACGGAAAGCCCGAATCTGTGATCCCCAAGATTAGTCAGGAGACTCTCGCCGAGATGGTAGGCACAACTCGGTCGCGGGTTAGCTTTTTCATGAACAGGTTTAGGAAGTTGGGCTTCGTCGATTATGGCGATAGCGGGCTGCAAGTCCACAGTTCACTTCTCAACATCGTTCTTCACGACTAGAATTTCGTTCCAACAAATGGGCTGGGCCGAGCCCGCCGAAATTATTTTCCGACCACTCTTTCGATCTGCCCAACCTTTTTCTGAATCACGCCTTTGTTGTGTTCGGCTTCTCCTCTAGCCTCTAGATCAGGGTTGTTGGTGACTTGGCCCACCTTCTTTTTGATGGTGCCTTTTACTTCGTGAAGATTGCCAGTGATTTCGTCCTTGGTGCTTTGGTTCATCCGTTTTCTCCCTTATCGTAGAATCTTGCCTAAGCAAGCGGAAGCTCTATTCCAGCGCGAACGCTTCGTAACAGCCAGTGGTGATCCGGGCTCCGTGTGGGTGTCCCGCTGTTTACATTAGCCGCACCGACGAGAATATCCCCAGCCACCGCCACCGAATAAAAACAAGACGACAAGAACAATCCAATACGGTTTTCATCGTTGGACCTCCATTTGTAATGAGGAAGCAGAACTGGCCTTTGTAACGGTCGTGCCACTTCCTCCCTACGCACTACGATAGAAGTCACAAGGATGGGTGTCTGGTCACATTGGATCACTTTGAACAATTCACATCGTCGCAGTTTCCAGCAGCATAAGGCCAACTTGGTTGTCGGAACTGAGCAGTTTAGGTCAGCCGAGCGTTTATTCCACGCCTATGCTATATGCATCGAGGATGGAGATTCGCAGCAACGAGTAGCCGTCTTCGTCTCTCTCGGAAATAAGAAACGGAATATGACCCACATCATCGACAAACCAAAACCAAAACTGCGTAAAGCTGCCCAACCGCCGCTGTCACATCCCGGCGCGGCTCCTGAATCGGATCGTGCCAAGAAGCCACCGCTTACAGACCCGCCTGCCGCAGACGGGAAACTCAGTCCCGGAGATCGCGTCGAGGGTTTGGGAAATTTCGGAAAACCAACTGGAGAAATCGGCACAGTTGAGCGAACCAACGAAGAGGACGCAGTGGTCAAGTGGGATGATGACGGACGTACGAGAACCCACCAACCGTCGCTCAAGAAAGTTTACCCAGCAACAAGGCTTCGGTCGGGTTTGTAGGAGACTATGGGCAGACGAGACGTGCCAAAGATTCGCTGCGTCGTCTTGGATGAGCTTTGCAGGATACAACGCATATCAAACTCCAAAGTTTGACCATGTTTTTCCGGGTTGCGGCGGTGGTAGACGCAAGGTGGGTACATTCGGGGACTACTGGACGGAACTTTGTTATCGCGCTAGTCCTGTCCACCACAGTACTCTGCCGACGATGCGCCAATGGGAGTCCGCTGCCAGTACGACAGATTCGTATGCACGGTCATCTGAGACCAAAACCTCGGTGTGGTCGAATCGCATTAACCGCGACACCAGCAGCCCCTTCTCAATATTCCATGCCACAACAATCTGTCCCAGCAGGTCGTCACGAGAAACATCCGAAATATCGACCGCGATGATGTATCCGTCGAGGATCAAGGGTGACATCGAGTTACCCTTTACTCGGAGGGAAACTGTAGAAGCAGGATTAGGACACCAGTCGATGGGCGCTGCCAAAATCGCTTCCGGCTTCAACTGAAGGAGATCGGCAACTTTGTCGCCCCTCTCGCCCGGAGTCGCAGCTTGCACGGGAAGAAGCGGAATCGCAACAAGAGACCCTTTTTCGGATGGCCAAGTTCTTTTTGCGCCTGCATGGACGACCTGCACATTTGGGAGTCTGTCTTCGCGCAAGCGGCGACGGGCTTTCGGTAGAACCCGCATTACATCTGCCGTGCTCAGACCTGCCTCACCCCAGAAGAACCAGCAGAGCGGATCACCCGCCAAGTTTCCAAGCTCAATGAAGGCATCTGCGGGCGGTTCAGCCTGACCCCGCTCCCATCTGGAGATTGTCATCGCAGATGTGCCAATCTTCCTCCCAAGTTCCGACTGACTTACATTCAAATTCCTGCGGAAAGCCTCGATCTTGCGAGACGACTCGGGAAGAATGGATTTGATGCTGCGGGTCATGGCGCTAACCCTCAGAATGCAATTTCCACCATTCTAGCCCTAATGACTTACAAACGCCGAACTCTTAATCCATTATCCCTCCCCACGCTCATTCCGAATAGCCGCATGCGCTATCCCGTGCCCGTAGCCGACTCTTCTTGGTTCAGCATATCTTTCACCTTTCGCACAAGGTCTAATGGGAGAAATGGTTTTTCCAGAACGTTTGCTCCGTATTCACGCACTTTTGGGAACTGATCGCCAAAGCCCGTCATAAACAAGAATTTCGTTTCCGCATGCACCGCACGAATTCGCCTTGCAAGCTCAAGCCCGTTGAGTCCGGGCAACACAATATCGCTTATCAAAATCTCTATCCTGCCCTCCTGTTGCTCGCTACAGCGCAGTGCCTCCGCACCATCGGCGGCAGAATGGACGGAAAAACCGTGACGTTCGAGGGTCCTCTGCAAAAGCTCTCGAAGGTCGGCATTGTCTTCGACTATCAGAATGGTGACGGGACGATGGTGGGGAGATTCGATGTGCAGTCCTTTGTGCTGGGATTGAGCGGCTACAGTGCCTCTCGTTTCCAAGTCATGCACAATCCGTCGAGCAACAAGGCGCAAGGAGTCCATCTGCTCAGCGGTCACGAGACGTGGCACCCGGTCCATCACGCAGACGGCTCCTATCGCCTGCTGACTGGATGTGATGAGCGGTATTCCTGCGAAAAACCTTATTCCGAGATCTGTCACTAATAAATTGTTAGCAAATATCGGGTCAGAAAGTGCATCGGCTACGACAAGGATGTCGGATCGCAAAATTGCATGAGCAGAAAACGACCGCTCCCGTGGAATCTCATCGAACTCAAGGCCAATTGTCGATTTGAGCCACACCCGTTCCTGATCGACAAAGCCGATCTTACCGATAGGCATAGCGCACGTGAGAGTGGCCAGACGAAGCATGTCGTCGAACCCTTGCTCGTTGGATGTCCGAAGAATTCCGAAGCTGTGAAGACTTTCGAGGCGAGCGACTTCATCTTGGGGCAGAGGCGAACCGAGGGATTCACTGTCGGGTTTGCCTTCCAATGGATGCTTTTCGGATATGTGACGCTCAAAGACTGCGGCAAGTTCAGAATTAAGCCGTTCGGCAGTGGGCTTTTCGACGCCATGTCGCAGTCTTGCAAACAGAATTGCGCCACAAGCAGAGCAGACCCCGGAAAGGTCTCGTTCCTTATCGGGTCCGATTTGGCGAACGTCCCTCAAGAAAGGCCGACTGCCCATCACTTTGCCTTGCCAAAGATTGGGGAAGACTGCGGGAGAACCCTTCGAGGGAGGGGCTCACGCTAGTGCTTCGCACACTACGACCCCCCTCACTTGCGACGATACAAAAGATTGGCGCGATTTCAATACAGTGAAGGCTGTAGTTCAGTTGGCCGTTCTGTGGTTTGCGCTAGGGTGTGCACTGCTGATCCACAAAGTCACGAAGGATCGGAGCGCCGGGGTGATTCTTAGGTTAGACACCACACGGAGTCTTTCATTGGCCTATTCGTCGACAGGTGACTTGGTCATCAGGCCAGCGCCACACACCACATACCGAAGCCGCTCCGTCCTGTGGGCAGGTTGGACTGATCCCTGTCCACCGTTTTAGTTGATCAGAACCCTTGTCCGAAAGGATGTACGTCGTCGAACCCGGTCTCATTGCCTGCTGACCCGAAGGTCGATGCGTGCTGGGTATCGTTATTCTTCATTCTTCGGAATTGTTCTTTTCTCCATCTGAATAATTAGGCTGCCCATTTTGCCTAGTATCTTAGCCAGCTTGCTTCGGTCTATTTCGTTTTGTGCTCTTCTCTGTAGTGTTGACCAACGTTGTAAAATGCGTGATTCCTTGGGTTCGCCATTCTTCATCAGAGACCCCTGTTGTGCTCTGCAATTTGCGACTGACGAAGTTGCGCATCTTTGATAATAAGGAGTACCTGCCAAAAGCCCCTCCATTTGGATCAAGGGCATTCATGTCACTTTGCAATTTGCGGAACGGAACGGCATGTGGATACCCACTTCTTTCGATGCCATCGCTACAGTCCGCTTCTCAGGGCAGTACACACTTGCTGGCCTCGATATTCAAGCCTCCGACTCGCAATCCATCACGCCGAAATAGGAGAGGATGAGCTGTTTCCTTTCGAGCGAAGGATTCTCGCAGGCCGTCCCCTAGTTTTTGGACTCCCCCGCCTTATTCTGCTCCTATCCGGCGGCGTCCCTAACAGCCCAAGTGTTCTGGAAAATGCGTTCGAGCAAATGCTCTTGCGGCACTGCAAGGGTTGAAAGTGACCAAGGTGATTCACTGATGCTGGGATGCCGAGAGGACGGGACTAATCCATCAATTCATCGGAGTCGTCGGCTTCCGGTTCCGGTTGCCTGACATGCTCCACTACTGGCGCGAATGCGCGGGAAGCGTTGTGGACAGCCATATGTTTCAGCATGTCCGTAGCCGACTGAAGGGGCGTCTTACAAATCTTGTTCGTGCTAATCGCGTCCCCGCAGTCACTGCATACCATAGTAGTGCCGCGCCTGCAATCCTTCTGGTCAGTCAGGCTCGATAATCTAAGTCAGTAACGGAGTGAGTTAGCCAACAATGCACACCATAGTGTGCGTGTTCAGAATTGCTCACTTTTCAATTGTCAGGCATCGCTGTCCCATCGTGCATTTCCGATAGTCTGCGTGAACGGCCAGAGACAATCTGGCGGCCACTGGAACGTAGCCTTGGGCTTGCGGGGAACGAGTATCGGCTTGCCGGGCTTCTCCGCTGGCGGCTGGTGGTGCGTTGGTGGCCGCGGTGCCTTATCAGGGTCGGGCGTGCGCGGGGTAAATGGTTCACTAATCGTCATGTGTAAACACCGTCGCCGAAAAAAGATGGCGCAGCGGTGGCGCTGCGCCATCAGAGGAACAAACGACCGTTGGCCGCGTAGTTCCTCCACACTCCTACTCGTTAAACAGGTTTTACAACCCGTGCATATCTGGGAACTGTTCACAAGTGCAAAGAATTTGAAATAAATGGAACTTTTCCCGATTTGGGATTCAACTCAATCAAATATCCGGTTCTGTTCAGAATTGAACGGTGTGTGAGAATAAATCGGGAATAAGGTGGGAATATTCGCGACGAGGGAGATGCTACGTTTAAGACTGAAAATGTCAGGTGATCCAAGTTATGAGGATGGAAAAGCTGTTTTTCGGTGTGCTGCGAGTCCCGACATTCTTGGGTCCACGATATTTCAATCCCACGCTCGCCCAGGCGGCTTTACCTCTTGTGGATTTTCCGCAACTTTGAAACGTTGCCCATCAAGGTGCTAAACCCGCGACAACAACGACGTATTGAGGCTATGTGCGCCTGGCAAGGGTTTGTCTCCGTGCTGGAAGCCAATGAACTGGTCGACATTCCTCTGCGTGGGACCATTGAACAGCGCCCGCCAGTTGCACCACCGCGCAGGCCTAATCGAAGCGTCACTGATGCGGAGGCACCGTTCGCGCCGGATTCTGGTGGCTAGGATTACCGTAAGTGCCACCTCAACTCCTGTTGGAGGCTTTCAGTCTTACCGTATTCTGTCCGAACTTGGCTCAGCCGTTCTTGTCGCCGCTGATGCTCCAAATCGGCTTCTTGGCTATGTGCCTCGCAATTCCAGTAAAGCATGTTCGCAAAATGGATTGCCTCCGTTTCCTCTTCTAGTGCCACGAGTTTGGCTTGGCGAACAGAGTCGCCATTCGCTGCAAAAGCACGCGGAGTCATGGTGTCTGCTGGTTTCTGGAGGATTTGGGGTTCGGCATTATGGTTTTCATATAAATTTCATGGAAGAAGTCTTAACTTGTGTGCGTCAATCGGATCAGGTGCATGTAGCGCGTCTTGTGGGGTGTTCCATCGGGATGGGCTGGCTGGCTTGTGTTTGTTTCAGCCGCGTCCGGCACCGAGAGGTTGTCGTTTAACACTACGACCTCTCCCGACCCATCGGCGTTCTTCACTATAAGGCCTTCCTCGAAGCCTCGCACCGCTGCGTCAACGGGCAAGATTTTGAGCAGTTCTGTTAGTGAATCTACTTGTATGGTCATTTGGTTCACCAACTCCAGTATTCCTATTTGGAACCGGGAAAGACTGAGCCCTAATGACCACAAGGCCAACTATTGTTTTCTGCTTCCCGAATTGGGAACCAGCAGCCCCAACCTCGTTTTCCAACCAAGTAAATAATTGCATTTTGTCGAGTCACCTGTCATGATTGGTGACAGCCTTCCCCCATTTGTTGGACTCATTCTTCATAAAGCTGCGTTTTTCGCAGCGACTGCTCTTACTGGCGCAACCAGCCTACTTATGAGTGTCAAGAAGAAACGTGAGTTCGACGCGAAAGCATTCCTTTCCACCATAGGCGAGGGCCGGATACCTTTGCTGTTTCGACGGAGACAGACAATCTTCTCGCAAGGCGATGCCGCTGCTGCGGTGTTTTAT
>Ga0210393_10003561_pt1 | contig 12484 bp, 11 predicted proteins | sample IncBWC27OmetaG_FD_160068 | JGI IMG/M metagenome (GOLD analysis project Ga0210393, IMG submission 160068) | Forest soil microbial communities from Barre Woods Harvard Forest LTER site, Petersham, Massachusetts, United States - Inc-BW-C-27-O ... | reverse complement strand
CTCGTGGTCCGCTGCGAGCCACGCAACTACGTACGCAGCGGCGCGTGCTCGCCGAACTGGCCATCCACCAAGGACTCAACGAAGAATGGCGCGAAGTTCTGCCGCGGATCCTCGCCTTCGACGAGCGCAGGGATGCGACCGTGTCGGTGGAGTCTTATCGGCCGGGAATAGACCTAGCAGAGGTGCTGGCGCGCCACCCGGACCGTGTCGAGGAGCTGACCGCCGCGGCCCTGAGCGCCATAGCGCCGCTGCATCGGCGGACTGCTACGTTTGTCATCGTCGACAATGTCTGCTTGTTGCGGCGATGGGTCATCGAACCATTGGCGGACCTGGCCGACATGTGCAGGCGGCTCGATCCCGGCCTGGTTCCCGAGGTGGACCGGCTCGGAAAGATGTTACGGCAGGCCCTTATTGGCTGGCGTATGCCGGTGAGTTGGACGCATGGCGACTACACCCCCGGCAACGTTCGGGTGGCCGGCATGCAGGGTCCGGTAACCGGCATCGTGGACTGGAGCGGGGCGCGGCCGGGCCAGCTAGCGCTGATCGACGAGTATCTAATGATCCTGACGGCGAGCTACCTGGTGGAGCGATCTGATCTGGGCAGAGTGGTCGCTGAGCGGCTGCGGGCGGGCGGCCTTTCAGACCGAGAACGTAATGCGCTGCGTGCCGCCCGCGACCGAGCGGACGCGGACATTGGCCTCCATGACCACATCAACGAAAGCATCGACGAGCGCGTTGCCATTCTGTTGACCTGGCTCCACCATGTTGCCGACTTGTGGCGCAAGCGCGCCACCCATCCCAACCAGCACATCTGGTGGACCACCAACGTCGCTCCGGTGCTTGACGCCGTCGCTGCGGGGCACGGATTCGATGTCTCACCCGCGCCGACCGCGCGGGCCGCGGCGCCATAAACGGTACTCCGATGACCACGTCACCGTCCGTCGAGGATGCCGCACAAGCGCTGGGACCTCAGGCCGATGGCTTAACCATGCAAAACCGACAACGAACGCACAGAGAACATGGTCGGCCTAGTGACCTGGCCGCTGCCGGTGTCGATGCAGCTGCGGCTCAGCGGGGAGTGTTAACCATACTCGACGGGCGGAGCTCGGGGATGGTTCGGGAGGTCGTGGAGGATGATTCGAGCGTCGCCGGCCGGCTTGCGTGGCTCGGCGCTCGGCTTACCATCCGGCCAGCCCTGGCTATTGGCAGCCACTTGGCGCACGTGCCGTGGCCATGGGGCCTCGTCGACTTCGCCGCCCGGGCCGTGACGCCCGCGCCGGGCAGCGTTCGCGCCACGATTCGGTTGCCGCATTGCGCCGCGCGATTGGTCCGCGCTGCCGGTGTTCTGCCGGCCGACGGCAGCAGGGGCGTCGTGTTGTACATGCACGGTGGCGGCTTCCTGACCTGTGGCGCCCACACGCATGACCGGCTCGTCACCGAGTTGTCGAAGTACGCCGATACCCCGGTGCTGGTGATGAATTACCGGATGCTGCCCAGGCATTCGATCGGTGAGGCGATCGATGATTGCTATGACGGCTATCGGTGGCTGCGTGACCGGGGTTACGGGCCCGACCAGATCGTCTTGGCCGGCGACTCCGCTGGAGGCTACCTGTCACTCGCGCTGGCGGAACGGCTGCTCAACGAAGGCGAGCAGGTCGCGGCTATCGTCTGCATGTCACCGCTGCTGCAGATCGCCAGGGTCCTCAAGCAGGCGCACCCCAACATCCACAGCGATGCGATGTTCCCGGGCAAGGCGTTTGACGCATTCGCCGACTTGATCGCCGAGGCGGCCCGGCGTCACATCATGGATGGGCGCCCCGAAGAGATCTACGAGCCGCTCGACCACATCGAGCCGGGTCTACCCCCCACGTTGATCCATGTATCCGGTTCCGAGGTTTTGCTGCACGACGCTCGCCTGGCCGCGCAGCGGCTGGCCGCGGCCGGAGTACCGGTCCAGCTGCGGGTGTGGCCCGGCCAGATGCACGTGTTCCAGATCGCCGCGCCAATGGTGCCGGAGGCCAACCGGTCATTGCGCCAGATCGGCAACTACATCCGTGAGGCGACTGACCCGTACCACCGTGTAGCGGTTTGTACCGCCCGCGCCCGCGTACCGGGATCTCGCCGCGACGTCATCGCCTATTCCGCCTCAAACCGGTTGCCGCCGCCCACAATTCACCGTCGAACTGGAGATAGCTGATAATGCGCACCCTCGTTACTGGCGCTGCCGGATTCATCGGTTCCACCCTTGTCGACCGCCTGCTGGAGGAAGGACACCAGGTGACAGGGGTCGACAATCTCAGCGCCGGCCCCCCCGTTGCCAACCTCGAATCGGCCCGCCGACACAACGGTCCCGGTCGCTTCACGTTCGTTGCCGTCGACGTCCGGCACCCCGAGCTGTCCGGCGTCGTCGCGGGGTCCAACCCCGACGTGGTGTTCCATTTGGCCGCCCAGGTCGACGTGCGCCGCTCCGTTGATGATCCGCTATTCGATGCCCGCAACAACGTGCTGGGCACCATCAACGTGCTGGAAGCGTGCCGGCGGGCAGGAGTACCGCGGATCGTCTACGCCTCCTCGGGTGGCTCCCGCTACGGTGCGCCGGCTTCGTTGCCCGCCACCGAGGACGCTCCCGTGGACCCGCTTTCCCCCTATGCTGCCGCGAAGGTCGCCTGCGAGTTCTACATGCGCGCCTACGCCGGCATGTATGGGCTAGCGCCCATCTGTCTGGCACTGGCCAACGTCTATGGGCCACGCCAAGACCCATACGGGGAAGCCGGCGTGGTCACGATCTTCGGCAGTGCGATGATCTCCGGCCGTGCCACGACCATCTACGGCGACGGCAGCGCCACCCGCGACTACGTTTACGTCGACGACGTCGTGACCGCCTTCCTGTGCGCCTCGGAAGCGCCGATCACGACGACCGGCACCTTCAACATCGGCACGGGCGTACAGACGACGGTCACCGAATTGCACCGGCTGATCGCGGCGGCGGTCGGCGTCTCGCGTCCGCCTGATCACGCCGAGGCTCGCACCGGCGAGGTTCATGCGAGCGCATTGGACCCGACCCGGGCGGGGCGGGAGCTGGGCTGGAAACCAGACACCGACCTCACCGACGGCATCAAGCGCACCGTTGACTGGCTGCGCGCCCTCCTCGATCCCCAGCCGGCAGCACTTGCTGTGGCTTGAGAGCGCCAAATCAAGGTCAGGAATATAACGGTTACGTCACAACCGACGACCATGAACAGCCGAATCGTACGAGGTCATGTGCAACATGACCCAGCCCAAGTCGGCTTTACGACATCCTGCAGATTTCGCCGTTTTGATACTTTGATCTTGTCCCGTTGCTACTGTGCCACCATGGCGGATGCGCAGTTACTTGGTGAGGGGTCACACGGCCGCCCCGGCGACGGCGCTGGTACGGAAGGCAATCGGCGGGTGGAGCGGCGGCGTAACGGGAGGTCCGGTGATTCACCGGCCGACATCCTGACGCGGTTACCTGCCGTGGTGGTGTTGGAGCGGATCCCGGTTCCCACGCTCGCTATCGCGCGGGACGGCACCATTTTGTTCGCGAATACGGCGTTTGCAGAGATGGTGGGTTACCAGCAGGACGGCTTGGCGGGATTGGCGTTCCAGGAGGTCTTCCATACCGAGCCGGCCGCGTTATCCGCGCTCTCTAGCGTCGATGCACTGGCCAATCTTGTTGTAGAGCTGCGGCATTGTGAGGGTTGGACGGTGCGGGCCAGGATGAGCAAATCGGCGCTGATGCGTTCCGAGGATCCGGTTGTGTTGGTCACGTTCGAGAATTTGACTGAGCGGCTGTGGGGGGACCAGCGATAGTGGTCAGGCCGGTCAGGTGATGGGCTGGCTCGGGGTGTGGCGTAGGGACTCGCGGTCAAGAAACTCGCGGAAATAGGCCAGTGATGTGTCGGCGACGATTGCTGGCAGGAGAAGTTCTAGTGATCGGGTTAGTCGCTTGATGTGATCGTCGCCGTCCGCTGTCTTGGCGAACAGTTGGGCGCCGAGCATGGCGGTGAGGACCGATTCGCTGACCACGTAGGGATCGAGGTCCTCGCGCAGGTCGCCCTCGGCGCTTGCCCGGGTGGCCTGGGTCGCCATCGCGTCCAACCGGCTGCTCCACACTTGGGAGGCTGCGCTGTTGAATTCGGCCAGTACGCGGGTGAGTTGTTCAGCTGTGTGGGCCGTTTTGTCGGAGACAAGGAGATCTGCGACGACGAATACACCGTGGATCATGTTCTCGAGTGCAGGCGAGGATGGTTCGCACACATTGCGGAACGCGTCGTGGGTTAGGTTGGTGCCTTGTTCGATGATGGCGGTTGCCAGCGCTTCTTTGGAGTCGAAGTGATGGTAGAGGGCGCCTTTGGTCATTCCCGCACGCTCGATGATCTCGCCTAGCCCCGCGGCCGCGTACCCGACCTCGCTGAACAGATCCATCGCGGCGCCGAGGATCTTTTGGCGGGTGGCTTCAGACCGGGCTTGGGGCACCATCGTCCCTACACCTCCGGAGTGCGGTAGACGTGTGTTGGCGCCGTGACCAATCGGGGCTACCTCTGTCGCTGTTCGTGGCTGAAGGTTAACAGCGGTGGTTTAAGGGCCGGTGTGCGCTGAGGCGGCGGCGTGGACTTCAAGTGAGGGTGCCTCAGCGGAAACCTTTTTCACCGCGAGTGCGTGGCGTCGTTTGATGAATTGGGTGAAGTAGTCGATTCGGTCGGGATTGGTGAAGCTGGGTAACGCCAGTATCCATGCCTTCTGGAGGTTGTCGAGGTGGTGCTCGGGCTGGTCGAGATCGCTGATTCGGCGGATACCCGCCCATAGCGCAACCAGTATCTTGGCAATGTCCTCGGGATCGTGGTGGTCGATGACGTCGCCCTCGGTCACTGCTTTATGGACGAGGCTGGTGACGGTCTCGATCCAGGATTTCCACAGGCCGTTCGTGTTATCCAGGGTCTCGAGCAGTCGGACACCGGCTCGGGCCACCTCGTCCTGGGTGTTTTGAACGGCAAGGAGATAGACAAGATCGATCAGCGTTTCTAGTCCCGACATCTTGCGGGCAAGCAACTCGGTGGCTGCTCCACGGCTCATCTCGGTCAGGTCGTCGACGATCGCTAAGGCCAGTGCTTGCTTAGACGAAAAGTGAAAATACATGGCCCCTTTGGTGAGCTCAGCCTCTGCCAGGATGTCATCGAGGCTGACCATGCTGTAAGGGCTGTGGGCGAACTGACGTGACGCGGCGGCGATGAGTCGCTGGCGTGTGTTGCCGGCTCGTCGTTCGCTGGTCTCGGTCATTGCACTCCCTGTCTGGTCACGGCCGCCGCGCAGCGGCGGGATCGCGTCGCGCCAGGGCAACCTTGCCACCGAGTCAGTCCCTTCGATGATAGGGGGCTCTGACTCGCCAGGTGTGTTGACCCGCCCTGGGCGTAACGCTGTACCCGAAGTCTTCCGCGGGTCCGCGGTCTGCTCTTTGCCTGACAACCCGCGTTTGACCATGGTTGTAATTTTACTGGAAGACTGCCAGTTTGTGAATTGTGTTTACCGCATGCCAATTAGTATGTATTCTGCTCACTCAGATGCATCATCGGTATTTACGTAGGTCACAGCCAGGTACGGCGGCAACGCGCCCGCCCTCCGGGTCGGGCCCGCTTCCATTAGGAGGAACCATGTCGCTCGTGATGACACAGCCGGAGATGCTGACGCCGGTCGTATCGACTTCGAACGCGTTGCTTGCTGGGGGGATATCCGGGCACCCCGGCGACGGCGCAGGGGGGGACGGCAATCGGCGGATTGAGCGGCGGCGTAATGGGGGGTCCTACGGTTCACCGACGGAGATCCTGAGTCGGTTGCCTGCTGTGGTGGTGTTGGAGCGGTTCCCGATTCCTTCGCTCGCAATGACGCGGGACGGCACAATCTTATTTGCGAATACCGCGTTTGCAGAGATGGTGGGTTACCCGCAGGACGGCTTAGCGGGGCGGGCGTTTCCTGAGGTCTTCCATACCGTGCCGGCCGCGGTATGCGCGCTCTCTGGCGTGGATGCACTGGCGAATCTAGTTGTGGAGCTGCGGCATTATGAGGGTTGGACGGTGCGGGCCAGGATGAGCAAGTCTGCGCTGATGCGCCGCGATGATCCGGTTGTGTTGGTCACGTTCGAAGATTTGACGGAGCGGCTATGGGAGGACGAGCAATAGTGTCCCCTGGGCTTGGCCCTGTTTGGCGGAGACAGGGTTAGGCGGTCTTGTCGTCTGATTGGTTCTACTCTGTATATTCGGCTGGGCTGAGCACGCCACGGCTGAACGCCTGCGCCGGTTTTAGGTTCGCTCGATCCAGTCGTCGACGGCGAGCTCAGCGGCGGAGCGCGGGTGGGCCCAGCTGACTCGTTTGTGCTGATTACCGGCGGTCACGCGAGTCGGCGCGGTTCGTTGGATGCTTGCCCGACTCGATCAACTGGTAGGCCTCTACCGCTTGTGCTCAGAGACACGCCCGGCCCAGGGTCCCCGTCGCGGTCTCCGGTAGGTCCGCAGTCTGTTCTTCCCTGTCATTCCGGGTGTATGCATGCCTTGCGCCACGGCTGAGACTATAGGTCTACGATAGTTCCTATGCTCTGACAATAAGTATGCATTATCTTGATTCGAGTGTATGATCGGTATCTACCGCGGTCGCACCAGTCGCAGCCGCAACCGCGGCCGGTCTCAGGATCGGCCTGCTTCCGTTAGGAGGACCACATGTCGTTCATGACCACACAGCCAGAGGCGCTGATCGCCGCGGCCGGAGCCCTGCAAACCCTCGGCTCTGCAATGACCGCCGGCAATGCGGCGGCGGCGACCCCGACCACCGCGGTGGTTCCCGCGGCTGCCGACGAGGTGTCGGCGCTGACGGCGGCGCAGTTCGCCGCACAAGGCGCCCTGTACCAAACGATGAGCGCCCAAGCCACCGCAATTAACGAGCTATTCGTCAGCGCGTTGACGACCAGCGCCGGATCGTATGCGGCCACCGAGGTCGTCAACGCGGCTGCGCAGCTTTAAGCCGTCGAAGGATTAGCTATGGATTACGGGGCTTTGCCACCGGAGTTCAACTCCGCGCGGATGTATGCCGGTCCGGGGCCCGGGTCGATGCTGGCCGCTGCCGCCGCCTGGAACGGGTTGGCTGCCGAATTGCGCTCCGTAGCTTCCTCTTACGGGTCGGTGATTTCGGGATTGATTGACGGGCCCTGGCTGGGGCCGTCGTCAACGGCGATGGCGGCAGCGGCCATGCCCTATGTGGCGTGGCTGAGCGCGACCGCCGGACAGGCTGAGCTGACGGGCGCCCAGGCGCAAGCGGCGGCGGGTGCCTATCAGGCGGCGTTCGCGATGACGGTGCCGCCGCCGCTGATCGCCGAGAACCGCGCTCAGCTGATGACGCTGACCGCGACGAATTTATTGGGTCAGAACACGGCGGCGATCGCGGCCAACCAGGCCCAATACAGCGAGATGTGGGCCCAGGACGCCACGGCGATGTACGGCTACGCCGCGAACTCGGCGGCAATCACCGCGGGGGTGACGCCGCTCACCCCGCCGCCGGAGACCACCAACCTGGCCGGGTTGGCCGCGCAGGGCGTCCAGAGCGCCGGGACGTCGGCTAACGGGGGCGCGCAGTCAGCGCTGTCGAAGCTGGTCTCCTCGGTTCCCAACACGCTAAATAGCCTCAGTACGTCCGGTTCGTCGACGTCGTCGACATCGTCAACGTCGGGACTTTCGGGACTCCTGAACGGGCTTCTGGGCGGGTCTTCCTCCGCAGGGACATCCACGACAGGGCCCGCCGGAATGGGTGGTGTGGACACGTCCAGCATCGCGAACAGTGTGATTTCGCAATACCTTGGTATGCCGGGGTGGCTTGGCATTCAAATGTTACAAACCGTGCTCGGGCCCCTTATTGGTACGCCGATGACCAATGCACTCACCCCCGCAGCCGCCGCGGCCGGAGACGCGGCGGCGGGTGCGGCGGACGCGGCAGCGGGGGCGGCGGACGCGGCAGGCGGGGCGGCGGGCGCCGGTCTTGCAGACATGGGCGGTATGGCGGGTCTCGGTGAGGCGGCCTCAGTTGGTGGGTTGTCGGTGCCGGCGAACTGGGGCTGGGCCGCGACAGCTCCGGCGGGGCTGCTGGGGTCGGCGCCGATGCTGGCTCCTGCGGCTGCGGGCGCCGATCTCGGCGCCGGACTGGGTTTCCCATTCATGTTCCCCGGGCTTGGCGGGCTAGGGCGGGGGGCCGTAACAGCGGGCGCTGGGGCCATCGCGGGCGCTGCTGCTGCCAAATACCTGCCACGCCTTAAGGTGATGCCGCGCTCACCAGGGGCTGGATACCCGGATGAGCAGGAAGCCGCGTCAACCGCGAAATATCCGGTACCCGCCACATTCCCGACAAACGGACACGCGCCCCCCGGATACCAGCCGGCCATCGTATACCTGCCGGCCAATGGGCACGAGCCGGCCAACGTATGACAGGCAGGGGCCGCATCGATGGACTCGGGGTCTGACGGCCTTGCACGCGCTAAATATCAAGACCTAACCATTCCACTTAGTTAAGGAGACGAAATGCCTACGCGTTTTATGACTGACCCGCATGCGATGCGGGCGATGGCGGGCCGGTTTGAGATGCATGCTCAGACGGTGTCGGATGAGGCTCGCAAGATGTGGGCGTCCTCGACGAATATCGCCGGTGCCGGCTGGAGTGGGCAGGCGCAGTTGACCTCGTACGACACCATGGGTCAGATGAATCAGGCGTTCACCAACATCGTGAACATGCTGCACGGGGTGCGTGACGGGTTGATCCGTGACGCCAACAACTACGAGACCCAAGAGCAGGCCTCGCAGCAGCTCTTGAGCAGTTAGCCGCGAAAACCCCTGCCGCCCAATCAAGAGGACCTAACCATGAGCATCAATTACCAGTTCGGCGATGTCGACGCCCACGGCGCCCTCATCCGCGCACAAGCCGCTTCCCTGGAGCAAGAGCACCAGGCCATCGTTCGCGATGTGCTTGCTGCCGGTGACTTCTGGGGCGGCGCCGGTTCGGTGGCCTGCCAGGAGTTCATCACCCAGTTGGGTCGTAACTTCCAGGTGATCTACGAGCAGGCCAACTCCCACGGGCAAAAGGTGCAGACCGCCGGCAGCAACATGGCCAGCACCGACAGCGCCGTCGGCGCCAGCTGGGCCTGACGCGCTGGTGAGGCGACGGGGGCCCGGCGGTTCGGTTGCCGTACTGATCGTCGGCCAAGACGCGCGACGTGCCTCGAGGTCTGGCCCAACACCCCGCATGGCAGGAAACCAATGATGACTGGGCTAAGCAGCGATTACGGGTCGGACAGCTCGTCAAGCGAACATCGCCAATCGAGGGGCACCACCCTTGAAACTGGGGGGGCGGCTTAAATGGTGAGTGTCGAGGCGGCTCGGGTTCCGTCTCGCGCCATTGATATTGATGATATCTGGCCCAACAAAAGCGCCATCTGGCTACTTCTGCTTGCCCAGGCGGGTGCATTCGTCACCCAGGTACTCGCGGTATCCATAGCAAGGCGAGGGGCAGGCAGTGAGGCCATGCTGGTTTCCTCCTGCGCTTATGCGCTCCCATTCGCGAGCGCGTTGTGGTTCCTCACTCGTTCACAGCTGACACGAGCGTTGCGAAACACGGCGGTGGTGTGCCTCGGGGTGACAACGGTTGTCCTGCGGTGGCTGCCAAACCCGCTGATGTTCACGCAGTACGACGAGCAACTCCACGTGCGGACGTTGAGCGATATCGTGTCGTCGCACAGCCTCTTCCAAGCGCACCCGCTGCTTGGGGTCAGCCCCCGTTACCCGGGGCTGGAATCAGTCGCGGCTCTGTTCCATCAGCTCGGGTTGCCCGTGATGGTCGCATCGATGGCTGTGGTGCTGGTGGCGCGGGTCGCGCTGGTCTTGGTGCTCTGCGATGCTGTCGAGCACTTGACCGGGAGCGCGCGCGCGGGTGGTTTGGCGGTGGCGGTCTATGCGGTGTCCGCCCACTTCATCGCTTTCATGTCTATGTTCTCCTATCAGACGCTGGCATTACCGCTCGCCCTGGCGGCGGTTGCCCTTATCGCCCGCGCGCGCATGGCCGTTGATCCGCGCCCGCTGGTTGGCGGCGCCGCTGTATGTCTGCTGGCCGTCGCTGTCACCCATCACGTCACCAGCTGGGTCACCGCGGCCTTTCTGGTTTTCTGGGCTACTGCAGAACGTGGCCGCCAGGCGAGGCGGCGCGTTTTCTACGGTGCGGTGATCGCAGTGGCCGCGACCACCGTGTGGGCAATGATTCAGTGGTCGCTTCTGCGGGACTATTTCGGTCCGATGATCAGCGACACGTTTTCGCAGTTGACTGGCAAATGGACGCGTGCGGCGTTCCACGACACGGCGGGTATGTCAACGCCACTGTGGGAGCGGGTCCTTCTCGTCTACTGGGCCGCAGCTGTGACTTTGGTCGTGTCGTTACTGATATTTCTCTATGCCCGGTCGGTATTGTCGCGATTGCGGTTCGGCGCGCCGCGACGCGACGCGCTGCGTTGGGAACCACAAGTGTTGCTCGTGGTTGTGGTCGCGATGATCCCGCTTGTCTTGGCCGCACATGTACTGCCGAGCTGGGGCGAGATTGGCGATCGCTTGAGCGCCTTCTTGTTTCTGGCGTTGAGTCTGCTCGTCGGCCGTGCCATCGACCGCTGGTCGCAATTGCGCCGGCGCAGCAACTTCCAGTCCTGGTCGCATCGACAACTCGTGATCATTCGTTTGCTAGCGTTGGTGCTCGGCGTAGGCGTGTTCGTCGGCGGTTACCTGATGGGCAGCGGACCCGCCTGGAGCCGATTGCCCGGCCCCTACCTCGTCTGCGCTGATGGCCGGTCGATGGATCCCGAGACGCTGGCGGCGGTGCGCTGGGCGCGCGACGAACTCCGGCCTGGAAGTCGAATCGGCGGGGACCGGGTGAGTTCGGTCCTGCTGGCAGGCCAAGCCGGTTTGTGGCCGGTTATGGACAACGGTGATCTGGGAGTGCCGTCGCTGTATAGGGCGGAGGAATGGGGCCGGCCAGAGTCCGAGGTCGCACGCGGCCTCCACCTTCGGTACCTCTATATCGATCGGCGGTTGGCTGACGACCTGCCACATGTTGACTCGTATTTCTACAACAAATCGAAAGAAACGCCTAAGCAGCTCACTCGAGCCGAATTAACAAAATTCGATAATGTCCGCGGGATCGACACGGTCTACCGGCATGGACCGATTTCTATCTACGATCTAAGCGGCCTCGATGTGCAGGAAGATCGGAACGGATGGGTTGGAGGAAAAACCCCTGACATTCGCGTTCCCATACAGCTCGCAATCGGTCTTCTGTTGGGCCTCGCGTTAGGTTTAGTCGCGCGTTCAAACGCCGGCTGTGTCGTTACTGAAAAGATAAAATCATTTCAAATTACTGCGGGGCTGTCACTGACGTTCGCGGCAGGGGTCGCTACATTGTGTGCGGCGTCCGTCATGCTGCTGCTAGCGCACATCTGGCTTGGCCCGATCGTTTTCCTGTCGATGGCGCTAGCCGTGCTCCTCGTTAACCCTCGCTGGGCGAAGTTGCTTTTCTGGGCGACGTCCCTTTTGATGAATGGCGCGGCGCGACTTCGCTGGAAAAAGCGGATCGTGGCTTTAGGAATGCTGTTTGTGCTGGCGATCTCGCAGTCAATACTAAGCGCTTATCCGGAAGACGTTACAGAGGTCCAGTCGATCCTCGATGATCCCTCGGCCGTGCACATGCCGGTTCACAATCTAAATCCTGCGGGAAGTGCTAATGGAACCCGATAGCCACCGTTTTGCGGCTAACCCGGATCTTGCACGAGGTTGAGGTGCTGGCCCGACCGGGTTCGGATTGGTTTTTTGATCGTGAGTCTGTGGTGTTGAGCTGCCCGGTCAGCGGGTTCTGCCGGGTTCCACGGCCCAGGTGGGGTTGTCCTTCCTGTCGTCGGGGTGGGGTTTGGTGCTGTTCAGGTGGGTTGGACGCGGGCCAGCGCAATGAACGGCAGGCCGGCGCAGGGACTGTGACTGTGTGCGGCGACCTCGACCCCGGCCGATGAAAGCTCGGCCAGTTGACCCCAGGAAAGCATCCGGTCGAGTGGCGTGCCGGCCGCATACCGCGCCATGCCGCCCAACCATCCCGTCGTGACGAACACGGTCGCCGGGAACCCTTGCTCGATCATTATCGGCAGCGCCTCTTCGATGAAATCGGCGTAGCCATCATCAAACGTGAGCACGATCGGGCGCGCCGGCAACGGCTGCCCAGCTCGGCGGCGTTGGCACAGTTCGCCGAATGTCAGTCCGCTGAACCCCTGATTCCGCAGATACCGAAGTTGTGCGGCAAACATGGCGGGGCGAACGGAAAGCGCTCGTGTCGCCGCGGCAGGAGCGTCGCTCACTGAGTGATACATCAGGACCGGCACCGGGATGTCAGGTGCCACAGGTGACGGTTG
>Ga0210393_10003560_pt1 | contig 12484 bp, 7 predicted proteins | sample IncBWC27OmetaG_FD_160068 | JGI IMG/M metagenome (GOLD analysis project Ga0210393, IMG submission 160068) | Forest soil microbial communities from Barre Woods Harvard Forest LTER site, Petersham, Massachusetts, United States - Inc-BW-C-27-O ... | reverse complement strand
GTCTCACACCATCTGCAGTCTTGGCTTTCGGAACAACATTGGCAGTGACTGGCAGCGTCTATCTCGCAATAGCTGTCAACCTGCTCGCGAGTGTGCTCACAACTTTGACGTTGCTGACCTACCTGTTCGTGTACACCCCGCTGAAGCGAAAAACACCAATGTGCGTTCTCGTCGGAGCTTTTCCGGGTGCCATGCCGCCGCTCATTGGCTGGGCCGCAGCCGCCGGGCGATTGAATGTCGAGGCTTGGATGCTCTACGGCATGCTCTTTATGTGGCAGTTTCCACATTTCATGGCCATCGCGTGGATGTACCGCGAAGACTACGACCGTGCAGGCTATTTGGTTTTACCGAAGGGCAATGCGAGAGTTCCTCTCGTGATGCTGGAAGCTCTACTGCCACTCTTTGGTCTCGTGGCCATCAGCATCATGCAATCTCCGACGCGGCACGCGGCGATCTTCTATTGTGCAGCAGTAGTGCTGGGTGAAGGGTTCCTGTACTTCGGGTTGGAATTCGTGATTCAGCGTTCGAGACTTGCTGCACGCCGGCTGCTGACGGCCTCGATTGTCTATCTTCCACTGTTGTACGGACTAAGCGCGACGTTATGCAATCGGGCCAGATGATCCAATGCCCCGGCCTGGCCCCCCTGGGACGGCCAAGGCGTGGCTTAATGTGTCACAAACTACTAAACGAGATGCATTTTGGTCCGCGGAATTTTGACCCATTGCGTGCATTCGTCCGAACAAACACCGAAACAGAATGACAGCTAGTTCCTCAGAAGCCCGTTTGTGACCAATCAAGATCAACGAAACCTCAGTGCCCCTTGGTCACGTTGGCGCTGAGCGCAACCGTCTGCGGGCTTCCGGCAGCGCTGTCGGTGACGTCGAGGGTCGCGGACAGCGTGCCCAGATTATCTGCGTACAACGCGACAAGGATCTCGCAGCTCTTCCCAGCAGCCAGGGAAGATGGGCAGAAACTGATCGGCGTGAAGTCATCAGAATCAGTCCCGGTGCCATCAACCACCGACACTTTCGAGATCGTCACCTTGCTTGTGCCGATGTTCTTCACAGTCACGGTCCTCGACAGAACACTGAACTCTTTTACCGTACCGAAGTTGATTCTGGTTGGCGTCAGAGTGATCTGACCAGGAGCGGAGGTGAAGTTACCCGTTACGGTTGCCGGAGCATTGGGCATGTGGAAGTTGGTGCTGGCAGACGTGGTCGAGTCAAACGTGCCCCCGGTTGACGTCCAGTTGCTGAACTGGAAACCGGCGTTGGCGGTTGCCGTCACGGGTATGGTCGCACCTCCGGCATAGTAGCCGCCGGAAGCTGGCGTGACCGAACCATCGGCAGACGGCGAAGCCTTCGTAGTCAACTGATATTGCGTGCTGAAGGCAGCGGTGTAGGTCGTAGCCGTGCCGGGCACGGTGATACTGTGCGAGATCGCGCCGCCGTCTGACCAGCTACTCCAGACATACTGCACCCCGGGCGCGCCGGTTTGCGGCGAAGTGGTTGCGATGGTATGCGACGAGGCGATGTTCCATGTCTCTGCGAGCGGAGCAGCGGTGAACGTGCCGCCATCCACTGAAACCAGCAGATTGGCAGGACTGGTCGTGATCGTAATCTGCACTGCGGCGGGCGAGAAGTTGCCCGTCACCGTAGCCGGAGCACTGGGCATGTGGAAGTTGGTGCTGGCGGAAGTGCTCGAGTCGAACGTTCCGCCCGTCGAAGTCCAGTTGCTGAACTGGAAGCCGGCGTTGGCGGTTGCAGTCACGGGTATGGTCGCACCTCCGGCATAGTAGCCGCCGGAAGCTGGTGTGACCGTACCATCAGCGGGCGGCGACGCCTGCGTGGTCAACTGATATTGCGTGCTGAAGTTAGCAGTGTAGGTGGTAGCCGTGCCCGGCACAGTGATGGCGTGCGAGATCGCTCCGCTGTCAGACCAGCTGTTCCAGACATATTGCACGCCTGCTCCACCAGCTTGCGGCGAAGTGGTCGCGATTGTATGCGAAGAGCCGGGGGTCCAGCTCTCGGTGAGCGGGGCTGCCGTGAACGAGCCGCCATCCACTGAAACCAGTAGATTGGCCGGGCTGGTCGTGATCGTAATCGACACTGCGGAGGAACCAAAGTTCCCCGTCACCGTCGCCGGAGTACCGGGCATTTGGAAGTTGGTGCTGGCGGAGGTGGTTGAGTCAAACGATCCGCCGGTTGAGGTCCAGTTGCTAAACGCAAAGCCGGCGTTGGCGGTTGCGGTTACGGGAATGGTCGCGCCCGAGGCATAGAAGCCGCCCGAGGCCGGTGAGACCGTACCATCGGCAGACGGTGACGCCTGCGTGGTCAATTGATATTGCGTGTTGAAGCTGGCGGTGTAAGTGGTAGCGGTGGAAGGCACGGTGATGCTGTGCGAGATCGCGCCACTGTCGGACCAACTGCTCCACACATACTGCACGCCTGCGCCGCCGGCTTGCGGCGAACTGGTTGCGATGGTGTGCGTGGAGCCGGGAATCCAGCTCTCGGTCAGCGGGGCTGCCGTGGACGTGCCGCCATCCACTGAAACCAGAAGGCTGGCCGGGCTGGTCGTGATCGTAATCGACACTGCGGACGAACCAAAGTTGCCCGTGACCGTCGCCGGAGCGCTGGGCATGTGGAAGTTGGTGCTGGCGGAGGTGGTGGAGTCAAACGATCCGCCGGTTGAGGTCCAGTTGCTGAAACTAAAGCCGGCGTTGGCGGTCGCGGTTACGGGTATGGTCGCGCCAGAGGCATAGAAGCCGCCGGAGGCCGGAGTGACCGTACCATCGGCAGACGGTGAAGCCTGCGTGGTCAACTGATATTGCGTGTTGAAGCTGGCGGTGTAGGTGGTAGCGGATGACGGCACCGTGATGCTGTGCGAGATCGCGCCACTATCGGACCAGCTACTCCAGACGTACTGCACGCCGGCGCCGGTTTGCGGCGAGGTGGTCGCGATGGTATGCGACGAGCCGGGGATCCAGCTCTCAGTCAGCGGGGCTGCCGTTGGCGTGCCGCCATCCACTGAAACCAGCAGGTTGGCGGGACTGGTTGTGATCGTAATCTGTGCTGTGGCAGGAGTTATGTTCACGCACCACCCGCCGCCGACGGCGGCGCCGCCATTGCCTGAATTGTCTATGGCGTACAAGGACCAGGTTCCGTTGGGGGCGGTGCCGCCGAACTGCGAGTTCAGCGTCGCCGCTCCGTCAGCGGCGGCATAATTTTTCACCGTAATGGAGGGCGCAGGCACTGGGAAGACCAGCGACGTGCTGCCGGTGATCGAAGTTGGCTTGTAAGTGCCGGGGGTGAGTAGAGAACCTCCGGGGATCTGGGTAGAGGCTGTGTCATCGAGCGTAATGTCGACGCCGCTGATGGTCGAGCCGTCTCCCACGGCGGCGAAGGGAACGATGGCTGCTCCCGTCGGGCCTACCAGCAGCATGTCGGTCTGGGCAATATTGCTCGAGCTGATGTTGTTCAGCTGGACCGTTACAGCGATGAGATTGCCGCTAAGTCCGCTCACGAAAATGTTTGACGGATACGGCGTGGCTGCACCCGCCGTGCTCGGCACCGCGATCGCGCCCTGATTGCAGAATTGATTTCCGGTCACGATCGTATGGTTGTTCACGGTCTGCGTAACGAACCCGTTACTAGTCTGGAAATTGACCGTGCCGTTGTAGGTTGCGGTGATGTTTTCGCTGACCTCCGTGCTAAACGAGGTGGTGCAGGAGGCTTGTCCATTGCTTACTGGCACGGTGTTGCCGCCGCTGCAGGTGAAGTCCTTCGCTGCGTCACTAAACGTGACCGTGCCTTCGTTCACCGTGGTGTTGGAAGTCACCGTCGCCGTGAACGTGACGGAGTTGCCGGGAGCAGTGGTGAACGATGGGTTGTTATTCGATGACACCGAGGTTGTGGTGGGAGAGGCCACAATGATGAGCGAGAAGTTCGCGGTTACGGTCTGCGGACCCGTCATGGTGGTGCTGGTCGAGGCGCTGGTGGAGCTCGCGACGTTACCGGTCCAGTTGCTGAAGCTGAAACCGGCATTGGGTGTGGCCGTCAGCGGTACCACGGTCCCGGAGGTGTAGAAGTTGCCGGAACTGGGCGTGACGCTCCCACCGACGATGGGATTCACCGCGGTGGTCAGCTGATATTGCGTGGCGAAGCTGGCAGTGTAGGTATTGGGCGTCGAAGGCACGATGATGGCGTGCGAAATAGCTCCGCCGTCGGACCAGCTACTAAAGGCGTACTGCACACCTGCTCCGCCGGATTGCGGCGAAGTGGTCGTGATGACGTGCGGCGAACCGATCATCCAGCTCTCGACCAGCGGGGCTGCCGTGAACGTTCCACCATCCACCGAAACCAGAAGGTTGGCGGGGCTGGTCGTGATCGTGATCTGCACCGTGGCGGGAATAAAGTTCCCCGTCACCGTCGCTGCGGCAGCGGGCATGTGGAAGTTCGTGCTGGCCGAAGTGGTCGAGTCGAACGTGCCACCGGTCGAGGTCCAGTTATTGAACTGGAAGCCGCTGTTGGCAGTTGCGGTCACGGGTATGGTTGCGCCCGAGGCGAAGTAGCTGCCCGAAGCCGGCGCGACCGAACCATCGGCTGACGGCGAAGCCTGTGTGGTCAACTGATATTCCATGTTAAAGTCGGCGGTGTAGGTCGTGTTCGCGCCCGGCGCGGCCACCAAATGCGAAATCGCGCCGCTATCCGACCAACTGCTCCAGACTTGTTCCGTTCCGCCAGAGATGTTCTGCGGCGAAGTCGTCGCGATGGTATGCGAGGATCCCACCACCCAGTTGAAAGTCTGCGGGGCGGTGGAAGTGATGCCGTCCACGGTGATGGAAAGCCCGGCTGGGATGGTGGTGACGACCACGGTATCCAGAATGTTGATGGTGGTGCTGACCGTCTGGTTGTCCACGATGGCGGTGATGCTGAAGTCGTTACCAGCGCTGCCCTTCGCAGCGTAGGTGGAAGTCGCCGTTCCTCCGTTGAGCGTGGTCAAGGTCGGGCTTACGTTGCCCAGCGTTCCGCTCGAGGAGAATTCCACCGACGTCCCATTGGGAGCGCTGAATCCGCTGCCGCCGTTCGAATTGTGCGTGAGGTCGGCGGTGAGCGTTGAAGTGGAGAGGGGCAGGATTTGACTGAGCGACGGGGTGAGGCTCAGCACCAGCCAGGGATTGAAGGTCCCATTTTGAACGGTGTCGCAAACACCGATGTTGGCTGGTCCTGGTCCAGCGTTGCAACCCCACCAGTTGTTGATGAGGGTGGCGGTGCTCCCCGTTTCCGTAAAAACGCCCGTTGCCCCGCCCGGTGCGCTGTCGAGGACGAAGCGCGAGTTGCTCACTGTGATGGTCGCTGTAGTACCGGTGAAGGTTTCAGAAATTGCGCCGCCAGTCCCGCCGGGCTCCGAGACGCTGTTGCTGTTGAAGGTGGATCCGCTGATGGTGGCACTGAAACCGGTGGCCAGGGCCGTGGAAATGCCGCCGCCGTCAATAACCGCGGAGTTGCTGGTGAAAGTCGAATTCGTGACCGACAGATTGCCGCCACCGTTTCCTGACTCCTTGAACTCGATCGCGCCGCCCGCACCGCTCGCTCTATTGCTCAAGAAGGTCGAGCTGGTAATCGTAAGGTTAGGGGGAGTGTCGAACTCGATCGCACCGCCGCCCTCCGCGCCCGCTGTTCCGCCTCCGGTTGGGTTGGCGCCGTTGTTGCTCATCACCACGTTGGTAAGAGTGAGGTCGTCGCCTAGGAAACCGCCGGCGAGGATCGCTCCGCCGCCGTTGTCGACGCAGTCAAGGCCGCTGGGCTCGGTGCAGTTGCCGTTTTGCAGCGTAACGTTCTGAATAGTGAGCGGCTGGTTGCCGTTCAGCAGTTCGTCGGCTTCAATGACGCGGTCATGCCCGTTGGTCTGCTGAATGATGGTGCTGCCGGCTCCGGTGCCTGAGATCGTGATGTTGTTGCCGGATTGAATGCCCACCTGAAGCTCGCCCGAGGAAGAAGCTGAACCGTTGCCGCCGAAAGTGCTGATGGTCAGGCTGAATGTACCGGAGAATAGGTTGATCACATTGGTCGCAGCGCCGTTGTTATTGGCTTCGCAGACGGCCTCGCGCAAACTGAGGGCGCCATCCGCCCCGGTGCCGCTTTTGACCGAACTCGCGGTGGAGCAGGATCCCGCGTCGTCTTCGTCGGCAGTCGTCGTGACATTAAATGTCGGATCGGGGGCGGCCGTGATCAGCGTAGGCACGGACTGGGATGACGTCAGAACAACGATGTCGCGCGCCGCGTTGATCTTCTGCGGCATGGCCAGCGCCGCGACCGGCGTACTGGAGAACGAGATAGCAGCGCTCGGACTTGCCGTTTTTCCTGAGGTGTCGAGGATGTGGAGCTGACTCTTTCCCGCGTCGATCATCATCAAGTCATGAGTAGAAGATGCCGCCACGTGCGGCGAACTGAAAGCCGAGGCAGAGACCGGCCCGGACGGAGCCGATCCGGCGTAGGACATTTGGCTGGCCACAGTCCATGGGCCCAGAGAAGTCGGATTGGGCGCCTGCTGGTTCTTAGACCGCATCGCCGCCCGGCGGCCCGGAACATCTTTCGCGGTCAGCGGCCTGGTGTTCAAAGTTCCATGTTGCAGGATGTGGATGCTTCCATCGCCCGCGAGGACGGCGATTTCGGTGCGGCCGTCGCGGTCCCAAGTGAAATCGCCTAGGGCCAAGCCCTTCACTTCGAAGGGAACCGCGACCGTCTCGGTTTGCGGGTTTGTCGCCAGCGCGTTATAGAACATCACAACGCTTGTGCCCGCGCCTACGGCCAAGTCAGCTTCGCCGCCCAGGCTTCCCCATTCGATGGCATCGCCGCGGGCGGGCAAGGTATAAATTGCTCCGGCAGTAAGACCCTCAGCGCCGGGGGCGAGCATGGCCAACTGCGGGCCATTCGGACCGTCCGTGCTCACCGCTACATGAGCGTCGGCGGTGACGGCCAACGCCGTCACCTGGCCGGGCAGCGGCACGGCCTGGGGAGCGAGAAGATTCCCGTGTCCATCGCCGGCAAGTAAATAAAGAGCGCCGCCGCGCGCGGCGACTAATACATCTTTATTACCATCGCGATTGAAATCGCCGGTCGCAATCAGGTCTGGAGATTCGGGAACGGTAAAGACTATCGCCTTCGACAGGAAGGTAGGTGGAACGTTGCCCTTCGCCGCCTTGCCATAAAGGGTAAGGTCGGTCGGCGCAAAAGCGTCAGGGTTGCCGCGCATGAGGACGAGCACGCCGCCACTTTTGGTGGAATAGCCAGCCACCACATCCATTGCGCCGTCGGCGTCAAAATCCGCTGCGGCCAATGCGGTTGGATTCGCCGTGCCTGCCTGCAACGCCGCTACGGCGTCCGCCGATCCGGCATAGGTCAGCTTAAGATTCTGCGGAGTCTTCAGGTTGACCAGAGGCTTGCCCGCGCTGGGTAGAACCGTTGCGCCTGCATTCGCCGCCCGAATTCTGCTTAGCGGGAAATAGGAAAGAATAAGAAGGCCAGCAAGGGCGAGCATGCTGACGCAGAACGGCCGACTCAGACGAGGGCGCATGGTCATGACTGTCTCCGCGCCGGCCTTTTTGATGTCTGCGCAGAAGATCGCGACAGGCACCAGCCAGATGGCCGGCGTCTAATTGATTATGTTTTTCCTGGGCTCGACTAATGAACGGTGTTAGAGCGCAAGCGTTTAGCTTTATAGCACGCCGTCGCATGGTCTAAGGTATTGGAGAATAAGTCAAGATGAAATATCTTGCGACCGTCGATTTTCCCGTGAGATAGGACTAAATACAATAATCGACAAATTTGTCCTTGACAAAGCGTCCTGGGATGATAAGACTTGCACTCCCATAGCTTTGAGTTCCTGGGCCCCTATCCCATCTATTCCAGGCGGTATTGTTCGTTATGTTTGCGGAAAGGCCCTTGCGCTCAAACTTAGTTCGGTTCCCGCAACGGAAGCTAGAAACCGGTCTAACCCTGATGTAAGTGCTCCAGCGATCACGCTTGATCCCGTTCTTGATTCCGACGAGCCTTTCCTATATCGGACCTTTGCCAGCACGCGAGCCGAGGAGATGGCACTTACAGGATGGAACACTGAGCAGCAGGATGCTTTTTTACGAATGCAGTACGAGGCACAGCGCCGCTCCTATCTGATGCAGCTGCCTGATGCCCGGTATTGGGTGATCCGTTGCGATGGGAGTGCGGTGGGAAGATTGATTATTGATCGGACGGTTGAGGAGATTCACGTGGTGGATATAGCTCTGCTTCCCGAGTTTCGTAAACAGGGGATCGGCTCGAGTTTGATGGAAGCGATCATCCGGGAGGCGTCGCAGGCTGGGAAGATAGTGCGCCTGCACGTGGAGCGTTTCAATCCGGCAATGCGCTGGTATGAACGGCTGGGGTTCGGGGTGGTCAGCAGCGGGCCGATCTATCTCGAGATGGTTTGGCGGACAGCGCAGCCGGATGTTCAAGAGTCATGTCTCGGAGTGGCCTATGCCGGTTCATCTGACTAAGAGCGTGTTTGAAGGAAATCTCGACACAAAGTTCTGGCTGCTAGACGAGGGCTCGGAAACATATGCGATGGAATTGATCGAACTTACAAACGGATACTCCACGCCCCGACAGGAGCAGTTTTCGCTGCGCTTCCGCGGTGATCGCAATAAGGTGTTTCCGCAGTGCATTTATCCCATGAAACACGATTCCATCGGCGACTTCGATTTGTTTTTGGTTCCCATTGGCCGGGACGAAAGCGGAACCTATTACGAAGCGGTATTCAATCGCCTGATCCAAGTACAAGATAAAGTTCAGGTTCAGGATCAGGTTCACAGTCAGGCACAGTAGCTGGAGGAAAAAGATGGCGCAACCTTATGCTGGCGAAATCAGAATGTTCGGCGGCCCCTTCGCAATTCAGGGATGGGCTTTCTGCAACGGGGCACTGCAGAGCATCGCGCAAAACCAAATCCTGTATCAGCTGCTGGGCACAACTTACGGCGGAGACGGTGTAAACACTTTCGGCCTGCCTGACCTGCAGGGCCGTATACCGATCCACCAGGGACAGGGGGCGGGACTCCAGAACTATGTCTTAGGCCAAGAAGGCGGAGTGGAGTCGGTTACGCTGACTGTCGCCCAACTGCCATCACACTCGCACACGGCGATGGGCAGTGCCACCGGTGCGCCGGCGAGCACTCCCATGGGCGCCACTTGGGGGAATAGTGCGATTGCTAATAAGTCCTTTGGCCCCGGCACTTCGGCAAACGCCTCGATGAATACGGGATCCATGGGAATGACGGGTAGCAACCAACCGCACGACAACTTGCTGCCGTTTGTGGTGCTCTCTTTCATCATTGCACTCAATGGGGTTTATCCGTCGCCGTAAAAGCTTCAGGAGCGCTAGGTCACATTAGCGTCAGATCACCTTGGAGACAAGACTATGGGTACACCGTATATTGGCGAGATTCGAATGGTGGCATTTGGGGTTGTGCCCAAGGGCTGGGCTGCGTGCAACGGACAAACGATGCAGATCAGCCAGTACCAGGCGCTGTTTTCGCTTCTGGGAATTACCTTTGGCGGCGATGGGAGAACTACCTTTCTGCTCCCCGATTTTCGCGGGCGCGCCCCCATCGAGGTGGGCTCGCAGCCCGGTACCCCCACATACAACTACGGACAACCCGGTGGAGAGGAACTGCACGTCCTGGCGCAGATAGAGATGGCATCGCATACTCACGCGGCCACCGCCAGCAGTGCGGCCAACACTCTCGGCAGTCCCTCCGGCAATTTCTGGGCAACCGGAGCGTCGCAGTACGCCACTTCTCCCATCAATACTCCGCTGGCGCCCAACGCAATTGCCAACGCCGGCAGTAATCAAGGCCACGAGAACCGTTCACCGTACCTGGTAGTCAATTTCATCATCGCGCTGACGGGGATTTTCCCCTCGCGAAGCTAGGCCGAGAATCCAGAGGAGGGTTTGCTATGTCCGATCAATATCTCGGAGAGATCCGGATGGTAGGGTTCAACTTTGCGCCGGTGGGCTGGGCGCTGTGCAACGGACAACTGATGAAAATATCTCAGTCCACAGCCTTGTTTTCGCTTCTCGGTACGAGCTTCGGCGGCGACGGCAAAAGCACGTTTGCCCTGCCGAATCTGCAGGCCTCGGCGCCTATGGGGTCTGGGAGCGGCGGTGGGTTAACTCCGCGCGTTTTGGGCGAGACCGGTGGGCAATTTGCCGTGACTTTGCTGCAAAACCAAATGCCTTCACACAACCACGGCGTGGCTTGCATCAGCGGCGCGGGGTCATTGGATTCTCCAAATGTACCCGGCAACACCGTTTGGGCAAGCGATGGAACCCAGAGAGTCCCGCCTCCCCTTTATGCCGCCTCGGCGATGAACGGCGCCATGAATAACGCGGCTGTGCAGCCATCGGGAAGCAGCGTGCCGCATAACAACATGCCACCGTACCTGACGGTTTACTTCGTCATCGCGTTGCAGGGAGCCTTTCCGCAACGGGGCTAGGATCGCCGCGTTCGCCCGAGGAGAAGATCCGTTATCAGGTGCTGAAAATTTACGGCCGATGCTCGATTCCACGGCAACCCTGATCCCCAACTGGCTCCAGCAGATCGGCCTTACCGTTCGCCTCGCTTCTCCCGACGCCGACACTTCCCTGCCCGGCGTCACGCTGAAACCGCGCGGCCTTATCGCTGACCCCGAGCGTCTGCTCTATCCAGGTCATCTGCTACGCGAGGCCGGTCATCTTGCCACCATGTTATCGTCCGTAAAGTAGTATGCGATGACGATCATACACACCTAGGGAGACTGCTGCGGTGCCAAGAAAAACTCGATTACAGGTTTTCAGAGCTGGACTAGTGGTTACCGCTGGCATACTGACGGTCACGCTGCCTTGTGTGGCCCAGCAACTGACGAGCGACGAGCTGTCTTTGACGGTCGATGCGCCGAAGGGATCGTACCAAGTGTCTTTGCATGATGGTCAGCCCGTGCTCAGGTCCGGTGTGGCTGCACAGGTTGACCACCAATGGCTTCGATCGATCGATTACCCGAAGCACCAGGCTTTGGAATCCGCTTTCGAAGATGCCCTCGGCGCCGGCCAGGAGGTCACAGTCACTTGCAGCGGATTGGACGGCAAACCCGATCTGGTGTACGTGCTACAGCTCTACAAGCAGCGCCCTTACGGCACCGTCCAGGTAAAGGTGCAAAACCGCACTGGAACGGAAGTCACCGTTCAGGCCATTCGGAGTGTGGAGGCCATAGGCGAGCCGATCATAAATCTGGCTGGCGGTGAGTCGGCCGACCGGATTCTCTCCGACAGTTTCAGCGAAGATTGGCCCGACCTGGCTCTCTACGACCTTGGGAGAGCGCCCGGCGGGACGCATCGCGGTGCAGGCAGCCAACTCATCTACAACCGGGAAAGCAAGCAGAGTTTGTTTCTTGGCGCGCTCACCTCAAACCGATTTCTCACCCTGCTGCATCTGAAGGCTGAGGGTACGGGGGCCAATACCAAGATCGCTTCCTACATCGTTGAATCCACCGGAACCACGGAAATCCAGAAAGATTTCGATCTGAAGGATTCTCCTGCGGACGACCAGGTCGAGTTGAACCTCTCCCTTAAACCCGGGGAAAACGTGGCTTCAGAGCGATTGATGTTCGAGGCCGGACCGGATTACCACAGTCAATTGTTAACTTACGGTGATGCGGTTCGTCATCTGCACCATGCGCGAGTTTCTGCGGAGACGCCCATCGGCTGGTGGAGTTGGACCGTCTACTATGGCGCCATCAACGAAGGCGAGGTTCTGTCCAACGGCGATTGGCAAGCCGCACATCTGAAATCATTAGGGTATAAGTATTTCCAAATAGATGAAGGTTATCAGTATGCTCGGGGAGAATTTGCGACTCCGAATGCGACGCAATTCCCCGATGGCATGCGGTTTGTCGGGCATTACCTCGTCGGGAAGGGCCTGACATTCGGCGTATGGACGGCGCCGTTTGAGGTGACAAGCCGGGCGTGGGTCTATGAGCACCACAAAGACTGGCTGGTGCACAACGCCAAAGGAGATCCCATCCCGATTGGCGACGTCTGGAACCAGAAGACGGATGTGCTCTATGCTCTGGACACAACCCATCCCGGAGCCCAGCAGTATATGCGGGACACTTACCGGACACTCGTCCGCGAATGGGGAGTCCGATTCATCAAACTCGACTTTATGGATACCACCGCGATCGAGGGTTACCATTACCGCCCCAACACCACAGCCCTAGAAGCCCAACGTATTGGTCTCCAGGTAATCCGCGATGCGGTGGGCGAGGAAGTGATCCTGGACAAAGACGGAAGTCCCATGCTCAATCCAGTGGGCCTGGTAGATACGGGCCGGATCTCCGCGGATACTGGTCACAGTTTTGAGAGGACCAAGAACGCCGCCTCCGGCATCGCCGCCCGCTTCTATATGCAGCGTAAT
>Ga0210393_10003557_pt1 | contig 12486 bp, 11 predicted proteins | sample IncBWC27OmetaG_FD_160068 | JGI IMG/M metagenome (GOLD analysis project Ga0210393, IMG submission 160068) | Forest soil microbial communities from Barre Woods Harvard Forest LTER site, Petersham, Massachusetts, United States - Inc-BW-C-27-O ... | reverse complement strand
ACAAGCCGTTCGACGATCTCGCTGTGACGAATCGCCAGCTCCTGCGCGATCATCGCGCCCATTGAAATGCCCAGCACCGTGGCCCTTTCGACGCCGCACGCCTTCAGCACATCTCGGGTATCTGCGGCCAGGTCACCAATCGTGAAGGGCGAAGGTGCCGAACGTGACCACCCGGTCCCGCGGTTGTCGATCCGGATGACGTCGTAGCCGTCTTCCAGGCGACGCAACCATGTTTCCGGCCACGCCAGGCCGCTGGCCGTCCACCCATTAAGCAGTAGCAGCGGTGGGCCGTTACCGCTTCGGTGCCAGTGAACGACCGGTCGGGTTCTGTGTCCTATTGTGGGCGTGGCCGTTTCACCGATAAAGAGTCTTGTATCGATCACGCGCCTAGGCGGCCGGCGCGTCGTCATGGTTGTCGCGCGTCTGATCACCGCCGAGCCGATGTCCGCAGCCGATGCCAGGGCCCGCCGTACCGCAGCTTCGTTGCGGATCCCCAGTTCCACTGCCACGGCGACGGGCTCACTCGTGGTGCACGGTGCGAGCGCACCGGTCAGCCGATCCTTGATTGCTTCAGCGCGCCTTGGACTCACTTCTAACCCTTAGGGCGAACACCGTTGGCCTCGACGCGAGGGCGTTTGGATTTCGGGCTATCCGACCGCGGGGCGGAGAATCGTCTGGTCTGGTCTCGCGGTAACACCTCGTCGAGCCAGCCGATGACCGTGGGCATGGTTTTGGCCCGCATCGTGCTTCCGACGAGCAATCCGATGTGGCCCGCGTTGAGTTCTCGCTGCTCGGCCTCCTGTGATCCGACCAGCCCTGTCAGCGGCTTGACCGACTCGGGCGGCGCGACGTGATCCTTGCTGCCGTAGATGTTCAAAAACGGTGCGGTGATGCTGGACAATTCGCGAATGCGCTTGCCGAACGCCACCTTACCGGTGGTCAGGCTGTTCTCGCGACTGAGCTTGCGGATCATTTCGACAAACGTGGCGCCGGGGAACGGGATGTGTCCGCGCGCCCATACCATGAGCGCCCAAATCGATTGTGTCGCTTCTCGATCATGCAAGCGGTCGAACAGAGTAACGTAAGTCACGGCATCGCCGAGCGGGCGGATCATCTGGAACGCAGCCAGCATCGCCGCCGGCGGCACGTTACCCGTTTCGTCGAGGACGTCTTCGGGTTCGATCCGGCCCTGCCGTGTTAACCACGACAGCGGTCCGACCTCGTCCCAGTTGCTAGGTGCTGCCAGGGTTATCAGAGCTGGCGGCTGCTGCTCGGTGGACGCTGCCCACAGCAAGGCGATCAGACCGCCGAAGCAGTGTCCGATGACGATCGGCACCGACGCGCACCGGCGTGTCGCGGCGGCAACGGCGGCCATCATGTAGTCGTCGATGTATGTCGACATGGTGTTTTGCGCATCGCGCGCATCGGGTTGGCCCCAGTCGAGACACAAAACGTCGTATCCCGCGCCCAGGAGGTGCTCGACAAAGCTGTCGCCGTGGCGTAGATCCCAGATATAGCTGCGGTTGATCAGGCTGGGTACCAGCAGAATCGCCGGGCGGCCGGCATCGGCTCCCGCGGTGTAATGCATGAGGCTGGCACGGTCCCGTGACCAGATCACGGTGCGCGGTGTGCACCCGACACCGGGCCGGTCCAGCCCGGCCGCTAGCCGCAGCCCGTTGACGACCCGTCGGATCTGGCGGCCCGCGATTGCCGAAACATGGTCGGCCAGACTGGTGATTGAAGCCGCCACGGTCATGGCGGCGTGCTGTCGTCGCGGCCGGCCCGTGCCGACTGCTGCGCTTCAACGAGCCGGTCCATGCTGCGCTGCAGATCGGCAACCTGCCGCGATGTGGGAAGGCCTAGCGCGTCGGCGATCGAGTAACGCGCGCCGTCGGCCGACCTTTGGGCGAGGCGGCTAAGCGAATTGGCGACTGTCATCGCATCGAGGAACGCGTCGGTGCGTATCGCCTGCTCGAGGCGCGGGGACAACCGCCGTTCTGCCGCGAAGAACGCTACCTTCCAGTCGGTTGCCCAGTCAGGAAGCTTCAGTGCCATGGCGTTGGCGTCGTCAATGTCATTGTGTCAGTGTCTTTCTACGGTAGGGACCAGCATCGAGTGCGATGGCGGGTTTGGCGTGGTGTGCCAGGTTGGTTTACACGTTGATAGCGGCCGTTGACGGCGCGGCTCGCCCACATCGTGCGCGTAATGATCTGCTCGGCTAGCCACCCGCCGCGACTTAGGCTAACGCGGACCGATGTGCGCGACGAGCCACCTGAGGCTGCAGACCATCCAGAAATGGCTGCAGATGCCGCTTTCGTCGTCAGCGCCCGCTCCGTTGAAATAGCCTGGGGGTCGGTTACTTCAGGAGGTCACAATGAACCTGGCACTGTGGATTATCGCCGGCGCGCTCGGGGTGGTGTTTGCGTTGAGCGGGCTGATGATGTTGGGCGTGCCGAAAGGCAAACTCGTTGCATCCGGCAATATGGGCGGGGCAGAGGGCTTTAGCCAGGCCCAGATCCGCTGGATCGGCGCCGCGGAATTCTGTGGCGCTGTGGGGCTCATTGCGCCGACCGTGGTGCATATCGCGCCGGTGTTGGTTCCCATCGCAGCCGTCGGGCTACTTCTCGTGATGGTCGGCGCGGCGGTTGTACACGGCCGCCGGGGAGAGGTGCCGATGGTCGCGATGAACGTGCTGCTGTTAGCGCTGGCCGCCACGGTGGCATGGGGACGATTCGGCCCGTATGCGTTTGCCGCGTAACGTCTGCTGTCAGACGGGCATTCGAGTGCCGAGCGGTCTGTCGGGCGCTGGGCGCATCTGAGATGACAGCTGTCGGTCTCGACCCGAGAACACCCGTCGTGATCGGCGTCGGGCAGGTCGTTGAGCGCATTGAGGACACCGGCTACGCGGGCTTGTCGCCAATCGATTTGGCGCTCGGGGCGGCGCGCGCGGCGGTCGCCGATTCGCTGGCCGACGGTGTCGCGATGATCGCCGCCGTCGACACGATCGCCGCCACCCGCCAGTTCGAGAACTCTTCTCTCAGGCCGGTTGCCCCTCTGGGCAGGTCGACCAAGTTCCCGCTGTCGGTGGCACATCGGCTCGGTGGGGCGCCGAGGCGAGCGGTGCTCGATGTCGTCGGCGGACAGTCCCCGCAGCAGCTGGTCAGTGGGTTCAGTCGTGCGATCGAGGCGGGCTAGTCGGATGTGGTGCTGCTGGTTGGGGCCGAGACGATTTCAACGATTTGTCATTACGCCCGCGCCGAGCACAAACCGGATTTCTCCGATGATCCTGCTGGTCAGATCGAGGACCGCGGGTTCGGCTTGAAAGGTTTGGTGACGCCTGCCTTGGCAGCCCATGGCATGGGCGCGCCGTCGACGCAGTATGCGCTGCTGGAAAACGCACGCCGGGCGGCGCAGGGCCGGGGCCGCGACGAGTACGCCGCGGCTATGGGTGAGTTGCTTGCGCCGTTCACCAAAGTCGCCGCGAAGAACCCGTTTTCGGCCGCGCCCGTGCAGCGCAGCGCAGACGAGCTGGTCACGGTCACCGAGCGTAACCGGATGATCGCTGACCCCTACCCACGTTTTGTGGTCGCGCGCGATCAAGTGAACCAGGCTGCAGCGGTGCTGCTGGCATCGGTGGGTGCCGCAGAACGCCTGGGGGTGGCGCGAGATAAGTGGGTATTTCTGCATGGGCAGGCCAATCTTGTCGAGCGCAGCCTGCTAGAGCGTGCGGTGCTCGGCGAGGCGCCGTCGGCGGTCGCGGGGGTGCGGCACGCACTGCAGGTCGCTAATCTGGGGCTTGACGACATTGACTTCTTCGACTTCTATAGTTGCTTTCCTATCGCGGTTTTCAACATCATCGATGCCATCGGCCTACCGGCGTCTGATCCCCGCGGGCTGACGCTCACGGGCGGGTTGCCGTTCTTCGGCGGCCCCGGCAACAACTATTCGATGCATGCCATCGCCGAGGCAGTGGCCCGTGTGCGAAGCCGCGTCGACAGTTTCGCGCTGGTTTCCGCCAACGGCGGGATGCTGTCGAAAACCTCTGTCGGCGTGTACAGCAGCACGCCCACACCGCGGCGCCCCGATCACAGTCAGCTCCTGCAGCGTGAGCTCGACGAGCGTGGCGCACGGGCCGTGGCCGAGCGTCCGACCGGCTGGGCCACCGTCGAGACCTACACCGTCACCCACGGCCGCCACGGGCCAACAGGGCTAGTGATCGGGCGGCTAGAGTCTGACGGTAGCCGATTTATTGCCAAGGTGGCCGACGGTGACGACGAGCTGCTGGCCCTGCTGCAGACCGATGATGAGCCTGTGGGGCAGCGGATTTACGTCACCGCGGTCGGCGAAGGGAACCGTGTCGGTATGAGGGGCCCCGCCGCGCGGCGCACTTCCGAAGCCCACGCCGGTGCTGCGGGGGCTTGGTGATGCCACACCGGAGACTTCCGCTCAAGGGCATGCGGGTGATCGACCTCACCGACGGGGTCGCCGCGGTGGCCGGGCGTCTGCTCGCCGATTTGGGCGCAGACGTGGTGCTCGTCGAGCCGCCCGAGGGGGTGGCCTCACGGCGTGCACAACCCCGACATGACGGGCACGGCCTGCGGTTTGCGACCGAGCATTTCAACAAACGCGGTGTCGTGTTGGACCTCAGCAGCGCCCAACAGCGCGAAACGCTGCTGCGTCTGACTGATGCTGCCGATCTGGTGCTGGAGTCACGGCCGGTCGGCGAGTTGGACGCGCTGGGCGTGGGGCCGCGCATCATGCGGCAACGCAATCAGGGACTTGTTGTCGTGTCTATCACCGGCTTCGGGCAGACCGGCCCGTATCGCGGCTGGCGCGCCAGTGAGGCGGTACTGCTGGCGATGTCCTCGGTTTTGACACGCTCGGGAGCACCCCACCGCGAGCCCCTGCTCCCGCCGGGCGAACTGAGCGGCCAAACAGCGGCCATTCACTGCGCATTCGCGGCATTGCTGGCCCACTATCGGGCGCGCCGCACCGTGCAGGGTGACTACGTCGACTGCTCCCTGCTGGACCTGACGGTACAAGATCTTGACCCTGGTTTTGGCATGGGCGGCTCGGCAAGCGGGGGTCGCCGACTTTCCGAGCAGCCGCCCGGTCGTCCCGACTTGCGTTTCCTCTATCCGATCATTGCGTGTGCTGACGGGCACGTGCGTATGTTCATCGGCTCGGCCAAGCAGTGGCGGGCGCTGGTGAGCTGGATGGGTAACCCGCCGGAGTTCACCGATCCCGCGTTGGACCAGATGGGGATGCGGCATCGTAACTGGGCCACAATCCGCGCGGGCATTGAGAAGCTGTTCGCCGACAAGACCCGAGACGAGATCGTCGCGCGCGGTGCCGAACTGGGGATTGCGGTGGCGGCGCTGCACACCGCCGCGGAGATGCTTGACAACGATCATGTCCGCCAACGAGAGTCGTTCGCTTGGGTCGAGGTTGCGCCGAACCTGTACGGCGCGATGGCCAATGGCTGTATCGAATTCGACGGCACACGGATGGGCTTCCGGCATCGCGCCCCGCGCCTAGACGAGCACGCGGCCGAGGTCACGTCCGAAACGCACCGCCGACAACCCCGCACCCACGTCGCGTCGATTCTGCGCCCGCTCGACGGTATTCGGGTGCTGGACTTGGGCGTCATTGTCGTCGGCGGCGAGAGCGGGAGGGAATTGGCCGATCAGGGCGCCGACGTCATCAAGGTCGAAAACCGGGCATTCGTCGATGGCACACGCCAGGGTGATCGGCCCGGTCGTTGTGGATACAATTTTGCGGTCGGCAATCGGGGCAAGCGCAGTTTGGGTCTGAATCTGCGCAGTGATGCCGGCAAGCAGCTGTTCGGCGACTTGGTCGCGAAATCGGATGTGGTCTTGACGAATTTCCGGCCCGGCACCATGGAATCGCTCGACTTGGGTTATGACCGGCTGCGCGCGATCAACCCCCGGATCATCATGGTGGAAAGCAGCGCCTTCGGTGCGAGCGGCCCGTGGGCCACACGGATGGGTTATGGACCGCTGGTGCGGGCGGCCGTCGGCCTGACCGCACTGTGGCGACACCCCGACGCGGCGGACGGGTTCGGGGATGACAGCACCGTCTATCCCGATCATGCTGCCGCCCGGGCGGGTGCCACGGCCGTGCTGGCCGCGCTGATCCAACGCGAGCGCACGGGCACAGGCTGTCGTATCGAACTGTCCCAGATGGACACCGTGTTCATGCAGCTGGCCACCGAGTACCTGCGCGAATCGCTGTTGCCCGACACCCTTGTCGCAGAAGGGAATTTCGGTGCGTTCGACGCGCCATCGGGAGTGTACCGATGTGCCGGTGAGGATGCCTATTGCGCGGTGAGCATCGACGGCGACGGCGACTGGGCGTTGTTGGCCGCTGCCATTGACCGCCCTGACCTAGCCGCCAACCCTGTCTACGGCACCGCGGCTGGACGCCTCGCGCACCGCGCAGAGCTCGACGCGGCGGTCGCGCAGTGGATGGCGCCGCTCACACCGGCACAAGCCCAACAGATATTGCAGGGCGCCGGCGTCGCCGCCGGCGCCGCGACCCACGTGCACGACCTGCTGACCGATCCGCACCTGGCGGCCCGACGCCAGCTCGGCACGCTTGCGCAGCCCGGCCACGACAAGCCCTTTGACATCACCAGGGGCCCAGCGCTTTTCGGCACGATTCCCGAACCGCTGCTGCGGGTGGCGCCGCTGTTGGGCGCCGACACCCGCGAGATCTGCCGTGAGGTACTGTCGATGAGCGATTCCGCGATCGATGAGCTGATCGGCGCCGGGGTCTTGGAGGTGCACGACACTCCCACCTAGGTCCTCGTGTCCATATTTTTGGACGACCGGTGCGCGCCACGATCAAACGCCAGCAGCCGCGCGCTGCAAGCGACGCCGGAACCGGCCGGTGTCGGGGCTGAGCGGCGCCGGGTGACCGCCTGCGCTGAGACATGATCAGTTCCCGTCGGGCGGGATGCGTGGCCAAGCCGTCCCACGGCTGTCTCCCGACGCGGCGGCGGCGTTCCGGGCGGTGCGTTCGGGTTTGCGGCGGGGCGAGACTGGGAAGAAGCGTCAACGCGCCGTTGCGGGACGCGGTTTTAGCGCGACGAACGGACGTCTGAACGGGCGACGACCTTGACGAAACGGTCAAGTTCGTGGAGAAGACGGGTCGCCGCATCCACCCCGAGGTGCCGACGTGCTCAACACCGAAGCTGTCGCGAAGTCATCGACGCCGGCGTAGCTGAGTTCGGGGGGCTCGACATCGTGTTGGCGAATGCGGGAATCACGGCAGATCACCGGCGAACAGCGGTTGCATCGCGAGACCTACATCGCCGGAATCGACGTCATGTAACGGCGTATTCGACACGGTCCAACTTGGCCATTCCGCACGTCCGCGCGGGTGGACGCGGCGGTGCAATCGTCATCACCAGCTCAACCGCGGGCCTCTACGGGGGCATGGCGGACGGAAACCCCGGGGTGATGGGTTACATCGCTTCCAAGCACGGTGTCGTCGGTCTGATAAGGGCGTGGGCGAATCCGCTTGCGCCAAGAAGGGATTCGGGTCAACACGGTGCATCTGACCGGTGTCAACTCGCCTAGGATCACGCCGAAGCCTTCGGGCGCTTTGTCCAGGAGTTCCCCACCATCGCGGCAAAACCTGCAAAATCCACTTCCCGTCGAGAATGGATTAATCGAACCGGAAGACGTCACGAACACGATCTTGCACCTAGTGTCCGACACCGGCCGCCACATCACCGGGTCCACTGTCCTTGTCGATGCAGGTTTCACGAACAAGTAGCGGCCCGGTGAAGGACCAGTCAACATCGCAATACTCGGTCCGGTTCGTGGTCGGCAATCAATGATGGGCCTCGTCGGGCCAGGTAGGTAAGAGCAACCCTTCGTCGGTTATCGATCGTACGAATTCGTTCGGAACAGATCCGATCCGACCCTGTGCGGCTTCTGTCTGCAACCGTGAGACCGCTTGAAGTAGCAGCGGTCCCTCATCGACAAAGACTCGGCGCAGCCCGCAATCCGAGCCGGTTTGCAGAAGCGGGAGCAGATTTGCGCATGCCTCATTTTGCAGTCCCGCGGCTTGCAGAGCTGAGACGAGTAGCAGCCCTGCGTGCAGGCGCGCGCGGGGTCGATGGTGTTTGGCGATGTTTGCGACGAGCGACCGAGCGCGTTCGACGGCGCGCAGGAGTCTTGGCTCTCCGCCAAGGCGCAGCTCACGTCGGATGAGGCAGGCCTCGTCTGATTCCGCGGTTTCTAAGGCCGTGCCGGCTAGTTCGCCGAACGCGGTCTCGCCGTCAGTCGGTATGTGTGTCGGCATCCCGAGACGAACCTGCTCGTCCCGGATTCGTGCGGCCAGCCGGGGCAGCCGGAACCGTTCCGCGGCGTTCAAGCCGACATCGAACCGCGTTGCGGCAGTTTCGAATTCACGCCTTAGAGCCTTCAAACGCCCGCCGGTAGCGTAGATAGCAATCATGAAGTCGACGAGCGCGAATTCCGCGCCGAGGGCAGCGCTGGCCTCGAACAACCGTTCAGCCTCGTCCAGTCTGCCTTGCTCGTAGCGCAGCGCGCCCAAGAGTGTGCCGGCCAGACGAGCCGGTACTGACTTCCTACCACCGAGGGTCTCAGCAACCGATATAGCTGTTTCGAAATGCATTTCGGCGGTGGGTATCTCAAGCAGTTCGTGGGCGGCGACGCCCGCAAAACAGTGCGCGAACATCACGCCGAGCGGCCCACGGCTCTCTTGCTGATACTGCTCAGCCCAGCTTTGCCTACGAAGCGCCGACGCCAAGTCGAAGGTGTGAGTAGACGCGTAGATATCGGCCCCGGCGGCGGCGGAAATAAACCACTGTGGAAGCTCTTCCGCCCGCTGCAGTGCCGGGTCGACAAGTTCGTGAACATCCTCGACTTTGTCGTCGAATATCGCGATCACGCCGCGTAACACGTCGGCTTTTATTTTGAGATCAGCCAAGTCTGACGGTTCTAGGTATGAGAATGACAGGGCGGAATCGACGCGAGCCAAAGCCGATCGCGCGACATCCGATTGACGCATCAGAACGGTGGCCGCCGCCACGGCGACCTGCAGCTTCGGGCGGGACCGCGACAAGGCGGGAGGGAGCTCTTCGATGAGGGCCATCAGCGTGGCACTTTGTCCCCGAAGGAGAAGGTGCATCCCCTCGCGCTCGACGATCTCCACCGCCATCTGCGGGTCGTCGGCGGCAAGGGCGTTGTCGACCGCTTCGGAAAGGTGCATCCGTTCGCCGAACCACAGCGCGGCTCGACGGTGAAGCTCGCGCTTTCTATCAGGGTTGTCGCGCTCTAAACGGCGTCGCAGAAATTCGGCGAACAAATGGTGGATTCGGTACCAATCGGTATCGTCACCCAGCCGGGCTATGAAGAGGTCCTGCCGCACAATGTCCTCGAGCTTTGAGTGTGCGTCCTTGCGGCCGCTGAGGGCGGCAGCCAGCTCTTCGCAGATCCGTTCCGTTATGCAAATGTCGAGGAGAAATGCGGATATCTCTGGATCGAGTTTATCAACGACGTTGTCGGCAAGAAATTCGCCAATGGCGTGGTGTCGGCCAGAGATCTCGCTGACAGATGAATTCTTGTCCGGGCCCAGCGTGAGTGTGGCGAGTTGAATAGCGGCCGCCCATCCCTCAGTCGAATCCGTTAGGCGCGCGATGTTGTCGGCGTCCAGTGACAAACCGCATCGTTCGAGGACAAACGCGCGCACCTCGTCGGCGTCGAAGCGCATCGCCGTGGCATCGACCTCCGTCAACTCGTCACGTACCCGTAATTGACTGATCCGGAGGCCGGCCTGGTTTCTGCTGGTCACCACCAGCTGGAGATGGTGGCAGCCATTCTCGAGGAGGAACGCTAAAATTCTGCTTGCCAGCGATCCTGAGACGCGATGCCAGTCGTCGATGATCAGTGCGAATTGGTTGCCGCGTCGATGAATTTGGTCTACGAATCTGGTGAGTACTTCTCGCTCGGCATCAGCGCCGAATTGTTGGATTAGAACATCCAGTCCGGAAACCAGGTCGGGATCCACGCGTTTGGCCGCTTCGACGAGGTGAGCCAGGAACCACGTTCCGTTCTTGTCGTCCTCGTCGACAGTTAGCCAGGCAACGACGGTTCCGTTGGCCAGCAAGTAGTCGCGCCACTGCGCGGCTAACGTACTTTTTCCGAAACCAGCGGGGCCATGGATCAATGTCAAACGTCTTGGGCCATGGGCACTCAGTGTCGCTATTAGTCGATCCCTGACCACCGTCCGCCGCAGTGGCGCGGGTGGCCAAAATCGTGTCGAGGGCGTTGGAGGTCTGTCGTAAATATCGAACCTGGTCGACTGTCGGGGTCGTTTGCCGACTCGCTGAGAGGAGACGACGGAGGGCGTGCTCGGGGATCCAGTATCGTCCGCGGCTTCGACCGCAGGGATGATCATCGAATCCACTCCGAAGCCCAAGGCCTCCTGCGCTTCCTGCAACTGTTCGCCGAACTCGGCCGCGCTCGACTGACGATCGCCCGGTCTGAGTTCCATTGCGCGCTCGATCACAGCGGTCAGTTCAAGCGGCATGGATGCCTCATCCAGGCCGGTTCGAACTCGATCCGAGATGCGGAGAAACTGCGTGATGATGCGATCGCCCTCGCGGCGTTCGTATGCCGCGTGACCGGTAAGTGTGCAGAAGATAGTTGCGGCAAGGCTGTAGACATCGGATGCGATGGTTGGGGGATGCCCGGCGAGTACTTCCGAGGCGGCAAATGCCGGGGAAGCCATGACGAGCTTGGACGATGTTTCAAATGAGCCCGTGACGCGCGCGATGCCGAAGTCGGCGAGCTGTGGCTCGGCGTACCCCGAGATTAGGATGTTCGCCGGTTTGACGTCTCGGTGCAGGATTCCGGCGAGGTGAGCCGTCTGGAGGGCGCCCGCAATCTTGACACCGAGCCGGAGGCAGTCGCGAGTGCTCAGCGGTCCCGCATCGCGTATCCGGTCGTCGATCGAGCCGCGCGCGTGATACGGCATGACGATGTAGGGTTCGCCGCGATCGGTGATATCCACATGCAGGATGCCCACGATGTTTGGGTGGCCGGAAAGCCGTCCCATCGCGCGTTGCTCACGTAGGAAGCGGGTCAGATCCTCTTCGTCATGGTTGGGGTGGAGGATTTTGATCGCGACAGTGCGGTCCAAGCTGGTTTCGATGCACCGATAGACAGCACCGAATCCGCCCTTCCCTATCAGCGTGGCGTCCGCAAAGCCGGCATCCGCCAACTCCGCGACAATCGAGTCCGGGTCGGGGCGCTGAGTTTGTGCAGGATCTGCGCTTGCCATCGAAGGTGCTCACAATGGCGATGGGTGTCCGATTTCGATGCCATTCGGCGCGGCACCGATGCACGGTGACGGTCGGACTCGCTCGCCGACCTGGATCGGGCGGGAGCGGATTAGCACGGTGGGCCACCTTCCTGCAATGGTATGGTGCTTTAACCAGAGTAGATCCAACGTTCTACTCACGTCACGTGCCCATGAGAGGACCTGCGGCGAGCGCGCGGCCCACCCGAGTAATCGACAGTGCTGAACTCGACCAGCAAGATGTTGAATGTGAAGATCAGCAGCAACCGTGAACGGGATCGCCAGCATCACGGTCGGCAGCATTGATACGCGTGCGACGAACCAGGACTGCAGCAAGAACTCCCGCCACGCAAAGGGCCTGCGGGGGATGAGCACCAACGTGTCTAACGCCATGGCGTGAAAGCCGCCCAGCGCGCGCAGCGGCTTGAAGGACGCCTGTGTTGAGGTCATCAACAGCTCACGATCGCGGCGACTCCCGATTGCATCATCGCTCCTCCCCGGGGTGCGCACCGGGCGCTTGCAGCGCCTGCTGGCAAACGTAAGATGCAAAACCACAGCGATACAGCCATTTTCAGCACGGCTTCATCCATTGCTGGCCTGCCCACTGCGCTGCCCGCGGCCCGCCGCGACGGGCACGCTTCTGGCAGGGGCAAGGCCGGGCAGTGCACACAGCAGGGTCCCCGCGCGGCGGTTTCTAAAGCCCGGGAAGCAGAACGGGTTTGATGATGTCACCACTGATCGCGGCTTTTTCCGCCTCGTTGATCTGATCGAGCCCAAACGTGGTGATCAACCTGTCGAAGGGGAATCTGCCTTGCCGCCATAGCCGCAGCAGCCGGGGGATGAAGGTCTGCGGTACGACATCTCCCTCGACGATGCCCGTCACGGTGCGGCCAACTGCCAGCGCGCCCGCAGGCAGCACCAACGCGTCGGTTGAAAGACCGGCCAGCCCGCACACACCGGTGGGCCTGAGGAATCCGATCGCGGCTGCGATGGCCGCAGGGGCTCCGGTGGTGTCCAGGGCGTACTGGGCGCCGCCTTCGGTCAGCGCGCGTACTTGTGCTGCCGCGTCACCGTCTGTGCCGCTACTCGTATGCGTCGCACCAAGTTCCCGTGCCAAATCCAGACGCC
>Ga0210393_10003556_pt1 | contig 12488 bp, 9 predicted proteins | sample IncBWC27OmetaG_FD_160068 | JGI IMG/M metagenome (GOLD analysis project Ga0210393, IMG submission 160068) | Forest soil microbial communities from Barre Woods Harvard Forest LTER site, Petersham, Massachusetts, United States - Inc-BW-C-27-O ... | reverse complement strand
CTGCCAGCCTTTTTCTTTTGCCCGTTCCTTCTCTAGTAATGCTTAGTAATGCATTTCTTGCTGCCCTTTGTCTGGGTCGGGAATGTGGGGTGGGGTGTGTTACGAAGTTCGCGCTGCCAGTCCCTTTACCTTCTGTAGTTCCTTCAATTCGGGGAAGGAGTGGGGGGCGACCACCGTGCGTTCCGGCGGTTGTGAACCAGCAGCAAGCGCAGTGGCCAGCAACTGGATCGCATCTCCGAAGAGCGGGGGCGAGACGATTGTCGCGGCAAGCCGGCCCTGGCGAACCCATTCCTGGCCCGAGCGCGGAACACCGTCGCATCCGGTGATGGGGAGCCGGAGCCAGGCATCGCGATCCCGCAAATCTGTCAGCTCCTCGAAGGCGCGGCGCGCCCCGATAGCCATGTCATCATTCTGGCAGGCGATCATGCCGACTTTGAGCTGCTTCGATGTACTCAGCGACAACCACGACCTGACAGCGTGATAGCCGCTGTTCTGGGTCCAGTCGCCGCGAAGACTTTTTACTTCGACGCCGCGCGGCTTGGTGGCGAGCATCCCCTTGGTGCGGATTTTCGCCACGTCGCGGACCGAGGGGCCCTCGATATAAAGCACGCATCCCTGCTCACCCAGAAGCGCGCCAATCTGCTGGCCCTGAATTTTTCCAATAGCCTCGTGGTCGGAAAGCATAACGAAAACTGGAACCAGGGCGTGTTGTCGCAGCTGTCCAACGTAATCAACTTCGGAGTTAATGATTGCCCATGCGATGCCGGCGCCTACCGCAGCCCTCGCGATTTGCGCCATGCCTGTGCCTACGGGTTCGGCCAGAATGGCATCGGGGCGCTTGGCGGGATCCTGGATGAAGCTCAGAATCTGCTGGGTCTGCTGCACGGCGTCGTTGCCGGAATAGATGACCTGAACGCTGGCGTCAAGTTTGGCAGCGGCCGCCTGGGCCGATGCCGCTTGTTCGAGCTGGTAATCGTTATCTTCTGTAATTAGGGAAACCAGAACTTTGAGTTTGTTCATCGAGCCGCACATTTCACCGGAGTCCGCACCGGAGATGACACCGCACTTCTGCGTTTATTAAACGCACCTTATGTCGGGCGCGACAGATTACTTCCGTCATGAGCCTGTGCACATTTCCCAGGGAGGCCGGGCAGAGGCCGGGGCATAAGCCTCGGCGGGCGGATGCCGCCCCTGTACCCGCTGCCCGCATTCTTGCTAGAATGTCCGGTCACCAAACCGCCGCGGTAGTAAAATAAAAGCAGAGATTCCCAGGAGACTGACCCTTTATGACCTATGTGATTGCTGAGCCGTGCATTGGCACCAAAGACACCGCATGCGTGGATGCGTGTCCGGTGGATTGCATTCATCCCAAGAAAGATGAGCCCGCGTACGCGACCGAAGAATTGTTGTATATCGATCCGGTGGAATGCATCGACTGCGGTGCCTGTGTTCCGGTGTGCCCGGTTTCGGCCATCTTCGCCCTCGACGATCTGCCGGAGAAATGGAACGCCTTCACCGAGCGTAACGCCAAGTACTTCGGGCGGTAGGGCGGTATTTGGCTCTTACCTAATAGCTGTTGGCTGGTGCCGGTAGGTTTGCTCGAAAGAATTGATAGGACACGAAACGCGCGCCCTTTTTTCGGGGCGCGCTTTATTTTTCTCGAGGCCGTCGAACGATTTCAAGTCGAGCTGTCGCCGGGCCAGCTATCGCTGGCGGCGATCGGCATGCTGAACCTTGTCGGCGTTGCCCAGGATTTCTGCGTCGATGCCCGTGTGGGCTTTGAATGCGTCCAGAATGTGCAGGTAGTCACGTTTTTCCATGACCAGGACCAGCAGTTTGTGGGAGTCCTGCTCGTGATAATAAATCTGCAGCCAGTGAGTTTTGCCGCCGACGCCCTCGGTGAACTCGTAAGAGGCCTTGTCAATCTGGCTGAAAGGCACGCTCACGGCGGCGCCCTTGTCGGGTTGAACTTCCGCCGCTTTGTCGTTGTCGCTGAAGGTGAGCACGGCCTTGACGCGCTTGCCCTTGAGGTTGAGCATGCGCACGTGCCGGAACGACGTCTCTTCCGCGGAGCCCAGCGAAGCGACCGCGACAATCAAAAAAAGAACGGCAAGGATTCTTCTCATGATTCAGAAAGTATATCGAAAGATGAGAAGCGCGAAAGCCCCGGTCGGTTGCCCTACCTTCGCGTCTTTGAGACAGCCCGCCCATTCGGGTGCCCCATTTCTCGCGCGCTCTTTGCGCGAGAAGTGGGGATGTGTCCTTCCAGTTGGATCATGGCGGTCTGACAGCTGACAGCCGACCGCCGACGGCTGACGGCTGAAAGCAGCATCCACTAGAATCAAGCCTTCACCCTCGAACTGCCATGGCCCTCAGAGAATCGGAAGCGATCGTGCTGCGCAGCTATCCCTTTCGGGAGGCCGATCTGCTGGTCACGTTCTTTACTCGGGCAGAGGGCAAAGTTCGAGGAGTAGCGCGCTCGGCCAAGAAATCCAAACGCCGCTTCGGTGGGGCGCTCGAGCCGCTGACCTATGTCCGTGCCTTCTACGACGTGCGCGAGCGACAGGACTTGGCGCGGCTCGATTCCTGCGAAGTGCTGGAATCGCCCATGGCGTCGGAGGTCAGTTACGCGCGGGCGGTTGCGCTCGGCCACGTCGCAGAATTGCTCGACGAACTTCTCCCCGACCGCGAGGCCAACGACGCCATTTTCCGCCTCACGCTGTCGGTGCTGCACGTTCTGACCGGGCCGGAAGTGTGGATGCCCATCACCTATTTCGAATTGTGGCTGACGCGCCTGGTCGGCTTCCTGCCCGAGCTGACCGAGTGTACGGTCTGTGGCCGGAGTCTGAACGGTACCCGCGCCTACTTTCACGCGCTAGCTGATGGCCTGATGTGCCCTGACGACAAGCGGCTGGCATCGTCGGAAATATCAAGCGAATCACGCGCCTTGGCCGCGCAAATGTTTCGCGCCCCGGTAGAAGGTTTCGCCGAGATGCCCTGGCCCAAGGCACAAGCGGCTGACCTGCGGAAGTTCCTAATGCAAATCCTGCAGCGGCAACTAGAGAAGAAGCTGGTAACGGTGGGGATGCTGGAAAAGGGAAGCTTCTAAATAGCTCGCGTGCAATGCTGACGGCTGCCGCTCGCTTCCATTACAATCGTGGATTAACCTGCTGGTCTCCGGCTGCGCTGTAGGAGTTCGCGTCACTACTCGCATCCTGAGGTTTAAGCCAAGAGCCAAAGCAAAGAGCAAAGAGCCGTGACTTCCTCTCCCAACCCGCTCACGTTCCAGGAACTCATCCTGCGCCTGCAAACCTTTTGGGCCGAGCGCGGATGCGTGCTGCAGCAACCCTACGACGTGGAAGTCGGGGCGGGCACCATGGCTCCGGAGACCTTTCTGCGCGTGCTGGGGCCGAAGCCTTATAAAGTCGCGTACGTGCAGCCCTCACGGCGTCCGGCCGACGGACGTTATGGCGAAAATCCGAATCGGCTGTTTAAGCACATGCAGCTGCAGGTGATTCTGAAGCCTCCGCCGGAAAATGTGCAGGAGTTGTACCTGGAGTCGCTGACTGCGATTGGCATTGATCTGCGCCAACACGACATCAAGTTCGAAGAAGATAACTGGGAAGCGCCGACCCTGAGCGCGTGGGGCGTGGGCTGGCAAGTCATGCTCGACGGCCTGGAGATCACGCAGTTCACTTACTTCCAGCAGTGCGGCGGCGTCGACCTGTTTCCGATTTCAGCCGAGCTGACGTATGGCCTGGAGCGGATTGGCGCGTTTCTGCAAGACGTGGATTCGATTTACGACATCGTGTGGGCGCGCGATCCAGAAACGGGTGCGGTCGTGAAGTATGGTGACGTGCGCCTGGCCGACGAGTTGCAGTTTTCTGTGTACAACTTCGAACTCGCGGATGTCGAGAAAAGTTGGGAGCATTTCCGTCTATACGAGGCGGAGTGCAAGGGACTGCTGGAGGAAATTCGTGCCAATCTGGATTCGGCGAAAGCGGGTGACGGAACTGTTTCGCCGGCCGTTGCAATGGCTGATGGCGGGCAGGCGGCCATGGCGAAGGTACTGCGATGCCCTATCCTGGCAGCGTACGATCTTTGCCTGAAGTGCTCGCACCTGTTCAACATTCTGGATGCGCGGGGTGCGATTTCGGTGACCGAACGCGTTGCAGTGATTGCGCGCGTGCGGGCGCTGGCCGTAGGGATCGCGAAGGCGTGGGTGGATCAGCAGAAGAGCGAGTCTGCAGCTGCTGAGAAGTCCGACGAACCTGAACCGGCCCGCGGGAAGAAGCCGAGGAATGAGAAATTAGTACCGGCGGCGATTTGATCTTGGTTGTCATCCTGAGCGGAGTGGGAAATTCGCGAAGCGAATCTCCCGCGCAGTCGAAGGATGACTATTACTTGTTCCGCGGACGATAGAGTTCAGGCGAGGGTGTTTTAGGGTAGGGATCCTTCGACTCGGCAGGATTACAGTTCGGTTTGTGATTGCGATCACTGCGGCGGAAACGCAGACTTGCAATAATTGAGAGTTTTCTGCATGCCAGACTTCCTGTTAGAGATCGGGTGCGAAGAGATTCCGGCGCGGATGATTGAGGCGGCGTCGGAAGAGTTGCGCGAACGCGTCGCAGCACTGCTGAGCCGAGAGCGGCTGTCGGGCGGGGAAGTCACGCATTTTGATACGCCGCGGCGGTTGGCGGTGCTGGCGTCTGGTATTGCTGCCTCGCAGGCCGATGTGGTTGAGCACGTCACCGGGCCTTCCGTTCACGTTGCATATAAGGATGGTCAGCCCACGCCCGCCGCCCAAGCGTTCGCCAGGAAGGCTGGCGTGGACGTGGAGCATTTGGAGAAGGTGACGACAGCCAAGGGCGAGTACCTTGCGGCGAAAATCACGAAGAAAGGCCGTAGCGCGGCGGAGATCCTCGCCGAGAGCCTGCCCAAGGAACTCTCCGCCATTTACTGGCCCAAAAATATGTACTGGCAGAAACCGAACGAACGTTTCGTGCGTCCGGTGCGCTGGCTGGTTGCGATGCTTGATGCGGAAACAATTCCCCTGGAGTTCGACGGCATTCAAGCCGGGAAAAGTTCGCGCGGACATCGCATCTTGACAGAAGGTGCGGTGACGATTCCGCGGGCTGGCTCTGCCTATTTTGATTGCCTGCGCGCCGCTAAGGTGCTGGGCCGGGGCGAACGAGAACACCAGATTCGCAAGGCGCTCGATGCTGCGACCCGCACGATTCCGGGCGCGCGCTGGCGCGAGGACGCGGCACTGCTCGATACCGTCGTGAATCTCACGGAGTTTCCTTCGGCGATTCTGGGCAGCTTCGATCCGCAATTTCTGGAGTTGCCGGAAGAGGTGTTGGTCACGGTGATGCGCGATCACCAGAAATATTTTGCGGTGGAAGATGCGCAAGGCAAGCTAGCACCGCATTTTCTGGCCGTGTTAAATACTGATAGTGATCCACAGGGATTAATTCGACACGGCAATGAGCGCGTGCTGCGGGCGCGCTTCAACGATGCGCGCTTCTTCTGGCAGACCGATCAGAAGAAGTCTCTGCTCGAGCGGTTGGATTTGTTGAAGCATGTGACTTTCCAGAAGGATTTGGGGAGTTACTTCGACAAGACACAGCGCGTGCAGCGGTTGTGCAGCTGGCTGAGCGAGATCATCAAGCAAGGCGGGATCGCGGTGCGCCCGGGGGTGGTTCACAAAGCTGTCTGCCTGGCGAAGACCGACTTGACAACCGAACTGGTGAAGGAATTCACAGAACTGCAGGGGATTGTCGGTGGCCTGTACGCGCGGGCGCAGCAACTGGATTCTGGTCTACCGGAAGCGACGCGGTTTGCCATTGCGGACGCGGTTTACGATCAATACAAGCCGGAATCGACCGACGATGATGTGCCGCGGTCGATCGAAGGAGCCGTGCTTTCCATCGGCGACAAGGCCGATACGATTGCGGGGATGTTCGCGCTGGGACTGGTGCCGAGCGGGTCGAAGGATCCCTTTGCCCTCCGGCGGCAGGCGAACGCAATCGTGAAAGTGATTGCCGAGAAAAAGTTACCGTTGCGGCTGGGCGACCTGATGCGCGATGCGCGCTCAGGATACCAGCGCTCCCAGGCGGAGAAAAAGTTTGTCGAAGACGCGAAGTATGCCGAGTCGATCGCGACATTCTTTCGCGAGCGACTGGAGTTCTATCTCCGCGACGTGTGCGGATATTCGTATGACGTAGTGAAGGCCGCGCTGGGCGCTGATGCGGAAGACGTGGTCGACGCTGTGCAGCGGGCCGAGGCCGTCAAGGAGGTGCTCCACATGCCGGAGTTCCAGGCCATTGGGGCGGCCTGCAAGCGCATGCGGAATATCCTGAAACAGGCCTCGGACAAGAGAATTGAACCGGCGGATGCTTTCGAATACCTGGCGGACTCCGCACAGGAAGAGAAGAGCCTGGCAGCCTATGTTGAGGTCACAGGTCCGAAGGTTGAGGAGTTGCGAAAGAAGAAAGAATACAGCGACGCACTCATGCTGCTCTCGACCGCGCGCGAGCCTGTGGATGCATTCTTCGACAAAGTGATGGTGATGGTCGAGGACGCAAAGCTGCGAGCGAACCGACTGGCGCTACTGCGAACTTTGTTAAAGGAGTTTTCGACGATCGCCGATTTTTCGGAGATCGTCACCGAAGGGAAGGCGTGAGGTCGTGTCGTTCCTCTGGGACTCGCGCGATCCCACTATGTTTTCCCGGAACTTCCGTGCCGGTTGCCGGCGAGACGCCGGCGCTACGCAAATCTTGAAACAAAGGACTTATTCATGGCGACGATTACTCTCCCCGAAGTGGAAGCGAAAGAAAGCAAGAAGCCCGCAACCAAATACGTTTACTCTTTCGGCGGTGGCAAGGCCGATGGCAACGGCAAGATGAAAGACGTGCTCGGTGGCAAGGGCGCCGGTCTGGCCGAGATGACCAACGCAGGTTTGCCCGTGCCTCCGGGATTTACGATTCAGACCGAAGCTTGCCGCGAATACATGAAGACCGGCGCCGTGTCGAAAGACGTTGACCGACAGATGGACGAGGCTCTGGCCAAGCTGGAGGCGCTACAGGGGCAGAAGCTGGGCACGGGGGAGAATCCGTTATTGGTGAGCGTGCGTTCGGGCGCGAAATTTTCAATGCCGGGCATGATGGACACGATTCTCAACCTTGGGCTCAACGACAAGAGCGTGGAAGCGCTGGCCACGAGGAGCAACAATCCGCGATTTGCGGCCGACTCCTACCGGCGGTTGATCCAGATGTTCGGCAATGTCGTGCTCGACATTGAGAAGTCGGCCTTCGACGAAGTGTTTGACGCCAAGAAGAAGCAAAGGAAGACCAAGCTCGACACCGATCTCACCGCGAAAGATCTGCAGGAAGTGATTGTTGAATATAAGAAAGTCGTGAAGAAACACGCCAAGCGCGACTTCCCGCAGGATCCGCACGAGCAGTTGGTAATGGCACGGGACGCCGTGTTCCGGTCCTGGCAGAACGACCGGGCGAAAACTTATCGTCGAATTAACAACATTGACGACATGCTCGGCACCGCGGTCAATGTGCAGGCGATGGTCTATGGCAACCTAGGAGACACAAGCGGCACGGGCGTGGGATTTACGCGCAATCCGGCAACCGGCACCAGCGAGTTCTACGGTGAATTTCTAATGAACGCGCAGGGCGAAGATGTAGTTTCCGGCGTCCGCACTCCGGTTCACATTCTCGAACTGCACAAGATCATGCCCAATGTCTACGACCAGCTTCGCGACATCACAACGCGGCTGGAGAAGCATTACAAAGACATGCAGGATTTCGAGTTCACCATCCAGGATGGCAAGCTCTACATGCTGCAGACCCGCAACGGCAAGCGCACGGGACTGGCTGCGGTGCGAGTGGCGATTCAGATGGTAGAAGAGGGGCTGATCACAAAAGAAGAAGCGATCTTCCGCGTCGAGCCCAATCAGCTATATGACTTTCTGGTGCCGCGACTCGATGAGAAAAGCACCAAAGTAGAAGTGCTCGCGACTGGGCTGCCGGCTTCGCCGGGCGCGGCTGTGGGGCAAATCGTTTTTACGGCGGACGAAGCGGTGAAGATGGCAGGCCACGATGTCGCAAAGAAACCAGTGATCCTGGTGCGCGCCGAGACAACGCCAGAAGATATTCACGGCATGGAAGTGGCGAAGGGGATTCTGACTTCGCGCGGCGGCATGACCAGTCATGCTGCGGTTGTAACGCGCGGCATGGGCAAGTGCTGCGTGGCGGGCGCGGGCGATATCGACGTCAACGAAAAAACGCGTCAGATGCGGGTGAAGGGCCAGACGTTCAAAGAAGGCGACTGGATTTCGCTCGACGGAACGACCGGCCGCGTGATCAAGGGCAAGTTGGGCACGCTCGATCCGTCTCCGGACGATCCTGAACTGCAGAAATTTATGGAGTGGGCCGATCCTTTTCGCAAGATGAAAGTGCGTGCCAACGCCGACATTCCGCGTGATGCGATTCAGGCCCGGGCGTTTGGAGCCGAAGGCATCGGCCTCTGTCGCACTGAACACATGTTCTTCGGGGAAGACAAGATCCGTCATATGCGCGCCATGATTCTGGCGGACAACGAGAAGGACCGGCGCGTGGCGCTTAAGAAACTGCTACCGCTGCAGCGCAAAGATTTTGATGGCGTATTCAAGGCGATGGACGGTTTGCCGGTCACGATCCGCACGCTCGATCCACCGCTGCACGAGTTCCTGCCGCGCCGCGAAGACCTGATGGTGGAAATTGCCACGCTGCCGCACGCAGATGCGAAAGAGAAGAAAGAACTGGTGAAGCGTTATTCGGATTACGGCGCGAAAGGCGTCGGCGATCTAAAGAAGCTGTTGCCCGCACTGCTGGCCCGGGTGGAACAGTTGCACGAGTTCAACCCAATGCTCGGACATCGCGGCTGCCGGCTTGGCATTACGTATCCTGAAATTACGGAAATGCAGGCGCGAGCGATCTTTGAGGCCGCCGTGGACTGCACGAAGAAGGGAATCAAGGTGCTTCCCGAGGTCATGATTCCGCTGGTGGCCACGGTAAAGGAAATGGCGAACCAGGGCGCAATCGTGCGGCGTGTGGCCGAGGAAGTATTCAAAGAGAAGGGAATGAAGGTCGAGTACATGGTGGGCACGATGATCGAGTTGCCGCGCGCGGCGCTGGTGGCGGACGAGATAGGCAAGGAGGCGGAGTTCTTCTCGTTCGGCACCAATGATCTGACGCAGACCACGTTCGGCTTCTCGCGCGACGACGTGAACAAGGTGCTGCCGACCTATCTGGCCGAGGGCATCCTGAAACAGGATCCGTTCGCTGCGCTCGACCAGGACGGTGTGGGACAGCTCGTGAAGATGGCGACGGAGCGCGGGCGCAAGACGCGGCCGACACTGAAAGTCGGGATCTGCGGGGAGCATGGCGGCGAGCCCTCGTCGGTGGAATTCTGCTATCGCACTGGATTGAACTACGTGTCCTGCTCGCCTTTTCGCGTGCTGACAGCGCGGCTGGCGGCGGCGCAGGCCGCGGCGGCTGAAACGCTGAAGGTCGAAGGCGGACGGACGAAATAAGGTGTTAACCACGGAGGGCCCAGGGGTTCACAGAGTACTGACGATCTGTGTCTCTCGGCGCCTTCTGTGGTTTATTGCACCTTCTGCAGGCGGGCGATCAACTTCTGCGGAAGGCTCTCTTCCGACTCCGACCACAAGCGGCGCGACGTGGCGCGAGTGTTCATTTCCACCTTCTTCGTGAACTCCACCAGCTTGCCCACGTTGTCGCGAATCTTGGCTTGCGTTTCCTCGGTGAGTGCAACGCTTTCCTGCACGAAAAGCGAGTCGAGGCCGAAGTCGATTTCAATGTGGCCCGTTTCCTGGTAAGTTCCGTCGTCGAATTCTTCGCCTTGCACGATGAACTTGACCAGGCTGGGGATGAGCAGCCACTGCTGGCCTTTCTCGTCGGGCGTCCACAGATCCCAATAGGCGTCGAAGATGTAGGCGTAGTCGTCATGAACGAGATCGGCAGCGACCACGACTGCTTCCTCCGGGCTAATGCCGGGCGAGAAGCGGCGTTCGAGCACGCTGGCTTCATTCCAGGAGACAGGTTGCACAGCGCCGTAAGTGATTCCAGGACGCTGCGCCGAAAAAGGGAACTGCTGCAGCACGGCGAAAACGTGGGGCAGCATTGCCGGCCCTGAGAAATCGGGAAACCACAGGCTCAGGTATAGAGGATCAGGCATACGGTTTGATCAGAGGCTGCACGCCCTTCCCATAGATTGTAAATGCGGCACCGCGCGGTCTGCATCACGGATTGAGAGCGAATAGCTGGTTGGTTCGAGACCATCGCGAAGTCAGGGCAAGTCATATGAGACGGTCGAGCGTGGCTGCAGCGACATTGGCCGCGAGAACTTTGACAGTGAGTTCCGACGGCTGCTACCATCAAACGTCCACCAGAACTCCAGCCCCAGAATCGTCCCCGTCGTCTAGCCTGGCCTAGGACATCGCCCTTTCACGGCGGTAACACGGGTTCAAATCCCGTCGGGGACGCCAAATCTTTCAACAATTTGCGAGCGCTCCGATTTTCCCGCGGTACGGTTGACTACCGGTCAAAAGCACGATTGGTAGGTGAATCCAGGGCAGTGAGGAGATACAAACTGGTCGATTTAAATAACGTAAATTTAAGGATCCAAAAAACTGTGCCATGTTCCCCCTTCGGGAGGGTGACACTCTGTCGTTGCAGGGGTCCTGTTATTCCGATTTGGATTATTTCGATTTGGAATCCTACCCATTCATCACGTACAGCTCAAAAGCGATACGTTACCCACGGCGATATGTAGCTCATGCTCGTTGTCGCGTGGATGGACTGTTCTTCAAATGAAGCATTGAACACGTAGATGTAATTAACGTGAGTTGAGAGATGACGAGTCATCTGCCAATCCAGCTGCGCTATGGGACGGCTGCCTTCGTATCGCGACTTCACACCATTGCTGGGCACGATGAGGTTGCCTGGGATTCCATACAGTCCGTCGTTTGAGCTTTCACGCCAAAAGAATCCCCAGCCCGCCGACAGCGTCAGACGGTTAGAAAAGAAGAGACCAAGTGAAGGTTCCAGGCGGATGGCGTTGTCTGGCCCTAAGACGTTCGCGCGTCCAGAGTATGTGCCGCTCTGGAACAGCGAATTGAATGTCTGGAGATCGGGGTTTGCCAAATTCTTATCGCCGCTCGCGAAATCGGTTGCTAATCCGATGCGCGGACGCCAGCGGACGGACGAGAAGGAGTACCAATTATCGGCCGCTACACGCCACGCGTTGATTGTGCCGACGCCAAAACTACCGAACTGATACATCGCTTCGGCGTCGTAAGCCCATGGTCCACGTTCACCCCAAACACGCGCACCCAGAGTGTGCCGCTTCTCATGTCCTGCCCCTTGGTTGAATACTGCGTTTTTTAGATCCAAACCGAGATAGTAGAAATCGAGCCCCTTCCTTTGCGTTTGGTGTTGGGCATAAGTTGCATAAACGCCCCAAAAAGCGAAGTCGTGCTGGGACGCGTCGTCGAAGAATCCAGGCTCGTTTTGAACCGGCCGGGTGGCGAATCCGTCGAGCTGCCACCCTGGAGATTTCCAAGACAGGCGGAAGCCGTCGAAACTGAGTGGGACATTAGGCCCTTCCCGCAAGTCGATCATTCGACCGGAGCCGAAAGCCATCTCCTGTCGCCCAATGCGCAAGGTCAGTGAGGAATTCTCGCGTGGCTTTAGTACTACAAAGTCGACGAAACCCTGGTGCACGTCGAGTTTGTCTTCGTCTAGAGGGCGCGGACCTCCGGTCCGTACGTCTTCGAGTGAGCTGTTGAGTTCTCCGAAAAATCGAAATCGCTGTCCGGCGTGGAAGTCGACGTGAAATAAATAGCGCTGCAACAGATAACCGTCCGGGTCATCGGGGCCGAGACCAAAATTTGTATTGTGAAATCGCTCGTAGGTCTCGCGGATTTCGCCGCCGAGCGATAGGAAAACGTTTCTATCCTCATTAAGCGGGATGAATTTGATCCGATCCCAATAATCGTCGCGTCTCGCCGGATCCGCCAGTAAGCTCCAATCCTCTTCATAACGAGGAAGAAGATATGAGGGGCGCGGAAGCGAAGCCGGTTTTTCTTGTCCTATCATTCGAGTCGCCCCTGCAATAACCACAAGCAATGCCAGCGCCTGCGAGATCCTGAACACGGTTTGCACTCGGCTCTCACCCGTCCCTCAGAAATGGCTCGCATTGTTCGCGGCTACGCGGTTAGCGATTCACGAGCCGAGCGACAGCCCCGCCCGAGTATTACTGCTGCCCGGTAATCAAGTTGAATCTTCAGCAAGGGCACGGTAGTTGAGAGCGCAATTGCCGGTCCAATGGAAAGCGATTGAATCTGAAGGGTGTCAGTTCATGCCAGACAGACGAGATCTCGCCAATGGTGAAAACCTGGACGGCGGCAG
>Ga0210393_10003555_pt1 | contig 12497 bp, 6 predicted proteins | sample IncBWC27OmetaG_FD_160068 | JGI IMG/M metagenome (GOLD analysis project Ga0210393, IMG submission 160068) | Forest soil microbial communities from Barre Woods Harvard Forest LTER site, Petersham, Massachusetts, United States - Inc-BW-C-27-O ... | reverse complement strand
GCTCGAGGTCTTGTTGAATGCCAAGGTCCGCGTGCACCTGACGATCAGCCAGGCGGGCGCTCAGGTGCTGTTGACCGAGTTGGGACTGCGTTGCGATCTGCAGAAATTCGATCCGCGCGCTCTGGATCTGCAGCACGGTACCGAGCATTTGATTTATCACCATTCCTCGGACTACACCGCTTCCATCGCTAGTGGCTCCTTCCTGACGAGCGGCATGGTGATCTGTCCTTGTTCGATGGGAACGCTGGCCGGAGTCGCCAACGGTTTGTCGACAAACTTGATCCAGCGCGCGGCAGACGTGCATCTCAAAGAGCGTCGCAAACTGGTCGTCGTGCCGCGCGAAACTCCGCTGGGCAGCATTCAGCTCGAAAACATGAAACGACTGGCCGACGCGGGAGCCGTCGTGCTGCCCGCGATGCCCGGCTTCTACCACCTGCCGAAATCCATCGACGATCTGATCGACTTTGTCGTGAGTCGGATCTGCGATCAGCTGGGAATTGACGCAAATTTAGTGGGTCGTTGGGGCAGCTGATTCGGCCGCGGCACTTGACATTGGTCCCTCAATCGATTGTCATTTGACGTCAGCGAGCGCAGCACGCTGGGTCTGCGCGATGCGGCTGAATTCGGGCGACACGGAACGAAGGCGCAAGAGCCTTCACCACGTTCCTGCCGCTCGTGAGGAGATGAGCGTTTACCTTCCCGCCGAGAAATCTTCGCCTGCCTTCTTTTGTTGCACACCAGCCTTTGCGCGCCGCGTCGGACGTGGCCCCCGCCTTAATCAGCCATTCACCGGATGTGCCGTTGAATTTCATGACGAACCTCCGGCCCGCGTCCGGGGTAAACTCAGGTGATTGCTTTTGTCGGCACCATCGGCGGTAGGCGCGAGTAAAGCCTTGAACTGCTTGGCAGTAAACCAGCCGTTAATTGTTTGTAGGTACGGGAGTTGCAGTTGAGTGCAGGCCAATCCGCCTGCAGGCCAACCATCAGCCGCAACTCTCAATCAATTGTCCGTTAGAGGCCGGGAAATCTCGGTCGTACGGTTAAGGGAGACCAAGGAATGATCACTCGCCCGAATCGACGCGATTTCTTGCACGTGGGCTTTGCCGGAGGCATTGGACTCACGTTGGCCGATTTGTTCCGTCTGCAAGCAGAAGCCGAAACTTACAAATCCGAAAGCAAAGAAGGAAAAGCGAAGTCGGTCATCTTCATCTACCTGCCTGGCGGTGCGCCGCATCAGGAGACGTTCGATCCGAAACCATTCGCGCCGGTGGAATATCGCGGGCCGATGAGTTCGATCGCAACGAACGTCGACGGCATCGTGCTGAACGAATGCTTGCCGCAGACGGCAAAGATCGCCGACAAACTCGCGCTCTGTCGTTCGATGACGCACGGCGAAGCAGCGCACGAGCGCGGGACGCACAACATGTTCACGGGCTACAAGCCGAGCCCGGCCCTCGCATTCCCCAGCATGGGCAGCGTGGTCACTCACGAGTTCCCGCCGCGCAACAATCTGCCCCAATACGTCTGCATCCCGAGCATGCCCAACGAATTTGCGGGCACGGGATACCTCAGTTCGTCGTTCGCTCCGTTCAGTCTCGGAGGCGATCCCGCCGACAACGGTTTCACCGTTCAGGATCTCAAGCTGCCCGGCAACGTGACCGATGGCCGCTTCAGTCAACGTCGTCGCATCCTCGACGCGGTGAACGATTACTTTGAACACAAGGAGAAGGCCGATTCGCTCAAGGCCGTCGACACGTTCTATCAACGGGCCTATTCGATGGTGAGTTCTCAGAAGGCGCGCGAAGCGTTCAACATCAAGGCCGAGTCGGATAAACTCCGCGACGAGTACGGCCGCAACACGGCGGGCGCTCGCATGTTGTTGGCTCGCCGGCTCGTCGAAGCGGGAGTCCGCTTCGTCACCATGACTTACGGAAGCTGGGACTTGCACGACAACGTGCAGCCCAATATCAAGAACCAATTGCCGGCCTTCGACCAAGGTTACGCCGCTCTGATTCGCGATCTCGACCGACGCGGGTTGCTGAAGAGCACGCTCGTGTGCATCGCGTCCGAGTTTGGTCGTACGCCGAAGATCAACGGCACGGCCGGCCGCGATCACTGGCCGAAAGTCTTCACCGTGGTGATGGCGGGCGGCGGTATCAAGGGCGGAATCGCCTACGGCTCGTCCAACGCGACGGCCAGCGAGCCTGAGGATAATCCTCTCACGGTCGAAGACTGGGCCGCGACCATCTACGACTGTCTGGGAATCAACCCCAACAAGAAACTCATGGCCCCTGGCGACCGGCCGATCGACATCGTCAAATTTGGAGAGGTCCGCAAGGAATTGCTGACGTAGTCCGCGAAGCGCAGGACCCAAACCCTAGCAGGTGACGCTTTCCAGCCTGGACCATCTTCGAGGATCTTTTTCGTCCGAGCGACATGCTTCGCAAATCGCGAACGCAGGCACCGCGCCGTTGGGCCGGGCCTGCCAATGTGCGGCATTTTGGCACCGCGCGATTTGTGCTCACTCGGGTCAACCGCTTTTTGCTCCGCCTAACCGGAGAGAAATTTGATGCGGCACATGCTCCGTTCAATTGGCTTGGTTTCACTCGGATTGGGAATCGCGCTCTGCGGGGCCGCTGTGGCACCGGCTGCCTCACCCTCGTTGGGCGTCATCTTGCCGCGAGGTTTGCAACGTGGGGCTACGAGCGTTCTGACGTTCCAAGGCGGTAACCTGGCCGACGCCAAAGAGATTCTGTTCTTCTCGCCAGGTTTTGAGGTCACCAAGCTCGAGCCGAGCGCGGGTGCGGTCAAAGCGACGATCAAAGTCGCCAAAGATTGCCGCTTGGGCGAGCATGTGGCCCACGTCCGCACAGCAACAGGTCTCACCGAGTACCGCACGTTCTATGTCGGTCCATTCAAGGACGTCGCTGAGAAGGAGCCCAACAGCGACTTCAAAGCGCCGCAGCCGATTCCCATGAACGTCACGGTAAGTGGCGTGATTCAGACCGAAGACGTCGATTACTTCGTGGTCGACGCCAAGAAAGGACAGCGGATCAGCGCCGAAATCGAGGGCATGAGACTCGGCGTGACGATGTTCGATCCTTACATCGCGATCCTCGACTCGAAGCGATTCGAGCTGATCACGGCGGACGATTCGCCCCTCTTGAAGCAAGACGCGTTGGCTTCGATCCTCGCACCGGCGGACGGCAAATACATCATTCAAGTGCGCGAGAGTTCTTACGGCGGCGACGGCAACTGTTACTACCGCCTGCACGTCGGCAACTTCCCGCGGCCGATCGCTGTCTATCCGGCCGGCGGAAAACTGGGTGAAGAAGTCGAAGTCCGTTTTCTCGGCGACCCGACCGGCGACATCGTCAAGAAGGTAAAACTTCCAGCTAAGCCGGTGCCCGATTTCGGGCTCATCCCTGAGGACGCGACGGGCACGGCTCCTTCGGAAATCCCGTTCCGTCTTTCTCAGACCGGAAACGTCCTCGAAAAGGAACCGAACGACAGCTTGAAAGATGCCAGCCCCGCTGAGCTTCCCAAGGCAATCAACGGAATTTTGCAGAAACCCGGCGACATCGATTACTTCCGCTTCAAAGCGAAGAAGGGGGAGACCTACGAAGTCGAATGTTTCGGTCGGCGGATTCGCTCAGCGATCGATCCCGTAATGGTGCTGTATAACGCGGCCGGCGGGGCCATCCTCGCGAACGACGACGCGCGCGGCCCCGATTCGTACTTTCGTTTTGCGGTTCCGGCTGATGGCGAGTACTTCCTCTCCGTGACCGACCACTTGAAGCGCGGCGGTCCCGGTTTCGTCTACCGAGTCGAGTTTTTGCCGGTCGAGCCCAAGGTGACGACGGGCCTTCCGCAAGTCGCGCGGTACTCCCAGTTCCGCCAGCAGATTTACGTGGCGCGGGGAAACCGATTCGGCGCGGTGATCTCTGCCGGGCGAGAAAACTTCGGCGGCGAACTGCTCCTCGATCCGCAGAACATGCCGGCCGGAATCAAGATGATCGCCGATCCAATGCCGGCCAATGCCAGCACGATGCCTGTCGTGTTCGAAGCGGCAAAAGACGCGCCCCTCTCGGGCAAGCTCGTCGACTTGCGAGCCCGCCACATCGATCCGAAGCAAAAGATCAGCGGCGGGTTTTTCAATCACGCCGAGTTTGTGATCGCGGCCCCGGGGCAATCGCTCTTTAGTTGGTGCGATGTAGATCGAATGGCCGTGGCCGTGTTGGACGAGCTTCCCTACACGCTCGAAATCGTCGAGCCCAAAGTTCCGCTCGTGCAAAGCGGATTGATGCAGCTCAAGATTCGCGCGCATCGCAAGCCGGGCTTTACGGAACCGATCAACGTGCAAGTGCCGTTCTTGCCTCCGGGCGTGGGCGGCGTTCCGGCCGTCGATATTCCGAAGGGGCAGAACGAGGTTTTGTTCCCCCTCAACGCGAACGGTGGCGCGGAAATCAAGAAGTGGAAGATCTTCGCCCTCGGCTCAGCCACGGTGAACGGCGGCGCCGCCTGGGCCTCTTCGCAGATGGCCAGCCTCGAGATCGCCGCTCCTTATATTCAGTTCAACATCCAGCGGGCGGCCGTCGAGCAGGGGCAGAAGACCGACCTGGTTTGCGGCATCACCGTGGCCCATCCGTTTGACGGCGCGGCCAAAGTGCAGGTTCTCGGATTCCCGCCCAAAGTCACCGCTCCGGAATTGGAGCTGAAGAAGGATTCGAAGGAGCTCGTGTTCAAAGTCGCCACTGACAAGACCAGCCCCGCAGGAACGCACAAGAACATTTTCTGCCAGGCGACGATCATCGAGCACGGCGAGCCGATCGTGCACTACGTCGGCGGCACGGAACTGCGGATCGATCAGCCGCTGCCGGCGCCGGCCAAGCCGGTCGCGGCCGTCGCCAAAAAAGAGGCTCCCAAGGCGGCGGCCGCTCCTAAGCGGCTCACCCGCCTCGAGCAATTGCGGCTCGACGCGAAGGAAAAGTCTCAGGCCGCAACCAAGTAGACTAGAGAACGATTCCGACGGACTCGGAAGAGGAAGAAACCAATAATGCGACAACATGTTCGCCTCCCTTTGATGGCGTTCGCGGCGGTGCTGACCGTGGCGCTCGTGCCGGTCTGGGTCTGTGCGGCCGAGTCTGCGGCCTCGCCCAAGCCTGCCGAGATCCTCGTCTATCCGCCCGACGTGCAGCTCACGACGGCCCGCGATCGCCAATCGCTGATCGTTCAGGCGCGCTACACCGACGGAATCACCCGCGACGTCACGACCGACGCCAAGTTCACCTTGGTCGACAGCAAGCTCGCGCGGTTCGACAAACAGACGCTGTACCCTGTCGCGGACGGTTCGACGAAGGTCGACATCGAATACGCGGGCCTGAAGGTCACGCTGCCCGTTTCAGTCAAGAGTGCCAAGGTCACGCCAGCCATCAGCTTCAAACTCGACGTGATGCCCGTCTTCATGAAGTCGGGCTGCAACATGGGCAGCTGCCACGGCTCGGCCCGCGGAAAGGATGGGTTCCGCCTGTCGCTGTTCGGCTTCGATCCGGACGGCGATTACCAGCGTCTCACTCGCGAACTCAGCGGCCGACGCATCAACCTGGCTATTCCCGAGGAGAGCCTGCTGATCCAAAAGGCCCTCGGCGCGGTGCCGCACACGGGAGGAAAACGCTTCGAAGCCGGCTGTGAGATGTATCAAACGTTGATGACCTGGTTGAAGGCAGGCGCCGTCCCAGATCCCGGGGAAGTCCCCAAGGTCGTCGCACTCGAGATCTATCCGAAAGGGGCGGTCCTCGATGGCAAAGGCGCGACGCAACGCCTCAGCGTGCGAGCCAAATATGCCGACGGTACCGACCGTGACGTCACCACGCTCGCCTATTACATGACGAACAACGACGTCTCGGCCGCCGTCGCCCAAGAGGGAGTGGTCACCGCGGGCGCTCGCGGCGAGGCGTTCATCATGGCTCGCTTCTCCACCTACACGGTTGGCTCGCAATTTATCGTGCTGCCCAAGGGGCTCAAGTTCGAATTCCCCAAGGTGATCGAGAACAACTACATCGATACGCACGTGAACGCGAAGTTGAAAAAGCTCCGCATCCAACCGTCGCCGGTGTGCGGTGACGAAGAGTTTCTCCGCCGCGTTACGGTCGACGTCACCGGGACGCTGCCGACGGTCGATGAATACAACCGCTTCATGAAAGACGCTTCGCCCGACAAGCGGAAGAAGGTCGTCGATGATCTTTTGACGCGGAAAGAGTTCGTCGAGATTTGGCTGATGAAGTGGGCCGAGCTGTTGCAAATTCGCACGAATCAAAACATCAGCACCAAGTCGATGCTCTCGTATTACACGTGGCTGCAAAACAAGATCGCCAGCAACGTCCCGATGGACGTGATGGTGCAAGAACTGTTGGGTTCGCAGGGAGGCACATTCGCCAACCCGGCAACCAACTACTACCAGAACGAAACGGACACGTTGAAGACGGCCGAGAACGTGGCCCAAGTTTTCATGGGCATGCGGATTCAGTGCTCGCAGTGCCACAATCACCCGTTCGATCGCTGGACCATGGACGACTATTACGGCTTTGCGGCCTTCTTCTCACAGATCGGTCGCAAGCCGTCGGAAGATCCGCGCGAGTTGATCGTGTTCAATAGCGGCGGCGGAGACGTCAGGCATCCGGTCGGCGGGCGCGTGATGCAGCCTAAGTTTCTGGGAGGGGAAGTCCCCGACGTCGCCGGCAAAGATCGGCGCGACATCCTCGCCAAGTGGCTGGCGTCGCCGAAGAATCCGTACTTCGCCAAGAATCTGGCGAACATCGTTTGGGCCCACTTCTTCGGGCGGGGCATCATCCAAGAGGTTGACGACGTGCGAGTCAGCAATCCGGCCGTCAATGCCGAGCTGCTCGACGAACTAGGCACGAAGTTTACGGAGTACCACTACGATTTCAAGCGGTTGGTGAAAGACATTTGCGCCTCCCGCACATATCAACTCTCGACCGAAGTCAATCCGACAAACGTCGACGATCACCGCAATTTCGCCCACGCAGAACTGCGCCGGATGCGGGCCGAGGTGATGCTCGATTGCATCAGCCAGGCGACCGACACCAAGAACAAATTCCCCGGCTTGCCGTTGGGTGCTCGTGCAGTGCAAGTCGCCGACGGTAACACGTCGACCTACTTCCTCACGACCTTCGGTCGAGCGACGCGCGGTACGGCCTGTTCCTGCGAAGTGCGGGTCGAGCCGAATTTGTCACAAGCCCTGCATCTCCTCAACGGCGACTCGTCGAACTCAAAGATCCACGAGGGGAAGGTGGTCCGACGCCGGCTCGAGGAGAAGAAGTCGCCGGAGTCCATCCTTGAGGAATTGTATGTCCGGTGCCTTTGCCGCCGGCCCACCGCGCGAGAAAAAGGGGCGCTTACGGCCCTCTTGGCCGAAAACTCGAATAAGCGCCAGGTACTGGAAGACACGTTCTGGGCTCTCCTGAATTCTCGCGAGTTTTTGTTCAACCACTAGCAGGGACGCTGGAGTAAGGTGAATTGATGTCGGTTCGCAGCTGTTGCAAATGGGCGTCGGCCGTGAGTGCGCTGGTCTTGTGCGTGCTTGCCCCGTCACGCGCCCTCCCGGAAGACAACAAATCGACAACGGCCAAGGGCCCCAAGGTCACGTATGAAGACAACGTGAAGCCCATCTTCCGCGAGAAGTGCTTCGCCTGTCACAACACCGAGAAAAAGACGGCGGGCCTCGACCTGACGAACTACGCCGGGGCCATGGCGGGCGGCGGCTCTGGACCGGTGATCAATCCGGGAAGTGCCGGCGATAGCTACCTTTTCTCGCTGGTCTCGCATCAATCCGAACCGCACATGCCACCGAAGTCGGACAAACTCCCGGCCGACATGTTGGCCACGATCTCGAAATGGATCGACGGCGGGGCGCTCGAAACCAGCGGCAGCAAGGCGGCCGTTTCGAAGAAGCCCAAAGTTGATCTCGCGCTGAAAGGGGCGCCCGTCGGACGTCCAGCTGGATCTCCTCCCATGCCCGAGCACCTGAGCCTCGAGCCGGTCATTCGGACGACTCGGGCGACAGCTTCGCGCACCGTCGCCGTTAATCCCTGGTCGCCTTTGGCCGCACTCGCCGGGCAGAAGCAGGTGCTGCTGTACAACACAAAAACGCTCGAACTCGTCGGCGTACTCCCGTTTCCCGAAGGCGTGCCGCAAGTTCTGAAGTTCAGTCAAAACGGCTTACTCCTTTTGGCCGGCGGCGGACGCGGAGCAGCCAGCGGCCGGGTTGTAGTCTGGAACGTGAAGACCGGCGAGCGGATCTTCGAGGTTGGCGAAGAACTCGATACGGTGCTCGGGGCCGACATCAGCGCCGACCAATCGCTCATCGCACTGGGTGGACCGAGCAAAATGGTTCGTGTCTATTCGACGGCTGACGGTTCGCTCAAATCGACAATGAAAAAACATACGGACTGGGTGACGGCGGTTGCCTTCAGCCCCGACGGTGTGCTCCTGGCGACGGCTGATCGCAATGGCGGAGTTGTCATCTGGGAGGCACAGACCGGCCGCGAATACGCGGTGCTTGCCGGCCACGCCACCGCGGTCACGGCGCTCTCTTGGCGAATCGATTCGAACCTGCTCGCGACCGGCAGCGAAGACACGACGATCAAACTCTGGGAACCGGAAAACGGAACCCAGGTGAAGACCTGGGGCGCTCATGGGGGAGGCGTTACGTCGATCGGCTTCACCCGGGACGGGCGGCTTGTTTCTTGCGGTCGCGACGGAGTCGCCAAGCTCTGGGACCAAAACGGCAGCGCCAAACAAACCTTCTCGGGTTTTGCCGACCTGCCTCTGTGTGTCGCCTATTGCGATGAGACGAATCGCCTCGTCGCTGGCGACTGGACGGGCGCGATCCGCGTGTTTAATGGTCCCGATGCTAAGCAGCTCGGTCTGCTCGATGCCGACCCTCCGACTCTCGTCGAACGGCTCGACTCTGCCCAGAAGTCGCTTACCACGCGAGAATCCGAACACGTGCAACTCGCAGAGCGGCTGAAGAGCGCAAAGGTCGAGTCGACCAAGCGTCATGCGGAACTCGAAGCAGCTGGAAAAGAACTTGCCGCTGCTGAAGCGAATTGGAACACAGCCAGCGCCACCGCCGCGAAGGACAAAGCGACCGCGGAGGCGATCGCCGCCGAGATCAATGCGACGCCGGCACGAATTACCGCCCTCGAGGGAGCAATTCCGCCCCTGAAAATCGCGGCTGAAAAAAGTGCCCAAGCGCTCGCCAAGATTACGGGCGACAAAGATCTGTCAGCGGCCGCTGCGATCGTCAAAGCCCAAGTGGCCCAAAAGACCAAAGAATTGGACGACGTGAAACGCCGGCTTCCCGAGCTGAAGAAGAAAGTCGAAAAGGCACGCGCCACGCAATCGGGCTCCGAAAAGCACTTGGCCGGGCTCAAACCCGGACTCGAATCACTCCGCAAACGCGCAATGGATCCTGCGATCCCCGCCCAGGCCGCTTTCGATGCGTCTGTGCAGCCATTGGCACAGGCCCAGCACAACGTCGCGCGGTGGAGCGAGGAGATTGCTTTCCGCGACAAGGCCGTGTTGGTCGCCGCGGCCCAGGCGAAGGCGGCCCAACTCGCCGAGGCCGTTCAGGCGGCACAAGCCGCCTACGACACGGCCCGAGCGGACGTTACCAAGCTCGAGCAAAGTGTGGCAGCCGCGGTCAAAGAGTCCGAGGTGGCTACTGCCGGCGTCAAGAAGGCGCAGGATTTCGTCGTCCAATTGGGCGCGGAGCAGCAGGCAGCCGGACGACACGCCGCCATTATCGACGCGCTCGTTCCCGCGCTCGGCGAAGCACTCGCCAAGGCGGAAGAGGCCGCGCGTCGCGGTCCGGGTGAAGCTGATGTTGCCGGCCAGGTGAATGAGCTCAAGCAGCTCATCGCCAAGAAGACGACCGAGTCCGAACTCCTGAAAAAGAGCGCCGCCGAAAAACCCAAAGCCATCGAGACCGCCCGCAGCCAAGTTGCTGTCGCTGAGAAAAAGGCCGCCGAGAGCAAGTCGGCGATCGACGCGGCGAAGAAAAAAGTCCTGGAGGCTCAGGCCGGTCTCAAGCCGTTCGAGGAGCGGATCGCTGCCGCCAAAGCCAAGGCCGGCGAAGGGACCAAGATCCTCGAAGCCGCCAAGAAGAATCTCGAAGCGGCCGCTCCGCATCGCGCCGCCTGACTCGCGAAAAATGGGCTTGGATCAGGCTCGCGCCCGTGATTATTATTCACGCGCTGCTGTTCCTCCGACCAGGTCCGAAGTCGAGTTCATGAGATCGAACGTGCGCTTGTTCGTCCTATTTCTCACCATAGTCGCGCTCGGAAAGCCGACCGTCGACGCGGCCGACGTGCGAATGCACCCGGCACTGGCGAACGCGCCGCGCATCACACATACGCCGAACGGCGTTCCAGGCGATCCGGTCAACATCGCGTTCATTGGATCCGAGCAAGACTTGCATCTTTGCTTGCTTGCCGCCAAATGGGCTCCGGCCGACCCCATTACGCTGAAGTCCTCAGTGCGGATCGTCGGCGATACTGTCTTCCGGCGGGCGTATGTCGATGCGCCGGTAAGCAATCTGCATCTGTGGGGACGGAAACAAGATTTCGCCTTCGAGCAGCCCGTGGGTAAAGATCCACGGCAGCGTCACCACGTGCGGTTTTGGCGGGCCAACAAGGTCGACTCGCTCGGCCGGCCTCTTTGGGTCGGCGCGGTCACTTACGACACGCGCGTCGGATTTAAGCAACACAGCGTGAAGGTCACGCATCACATCGCCCCCGACGTCGACACGGAACGCGACAAATTGATCCGCGAAGTCAAAGGGACCGGGGACCTGGTCGACCTGTTTTGGATCGACGGATATCACGATAAGGTGCAAGGCAAGAACGGCGGAGGCGATGCGTGGTTCACAGATGGCCGACTCGCAGTCGGCGTCATCTCGCTGCACAACCGCTTCACGCAAAAGCCCTGAGCGACACTACGGCTTGGCAGGACGGTCTAGGCGTGCGCAGAGCAACTTGGCCCATCCATTGAGCGTCGAGGGCAGTTCGTCGGGCAACATGTCTGACAGAATGTCGACGCGGAATTCGTTTTCGATCCGCAGCACAAATTCCATCAGGTCGACCGAGTTCACGCCTAGCGTGGAGAACTCGGCCTGGCCGTCGAGTTGGGCCGCGCTGAACCGACCCTTCCCTCCCTCGCCGACGACTCGTGCCAGGATTTCCTTCAGCTTTTGTTCCGCGCTGGCTTCGTTCATCGGCTGATCTCCATTGATGCGCAATTCGGGGGGCGAGGCTCCCGCCGATCACGGCAGTTGGTCTTTGATGATCTTTCCGGTGGGAGTCCGCGGCAGGGCCTCCAGAGGGATGATAATCTCCGGCCGCTTGTAAGCGACCAGATGGGCCGCGCAATGTTCGCGTAGCGCTGCCAGATCGAGCGAAGGCCCGGCGACCGCCGCCTTCACGATCTGAGAACCTGATCGATGCTGGCCCGCGTAGACCTTGACGTCCGAAACTCCCGGAAAATCGCGGATCACACTTTCGACTTCGCTCGGAATGACCTTCATGCCGAACACATTGACGACTTCACTTTCGCGGCCGACCAGATGCACACGGCCAGCCGAGTCGATGAATCCCAAATCGCCCGTCTGAAACCAGCCGTCGTGAATCGCGGTCGAGTCGATGCCTGCATGCGTCAAGTACCCCGCCATCATCGAAGGCGATTTGACGGAGACACGACCGATGCCGGGCTTCCAGTCAGCGGAGTCGGATAAGGCAATGATCTCAACCGAAACCGGATCTAGCTTTGGGCCGACGGACCCTGGCGCGGCGTCACGGGGGGCCTCGACGTCGACGCAAATCCCACCCGTCTCAGTGCTGCCATAAAGCGACCACGCTGTTTGATTGTTCTTCTCGAAGAATTCGCGAGCCGTGTGCTCGGCCAACGGAGCCCCGGCTGAGAGTACTCGTCGTGGCAGTCCCTCAATCGGCCCACGGCTCGCGACGAGCAAGAGGTGCAGCATTGCGGGAACCGCAGGGAACGTGGTAATCGGGTGTTCGCGCAGCGCCCGAAATACCGCGTGGGGCTGAAACCGGCGGCTTGAAAGGAGATGCGCGCCCGACACCAGCGGCATGATCGCGCTGGTGCCGAAGCCGTAAGCATGACTCATCGGTACGACACAAAGGATCGTGTCTTCGGGGCCGATTCCCATCGCTTCCTGATAGTGTCGGGCTTCCGCGATTGCGGCGACGCCGTGCCGCGCCGCCAATTTGGGAATCCCAGTCGTTCCCGACGTCGGATGCAACGGCATTCCAACAATCGGGGGCCGCGTTTCCCGCTCGTCATTCGCTGAGCAGTCAAGCTCGGCGAGAGTCAGCAGGGCATTCGGCGCAAACTGGATAGATGCAACCGAGGTGGAGACGGTAGAGAGATCGTTTTCCGTCCAGGCATCGCAGAGC
>Ga0210393_10003554_pt1 | contig 12499 bp, 9 predicted proteins | sample IncBWC27OmetaG_FD_160068 | JGI IMG/M metagenome (GOLD analysis project Ga0210393, IMG submission 160068) | Forest soil microbial communities from Barre Woods Harvard Forest LTER site, Petersham, Massachusetts, United States - Inc-BW-C-27-O ... | reverse complement strand
CTTCGGCGAGCTGGCCACGACGTGTGGCACCGCGAAGTGCGGGTGGCCGTGATAAGCCTTGGCGAATGCGCGCTGGTTGTCGGCCTCCAGCCGGTAGTCGAGCTCCATCTCGGTGCGCTCGATCAGCTCGTCGACCACGCCTTGGACGTCGGCGCCCGGCGCGAACTGTTTAACCACCCCGACCATCCGCTGCATGGTCTTGAGGTCGGCCCGCAGTGCCTCGTCGGCCCCCGGGTACTGGATCTTGACGGCCACGGCGCGGCCATCAGACCACACCGCTTTGTGCACCTGGCCGATGCTGGCCGAGGCCACCGGGGTGTCGTCGAACGAACTGAACCGGTCTCGCCATTTGGTGCCCAGCTGCGCATCGAGCACCCGGTGCACCTTGTCGGCGGGCAGCGGCGGGGCGTCCTTCTGCAGCTTCGTCAACGCTTCGCGGTACGGCTCGCCGTACGCTTCCGGAATCGCGGCTTCCAGCACCGACAGCGCCTGGCCCACCTTCATCGCCCCGCCCTTGAGCTCGCCCAAGACGGTGAACAACTGGTGGGCGGCCTTCTCCATCAACTCGGCCTGGACCTCGTCTTTCGACTTCCCGGTCAGCCGTTTACCGAACCCGAGCGCCGCCCGACCGGCAAAGCCGACCGGAATGCTGGCCAGCTTCGCATTGCGCGCAGCACGGCCGCGTTTGATGTCTGACACAACCCCATCATCCATGACGGCCAGCGGCTCGCGGTGTTCATCCGGGTAACAACCGGCCTCACGGCGGCCGGTGCGCACTTCAAGTCGCCTCATCGGGTAGGGGGCCATAGGTTGTCCCTCGCAGGATGCAGTCCCGCGACTGACCGAAACGCGTCCGAAGGGCCATCCCGAAAGAGCTATGGCAGCAAAGCAATCGCAGCACGAGGCCGCAGACTCCATATTCAGAGCGATCATCGAAACCCTCGACAAGCACCGCCAAGATCGCACCCTGACCGAGGACGTTTTGGACACTCTGGCCAGCGCCTATGCGGCGGTGTCGAGCAACGTTCCCGACCAAGGGCCGCGGGGGTAGAGCCGAAAGCGACGACGGTGTGTCAGCACGCGCACAACGGATGTCTGGTCCACTGGCGCGCGACGATCGCGCCGGCGTTGAGATCGAATTCCAGCGTGGCGTTCAGCGCCTGGGGCGGCCCGGGATCTGATGCCGCCGCCTGCCCGCGCACGGCCGCGATCACGCGGTTCACCTGGCTCAGCGCCAGCGCCGCGGTCGCCAGCAGCGTCGCCCGGTCCGCCACCCCAATGGTCTCCCGTAGCTGAGCGGCGATAGCCGGCCACGCGGCGTCGCGGTCGCTGCGGTGCAGGTCGGCACATCCCAGGCAACTGGTTACGCCGGGGATGACCAGCGGCCCCACCAGACCGGTGCCGTCGCGCACCCGAACCGCAAGGTGCGGGACGCCCTGGCTATGCAGATCGCGCACCATGCGCGGATCCGCGACCAAGTAGTCCGCCAACACCACCAGATCCACGGCGGCGGGTGACACGGTTGCATGCGGCTGGCTGCTGTGCGCAATCCGGGCCCCCGAGCAGCGCAGCGCCTCCACGAGCAGGTCCGACAGCGGCCCGCGACCGTGCACGCGAATCGACGCGGCCCGGCCGCCTGACTGCCGGCATGCGCGGGTCGCAACACCCGCGCCGACCAACTGCGCGACGAGGTTCGTCAGGCCATCAGCGTCCTTCAGCCCGCGGTCGGCGGCCTGCCGCTGCAATTCGGTGATCGGTATCGGTGACCGCATGGACCGCAGCAGCGCGGCCAACGCCGCCGCGGCCAGGCCATTCGGGGGTCGGACCAGCACGGCCCGGCGCGGGTCCCAGCCCACCTGTACTGCACCGTCGGGTCGCAGCAGCACCGGCATCGCCGGGTCCAACGCATACAGGGAAGGCGCGGCGCACGGCATGAGTTCAGACTGTGCCACGCCGGGGACAAACGCCCCGCTCAGTTATCCACAGAACCGCCGTCGGAGCCGGCTTCCCCGGCTTGGGTATCAGTGCCGTCCTGCTCGAGTTTGGCGATCGCTTCATCGATGCCGCTGGTGTCGCCGCCAATGACCCGGTCGATGAAGCCGGCCGGCTCGTCGAGATCATCGCCGCTGGGCAACAGGTCGGGGTGTTGCCAGACGCCGTCGCGGGCGTCCACACCGGCGGCCTGTGTCAGCCGCTCCCACAACGCGGCGGCTTCGCGCAGCTTGCGCGGCCGCAGCTCCAGGCCCACCAGCGTCGCGAACGTCTGCTCGGCCGGGCCGCCGGTGGCCCGGCGCCGGCGCAGCGTCTCGGCGAGGGCGGCCGCGCCCGGAATCCGGTCGCCCAGCGCCGCGGTCACCACTACCTGCACCCAGCCTTCGATCAGCGCAAGCAGCGTCTCGAGCCGTTCCAGCGCCTGAGTCTGCGCTGGCGTCGCCTTGGGCTCGAATACCCCCTGACCGAGCAGGTTTTCTATGGCCGCCGGATCGGAGAGTGACGCCGGATTGAAGTCGCGTGCCAGCTCCTCGATCCCGGTCATGTCGATCTTCATGCCCATGGCGTAGGCCTCGACGGCACCCAGCAATTGGCTGGATAGCCACGGCACGTGGCTGAACAGCCGATGGTGTGCGGCCTCCCGCGCGGCCAGGTATGTGAGTATCTCGCTGCGCGGTTGCTCGAGTCCGGAGGCGAACGATTCAACGGCATCGGGCAGTATCGCGGCGACACCCTTGGGTCCCAGCGGCAGACCGATATCGGTCGAGGTCAGCACCTCGCGGGACAACCGGCCCAGTGCCTGGCCCAGCTGCGAGCCGAACGCCATGCCGCCCATCTGCGACATCATCGCCAACAATGGGCCGGCCATGCTCTTGGCCTCTTCGGGTAGCGAGGACGCCCACACCGTCGAGATCTGCTGCGCCATCGGATCGCACAGCCGCTTCCAGATCTCCAGCGTGTTGTCTACCCAGTCGTTGGGGGTCCAACCCACCGCCTTGGTGGTGCCCGCGGGCAACGCGGTGACCCCGTCCAACCAGGTGTCGGCGAGGTGTACCGCATCGGCGATCGCCGAATTCGTCGTGGCCGGGATGGGCGCAACAAACCCAATCGAGCTTGTTGCCACGCGTCGGGCCAATTCGTAGTTGACCGGTCCCGCCGTTTCGCCGCCCTGCGTCATGGTGCCCGCGCTGCTGAACATCTGACCCAGCTGGGTGAAGATCTGCCCCAGATCACCCATGTTGAAATCACCGCTCATGCCGAACGCGCCCAGCGGATCGGACGCGCCCGAGCCCGACTCGGGATCGTTCTTCCCGCGTTGGTCACGTTCGGGGTCATCTCCAGGGGAGAAGCCGAAAGGCGGGTCAGCCATAACCTCAACGGTACTCACCGGTGGAACAGAAAGCGCGGTCTCTGGTCATGCTTATAGCTGAACGAGCCGCAGCGGGGTCCGGCTAGTGTAGCGGCGTGAACAGGCGGATTCTGACCTTGATGGTCGCGCTGGTGCCGATCGTGGTCTTCGGCGTGTTGCTCGCGATAGTGACGGTGCCGTTTGTGTCGCTGGGCCCCGGCCCCACCTTCGACACGCTTGGTGAGGTCGACGGCAAGCAGGTGGTCGCGATCGAAGGCACGCTGACCCACCCGACAACAGGTCACCTCAACATGACGACGGTGTCCCAGCGTGACGATCTGACCCTGGGTGAAGCCCTGACGCTGTGGCTCTCGGGACAGGAACAACTGGTTCCACGCGATCTCATCTACCCGCCGGGCAAGTCGCGCGAAGACGTGGACAAGGCCAACAACGCTGATTTCAAACAGTCCGAGGACAGCGCCGCGTATGCCGCCCTGGGATACCTGAAGTACGCGCCCGCAGTCACCGTCGCGACGGTCAGCGATCCCGGTCCGTCGGCAGGCAAGCTGAAGTCCGGTGATGCCCTCGACGCGGTCAACGGCACCCCGGTAGCCAATGTCGAGCAGTTCACGGGGTTACTGAAGAACACCAAGCCCGGCCAGGTGGTGACGATCGACTTCCGCCGTAAGAACGAGCCGGCGGGCGTCGCGCAGATCACGCTGGGCACAAACAAAGATCGCGACTACGGCTTCCTGGGTGTCGCGGTGCTTGATGCGCCGTGGGCGCCGTTTGTGGTGGATTTCAACCTCGCCAATGTGGGCGGTCCCTCCGCGGGACTGATGTTCAGTCTGGCGGTCGTCGACAAACTCACCACCGGTGAGTTGGCCGGGTCGACATTCGTCGCCGGGACCGGAACCATCTCCGCCGACGGCAAGGTCGGCCAAATCGGCGGCATCACCCACAAGATGGTTGCCGCTCACGGTGCCGGCGCCACGGTGTTCCTGGTGCCCGCGAAGAACTGCTACGAGGCGAGTTCGGACAATCCGTCCGGCTTGCGCTTGCTAAAGGTCGACACCCTCCGCGAAGCGGTGGACGCGTTGCACGCGATTCAGGTGGGAGGTCAGCCGCCAACCTGCTAGACGGCACCGAACGGGCCCGCGATCCCGCGTGCTGCGGTGCGTACAGTTGTGACCGTCCAGGAAAATCTGCGGCAACCAGCAGCAACGGGCGCCGGCTAAATCGACGCCAGCCACATCGATCAGGGAGCGTAGCCAGTGGGGATGCGGCCCACCGCGAGAATGCCGAAGCTCACTCGGCGTAGCCGGATTCTGATCTTGATCGCACTGGGTGTGATCGTTTTATTGCTCGCAGGTCCGCGACTGATCGACGCCTACGTCGACTGGCTGTGGTTCGGTGAGCTCGGCTACCGCTCGGTGTTCACCACCGTGCTGGTGACCCGCATCGTGGTGTTCCTGGTCGGCGGTCTACTGGTCGGTGGCATCGTGTTCGCCGGGCTTGGGGTGGCCTACCGCACCCGCCCGGTTTTCGTCCCGAATAACGACAACGATCCGGTAGCGCGGTACCGCACCGTCGTGATGTCACGCCTGCGACTGGTGGGCATCGGAATCCCGGCGGCGGTCGGCCTTTTGGCCGGCATCATTGCGCAGAGCTACTGGATGCGGGTCCAGCTGTTTTTGCACGGCGGTGATTTCGGCGTGAAGGATCCGCAGTTCGGCAAGGACCTCGGTTTCTACGCGTTCGAGCTGCCGTTCTATCGGCTGCTGCTCAGCTACATTTTCGTGGCGGTGTTCCTGGCTTTTGTGGCGAACCTGTTGGCGCACTACATCTTTGGCGGCATTCGACTGTCCGGGCGTACCGGCGCCCTGAGCCGCTCGGCGCGCATCCAGCTGGTCAGCTTGGTCGGTGCGCTGGTACTGCTCAAAGCTATTGCGTACTGGCTGGACCGGTATGAGCTGCTGTCGCACACGCGTGGCGGTAAGCCGTTCACCGGTGCCGGGTACACCGATATCAACGCGGTGCTGCCGGCGAAGCTGATTCTGATGGCGATCGCATTGATATGCGCCGCTGCGGTGTTCTCCGCTGTTGTCTTGCGGGACTTGCGGATTCCGGCGATCGGCCTGGTGTTGTTGCTGCTGTCGTCGTTGATTGTGGGTGCTGGCTGGCCGTTGATCGTCGAGCAGATCAGTGTGAGACCCAACGAAGCGCAAAAGGAAAGCGAATACATCAGTCGAAGCATCACTGCGACGCGGCAAGCATATGGGCTGACGGCCGATGTGGTGTCCTATCGCAATTACACCGGTGACGCGCAGGCCACCGCCTTGCAGGTCGCGTCCGATCGCGCGACCACCTCGAACATCCGGCTGCTCGACCCCACCATCATCAGCCCGGCATTCACCCAGTTCCAGCAGGGCAAGAACTTCTTCTACTTCCCGGACCAGCTGTCCATCGACCGCTACCTCGACCGCAACGGCGCGTTGCGTGACTTTGTGGTCGCGGCCCGAGAACTCAACCCGGACCGGCTGATCGACAACCAACGCAACTGGATCAACCGGCATACCGTCTACACCCACGGCAACGGATTCATCGCGTCGCCGGCCAACACCGTGCGCGGGATCGCCAACGACCCCAACCAGAACGGTGGCTATCCGGAATTTCTGGTCAACGTCGTCGGCGCCAACGGCAGCGTAGTGTCCGACGGCCCGGCGCCCTTGGACCAGCCGCGCATCTACTACGGTCCCGTCATCTCCAACACTTCCGCCGACTACGCGATCGTCGGACGCACCGGCAACGACCGCGAATACGACTACGAGACCAGCACCGAAACCAAGAACTACACCTACACCGGGCTCGGGGGAGTTCCGATCGGCAGCTGGATATCCCGCAGCGTATTCGCTGCCAAATTCGCCGAGCGAAACTTCTTGTTCTCCAACGTGATCGGCTCCAACAGCAAAATCCTGTTCAACCGCGATCCGGCGCAGCGAGTGGAGGCGGTGGCGCCGTGGCTGACGACGGACAGCGCCGTCTACCCCGCGATCGTCAACAAGCGACTGGTGTGGATCCTCGACGGCTACACCACGTTGGACAATTACCCGTACTCCCAACTCACCTCGTTGTCGTCGGCGACGGCCGACTCCACCGAGGTGGCGTTCAACCGGCTGGGGCCCGACAAGCAGGTCTCCTACATCCGAAATTCGGTGAAGGCCACGGTCGATGCCTACGACGGCACTGTCACGCTGTACCAGCAAGACGAACAGGACCCGGTGCTGAAAGCCTGGATGCAGGTGTTCCCCGGCACGGTCAAACCCAAGAGCGACATGACACCCGAGCTCGCCGAACACCTGCGTTATCCCGAAGACCTGTTCAAGGTGCAGCGGATGCTGCTGGCCAAATATCACGTCAACGACCCAGTGACGTTTTTCTCCACATCGGATTTCTGGGATGTGCCACTGGATCCGAATCCGACGGCCAGCAGTTATCAGCCGCCGTATTACATCGTTGCGAAAAACATTGCCAAGAACGACAATTCGTCCGCGTACCAGTTGATCAGCGCGATGAACCGGTTCAAGCGCGACTACCTGGCGGCCTATATCAGCGCCAGCTCCGATCCCGCGACGTACGGCAAGATCACCGTGCTGACCATCCCGGGCCAGGTCAACGGTCCCAAGCTGGCCAATAACGCGATCACCACCGACCCGGCGGTATCCCAGGACCTTGGTGTGATCGGGCGCGATAACCAAAACCGGATCCGCTGGGGCAATTTGCTCACCCTTCCGGTCGGCCAGGGCGGGCTGCTCTACGTCGAACCCGTGTATGCCTCCCCGGGAGCCAGCGACGCCGCCTCGTCCTATCCGCGCCTGATCCGGGTGGCGATGATGTACAACGACAAGATCGGCTACGGCCCCACGGTGGGTGATGCGCTCACCGGACTATTTGGGCCCGGTGCGGGTGCGGCCGCGACAGGGATACAACCTACGGACGCCGGTGTGCCTCCGAACCCGCCCGCGAACCTGCCGACGCCGGCCGGGGCACCGGCAACACCGGCGCCGCCGCCGGCAGCGGCGGTGCCGCCGTCTCCGGACGGGTCGGTGACGTTGTCGCCGGCCAAGGCCGCCGCCTTGCAGGAGATCCAGACGGCGATCGGCGCTGCTCGCGACGCGCAAAAGAAGGGTGATTTCGCCGCCTACGGCGCGGCGCTGCAGCGGCTTGACGACGCCATCAACAAGTACAACAGCACCAAGTAGGTCGCCGCATCGCCGTCGCCGGCATGCAGCGCCGGGGCTGGGGTTGCTCCGCGTCTAGTTCCCTGCAGCACCATTGTTTTCAGGCACACGCCGTGCGGAATCTATCCCGGTACGCTTTTGGGGTGATGCTGAGATGGCTGAGGAATACTCGTCGCAGCGTTTCCGTACTGCCGAAGCCCGCCAAGCGCGCGGCCTCAGTGACGTTCCTGCCGGATTCCAGTGCCGCACGCGCGAATTCGATCCGGACCAATTCGACGTAGCGTGCCGGAGTCATGCCCAGTTCGGACTGAAACAGTCTGGTCAGTTGGCGGGTGCTCAGCGATGCCCGAGACGCGAGGTTCTTCACGCTGTGGTCAGCACTTGGGTCGGTGGTGATCGCATCGGTGACCACTCTCAACGCGGACTCCGGCGGCGGGTCGGCCTCGACCAGCGCAGGATCAATCGGCCGTCCGAGCAGATCGTCGCCGCCGGCGACCACGAGGATGTCGGCGGAGTCGATGGACGAAATGCTGCCGGTGACCGGAAACCGCGCTCCTATCGACGTCGTCACATCGCTCCCGTCGACCGATGCGAACTCGAGCGAATAATTCGCGCCGAACCGGTTGGCTTCGGCGAAGACCTCAGCGGGTCCCGCCGCGTCCAGCAGCTTTACGCCGTCGAAGACGACTATCACCACGACGCGGGGAGTTACTTTGCCGTCGGCCACCTGCCCATCGTGTCGCGTCAGCCGCGTTCGTCACAAGGCAACCATGTCGCTTTTTGTGGGATTGACGGCTCGAATAGCCACGCTCGGATGGCCCACGCGGCCGCACACTGACTATCCAGAGCGCCCAACCTAGGAGACGAGATCATGGCCACCCAGTCGATTGACACCATTGCCGACATCGCTATACCCGACACCGCACTGGTACGCGACATCACCGAGCTCATCCGCGACGCCGAAGACGACTTGCTCTTCAACCACTCCCGCCGGGTGTTCCTCTTCGGTGCGCTGCAGGGACATCGCCGTGGACTGCAACCCGACTTGGAGCTGCTCTATGCCGGGGCGATGTTTCACGACCTGGGCCTTACCCAGCGCTACCGCACATCCACCCTGCGTTTCGAGGTAGACAGCGCCAACGCGGCGCGAGAGTTCCTAATGCAACAGGGCGTCGATAAAGCCGAAGCCGACAAGGTGTGGCTGGCCATCGCCTTACACACCACTCCTGGCGTGCCCGAATTCCTCGAGCCCGAAATTGCCTTGGTCACCGCCGGCGTGGAAACCGATGTGTTGGGCATCGGTCGCGACGACCTTTCGCCCGAAGCTCTCGCGGCCGTCACCGCCGCTCACCCACGCCCGGACTTCAAGCAGCGCATCCTGGCAGCCTTTAACGACGGCATGAAGCACCGCCCGCACAGCACCTTCGGCACGGTCAATGCCGACGTGCTGCAGCACTTCGACCCGACATTCGTCCGTGACGACTTCGTCGATATCATCCTCAACAGCTCGTGGCCCGAATAGCCCTCACCTCAACGGGTCTCACGGCTGCCGAGACCGGAGGTATCTCATATGGCCGACGCAAATGCAATCGGGGTCACCGTCGTGCAGCCCGGCGAAGGGGACTATGCCGCGCTTCCCGGCTTTGGTGCGGTCTTCAAGCTGTCCAGCAAGACCAACGGCGGTGAAGTGTCCATCGTCGAGCATCCATTCGAGGTCGGATTGATCACCGCGGCGCACCGGCACACCCGCGAGGATGAACATTCGTTCGTGTTGGCAGGTGAGATCGGGTTCAGGTCCGACGACAGCGAAGTGGTTCTCGGACCGGGTGGCTACATCACCAAGCCTCGCGGGCAAATGCATGCGATGTGGAACGCCGGCAGTGAGCCCGGTCGCATCGTCGAGATCATCACGCCGGGCGGGTTTGAGAACTACTTCTGAGAACTCAGCGAGCTGCTCGGTGAGCAGACGAACGGCTCGGTCGGCAAGTCACTTCATGAGCTGCCTGAGTTCGGCGAACTCGCCGACAAGTACGGGCTGACCTACGGCGACCCGGAATGGATGGACGACATCGTCCGGCGATACGGGCTCAACCCGCCGTCGCACTGACCCGCGTGCAGTTGCCTAGGCTGGCGCCGTTTCGGGAGTTGCAGCACGTCGCGGCCTATGTCGGCTGGTTCGCGAGTGGAGACTGTATCCGCGATTTGGAGGCCCCGCCAGGCGTTCGGTAACCTGGTATTTACCGACGCGGGGTGGAGCAGCTCGGTAGCTCGCTGGGCTCATAACCCAGAGGTCGCAGGTTCGAATCCTGTCCCCGCTACCAGCGGAAACGGCCCCCGGAGACTCCTCCGGGGGCCGTTTTCATACCCGATGGCCACGTATTTGGACACATTAGCTAGGTTTCCTAGTTAACTGACCCGTGCCTTCGTCGCTGGATTTCCAGCCTTTTGCCGAGGATGATGACGTCCCCTTGCTGCGCGGCGTTTCGGTCATCGTTTGCCAAAACGCGATTTGCTCAGAAGCTCGCTGCTAGATAGCTGAAAGTCGCTTGCGCAAAGAGGCTCGAGCTGCGCCCTGGTCCCGGACGACGACGGACGGGTGTGGCGCAAATTCACGTCAAGGGAAAGCGCGGGCTCGTCGTCCACCAGCAAAACCCGAATCGGTGAGCCATCGGCACGGTAGATGCGGGGCAGCTGCCCCAGAATGGCCTGGCGCGGCCGTTGGCTGCCTGCGTATCCCGACATCACGGTCATGTTCGTGCATTCTCCCAAGCGCACATGCCGTTGTCACGGAGTTCATAGAGTTCTCAAATGAAACTCTGTTCTGTGGTCACATCGAGGACAGGACATATATGTGTTTTATATGTGTTGGATCAGTGAAGTTGAGACGGATCGGTTTTCCAAAAATACTGGTATGTATGGTCGTTGGTTTGGCAGAGCTGAGCCGTTGCGAGGGGTAGTTCTCTAAATCAACGTCATACGAATGGATTTCATTCATTAGAAGACGCTGCAATTCAGCGGATGCCGTCGGAGCTCGACACGTACGCACGACGGCCGAGGACGACGGTGTCCCGATTGTTGTTACCGTGAAGTTACGTGATGTTACGAATGTCCGCAGCCTGAAATGTTTTTCGCAGCAAAACTTATGAGCGCACCATGAAAACTGCATCGGCAACAGCTCGCGCTTTGTTGGGCTTCGGTTCTGCGGACTCTGCGACAGTGGCCGAAACCGCAGCTGGTTCGACGCTCGTCGATCCGGTGATGCCGACAGTCGCCGACCGTGAAGCCTGTGAATTCAACGACACACTTCGACCCGCTCGCCGACCCTCGATCGCAGGCGCTGCGCAGCCTTCCTGGGTCCACGACCCATGCTCGCCCATGTCGGTGTCCCGCGCTATCGCGACGGCACCGATACGGGTCGCACGTGACCAGGCCAGCAAACCCAACTAAGAGATAGGGACAGGCGATGGACTTTGGCGCTTTGCCACCGGAGATCAACTCCGGCCGCATGTATTCGGGGCCGGGGCCCGGGACCCTGTTGGCCGCTTCCGCGGGGTGGGAGTCGCTGGCTGCGGAGCTGACCGACGCCGCCAGCGGATACCAGTCGGTGATCGCGAGCCTCACCGACGAGTCGTGGCTGGGGCCGACGTCGGCGTCGATGGCGGCCGCGGTGACGCCCTACATGACGTGGATGACCGCCACCGCCGGTCAATGCGAGCAGGCGGCCACGCAGGCCACGTCCGCCGCGGCGGCCTTCGAAACGGCGTACGCGATGACCGTGCCGCCGCCGCTGATCGTGGCCAACCGCGCTCAGCTCTTGGCGTTGATCGGGACCAACATCTTCGGGCAGAACACGCCGGCGATCATGGCCACCGAGGCCGAGTACAGCGAAATGTGGGCCCAGGATGCGACGGCGATGTATAACTACGCCGCCAGTTCGGCTTCCGCGTCGGCGTTTTCGACGATCACGTCGCCGCCGCAAACGACCAACCCGGGCGGCATTGCCGGCCAGGCCGGCGCGGTCGCGCAGTCAGCCGGCAGGAATGCCCAGACGACGACGGCACAGTTGATTTCCTCGGTGCCCCAAACGCTGCAGACGCTGGCGACACCCGGGGCTGCCTCCGGGACTGGGGTGTCGCAGGCGGCGGCGGGCACCGCGGCGTCGCTGGGAGCGTCGGGAGCCTCCGCCCCGCTCAGCGCGCTGTCGAGCCTGACCGGCGCGTCGGGCAAAACCGCCACCAAGAGCGCGAGCACTGGTGCGGGGGTCCTATCCGGCTTGACCTCGCGCCTGACCTCTCTGCTGGGCGGAAATACGGGCGGCCTGGGCCTTGACGCCTTCGGCTTCGGCTCCGACGTGGCCGGCGTCGGTGCCGATGGCGCGGGCCTGGGCGCCGACGGCGGTGGACTCGGCTTTGACGCCTACGGCACATCCCTGGACTTGGAGGGCGCCGGTTCGCTGATTGGGGCCGAGGGGGCCGGCGGTGTCCCAGGCTTGGGAAGCCTGGGACCTGCGGGGGATCTGGGCGCAGGCGCCTCGGCGGGGGTGGGTCAAGCGGCCTCGCTCGGCACTTTGTCGGTGCCGCCGAGTTGGGCCGATGCCGCGTCGGCGGTGACGCCGCTTCCGGCTCTCGACGCCAACGTCATGCCGGGCGGTTGGGGCGCGGCGCCGTCGCCGGCAGGTGGCGTGGGCGTCTCGAAGCTGCCATTGGGCGGCATGGTCGGGCGTGAGTCCGAGGGTGCGGTGCAGCGGGTTGGCTTCCGCTCCACGCTCATTCCGCGTTCGCCGGTCGCCGGTTAGCGCGGCAGACAAACGACGGGGCCGCAAACCGATCGGTGTGCGGCCCCGGTCTGAAGGTGTGTTTCAGGCCCAGCTGGACCCGACGGCGCTGTCGGTGCTGGACATGTTGCTGCCAGCCGTCTG
>Ga0210393_10003552_pt1 | contig 12503 bp, 10 predicted proteins | sample IncBWC27OmetaG_FD_160068 | JGI IMG/M metagenome (GOLD analysis project Ga0210393, IMG submission 160068) | Forest soil microbial communities from Barre Woods Harvard Forest LTER site, Petersham, Massachusetts, United States - Inc-BW-C-27-O ... | reverse complement strand
GCTGGTGACCCTCGGCCGCATGCAAGAGGCCGACAATGTCGACCAGGAGTTGGAACCCCTGGCGAGCAGGATCGGTCACTTGCCCGCCTTGTCTTCCTGTCGCCGGACACGGGCCTGGACCGAATTTTGGAGACAGCCGGACCTCGCTCGACTCGAAGATAAGATGCGCGGAGATCTTGATGCGCAGACTGAATCGGGCATGAACCCGTTTTTCATGTCCGCTGCGCAGTTGAGCACGGCTGAATTCCTCAGTGGAAAATGGGACCAGGCGCTGCGCCATGCCGAGTCTGCGTGGTCACGTGAAGCGCCAGGCCACGTGCAGGCGATGAATGTGGCAGTGCGCTTCCGCATCATGGCTTATTCCGGCGATCGAGAGGGCGCGCTCGCACTGATCAACGGTCACCGTGAAATGGTTGCGCGCGCTGGTAAAACGAACATCTATGGTTCGTGGATGTTGCTGCTCGCCGCCATTGAGGGGCTGTTTGTACTCGGCGAACGCGAGCAAGCCGCAGTGCTTTACCGCGATGTCCATGAACTCATCCATACGGGAACGATTTTTGTTCAGATAATGTCCCGTTTTCCGCGCACGGTCGCTGGAATCTCGGCCGCAGCCGCGCGTAATTGGAACGTGGCAGAGGAGCACTTTCGCATCGGCTTGGAACAGGCCAAAGCTCTTCCGAACCAGCTCGAGCAGACCGAGATACGGCGTTTTCATGCCATGATGCTGCTGGACCGCGCCGCAACAGGAGATCGCGAAAAGGCGCAGATGCTACTCAACGAAGCGCTGCAGAGTTACACGCAAATCGGAATGCCACGCCATATCGAGATGACCCAGACGCTCCTCGCCCAGGCCGCCGGCGCATAGCACAGCGATCTGGACTCTGCACGAGAGGTGCGTGTCAGCGCCGTCGCGCATCCGGCCGTCGTGCCAAAAATGTTTACCGTTTGAGGCATTTTCTCACGGCTTGTGCGCACACTTTTCACGCCTTACGACCGAGGGACATGCAGGCAAGGCTTGTGCGATGGATAACAACAAACATCAGCCCATCGCTCGCACGGGAGCGGCAAATGGCGCCGTTGTGCATCATGACGAAGCGCACCCGACGGACCCTTCACTATCGGACGGACAAGAGGGCCTTCATGAAGAAGTTGAGCGGCTGCGGGTTGACGTTGAGCACTTGCTCGACCAGCAGAAAGCTCTTCAAAAAACTCCGCCATCGACAGAAGTCGGTGATGAGGTCGAGAAGCACGAAGGCGATGACTCGAGCGCACGGGATCCCGGTGATCGCCGCGGATTTCTCAATCGGCGTCCGGTCAGACTGATCCTGGCAGCGGTCGTTGTGTTGCTCCTATGCGCAGGCGGGATGCGCTTCTGGAATTACCTGAAATCATACGAATGGACCGACGATGCCGAGATCGATGGCCATCTGGATCCTGTCAGCACCCGAGTAAACGACACCGTCGTTCGGGTCTACGTCGAGAACACCTATCACGTGAAGGAGCGCCAACCGCTGGTCGATCTCGACCCGCGCGACTACCAGGTCGCGGTGGAAAACGCTGAGGCCAACCTCGCCCAGGCCCAGCAGGGCGTGAAAGCGGCGCAGCAGAACTACGAGCTGTCCGTTGCCAATCTCAACGCGGCTATCGCAACGAACTTCAAGGCTCAACTGGATGTGAAGCGCTTCGGCGAGCTGTTCCAGCAGGCGGTGATTGCGCGCGAGACTGACGATGAAATCGTGATGACAGGCCGGGTCGATGCGGCCGCGGTCAACTCGGACCGCGCGGAGGTCGGAGCGACGGCCCAGATGGTCGGGCAGGCACAAGCCGCCGTGCAAGCCGCTCAAGCTTCGCTGGATCAGGCCAGGCTCAACTTGAGCTATACGCATATTGTCGCGCCTGCGACCGGAGTGGTCGGTGACAAGACCGTGCAGGTGGGACAGCGCGTGCAACCGGGCGAGCAACTGCTTAGCGTCGTTCCGCTCAACGATATCTGGATCACCGCTGACTTTCGCGAGACGCAGCTGCACAAGATGCATCGCGGCCAGCCCGTAACGGTTCACGTCGATACGACCGGACGCGACTACAACGGCTACATCGAAGGCTTACCCGGCGCGACTGGCGAACTCGATAGTCTGCTGCCTCCCGAAAACGCGACCGGCAACTACGTCAAGGTCGTGCAGCGATTGCCGGTGAGGATTCGCCTCTACCCGGGTGAGGATCCGGACCATCGGCTGCGCCCCGGAATGTCGGTAGAACCGACTGTCTGGGTGACTGGCCATCCACAGACTTTATGGTAAGGCGATGGCAGCCGCGCCAAAAGATGTCGATTCGCGCGGTTCGTCGACTTCTGCGAAGCGTCGAGTAAATCCATGGCTGATCGCGGCGGTCGTCTCATTGGCCGCATTCATGGAGGTGCTCGATACCAGCATCGCCAACGTCGCCTTGCCTTACATGGCTGGTGGACTGGCCTCCAGCCTCGACGACGCGAGCTGGGTGCTGACCTCCTACCTGGTCGCCAACGCGGTGGTATTGCCGATCAGCGGATGGCTCTCGATCCGGTTCGGACGCAAGCGTTTCTACATCACTTGCGTCGTGATCTTCACAATCAGTTCGTTCCTGTGCGGGATCGCACCATCGCTTGGAATGTTGATCCTGTTTCGCATCATACAGGGCGCTGGCGGCGGCGGTTTGCAGCCGGTGTCTCAGGCAATCTTGCGGGACACTTTTCCGCCTGAACAGTTGGGCGCCGCGTTTGCGGTGTACGGAATGGTGGTCGTGATGGCGCCGGCGATCGGGCCGACGATCGGTGGTTGGATCACGGACAACTATCAGTGGCGCTGGATCTTCTATATGAACGTGCCGGTCGGGATCCTTTCGATACTGCTGGTGTCGCGTCTGATCGAAGATCCCGAGTATCTCACCGGGCAGCTCAAGAAGCTGCGCGGACATATGAGGATCGATTACATCGGAATCGGCCTGCTCGCGCTCTGCCTTGGCGCTTTGCAGGTCGTGCTCGACAAGGGCCAGGAAGACAACTGGTTCTATTCGCCAATGATCGCGACCCTCGAGGTGATCTTTCCCGTCGCGCTGGTACTGTTCATCGCCTGGGAATTGACCCGCGAGAAGCCCGTGATGGATCTGCGGATGTTCAAGAACCGCAACTTCGCGGCAGCGTCGGCGATGATGTTTGCATACGGCGTAGTGGTTTATGGAATGACCGTTTTCACGCCGCAATACGTCCAGGCGTTCATGGGTTATGACGCGGAGTTGGCTGGCAAGACCCAGTTGTTCGGGGCTTCGCTGCTGATCCTGTTGATGCCTTTGACGGCGAGGCTGATCAGATGGATCGAAGCCCGCTGGCTTATCGGAGTGGGGTTTCTGCTAACCGCTCTTGCATCGTTCTATGTCACCACCAACCTCGATCTTCAGATCAGTTTTCATACCGCCGTCATGTATCGCGTCTGGCTATCGATCGGCCTTGCGCTGCTGTTCGTACCGATCAACACCGCCTCCTATGTTGGCGTATCCGAGGAAAAAGGCGGCGAGGTTTCCGGAACGATCAATCTACTGCGCAACATCGGCGGAAGCGTCGGCATCTCGATGGTCGAGACCATGATTGCTCGGCGCGGGCAATTCCATCAGGACATTCTCAGTGCGCATGTGACTCAAGCGCGGCAGGCCTATCGCAACGTAACAGGCGGCTTGAGCGCTGACCTTTTCCATCGGGGTCTCACTCAGCCTCAGGCAGCAGCCCAAACCACCCTGCGCATATACAACTCCGTCATCACCCAGGCCAATGTGTTGTCGTACATCGACGTGGCGTGGCTCATCGGCGTGATGTGCCTCTTGATGATCCCACTTGTTCTGATGCTTAAGCAGAACAACCCTAAAGCGGCAGTGGTGAGCGCGGAATGATCACGAACCTGCATATCGTCCGAAAGGCTTTGACCTGCGCATTTTTTCTAATCGTGCTGGCGGCCGAATTGACTCTTCTCGCGACGACCGCATCTGCACAGAACTACGGAACCGGCATGGCCTCAGCTCCGAATTCCAGCGCGACCGCAAATCCAATGAGTTTTGGCACGTACAACCCCCCGAGTTTTGGAATGTTCGGAATGCCGACTCCGCCGATTAGAAGCAGCAATCCAAGTCAGGCGGCGCCCAATGCCAGTTTGCTGGCGGTGCCTGTAGTCGGAACGGCGCCGCTTACGGTCGACTTCTATGTCGGAATAGCCAATACCTCCGGTTCGCTCCTCGATGAATGGATCTTCGGCGATGGCGTGGAATTGTTCCTGCCAGCCCAACCCTTCATGCTCCACGTCTATCAGAATCCGGGGACGTACAAGTGCGAGCTTGGATTGGTCAATGCGCAAGGAGTCACAACAACGGTTTTCGCGACGATAACGGTGAAACCTGCAGGTTAGCCATCATCACATAGGTTCGAGGCGCGAGCCGCCGTCGAGCGCATCGTCAGGGACGGCAATCGGGCAAGCGAAGTGATCCAGCGGATTCGTGCACTCGCCAGGAAAAATCCGACGCTGATGGTGTCGCTGGATATCAACGACGTCATCCGCGGGTCAGGTCGCGGATCAGTCGCGTCCCTCTTGTCAACAAAGCACCAAAGGAGCATCTTCGTTTTCGCGAACAATCATCTGGGGAAGGTCGGCCAACATCGGCCTTTAGTGACGCCCCAATAACGTTGTCGGCTGCATTTTCCAGATGAGCCGGCGGATTCCTCGCCCGTCAGGCACCGGTCAGAATTGGCGCGAACCCGATGTTCGTTACCGGAACATACAATCCGTATCTCGTCGCTCTGTCCATTCTGGTCGCCTGCTTTGCGTCTTACACCGCCCTCGATCTCAGTGGGCACGTGGGGCCCGCCCCGGGGTTCGCGCGTCGCGTGTGGCTGGTGGCAGCCGCACTGACAATGGGAGGCGGAATATGGTCGATGCACTTCGTCGCGATGCTCGCGTTTATCATGCCGATACCGATGTCCTACGACGTCGGATTGACCACCCTTTCGCTCGTGGTTGCGATCTTCGTAACCGGTATCGGCTTTTACGTCATTAGTCGCCAGAGCGCATCGCCTCTTCACCTCGTTCTCAGCGGCATCTTCATGGGACTTGGCATTGCGGGCATGCATTACACCGGCATGGCGGCAATGCGGGGGAACGTCGAACTCAGCTACGACCCGCTATTCTTTGCGCTCTCCCTGGTCATAGCGATCGGCGCGTCGACTGCGGCGCTATGGGTGGCATTCCGAACCACCGATCTTGGGCAAAAGCTCGTTGCCGCGGTCGTCATGGGCCTGGCTATTTCCGGTATGCACTACACAGGGATGAGGGCGGCCATTTTTTACTGCTCACGCCCCGGTTCAAACCAGGCCCAAATAAACGCAAGTGTCGAACAAACCAATCTGGCGCTAGCGGTTGCCGGCATTACATTTCTCATTCTGGCTTTCGCATCGGTCGCCTCCCTGTTCGAGCGGAAGCGTGCGGAAGAAGCGCTTCGCCATGCGCAGGCGGAACTCGCGCACGTGACCCGCGTGATGACTCTGGGAGAGTTGACGGCCTCTATATCCCACGAAGTTAACCAACCGATCGCCGCGGTCGTCTTGAACGGCCAGGTTTGCCTGCGATTGCTCGCCCTCGAGACGCCACGCGTGGACGAGATGCGAGCCGCCGTGGAGCGAATTGTCAAGGACGCCAATCGGGCGAGCGAAGTGATCCAACGGATCCGTGCACTCGCCAAAAGGACCGAGCCGCAGATGACATCGCTGGACATCAACGATGTCATCCGCGAGGCTATCCTGCTGGTGCAGCGCGAGGTGCTCAGCCACGGGGTGTCGCTGCAGACGGAACTCGCGTCCGGATTGCCCCCGGTGCTCGGCGATCGGGTACAACTCCAGCAGGTGGTAATCAACCTTTTGATGAACGGTGTTGAAGCTATGGCTTCAGTCACGGATCGACCTCGTGAGATCCTTATACGATCGCAGCTGCACGAAGCCGGTCAGGTGCTCGTGGCGGTGCTGGACTCCGGCATCGGGATTGACTCCGAAACCGCGGAACGGCTGTTCAGCGCCTTCTTCACAACCAAGCCGAGCGGCATGGGAATGGGACTATCGATCAGCCGTTCGATCATCAGGGCCCACGGCGGCAGATTGTGGGTATCGCCAAATCCGGACCACGGCGCGGCATTTCAATTCACCGTACCGATTAACGGCTAGGGTGTATCATGAAAGACGCAGACGCCATCGTCTTCGTAGTCGACGATGATCCGTCGATTCGGGAGGCGATCAAGAGTCTCGTCAGGTTGGAAGGACTCGGCGTCGAGACCTTCGCAACCGCGCAAGACTTCCTGAGGCACAAACGACCAGACCTGCCCGGATGCGTGGTGCTCGATGTCGAGCTGCCCGGATTGAGCGGGCTTGATCTACAGCGCGAACTGGCCTCGCATGGGGTCAAACTTCCGATCATCTTCATCACTGGCTATGGCGACATCCCAATGTCGGTACGCGCCATGAAAGCCGGGGCGACAGAATTCCTCACCAAGCCCTTCCGCGATCAGGATCTTCTGGACGCGATTCAACAAGCACTTGAGCGCGACCGCGTTGGGCGCCAGCACTCCAGCGAGATTGCGGGACTGCGCAAGCGTTTCGACGGGCTGACGTCCCGCGAAAGGGAAGTGATGAGTCTGGTGGTCGCCGGCTGGCTTAACAAGCAAATCGGCTTCGAGTTGGGGATCAGCGAGATTACGGTCAAAATTCATCGCGGCCGGGTGATGAATAAAATGGGCGCGCAGTCGCTGGCCGAGCTAGTCCGGATGACGGAGAGGCTGGAGATCCCGAAGGCGACCGATCGATCCGCCAAAAGCAGGTAATACCAATGTATAACTAGTTTTAGATCGGTGAGCGGGAATAGATTTCCTTCCGGAAGATGTTTCCCGCAGTGAACACACCGAAAGAAAAAAGCGATCAGGCTCTAATCGCGATCGTCGATGACGATCAATCTTTCCGCGAAGCTCTCCAGAGTTTGCTCTCGTTGATCGGGTTCCGTACCGCGATCTTTGCGTCTGCCCGCGATTTTTTGGACTCCGCTCAATTTCCAGACGTGTCCTGCGCGATCCTCGACGTCTCGATGCCTGGGATGGATGGCCTCGAGTTGCAACAGCACCTGGTTGCGAAACACCCCATACCAATCGTCTTCGTCACGGATATTCGGGACGCAAAGACACGAGATCGGGCGGTTGCGGCGGGAGCGATTAGATTTTTGAACAAGCCGGTTAGCGAAGAGATTTTGATCGACGCTCTGAATTCTGCGTTTCGCGCGTAAAGAGGAACGAGACTGGTGGGATCGATGGGTTAAGAGTCCGACAGATTCGCGCGTTGTGATCCAGGCTGCACGTGATGCCTTGCAAGAGGAAAGGGTAGTCAGATGGAAACACAGACCCAGTATCGCGATGCGAAGACCGCCGCTGCAACCATATTTCAAAGCACCTCGTTGCCTGAGCAGGCGATTTTCCGCAAAGAGGGCGAGTATTGGACCGTCGGCTGTGCGGAGAATGCCTTTCGTCTAAAGCACACTAAGGGACTCGGGTACCTCGCCCGTCTGCTGCGTCATCCCGCGGCCGAATTCCACGTGCTCGACCTGGCAGGAGAAATCGCAGGCCAGCGCGATGATGACATCCAGTCCGCGCACGGCCTGCCGCGCGGCTGCGAGGATTTAGAAAAGGCGGGGATCCGTATCGGCAGTCTGGGTGACGCAGGCGCGATGCTCGATGAGCAAGCCAAGCTCGCGTACCGAAGGCGCCTTTCCGAGCTGCGCGAAGAACGGGAAGAAACCATGGAGCGAGGAAACGTCAAGGGCGCCGAGAAGGCGGAACAGGAAATCGAAGCGCTGACCAGCGAACTCGCGCGCGCAGTGGGACTTGGCGGACGTAACCGCCGCGCGGCGTCGGCTTCCGAGCGCGCCCGACAGAGCATCGGCAAGACGATCAAGTCGGTGCTGGAAAGAATCGCGCAGAGCGATGCCGCGTTGGGAGGTTTCCTCTCGCGATGCATCAAGACGGGCACCTTCTGCTCTTACCAGCCCGATCCGGCCTTCCCGATCGCGTGGGAATTCGGCGCGACAACTGTCGAGCTGGAAGTCCAGCCAACTACAAGTGGCGAGTCCGCTCCAGCGCGTACCAATCAGCCGCAGACCTCTCCCGCGCTGTTGGAGGTCTCTCCATTTTCGTTCGCCGGTCGAACCCTCTTTGTGGGACGGGAATCTGAACGCAGCACGATCGGCGCGGCAATCGATCGCGCGCTAACTGGCCACGGATCAGTCGTCATGCTGGCGGGCGGACCCGGCGTGGGCAAGACTCGCCTGGCGATGGAGATGGCGGAGTACGCATCGCGCGCTCGCTTCAGATACCTGGTAGGGCACTGTTACGAAGAAGACGAACCAGTTCCGTTTCTCCCCTTCGCCGAGATCCTTGAAAGTGGTCTGGCGCAATCGGCGAGCCGAGAAGATTTCCGCCTGCGAATCGGGGCAAATGCGCCCGAACTGGCCCAGATCGCTCCAAGCCTTCGACGAGTTTTTCCTGATATTCCGCAACCGCTGGAACTGCCGCCGGCGCAGAGGCGCCGCAATCTCTTCCAGAGCGTTTCAGAAGGGCTGGCGAATGCGTCTCGTACACGTTCGTACGTGCTAATACTGGAGGACCTTCATTGGGCCGACGAATCCACGCTGTCACTGCTGATTCATTTGGCCAACCGCGTAGCTCACCTTCCAGTCGTAATCATCGGGACTTATCGTGATGGATATTCGGATAACAATCCCGCGCTAGCCAGAACTCTTGAAGAGCTGATTCGGATGGGTATCCGTCCGCTGAAGCTGGGTGGTCTATCCAAGGACGCCGTCGCTCAGATGTTACATGAGCTAAGCAAGCTGCACGTGCCAGAAACTCTAGTTAGCCTCATCTTTGAGGAAAGCCAGGGATATCCATTCTTCGTCGAAGAGGTGTACCGGCATCTGATCGAAAAGGGGCAGGTCTTCGATGCGGCCGGCCAATTCCGCACCGTCCTTAAGATCGATGAGATCGACGTTCCAGAGAGCGTGCGGTTGATCATCGGCCGCCGGCTTGAGCGGCTCGACGAGAATCAAAAGCGGACGCTGACGGCGGCTGCAGTGATCGGGCGCAGCTTCAGCTTTGAGCTTCTAACCGCCATCTGCGAGATCGACGTTGACGAACTTTTCACCATCGTCGAGAAGGCGCAGCAGATGGGAATAATCGTCGCGAGCTCCGAGGCGCCGGACAAGCCATTCACCTTCTCCCATGAACTGGTGCGCCAGACGCTGCTGGCTGGCATCTCTACTCCCCGCCGACAGCACCTGCATGCGGGAGTCGCCGACGCAATCGCGCGACTCCAACCCGATACCGTCAACCAGCGTGCTGGCGACATCGCTATTCACCTACTCAAAGCGGGATCGTTCGCCGACCGAGACCGGCCGAGTGTCTGACCCAGGCAGGGACTCGGACGGTCTCCACCGATAGTCCATGGATCACGGCCGACGCCGGCTTATCAGCGCCGTCGCCAATCGTGGGCAGCGGGTAATTGATCGCACAAAAATGTGCGGTTGATTTTCGCGCCTACCCATCTGAGCAATAGCAGTGGAACGGGCGTCTATTGGAGCAAGAATTTCATATCTTCAGTAATTGGATAATTTTCTTATGACAGAAAAACATGACTACAAGCGCTTCAAGCCGAGCGAGATCGCTCGATCGTTTCCAGCGACTGCGGAAACTCTGTTAATTGATACCTATCTGACCAACGAACCGGCTGCGAGCTCCCGAGTCTGGCGGGTCTACCGGGAGTTACCTCCGCATTATCATGCGCGCTGCGACGAGTACCTCTATGTCCTATCGGGGAGGGGTATCTTCTGGATGGGCGACGCCTCGAATGGAGCGGAGTTCGCTGCTGGCGACCTCCTCTTCTTCAAATGCAGAACCGTTCATGCTCTGCCCAAAATTATTGACGGGCCGGTGGTCTTTCTCTCGTTCGATACACCAAGGCGCGACCCGAAGGACGTAATCTTCGTCAACCCCAAGGACGGCACACCGGAAAGCTTTGTACGAAGAAAAGAGCTATGAAATCCTTCGACAACGTTCAGACCCGCAAATCGTCGATCAAACCCTGTATATTCACCGTTTTGAAGTCCGGTCCACGTTGAGCTTCGAGGCCGTTAGCGACTGCTTTGACCAAGCTCTTTTCGCCCCATGGTCGCGCTTCTAAACTCGGCAGGCGGTTCATACTCGTCCTACCCCCTTTTGTGGCAATTGGTGTTTTTGGTGCCGGGAGCGGGACTCGAACCCGCACGGAGCTTTCGCTCCAGAGGATTTTAAGTCCTCTGCGTATGCCATTTCGCCACCCCGGCCGACGGGCGCGCAGGATCGTTAAATCATAAACATGCGCGCGCGCGAAGATGGCGCTTTGTCCAGTTCCGCGCACGACTGCCGGAGCTAATACGGCCAACCAAAATTTTGCTCATTCAGTCTCGCGCGCGACGCAGGTATGCTCGACTTTGGCGGCGCGTCGTAGGAGGGTAGCGGGTCGCCGATTGCCTCAACGAAGAGGGCGTACCTCCTTGCAAAAACTAATTGTTGTCACAGTTCTAGTGGCGCTGACCCTGTCCGACTGCGCCATATATCGCCATTACGAAGCCTCAAAGCCCGACACCGTGCGGAAAACCGAGGCGATGCTCTCCGACGCGGGCTTCACTACGATCAAAGTCGACACTGATGAAAAAGGCGGACTGGTAGAAGACTTGCCGCCGGACGAGATTCGCAGTTATAAGGCAGAGTCCGGCGCGGTCTATTGGTATTACGATCCAGATATTTGCCTATGCGTCTATGAAGGCCATCAGGGCGACTACGACCGGTATCAGATGGCCCAACGGCAGGAGAGTGACACCGCGCAGTACGCCGCTCAATCGGACGATGATCAGGTAGCGTCATTGAACGCATTGAACGGCGGATTCTTTCCCCCGCCGATAATCTGGATCGGTGGTGTGGCCCCCGTTCCACATTTCGGTGGAGGAGGACACTTCGGCGGAGGGCACGGCTTCGGCGAAGGCGGTCACGGGTTCGGTCACGGTTTCGGAGGCCATCACTAGCTGGCCGCATAATTGCTCCTCAATGCATAGGGCCACGGGCTCACAGCCTGCTGGAAGCTACGTCCGTCGATGCTCACCTATGCCATTACAATCTTCACCGGCGCATTCCTGCTGTTCCAGATTGAACCACTAATAGCGCGATACATCCTTCCCTGGTTCGGCGGTACTTCGGCTGTCTGGATTACCTGCATGTTGTTTTTTCAGTTGTTACTGGTTGTGGGGTACGCATACTCGCATCTAATCGCGACTCGTCTGGCGCCGCGCCGGCAGGTGATCGTTCACGTCGCAATCGTCTTAGGATGCGTCCTGCTGATGGGTGCTCTCGCATTGATATGGCAATCGCCAATCACGCCGGGGGTGAACTGGAAGCCTCTTAATCCCGATTTTCCCATCACCAGGATCTTCGCCCCCTTGTTGGTCAGCATCGGATTGCCTTTCTTCATTCTGTCGACCACCGGACCGCTGCTACAGACCTGGTTCGCGCGATCGCATCAAGGTGCCTCGCCCTATCGACTGTATGCATTGTCAAATGTCGGATCCTTGGTCGCCCTGGTGACCTATCCGTTCGTGGTAGAACCAGAGCTAACTCTCAGGGCCCAAGCGATCGTGTGGTCGCTGCTATTCGTGGCTTTCGCGATAGGTGTCGGACTGTCCGCGCGACATATCTGGCATGTTCCATCGTCCGTGAACTTTGACATTGCGAAATCCGACCAACGACGCGTCCTACATCCTGCTCGCTCGACTCGCGTTCTTTGGATTGCGTTGGCGACGGTGCCTTCCGTGATGCTGCTCGCTACGACCAACCAGATTTGCCAACAGGTCGCTGTCATTCCGTTTCTGTGGATATTGCCGGTGGCGATCTACCTGTTCTCATTCATCATTTGTTTTGACAATCAGCGATGGTATCGCCGCCGCATCTTTCATCCGGCGTTGGGCGCCGCAGTGTTTCTGGCACTCGTCGTTCTGTGCAGTCCCGATATCAGCATCGTGATTCAAATAGTCAGTTACTCGATGTTGCTATTCACGATCTGCATGGTTTGTCACGGCGAGTTGGTCAGGCTGAAGCCGCATGAGCGATACCTCACGTCCTTCTACCTGATGGTCGCGATAGGCGGCGCGCTGGGCGGCGTCTTCGTAGTAGCGATTGCGCCATGGCTATTTACCGGCTTGTGGGAATTCCATTTCGCGATCTGGACCAGCCTGCTGTTGCTCTTCGTCGTTCTGTTGCGAGACCCGAGCTCATGGATTTACGAACGCAGGCCGGTGGTCGCGATAGCGTTGATGTCGGGCGCACTCGTATTACCAGAACTGATCGGCGCAACGCTTAATGCTGGAACAGTCCATCGA
>Ga0210393_10003551_pt1 | contig 12511 bp, 10 predicted proteins | sample IncBWC27OmetaG_FD_160068 | JGI IMG/M metagenome (GOLD analysis project Ga0210393, IMG submission 160068) | Forest soil microbial communities from Barre Woods Harvard Forest LTER site, Petersham, Massachusetts, United States - Inc-BW-C-27-O ... | reverse complement strand
ACACCTGTTCGACAGGCGGGGTCTGTGTTGAAGTGTCCGGATGACCGCAAAAACAGAGTTGTCAGCGCCCAAGCGACGTACCCGTGTGGAAGTTCAGCAGTTGGTGGCCGAATTTGTGAGCAGCGGTATGCGGCGCAGCGAGTTTTGCCAGAGTCGGGGTTTGAGCTTCAGCACGCTGGATCGCCATCTGAAGAAACGGCATTGGAAGAGAAGGCGTAGGCCAGTTTCTCCGGCCGGCCAGTTGGTGAAGGTGGAGTTGGCCGCCAAGAAATCGCCGACGCAGCACGACGCGACTTGTGGGCTGGCAGTAGTGCTGCCGGGCGGGCGCCGGATCGAGGTACGTCCTGATTTTGATACGAGTACGTTCGAGGGCCTGGTGAGTGTGCTGGAGCGGGTGTAGGTCGTGTTTGGACTGGGTCCAGCCACACGGATCTATTTGGCCGCCGGGGTTACCGACATGCGCAAGGGGTTCGAAGGGCTGTACGGACTGGTCCGGGATCGATTGGCGTGCGAGCCTCTGAGCGGACACCTTTTCCTGTTTTGCAACGCCCAGCGCAACCGGTTGAAGGTCCTCGTCTGGGATCGAAGCGGACTTTGGGTCTGTGCCAAGAGATTAGAGAAAGGGCGCTTCACCTGGCCGCAATCCGGCGATGCGCAGGGGAAGGTCGTCCTGAGTCACGAGGAGCTCTCTCTATTGCTAGGTGGGATCGATCTGGCTAAAACCAAGCGCAAGCGGTGGTACCGGAAAGTATCACCGGAAGGACATGCTGCCGCATGAGTTGCTTGATCGTTTCGATCGATTCTGGTAAATCAGTAACCCATTGTGAGTGCGCCTCCCATTCCTTCAGCGCCGGCCGATCTGGAACTCATCGCACAACTGAAGAGCCAGCTGCAGTACGCAGAGCTGAGGATTCGTGTGCTGGAAGAGCGGCTGCGGCTGATGCGGATCGAGAAGTATGGAGCGGGCGGAGAAAAACTGTCGCAGGCGCAAATGCAATTGTTCGCGCTTGAGCATGTCGTCAGTGAAATTCTCGAGCAGGCGGAGGCTGAGCACGCACCAGTGCATCGCTCGACGAGGAAGTCGGCCAAGCATCCGGGCCGCCAGGAGTTGCCTTCGAGTCTTCCACGCGTGGAGCGGGTTCTGCCTTGCACGCTGGATCAGCGCATATGCAAACGCTGCGGCAAAGAAACTGTGGTGATCGGCTACGAGGAGAGTTCCCAGTTGGATGTGGAGCCAGCGAAGTACTTCGTACTGGTCTCAAAACGAGAGAAGCGAGCTTGCCGGTCGTGTGAGGAACTCGGAGTGGTGTCGGCCCCACTGCTCCCGCGAATCATCGAGAAGTGTCTGGCGAGTGACCGGATCGTCATTGACACGGTCATCAGCAAATATTGCAATCACACACCGCTGCATCGGCAGAGCGTGATTCTGGAACGAGACATCGGATTGGAGATCAGCCGAGCGACGCTGGACGGCTGGGTGCTCAAAGTCGGCGAGTTGCTGATCCCTATGGCTGCAGCGATGAGGCGAGAGTTAATCAGCGGAACTTACATTCAGGCGGACGAAACTCCGGTGGATGTGCAGATGCACGAGGGCCGAGGAAAGAATCATCAAGCCTATTTGTGGCAGTACGGCCGACCCGGAGGATGCGTGGTATTCGACTTCCGTCTAGGCCGTGGACGCGATGGACCGAAGCGGTTCCTGGGACAATTCGAAGGCATTCTGCAAACTGACGGCTATACGGCCTACGATCAGATCGGTGGGCCGAGAATGGTACATGCCGCGTGTTGGGCTCATGCTAGAAGACAGTTTTTCGAGGCGGTGCAGCTAAGTCCCCGAGACCCGGTTGCAACTTCGATCGTGGCGCAGATGGACGAACTGTTTGCCGTCGACGCCGAAGCTCGCCGCAGAGTGATTGGTCCCATCGGGCGTCATGTTCTGCGCCAGGAAAGAGCCGAGCCTCTCGTGGATGAGATCCGTAGCAATATAGAGTCAGCACAGTTGATTGCATTGCCTTCCAGTGCACTCAGCAAGGCCTGCCAATACGCCCTCACACTGTGGAGGAAACTTACGCGATTCCTGGAATATCCGGAACTTGAGCTGAGCAACAACCTGGCGGAGAATTCGATGCGTCCCGTGGCTCTGGGTCGGAAGAACTGGATCCACATCGGGAGCCCACAAGCGGGACCGAAGGTTGCAGCGATTCTGTCAGTCGTGGAAAGCTGCCGTCGGCTGCAAGTCCCGGTGCGCGATTACTTTTCCACGATTCTCCCCGGGCTTGCCGATCTCCCGATCCGGCGCATCTCAGACTTTACCCTAGCTGTGTGGGTTGCCCGGCATTCATAGACTCAAGCGACCGGTTTGACGACAATTCGCCAAGTGACATGTCAGTGATATAAAGTCGTCATCTGTTGCCCCCGCCCGCGGATGGCTCATTTTTCGAGGTCACTATTGAGAATGATGGTTATCACCGCCAGTTGCGCATTGTCATTGAGCGGTAACTGTAGCATTGCCAGATATACTAGACATCGTTGCCGTTATCGTAGCTTGGCCTGCAGCAAGTGCTTGAGCTAGCCCGGAGGGACTGATGTTCACGCTGCTGGCATTGCTGGTGCTCCAAATTGCAGACGACGTTACGTTACCGTTACTGCCATCCGCGAAGTAACCGGTTGCGGTTAGCTGAATTGCATCACGAACAGAAATGGTGGGATTAGAAGGTGTTACAGCAATGGCAGTAAGTGGAGAGGACGTCACCGTCAGGTTCGCATTTCCCGAAACTGCTCCCAGGGAAGCGGTGATGGTGGTTGTGCCGTATCCGGTCGTGGTGGCCAACCCATTCGTGCCCGCCGTGTTACTGATGCTCGCCACCCCGCTGTTCGATGACGACCAACTCACTGACCCTGTCAGGAACCGTGTGCTGCCGTCGCTGTAACTGCCCACCGCCGTGAACTGTTGCTGCAGTCCCAGAGAACTGGACGTAATCGTCGGATTGGCAGGCTGCACCGTGATCGATTGCAGGGTCGCGGCCGTCGTGGGCAGCGAACTCACCGCTAAGTTGTATCCACCTCCACCCGCATAGTTGACCAGTGTCAGTGCACCGGTGCTTGGATTAATCGTGTAAGCCGTGACTCCGGTGTTGGCATCGACGGCATAGACGAACTTGCCCGACCCATCCGCCGCAACCCCGAATCCATAAAGGCTGCCACCGGCCATCGCGAACGGCGAGCCCGGCACCGCCGTCAGCACGCCGGTAACGGCATCGCGAATGAAGCCATACACCACCGACGGGTTCCCCTGGACTGAGCCATAAACGAACGTGCCCGTCCCATCCACCGCAACCCCGGTAAAGTTCACGCTCGCGGCAAACGGTGAACCTATCACTTCCGTCAGCGTCCCGCCGCTGCTGTTGATCGCATACACCGTCAGGCCGCTGCCACTCACATACACAAACTGCCCCTGGGCATCAATCGCGATCCCTTGTCCCCCGGTCGTCCCGTAAGGCGATCCGCTCAGCGCCGTCAGAGCCCCGCTGCTGGCATCGATCGCAAAGCCCGCTACCGACGAATTACCTGCCACATAGAGATGCTGCCCACTGCTGTCGCCCACCAATGCCAACGCTCCCGTCGCCACCGCGTAGCTCGCCACCCCCAGCGGACTCACCGCCCCCGTCGTGCGATCGATGCTGTACCCGTACACCGAACTGCCGTCCACCAAATACAAAAACTGCCCGTTCCCGGCCACGGTTACTCGACGTACATATGTCGCTACGCTGTATGGAGAACCCACAACCGGGGTCAGCAGTCCAGAGCTCTCATCAATCGTGTAGACCCACAACTTCCCCTCACCGGCTACGTAGGCAAACTCCCCTGCAGGATCGATCGCCACTCCTTGATTCCCCACGCCTCCACCTGCAATCGCCGGTCCCGCTGATGTCACCGCCCCCGTAGATGCCGTGATCGTAAGACTCTTCACCGTGTTCGGCGTGTTGTATCCCACCCCTGCCGTTACCACCACCTGGCCCTGAGGCAAGCCGGTACGGACCACTGCCGCCACTACCGCTAGCGTCGTGCTGCCGACAACCCCATCGAGGGATGCCGTCACTCCACTGGTGCCTTGCATCAATGCTGTTGCCAGACCGCTCGGATCCACGGATACAACCGAACTGTCCGTTTCACTCCAGGTAACAGTGTTGCTCAGGTTCTGTGTGCTGTCATCCGCATATGTCCCGGTGGCCGTCAACGGAATCACTGTCGCTTGCGCCAAGCTCGGATCTGATGGTGTGATAGAGATAGACACCAAAGCCGGAGAGTTCACCAGCAATGTCGTGCTTGCGCTCAGTGCTCCCAGGGAAGCGGTGATGGTGGTTGTGCCGTATCCGGTCGTGGTGGCCAACCCATTCGTGCCCGCCGTGTTACTGATGCTCGCCACCCCGCTGTTCGATGACGACCAACTCACTGACCCTGTCAGGAACCGTGTGCTGCCGTCGCTGTAACTGCCCACCGCCGTGAACTGTTGCTGCAGTCCCAGAGAACTGGACGTAATCGTCGGATTGGCAGGCTGCACCGTGATCGATTGCAGGGTCGCGGCCGTCGTGGGCAGCGAACTCACCGCTAAGTTGTATCCACCTCCACCCGCATAGTTGACCAGTGTCAGTGCACCGGTGCTTGGATTAATCGTGTAAGCCGTGACTCCGGTGTTGGCATCGACGGCATAGACGAACTTGCCCGACCCATCCGCCGCAACCCCGAATCCATAAAGGCTGCCACCGGCCATCGCGAACGGCGAGCCCGGCACCGCCGTCAGCACGCCGGTAACGGCATCGCGAATGAAGCCATACACCACCGACGGGTTCCCCTGGACTGAGCCATAAACGAACGTGCCCGTCCCATCCACCGCAACCCCGGTAAAGTTCACGCTCGCGGCAAACGGTGAACCTATCACTTCCGTCAGCGTCCCGCCGCTGCTGTTGATCGCATACACCGTCAGGCCGCTGCCACTCACATACACAAACTGCCCCTGGGCATCAATCGCGATCCCTTGTCCCCCGGTCGTCCCGTAAGGCGATCCGCTCAGCGCCGTCAGAGCCCCGCTGCTGGCATCGATCGCAAAGCCCGCTACCGACGAATTACCTGCCACATAGAGATGCTGCCCACTGCTGTCGCCCACCAATGCCAACGCTCCCGTCGCCACCGCGTAGCTCGCCACCCCCAGCGGACTCACCGCCCCCGTCGTGCGATCGATGCTGTACCCGTACACCGAACTGCCGTCCACCAAATACAAAAACTGCCCGTTCCCGGCCACGGTTACTCGACGTACATATGTCGCTACGCTGTATGGAGAACCCACAACCGGGGTCAGCAGTCCAGAGCTCTCATCAATCGTGTAGACCCACAACTTCCCCTCACCGGCTACGTAGGCAAACTCCCCTGCAGGATCGATCGCCACTCCTTGATTCCCCACGCCTCCACCTGCAATCGCCGGTCCCGCTGATGTCACCGCCCCCGTAGATGCCGTGATCGTAAGACTCTTCACCGTGTTCGGCGTGTTGTATCCCACCCCTGCCGTTACCACCACACCGGACACTGCTGACACAGTGGCCGATCCCGAGACTGAAGCAGATGAGGCAGTAACGGTAGCGGTTCCCGGGCCGGTGACGACTACAACTCCATTGTTGTTTACAGTGGCCGCGGATGGAGCTGAGGAAGACCAAGTCACGGAATTTGTGATGTCGCGAAAACTGCCGTCCGTGTAGGTTCCCATAGCGTGACACTGGACTTCTCCACCGATGCCAATCAAGGAGTTTGCTGGCGTCACGGCAATCGAAGATAGAACAGGAGCTGTCACGGTTAACGTTGTCGAGCCATTGATCGCGCCTGAAGTCGCTTCAATCGTGGTGGTGCCTGGAGCAACGGCGGCGGCCAGACCGGTCGCATTGATCGTCACGAAGTTGGTTGCAGAGGAACTCCAGCTTGCGGTGCTGGTGAGGTTCTGCGTGCTGCCGTCCGTGTAAGTTCCGGTGGCCGTGAACTGCTCGCTGCTCCCGGCGGAAATCGAGGGATTCGCGGGCGTAACCGCGATCGAAACCAGTGTCGGAGGCGTAACCATGAGCGTCGTCGTGCCCTTAATCGCGTTCACAGTCGCGGTGATGGTTGACACTCCCTGCGCCACGGTTGTCGCGAGGCCACTCACATTAATTGTCGCCGCGCTGCTGGCACTCCACGTGACGGCATTGGTCAAATTCTCTGTGGTGCCGTTGCTGAAGTGGCCGGTGGCGGTGAATTGCTGCTGGGTCCCGAGCGGGATGGATGGATTAGCTGGCGTGACAGTGATTGCCGTCAAGCCGTTGACATTGCCCGTGCCTGTCAGACTGACAACGCTCGGGCTGCCGTAAGCGCCGTAGCTAATGGTCAGTGAACCGGAACGCGTGCCAACTTGTGTCGGGGTGAACGTCACGCCGATAGTACACTTCTGCCCAGCGCCCACGGCGGAGCCGCAGGTATTGCTGGCTACAGCGAAATCTCCGCTCACGGCGGGCGACGAAATGGACAGAGCTGTGGTGAGGTGGTTGGTTAAAGTCACGGTCTTAGCAGTGCTGGTGGTTCCCACCGTTGCGCTGGCAAATGTGAGGCTGGTCGCGGAAAGCGCCACCGGCGAAGATCCTGTCCCGCTGAGATTCACGATCTGCGGACTGTTCGCCGCACTGTCGGTAAAGGTCAGCGTCCCAGTTCGGATGCCAGTTAAGGTGGGGATGAATGTCACACCGACTTTGCAGTTCGCTCCGGCGGCGATGCTCGATCCGCAGGTATTTGTTGCTATCGAGAAGTCCCCTGTGGTGGCGATGCTCGTAAAAGAGAGTGCGATCTTCTGGTAATTGGTGAGTGTAACTGACTTGGCGACGGTCGTATTCCCGACGTAAACCGTTCCGAAGTTTAGAGTACTGACCGAAAGAACCGCGGGTTCGACTCCTGTGCCGACAAGGCTTACGGATTGTGCGGTTCCCGTTGCGCTCTCTGCGACAGTCAGAATACCCGTACGACTTCCTAGTGCGGATGGAGTGAGTGTCACATTAATGCTGCAGCTTTTTCCCGCTCCGAGCATATTTGGGCTGACGGGACAGTTGCTACCCAAGGTATAGTCACCGGGCGCGGTGCCACCGCCAATCGTGATGCTGGAAATCGTCAATGGTACGGCTTGGGTATTCTTAACCGTGACCGTTTTGGAGGAGCTTGCGACGTTCAACACCTGATTTCCGAAGGAGAGGGTAGTTGGTGTCAGCGTGGCTTGCGCAAACATAGCAAGTGAGCACGACAAGGCAAGGGTGGCACACGCGGCCCCATAAAGGGCTTTCCGCATCTGGGTTTCCCCTATTTTTCTTTCAGATGTCTAGCAGCCGGCAATCAACCGACGTAGCTGTGTGGAGCAAGTAGGGCATTCTGCTTCGGGAGCTCTCCTGGCGGCAATGGCCCGTTCGTGCCAATAGAGCCGTACTTTAGTTGGATAGTCAGAAGCAACCAGAAAAAACCCCAGGTTGTCAAACAAAGGTTCACAGCAAGACTGGAATTGACGCTAACGCGACGCCTTGCGGCTGCTCCGGCAAACCCCGATGAATTCGCCGTCAAACGATGTTGTTTACGCGGTGTGACGGGTGTGTAGTTCGAAGACACTTTTGGGGCAGAGCCAGGAGTGGCGAAGTCACGCTGGCTGCGGATTCAATCTGTCAACCATGCGTTTGCTCTGACACTTACAAGAGGAGTGAACGGCTACAAGCAATCCAGAGCGAGCTTATGCAACTCGCAGACCTTGGCCGCCGAGCTGTTTCGATGGAGCAAAGGAAGGAACAGCACCGCTCTCGGCTGCATCTCTTCACACAGGAACGGGCTTCGTAGCCTACTCGAAGGCTTGCATAGTTAAGGTGGCTCGAACTGAGGCGACTCTCACGGAACAGCGATGCACGAGAAAATGGAAAGGCCCACAGTTCCCGCTGAGGGCCCTTTGCTATCCGATCTGTTGCGCCCGCTTGTGATGAAAGTTCTAACGCGAATCCGACTCTTTCCGAATCTTCTTTTGAGCACGCTTTCGAGCTAAAGCTTGCTTCACCCGTCGCTTCGCGCCCGGCTTTAAGTAGAAGGAGTGGCGCTTCACTTCCTTAATAATGTCTTCCGTTTGAACCTTGCGCTTGAAGCGACGGAGCGCGTTCTCTATTGACTCGCCTTCTTGCAATCGAACTTCTGCCAAGTTCATCACCCCCAGACTCGTCTCAAATAACCACACACTAGAAACTGCGACTTGGGACTTGATTGAGATTAAACCGTTTGCGGGAGCGGCTTCGCAGATTCCTGTAGCTTGGCTGCCTTTGCGAGCTCCCTCAAAACTGCCATCGTTCGTGCGGTGTAGTCCACACGCTTGTCCGACTTCGGGCGTCGTTTGCGTTTAGTGACAGAATCGTGTTTTGACACTGGCTTCTCCTGTTACTGCTTCAGTACCTCAAAAAATTTCTGTGCCACGCTCCCACTGTAGTCTCGAAACCGCACCGAGGATGGTCACTTTTGCACAGGCTCGGCGACGAAGATGACCAGACCTTAAGGGCAAGACCGCAGATCGTCGAAGTGCTGGTTGAGTGGTTGAGTCCGCGCCACTCCGGGATTGCTCACTGAATACGCTCATGGGTGAAGCGGTCACGTCCGGCCCAGTAGGGACATTGGGGGCAAGAAGCTCCTTCCGGGTAGTCCGTGCCTTCTTCGTGCGGGCAGCCGATAATCCCGTCGGTCACCACAGTGGAGCGGGGTGCGTAAGGCTTGAGGAAGGCAAGGATCTGCTCACCAATGGAGCTATCGTAGCGTACATCCAGGTCGCCCTCGGAGAACCAGCGGTGGAGAACATCCGGATCGTTACTTTCAGTCAGGATGACGCTGACGACGACCTTGGTAGCCAGTTTGTCGTTGGGTCCGTAGAAGGCCACGGTAGCAACCGGGTAGCCGCGAAAAGCAGGCGGGAGGTTCGTGTCCAACCACGTTTGGGGCAGCGGTCCCTTCTGACGGAATCTCCTCCTTCTTTTCACCAGTGCAATATACTCCGCGCCTCGCGATTATGCCCCAAAACCTCAATGTGTTAAGGAGATGTTACAACAGCTACGTTATTCAGTGTCTCCGTACACCATTTCGATCACAGCACGCAGCCGGTGCTGACCCGAGTCCGGGATTGCTGCAAAGCGGAACGGTTGTGCCGCCCTCGAAACAGGGGGCAGCATCTCTGCCGTCCCGGTCACTGGCCCTTTGGGCGTAACAAATATCAACCTGACCATTGCACCTGGTGGAAGCAGCGAGGCCGGTACAACCAGGCCGCCGGTCAGGGAAACGCACTGCAACTTCCCGGGAATCCGGTGGCCGTCCTGGCAGCGAAGGACAATGGGGATAGATTCCGCCAGTTGCAGCCGCTGAGGACGCCTTGCTGGCTTGGCTTGGACGATGTGAGTCACTGGCATCCAGTATGCTCTGGGTTCCCGAGTACTTACGAGATCACGGAGGGGCTGGTACTCTTTCCACTCACGCCTCAGCGCCAAGCCGATTCCCCGGTTGAGGCGACGGCGGACTTCCCGTCCCTTCGCGCTGCCCGACCCGCTAGGGAGTGAATGAGTTGATGGGCCTGGCTACCGTTGTACCTGGGTAACCTGTCGCGCAGGACTCGCATCTGCCAGTCAGCCTCGGAGGTTTTCAGTGGCCGTCCGCAAGTCAGTCACTCTGGCACCCGGGCGAACCGAGCACGATTCATCCGCGAAGGACGATTGCCAAGGCTGCGAAGCCGTGATCCATCCCTGCGGCCAGTCCGGTCGCCTCCCTTCAATTTCATGCGTCTCCGAAGGCTGGAGGATTCGATGACTTCCTGCAATGACACGACCCTACGGGTCGCATCGACATGCAGTAAATAGGCGCTGCTACAGAGCAAGGTGGGCCGGGTCGCAACCCCACACTACTTGCCGTTGCCTATTGCCGCTTCCGCTATGTTGCTGCGGATTTCGCGCAGTTCATGCCACGAGCTTGGTCCCTCGCTGCCCGCAGTGTAGTTGGGAAAGTCTGACGGCGGCAAATGTGCCCACGCTTCTTCAATCGGAGTAATGATGCGCCACTCCGCTTCGACTTCGTCGCGACGCGTAAATAGCGTCGCATCGCCACGCATAGAATCCAGTAGCAGAGTTTCGTAAGCAACCGGCCCCTTCGACCCGAAGCTCGCTTGATAAGAGAAATTGGCCTGAACCGTCATCGTTCGCATCTGCGTTCCCGGTCGCTTCGCGCCGAATGCGATCGAGATTCCCTCGTCCGGCTGAATGCTGATCGTGATGACGTTCGGGTTAATTACCGACAACGCGCTCGCAAACAAAGCCAAGGGTGTGGGTTTGAGATGTACGCGGATCTCTGTCAGATTGTTTGCAAGGCGCTTCCCAGTCCGGATGTAGAAAGGAACTCCGGCCCAACGCCAGTTCTCAATCTGAAACCTTACCGCCGCGTAGGTCTCGGTTGTGGAGTTGGGATTCACTCCCGACTCTTGCCGATAACCCGGTAGCTGCCTCCCGTCAATCACGCCGGAACCATACTGCCCTCGAACCGTGTATCGTGCTACGTCCTCGACACTCATCGGCCGGATGGATCGAAATACCTGCACCTTCTGTTCACGCACCGAATCCGCATCAAACGCAAGCGGTGGCTCCATCGCAGTCAGCGCCAGCAACTGAAGCAGATGGTTCGCGACCATATCGCGCAGGGCGCCGGTCTCCTCGTAGAATGCCGCACGGTTTTCGACTCCCACCGTTTCAGCCGCTGTGATCTCCACATAGTCGATGTAGTTCCGGTTCCACACCGGTTCGAAGAGCGAGTTGCTAAAGCGGAAGACAAGGATATTTTGGACTGTCTCTTTGCCAAGATAGTGGTCAATTCGGTAGACCGCTTTCTCGTCGAACACGCCCTGCACCACTTCATTCAGTAGGTTCGCCGATTCCAAGTCCCGTCCAAAGGGCTTTTCCAGAACAATTCTCGTCCACCCCTTCTCACGGCGGTTCAGTCCAACCGCTCCCAAACCTTCAATGATGGGAGCCGCTACTGAAGCGGGCGTCGACACATAGAACAAATGGTTTGGGCTCGAACCGCTTCTCTCCATCTCCTCCAGCCGATTGCGCAACTGTGGATAGAAATTCGGATTGTTGATGTCACCTTCCATGTAGTGCAGGCGCGTTTCAAAGTCTGTCCATCCCGACTCGTTGAAGTCCCGCGTGTCTTTCGACTTGGCCGCTGCCTCGCCTGTCTTCTTGCGGAACTCCTCAGAGCTCATTGGCGTGCGGCCGATCCCGAGAACTTCGAACTCAGGGTTCATGCAGCCTTCACATGACAAGTTGTAGAGGCCCGGGATCAGCTTCCGCTTCGTCAGATCGCCCGAAGCTCCAAAAATAACCAGGACACACGAATCTCCGTTTGTCAGTGGTTCTTGCGACAACTTCTCGAGAGGATTGGCTTGGATAATGGCTGACATAATCTCTTTCGTCTATAGATGTTCTCGATGTGGATTTCGAATCGTACCCGGAAACTAATTTACTCCGCGGGTTCTTCCGGGCATTTTTTGGGCTGCAGTTTAGTTCAGGCGTTGAACGAACCAATCGGCGATTAGGTGCCTAGTCCGGCCAGGTTGGTCGGCCCGGTCAGGTTGGTCCCTGAACATGCTCGGCGCCGCTTTGAGATCGAGGGAAAAGAGTCGGGTTCTTTACTTATTCGTCAGTGCACGTCTGGCCGTTCTCTGCGCAGCACGTTTCTTTCCTTGCGCTTCGTCCCTCGACTGGGCGGCATGGGCGTTGACGATTGCCCGAATTAGTCCCGGAAAGCGTTGCTCGAGTTCCGTGCAACGCGAGGTGTTGTGGACTTCCACGCCGCGACGCTCACCACGGATCAGCCCCGCCTCTCTCAGTTCCCGAAAGTGCTGAGAGAGTGTGGACTTCGGGATGGTTTTGTCGCTGACTGTCAGAAACGTCGAGCAGTTCTGCGAGCACTCCTGCGACACGATGTCCGCATAAATCGCCACCCGCACCGGGTCAGACAGGGCGTGGAGAATCCCTTCTACCGTGATGTCCTCAATCGATGGGTGAAACAGAGGCCGCATAGCGATAAGAGTAGCGATTCCGGGAAAACGGTTCAATAGTTCTATTATCCGGAACTAGTGAATCTTTTCGGAGACCAGTCCCATCTATCCACTGGAAGCTGGTGAGGAGCGGTCCAGCACGACGGCAGATTACGACGCGGCAGCGGGCTCGCTCACTTGCCGCGCTCGCATAACAAGGAGAACAGGTCATGGGGAAGCTCGAAGGCAAAGTAGCGGTCATCACGGCAGCGACGTCCGGCATGGCACTCGCCACAGCCAAGCTCTTCGTCAAAGAGGGCGCATACGTCTTTATCACGGGACGCCGCAAAGATAAGCTCGATGAGGCCGTTAAGCTCATCGGCAGGAATGTTACGGGTGTGCAGGGAGACGCCAGTG
>Ga0210393_10003550_pt1 | contig 12511 bp, 14 predicted proteins | sample IncBWC27OmetaG_FD_160068 | JGI IMG/M metagenome (GOLD analysis project Ga0210393, IMG submission 160068) | Forest soil microbial communities from Barre Woods Harvard Forest LTER site, Petersham, Massachusetts, United States - Inc-BW-C-27-O ... | reverse complement strand
ATTCTTCACAATACTGCCATTATTCCTGCGCGACAGCCTGCTCTTCACGCCATTATCCACAATATTTGTTTCAATTTCGGCCCTTCTTGTCTGCATGGCCACCACCATCTTTGGTCATCGCTTCAATGCAAGAATCTTCAATTTTTTCGAAAGCCTCTTCAAATTCGTGGAAGGAACGGCGAGTGAATTGACTTCGAAGCACGACGTATCCAAGGAGCTCGACATCCGTATCTTGGAGAAAACGTTAGATTCTCTGGGCAAAGACGGCGCAGTGGAGAAGTTCTTTGAAGCTATTCCCGACTTCTTTCCCTCAGACGCATCCGAAAACAACCCTATCACCGGACCGTTAGCGAACAAGTTCGAGAAGGTAATGCGTGGTTTCCTAGATCGCACCTTCACCAGCACGACGGTCACCGAGGAGGACAAGAATACTCGGCTCCTCGTCTGCCTGAAGGCCTCTCATGCGGCACTTGGTCCCGAGAAGAGGTCGTGGATCCTTTCCGAGATCCTCGAGGGGGATTGGCGTGAACGACTTCAATCCGTTGAAATGGGACATTCTCTGAGAAGCTGGAGTATTGGTCGTGATGACCAGAGTTTTCAATATGTACGATGCGTAATTTCCAGCATCATTGCAAGCGCCGAGAAGCACGACGACCGTTGGTCTGCGCTCGTTGTGGATGAACTAGATATCTCGGAGGATGTCCTTCGGGATTATCTTGCCCACGATGACAACATATTACTTGCCAACTTCAACAACATTACTCGCCTGGTCTTCCGTTCCCATCTCCCCTGTTCAAGTTGGAAAGTCTCCTCACTACTTTCCAAATGTGATATATCACGCGCTCTCCCCTGTCTGCAACATGACTTCTGCAACTTACGGGACGACATCGCCCAGGAAGCTCAAACCCGCAATGGCAGTATTTCCGGCTCTATTCTCAAGGACATCTGCCATGTTTACATCGCATCGCAAGAGGACGCCATTGCTTCCCCGACGGCAGTCACTGCCTCTACCACTGGCAATCTTACTATCCTGAATCAGCCATCGCCATATCTGTCATATAACATCACGGGCCATCGTTCACATCAGATGCTCAACGACTACGACGACCCAGCGGACGTCGTTTCTCCTCGTCTTACTACCCACTCTGGTACTCAGGCTGTCACACCTCGCGGTGATGTTTCAGTCGGTAGGACTTGTCCGCTCATTACACCTGCGCCTCGTGCTACTCCGAGCCCTACACACGAGCCGTCATTTGGTGCTGTGCCCGATGCGGTGCAATACGCTACACCCATCGGCATCACATCGTCGTCACTTCCTATCCTTCCTGCCAGCCAGCCCTCACCTACTAATCCGCCGGATGTAACTGCCGTCTGTGCAAGACAAGGAAGCACTGACCCCTCTGCCATTTCGTCTGCTGCCAACCTTCGCCCTCATTCCACATCCGGTGGTGGTGGCCTGGGTGTGACCGCCTCCCAACAGAACGAGTTAGTCATCCTTCCCTCTGTAATATATGACTCCCCATACCCCCATGTACTGATTCTGGTTCTTAGTGACAACAATTTTGTAATGCCTCCATTCATAAATTGCACTCTGCCTCGATCCGATCATCCCCCTCACGCGCTGGGATTTCTGTCCCCATCCATGACGGCGTCCCGCCCACACAATACTCAAGATCCGAACAAATTGTCACTCGCCGGGGACCCTCACTGACAAATTTCTATCGAGACTCAATAGTGGCGCAGATGATCATCTACTGGCTCCGGCCGCAGGCGCCCGTGACAGGCATGTATTCGGGGTTTCGATCGATCGAAGATTACTGCGACTCGGATGATCGTGGGGATGAAGAGGACTGTCCTCATCTATTTATTCACATTATCCTCGACATCCATGACGATATTCTCATCACCCTATGCCTTCCCCTTCGTTCATTTCGTTCTTAAAGGTGGTGTACTGACTATTACACACCAATGAAAGGTCAGCTCTGTATTACTTCCTGATAATCAGTCGGAGGATGTTCAGTAGACAAGACGGGCCCTCGCAACTGCCTTCGCGAATGCCCTTCCTGCCGAATTTGTCCTAATGTAAACATGTCCCTATTGAAATGCCCGAATACTTTAATACCAGCTAGCGAGCCATAATGCCCCTGAAATGATGTAATTATGTCGGCATTATCTCTCGCTAGAGCAAATTATTGACAGTTAGCGCAGGAGGTTTTTCCTGATGCGATCGCCCTAAGGAGAAGGCGGAGCATGGTAAATCTTCAGTTCTGGAAAGCAGCGCTACGCTGTATTTGTATCAGTGCCAATTGCGCACACTAGAAGAGCACCCTGCCAACATAGAGGTTTGTGCATGCGCTTGTTTATCTTAAAAATGCATGTCGTAAGGAAGCAGACTAGCTCAGGCATCACGTTTTGGTAACAAAAAAACAGGTCGAGCGAGTCAACAGCTGGTAGATGAGGAACCCATGCCAGTGGTAGAAGATCACACAGCACTGCAGGGCCGGCTGATAAATTAAGATAACTAAGAGGCGTGAATGTGGGGTCCTCCGCCATGCAGACGTTACAGCCCGCTTGAGACATCGCATCGCTGCATTGACAGGACGAGCTATATAGTACATCCTGCTAATGGCGTGTCGAAGCACGATGCAGGTGAAACACCTTTGCACTGCTTGATGGAGAGCTGTGTGCCCTTAAGAAGCAAGTTATTTGAGAGACTGCCAGGCCTTACATTTTTCGTCTCATGCTACGAGTGACGAGGCCCCAAGATCCGAGCCGAGCGTACCGTACCGAACCAAGATAAGATCAGCCTGGAAGGGCAAAAAATACTCAATACTCGTTACTACAGGTCCCCTAAAATTTACGCTGCTACGGACGCCTTCTGTGCATTGTGTAGTGTGGTTAGACCACCGAAGTCTTCACTCTTGTCTTTACTGGTAGTTTATCTGCGACGCAGTGGGAAGACTGGGGTAAAGTGCCCAAGCGGAGCCATTCTGAAGTGCTCCCGGCGGCCCATGGGATACATAACCAAAACGGCTGCGTTATTCAGGGGTTTCCAGCCAGCGGAAAGTGCGACCAACCAAGGCCCGGTGGACGCAACAGGGGAAGCAAGTCACATGGTGCGCTTATGTAATTATGCCACCGGTCAACAGGCACCACACCACCGCTTCAGCACAGCTTGTCGCTATCACGGTTCCTCTTCTCATCCCTCGAAGCAGTTCCCGCCTTTCTTGAGTTATTATTATTCGCCATATAATACTCATATCAAAAAGGCACGCTTAACCCTTTCCAAGTCGACAAGTCTGCGAGGAAGAACCGGCCAGCCAATATGATGTCTTCTTCGGACGCAACTGGAGAAACCTCCGCTTCTCTACAAAACATCCCAGCGACATACTCCCGCCTAAGGCGACAATACCAACAGACCCTAGACCGGATTACACCTCATATTTTGTACCGGTGGGTCGGAACTGCTGCGACAATTGCGATATTTGAGTTGCGCATTATATATGCGCAGGGCGTACGTGTTCCTCGAAAATCCTCGAATTCCATCACTCACACGTATTACTCTGTTCGTCTGCTTGATATGTGCAGTGGTACATCGGTACGTCATTCCTCTTCGTGATTTGTCTTTGACCTTAGCCCCTGATAATCCTTTGCAGTTTGCTGTAAGTGGTCCAAGGTTTTTGGGCGAACAAACCCCTTTTTTACAGCCACTTTCTAGACGCGCATGCCATCTACCTCCTTAATCTGCTTCTTGCCTTTTTACAACCAAAGTTCGACCCATCCCTCCAGGATGACCTGATGGCCGACGAGCTGGAAGGCGGTGAAGGTGACGCACCTTCACCCCTTCCCAGCACGCGTGACGACGAGTTCCGTCCATTTGTCCGCCGACTTCCGGAATGGCAATTCTGGTGCTACCTCTCCCCTATGTGTGCCTTTGGCAGCAGCTGACCACCGCCATGCATGCAGGCTCTCCACTACGCGCGCGACATTGATCTCGTTTTTCATGACATTCTCATCCGCCTTCGACGTCCCAGTGTACTGGCCAATCCTCGTGATGTATTTCTGCGTCTTGTTCGTATTGACTATGAGAAGACAGCTACAGTAAGTGGGGCACTTTGTTTCTCGGAGCCCTTTTTTTACCAATTTACAGGCACATGATCAAGTATCGCTACGTTCCCTTCGACTGGGGTCGTAAGACGCGCTATGGCTCAAGTAATAAGTAAACTAGAGCGTTTGTTTAGTAGAGTTATACTTGTCCCTGGCAACCGTTCGCCGGTTACTCTCGATATGCTGGTTTGTGAATATATGTGGTTACTCTTCAGAATCAGAATTCCGCAGGCGTCTGCGCGACCGACACTTAATTACGCCGATTACGTGAGCTACGAAGCTTAGGCAGTCTCAGGCCTCGTGCGTGCTCATGCTCGTGGTCAGACCGTGAGTCCCATCTCAACTTTCCCGCGGACCGCCTTTCCGCCACGAGTTGGGTCACGAGTTGGGAGGACGAGTGGTCTTATAAACCGTTAGCTCACCGAGACAAAGAATGTGCCGCTTATCATCCACCCAATCTACTCTCTCATAGCCGCCTAGCGAGCCCCAATCATGACACCACCCCGCGTGTTGTTTTGTGGTACGCATCGCGGCTCCGTACTGTGATCCGACACTCACAGTTGCGACTTAGGTGATATCGTATGGGCACACAAGGAAACACAGCAACTCTTCCAGGGTCTAGCTGAAACGGTCGTGAGTGCATCCTTTGTCGCTTGCGTATTGACCCAGTAGATTAACTACCCCTATTCCTTTTTCCGTAGCGCATGGGTTCCCTAGACCGTGCGGACTTTCTGGCGAATCTGAAGCCGGGGGGGAAATACGAACGAGCAGTGGCGATTTATCTCACAAACGAGTCGGCGGAACACGTGGGGGTGTTTGACCGAGCGCTTATCGAGGCATTACCTCCTAACGTACGGTGGATAGCGCATAATGGCGCTGGCTACGATCAAATTGACGTCAGAGCATGCAAAGAGAAAGGTACGTCAAGGCAGTCCCGTGCGCCTAGACCATCCATGCCTTACCTGATAACGGACCTATCCCCATTGCCCTCTCGCCCATAGGGATTATCGTCTCCAACACCCCTGTTGCCGTTGATGACGCAACGGCGACTACTGCCCTTTACCTGATGATATCAGCCTTCCGCCAATTCTCAAAGGGTGAGCGCAACTTACGTGAGGGTCGTTGGAAGAGCAATATCTCGGCCTCTCTCAACCACGACCTCACCGGGAAGACCCTAGCGATTCTTGGTCTCGGAGGCATTGGGTTTCGTCTTGCGGAACTGGCGCATGCTTTTCCGATGCGTATCATCTACCACTCGCGAAAGAAGGTGGAGGATGCCCCAGATTGGTGCGAATATTTTGGACAGGAGAGGCTAGACGAGTTCCTAAGCCTCGCGGACGTGCTGAGCATTCATGTGCCTCTGAAACCGGACACGGAAGGTCTTGTCAATGATGGGATGATTCGGAAGCTCAAGAAAGGCACTGTCCTAGTAAACACGGCTAGAGGGAAGGTCATTGACGAGGCTGCACTGATCAGAGCACTGGAAGACGGACACGTAAGTCATCTGCCCATCACGTTGTTGTGATAGTGCGGCTTACGACTTTTGGAAGTTGGGTGCCGTTGGACTGGACGTGTATCCTGACGAACCCAATGTCAATGCACGGTTTCTTGACTTTCCAAACGCCACACTTCTCCCACATATGGGGACCGAGACACGCGACACACAAAGGAAAATGGAAGTACGGGCGCTCACCAATATCAGGGATTATCTAGTGAAGGGGAAGGGAATCGACATTGTTCCAGAGTTGAAGGATTTGGGCGCAAAGTTGTGACTTGAATTAGACCACTGCGCACACCCTGATCTAGGTCATAGGCGCTCACTGAAACGGAAGATGGAGGAAAAGATAAACTAGAATCATGATTTACGCAATGTGTGTTCCCCCACGTATGAAATGCAGGGTCACTGAACGCTTACTAATCGTGAGTTTGGAAAGAGACGTCCCGGCCGGCCCGGGAACTTGGGGGCAAAATTGCAAAATGAAATGAAATGAATTGACGTACGGGTGCCACAGATCCACCCAACCTCGCGTCACAGTTTACGTCCACTCACGGCTCGAGCGCAGTTGGCCCCATCAAATATCTTCAAAAGATAATTCGTCCGCCTGACTGCCCACTCATTCACATTTCCCTTTTCGCTCACACTATTGCTGGTGCGGGCTCTCTGGTGAATGGTTCAATCGGCGGTGCAGACGCGTCCGGCGTCGGTGGCAGATTCAGGCATGGATAATCGCGAATGCCACTCGTCGGATTCCGAACTGGAGGTATGAACGATGACATCTCACACCCTACCGCTCGAGCATGGCGCCGCTGATCGACAACTTTGCATATTTACATCTTTGCAGTCTTGTCTTGTTGGCCGCGATGAAAGGGGACCTTCGGCCCCACTCTCACCATCCCCCGCTGATCTGGTCCACGATGCATATCGACGATTGACCTACCAGCAATTACACTTGTTCTGTTCTATGAGGTCGCTCTCCACAGGAGGGTCCCAGTTGGAGCTTGCCTGCAGGCTTGCCCACTTCGACCTGCGCTTGTACGCCTCTCCACCCGCAAGCATTCACTTTGACCCAATTGGTGACGACACCGAACCAGTCGACCTACATTTTGACTCCTCGTTGGAAGTCCTATCATGTACTGATCAGTCAAAATTTTCGTGCTTTCAATCAATAGCACCATCCCCTGCCAAGTCTCTCTGTACAACCCAGCCAGGGAGATCAATGTCCTCCACCCAAATCACCCGTATCTCTCGTCCCAAGGCCTCGCGTATCCCTCCCCTCCCTGTTGAAATTATGGCTGAGATTTTGGATCATGTGGGCGACTGGGAATTAACCAAAGCCGTTGGATTACCCACGTCATTACCACAACCTCTGTCTTGGACGCGAGCTTCCCCGACAGATCACGCTCTCCTCACCGGTTACTTGCCCCTGCTAGTCTCCTGCGAACCAATGCTTCAACCCCCAACCTCTGTTGGCGTAAAGCTCATCATTCGCTTCTCCTACATCCACATACTGGCGTATTTCTTCCGCCATTGCCGTCCACTTTTGGGCGAAATTTTTCGCAATCATTTAATTCCCATTACTGCGGCCCACCATGGGCGCGTTGATGTACTCAATTGGTGGCAGACGATGTATACAGTATACCCAGAAGATTTTCCACTTCCCAACTCATGCGCCATTGCAGAAGCCATTGACGGCGCGTCACGCGCCGGCTATGTCGAATCCCTCGACTGGTGGCTCGAATCCAGCCTGCCATTCGAATACACAGAGGCCGCGCTCGAGTACGCGTCTGCAAAGAACCAACTAAATGTGCTTGAATGGTGGCGTAAGCAGCGTGTCCGGCTTCCGCTCAAGGTAGGGCGTGTCATGGACACTGCCAGTGCAGCAGGACACGTTGCTGCTCTCGTTTGGTGGGCCCACTCTGGCCTCGACTACACGTACGATCGCCAGGCGCTGTATCATGCAAGTTGCCATGGGCACATCGACGTGCTCCAGTGGTGGGTGAACAGTGGGCTGCAGCTCTTTTTCGACCAAGACGTATTGGTGGGTGCAACGCGGCACAATCGACCAGAGGTGCTCCAGTGGTGGAACAGAACTGGGTTGCCGGTGCAATACCGCATGTGTGACATCGAGGAGGCACTGGAAGACGCCATTGGGGGAGGAGAGCGAGCGAGGGTGTGGTGGGAGGGAAAAGGTGTCGACTTTAATGCCAACGACAAGGAATGGACAAAGCTGCAGAATCTAAACTAATGCCCTACGGGGGAGACTCCTCGGCAGCTTGTGTTTTGTATGTATAAATTTGTCCTTAACATGCTAGCCTTTCTCATAGTTCTCATGACAACGCATTATTACGGATACGCTCGTACTGGAATCGTTCGTAGTGTACCATCCAGTTAATACCCATAGCTCTCCAAGGCACTGAGTCCATAGATGGTGAGGCCTGCAGCCTGCAGCGCCAAATGCCGCCGAAGAGGCCCAAGCCGTGGTTTTCTATTTCTGTTTTGCGTTGCCGAGATTTGGCATTCATAAGTTCGGTCAGTGCCAGTGCACAAGCCCGCCGCGCCCAACTAATTCTTGTCCTCCCATGACCTTCAAGTTCATCCGTGTCTGTTCTACCTGCCTTCTAGTATACGCATTTCTCTCCTGTCTTTACACCACCTCGTTCTTGCTTCTGTGCCCATTCATTGGTGACTGTTCAACCTCTTTTGCCCTTGATATTTCCAAGCTTTACGCTCGCTTTCTCTGGACTCGGCGGCTCTTCGGCGATGCCCTCTCAGGTCTCTCAACTAGCCATGCTGCTGCATCGACTCTGACAACTCAAGAACTGGTAACACAGCAGGCAGCGGTTTATAAGGATATGGGAGACTTCCTGTCTTCCCTCGAAACTGCCACTACAGGATCTGTCCTCTACTGGGCTACTGTTTCCCAAAGTGATCCCACGTGGCACGGTCAAACGCTCCAAGCGATATCGTCTGCGGAGCCAGATTGGTCTCTCGATTGGTTCGCTATGTCTGAGTCCCTCTTCTTATCGAAATCGTTCTCCGGCTCCATGCACCCCATGAAAATATTCCCATACTTTTACAAGGCATCGCACGCCTTTGATGAAGATGACATCACCATTACGACGTTGGTCACTCCAAATAGGTTCGAGGTGTTGCGAAAACTGGCCTTACGATACGAAGGTATGCTCACGTACATCCATTGTATGGTCTGAGCTTGGAAACAATGGCTATATGCGCTGTATGTTGACTCACTACTTACCCCGAGCATAGGCCCACTCTCCGTGACTGTCCATGTCCCTCTCCCAACATCAGCTGGCAAATCTTCGTCACTGACCCTACACAATAGTCTTCTCGCTTTACACGCACTTGTTACCAACTCTCCTGGCCTAGCCGCACGCGCAGACATCCACCTTGTTCTCTCCCCCTTTCCACGTGCCTTTAATACTTGGCGCAATCTCGCGCGTCTCCTCGCCCGCACCACGTACATGCTGTTGCTTGACGTCGACTTTGCTGTGTGCACTGACTGGCGTGCGTCCGTGCGCGCCCTCTTGCGTGACAGAGAGAATGACGTGGCGAGGCGCGTTAGAGAAGGGAGCGCTGCGCTCGTGCTGGCCGCATTCGAGTATGTGAAGCAGGCAGAAGGCAGGAATCAAGACGCGTTTCCGCGAGATAGGCATGTGCGCACTATCTCAAATTTTCCTCGTTTCTGTCGGCCCGTCTTGAGTGATCTACCCAGGCACTCCTAGACCTGGTGCGCGCGAATCGGATTGCCCCTTTCCATGCATCATTTGCTGCTGGTCACAACAGTACCGACTATCTTCGATTTTATGCTGCCAAGCCTGGGGAGATTTACAAAGTGACACAGTATCAGTCTGCATACGAACCATACGTCATAGTTAGAAAAGACGTCGACGGTTGGTACGTCACTCTCGGTCTGCTTAAATTTATTTAAGCTATGCAGCTCACGCATGCCCGTGGCAGGTGTGATGAACGATTCACAGGCTATGGAGGCAACAAGGCAGCTTGTTTGTTCGAGATGTATCTGTCGGGCATCTCGTTCTACGTACTAAGCGATCACTTCTTGATCCATCAAAGTCATTTATATGAAGAGGAGGTACGCAGGAGCGAAGTAAGTACCACACATTTACCCTTGAATGCTACGGATATATTGGCCGAAAAGCGCAAGTACAATCGCAGGATACATTCCGATTTCAAGGAGGAAAGCTGCCTCAGGCATGTCTATAGTTCGGGGTTAATACGTCTATACTCACACGATAGATGAAGATATCTCAAGAGATTTTCCGATCAGGGCATTCTCAACACGACACGCGCGAGCAATGCCCAGGAAGAATGTAAGAAGATCAAGGGAATCGGGAAGATTGTCATGCAGGTGACGGACTTCCGTCCCAAACGTTCAGATGAAAGCTTATCGCACGGCAGCTTCTAGATGGCGCAACGGATGCGTCGAGAAGGTGTGGAACAGAGTCCTGTTGATAACGAATGCAACATGCGTGCTACAAATAAGAGTGGAACCCAGGAGAGTTCAGAGGGATGCTTCGTACAGATGAGGCAATAATTAGGCGCTACATGCTTACGCTTTTCACGGTGAGACCCGAGTAGCTGGATCAAGCCCTGGGCGCGGAAGGTAATAGGAATGAATATGAAATAACCTGATAATAGAACGGGAAAAGAAGGCAGATGTTGTGTACTTGGGAGGAAGAGACAAGTCCAGGAAGAAAGAACATGCAAACTACGCCGTAGTTTCGGAGGGTTCTGATAGGTGTCTTGGCGTGTGTATCAGCATAGTTCATGACTCTGCGATGTAACACAGACACTTACTTCCCAAGCTCTTTGTTCATCTTGAACATGTCGATTTTGTCCGTGTTGAATACGGCCTTCAACGCGCCATCGCACATAATTTCTCGCCCATTCGTTGGGTTTTGTAAGTTGTTAGATTTGATATATGCCCACAATCTCTTGACGACCTGTGGCCGAGAAAGCGAATCTTCCTGGACGAGTGCGGCCAGGGGTTCGCTATCACGCAGAACATTACGGAATCATGAGAAGAACGAAGAGACAGGGGCACAGGATGCGTGACACACCTCAATATATATTCTTTGGACAGTCCTCCACCCCTCTTTTTCTTGGACTCGTCACCTTCGCTGCCTTCGTTGCCCGAGTCGTCGATCGTATCTGCGCTTCTCGTCCCATTGGCTTTCCCACCCCGTCCGCGTCCGCGCCCCCGTCCACGCCCGCGCCCGCGGGCGCCACGCGCGGAGGACGCGCCGGACGCAGCGCCAGAGCGAGAACTCCGCCCACGGCCGTTGATCTCCTCGGAAAGCTGTCGCGCCAGCGCCTCGTCGCCGGCGGTCGACGATTTGGCGGCCTTGGCGGACGACGAACGGGCGCCGTGGTGGTCGTCCACCGAGGGGCGACGGCGCTTCTTGGGCGGGGCCGCGGGCTCGGGCGATTCTGCGCGGGCGCCGGCCTCGTCTCCGTCGTCTTCGTCTTGCTGCTGGAAGTGGAAGCCCTTCTCCTCGGATACCTTGGCGAAGACGGCGAAGATGAGTTGGTCGATCGCCTGCTTGTTGTCTTTGATTAATTCCTGTGGCACGTCGTCTTGTTCGAGCAGGAGACGGCGGACGCGCTTGTCGGAGATGGTGCCGAGGTCTGTGCCTGGCGCAGAGAGGATGGAGTGGATGCGGGGCTCGAGGTCCGCTACTTGCATGGCAAGATTTTCCAGAAACTGGACTAGCGAGAGCTAGGAGGTTCTGTTGGGAAAGGTGGCGCGAGTGTAGAGAGATGACTCCTCCTGAGAGGAAGGGAAGGTAGATTGTTTGCTGAAACAGAACAACCGGGTTGTAGGGGACCCGAGTCCGAGCTTTGGTTACCTGGACTTTTGTCTCAGGAATCAGTGCCTAAGTCAACATTGGCCGACGTGTGTCAGCTTATCTAATGCCTATGAAAAAATTACTTGCTCGACTTAAAATAATGCAACTGCCACGCCCGATAGCGATGTATCGCTGATTCGTAGTTTAGATATATTGAATGGTCATTTTTAACCGCCAAGAAAGAGAAACTCCACTTCTCAAAGCAGAGGTGGGCACCACATGGCCACTGATGTTAGAAAGTGGGTCCAACAAGGACCGGGCCGGTGCCACCGAAGACCGTGTGACGTGTCTCACTTCGGTCTCGTGTGGCCTGCAATGATCGCCGCATAACCGCCTTACACATCCCATACACTACACACTACAGTAGTCGGGGTTGACCCGCCCGCCATCGTGCACCGCGTCCTCGCCGGAAATAACATTCCTCTTTCTATCTTGTGTCGTACCGGAATCCCCGGCTCAAGTCCCGAATGGTCAGCAAGCGCCATGGACTATCAAGAAAACGAATGTGGTTGGCTTGGGGCATCATAACATTGGCAGTGGCCGCGGGCGCAGCTCAAGACCCGTCTCCTGCGCAGACGGAACTGTCCCAAGATTCGAGCATAACCGTGCGCCATTCCTTACATTCCGGAAGACATCTCTAAAACATCATCTGATATGACAGACATCCCTTACTGCTCTGGGTTCATTACCCTCCGGTTCTCATACCTCCCACAAGGTAATGCGACCTTCTTCGTATATTTCATTCCTTCTACGCGAACCATGCACCATGCCAGTAGACAAAGGAGCACTTTTGGGTGGATTGGCGTGTAACCCTAACCTTATTCTATGTCTTGCGTCACCCTTTATACTCATCACTCACCGTTGTCTTACAATACAGGGCTCTCCTTCAGAAGCCGATTCAGTAAACGAAGGTCGGAGACGTTGTATATACACAGTATTTTTACCCCTAATCTGTGGATTTTTCTCTAGCTGCGCGTGCCTACAAGCAAGCTCTCGCGACTTTGGCTAGCATAAC
>Ga0210393_10003549_pt1 | contig 12511 bp, 8 predicted proteins | sample IncBWC27OmetaG_FD_160068 | JGI IMG/M metagenome (GOLD analysis project Ga0210393, IMG submission 160068) | Forest soil microbial communities from Barre Woods Harvard Forest LTER site, Petersham, Massachusetts, United States - Inc-BW-C-27-O ... | reverse complement strand
GCGAAACAGCAGCTCTGGCGGGATGCCGACGTTCTGGCGTTACCCACCTATCGCGAGGGACTCCCCTACGCGCTGCTGGAAGCCATGGCGGGCGGTGCCGTTCCGGTGACCTCACCGGTCGGCGCCATACCTGACGTGGTGCAGGACGGGGTGCACGGACTGTTGGTGCCAGCGCGCGATCCGCAGGCGCTGGCGAATGCCCTGGAGCGACTCGCGGCCGATCGGCAGCTGTTGCACCGGCTGGCATTGGCCGCGCGTGCGCGCGTCGTGGAGCACTACTCCGTAGCGCGCATGGCGCGGGAATTCGATGCTCTATACGCAAGGCTCGCGCATTGAAATGTTGCGCCCTCTTGAAAACTTGATAACTGTGCCCCTCGGCACGCTGCGGAAATTCGTAGGAGGTCGCAATCTCGGGGATAAACCAACGGTACATCCGCGTCGATATCCGGCGAGGAAGAAGGGCGGCTACTCTTGATGGGGCCGGACACCCGATTCGTGGCCCTTTCTTCTGTCCGAGATCAGTTCGACTCAGGTCACCAAGGCCGTGAAATTCGCCACGCGGGCAAGCAGCCCGGCAACGATCGTTAGTAGAAGCAGCGCGACTCCCGCGACGCAGCGCTTGTCACGCCAGCTGAAGACCTTCCTCGCTTCGTCCAGGCAGATGAGCACTGCCAGCAAGACGGCCATGATTGTCCAGTATGCGTATCGGATATCCGTTGCGACCCCGATCGGCAACATGAACGCGAGGTAGGACAACCCGGACAGCAACAAAGCGCGGGCCGCCGCGGCGGTTTCCTGGTGCGGGATCTGCGTCGAGAGCCATAGGAACATTAGGCCGACGACGAGCCAGGTGACTGGCCACGTAATGAAGTTCTTTTTCAGGTAATCGACGCGTATGTCCCGTTGCGTTACTGGCGGAAAGGACCGGGTGCCGTCTTTTGCGTAGACGAATCCACACCCCGGTGCATACCGGCAGTGCTTGGCCGGCACGAGAAAATACAGGATCGAATTAAAAACCTTGAGACGATGCTGCAGGTAGGCAACGGGGTGCGCGGCGATCTGCACCAACCAACGGTGGCCTAGCGCATTGCGCGCCGGCGAGTCGTCCGGGCCAAGCCGGCGCCACGCGAAACCGCAGGTTCCCCAGGGAGACAAGGTGTCCCACCAGTAGGGCGTGTAGCATTGCGTCAAGTCCGCGGCGGAAAAGGCCATTTGCGCCGGCAGAACGGTCGGGTCGCTCGTGTGATAGGCAATCCCGTTCAGATCGAACAGCTGCAACGACTGAATCGCCCCGCTTGATCGAGCCCCGAGCAGGTCGTGGTTGATGAACGAGGAAAGGGAAAGCGCAAGGCCGGCAAGGACGCCTGTCAGAATGAACAGGACCTTAATACCCATCAGCCTCGCGCGGCCTGGCAACATATAGATCAACAAAGGGCCGAAGGCGAAAATCGCGTTGATCCGCACCAGGGTGCCGTAGGCCAGGAGCAGCGCCGCGACGCACAGCGCAGGTCTTGAAATGGGCTGGCCGACGATCCTGTAGCGAAACGCCAGACCGAAGGCCGTGACCAGTGCGGACGCCATACCAACGTCCTTCAGGACTATGCCGTTGTAAAAGAGAAATACGGGAAATGCACCAGAGAACAGCACCAGCCACGCGGAGCGATGCTTGCCGGCGCGCATCAGGCCGTCAGCGATTAATGCAAATCCCAGCCAGTGGAACCCCAGTTGCAGGACGAGCATTCCCGGAGTCCCGTCGACCAGCCGTCGAACCAGGGACCAGAGCCAGGCCATGATCGGCGGCTGCCAGTCCGAATAGTGCCCAGACACGGCTTCGTTATACGTAATGATGGAGTCAGGCATCCACGAACCCGGATACTGGAACGCGAGATTTGCCGAAAACAAGATGAATGCGACCGGGATCAACAACCGTCGTTGCACCTGGCCGGATTCACGGAACTTCAGCAAGTTCTCGAGCATCACGCTCATGGCGAGAAGGACATGTGCGCGGCGACCTGGCACGCTGCCGGGATTCGCCGCGAGATGCATGCCGCCTCGAGCCGCACCTCGGCTCCACCCCAGAAGGCGCTGGGCGGTGCGGGTTCCACTCGAATCGCAGCGAGCCACATCTGAGGGAGCGAATGCGCGGCAAGGCTCGTGATCATCATCGTGGTGGCTTTACTCGGGTGCCCTCTGGCAGGCGTGAAAGTTCTCTTCTCAGCTTCGGCAGGCCAACTCACGCGTCGCACTTTCGACCGGTTCGAACGATGCCGGTCAGCGGATGCCGACCTAAATACCTAGGGTATCTAATCAACAAGCTGAAATAGCCGCGAGGGATCAGTGGTACCTGCGAAATAAACGTCCTATCATACCGCTTGGACGTGCTTCATGCGGCCCACCGGAAGTCCTGCAGAGTTCGAGCGTCGGCGCCTTTGGGCGCTGGAATTGCTAACAACGGTGGAGTGCCGTACCACGTTGACCACATCGGACGGTTACTGCACGACCGGTGGATTCTGCGGACGGAGGCACGGCATGCGATCGAGAGCGATGAGGAGCAAATCCGCCGCCGGATACGCCAAGGCTGGCCGCGGCTAGAACATGATGGCCCGAAGTAGGGGCGAAGGTCGGTCTCCGATATCGTGGATTGCACGCCGGAAGTGTGCCTGATGACACCCGAAATTGCGGTTTTAATTCCGTGTTTCAACGAGCAAGAGACGATCAGCGCGGTCGTCTCCGCGTTTAGGACCCATATTCCGGACGCGACGGCGTTCGTGTACGACAATGCGTCAACAGATCTCACTATTGAGCGAGCGCGTAACGCTGGTGCAATAGTCAGGAGCGAGCCGTTAAGGGGGAAGGGGTGCGTTGTCAGGAGAATGTTCGCCGACATCGAGGCCGATATCTATGTGCTGGTAGATGGCGACGATACGTACGACGCGGCCAGCGCGCAAAAATTAATTGCCGCGTTGGTGCGCGATTCCCTTGACCTGGTCAGCGCCGTTCGAGTGGATTCGACTCGCAAAACGTATCGAACCGGACACCGATTCGGAAACTGGCTTCTGACGCGACTAGTCGCACAACTGTTCGGCAAGCGCTTTTCGGACATGCTGTCCGGGTACCGCGTGATGTCGCGTCGCTTCGTGAAGTCCTTTCCGGCGCTTTCAACGGGTTTTGAAATCGAAACAGAGCTGACCGTTCACGCGTTGCAAATGCGCATTCCGATCGCTGAGATTGGCACTCCGTATCGCGAACGTCCACCAGGGTCCTCTAGCAAGCTCCGCACGATAAGCGATGGCGCAAGAATCATGCGCACGATCGCCTACTTGCTGAAAGAAGAAAGACCGCTCGCATTTTTCGGAGCGCTAAGCGCTTCACTTGCTTTACTGTCTTTCGCGGTTGGCGTTCCAGTAATCGTGGAGTTTCTAAGGACCGGTCTCGTACCGCGTTTACCGACCGCTGTGCTCGCGACTGGATTAATGATGCTGGCATCACTCAGCCTGGTCTGCGGTCTGATCCTGCACACGGTTACCCGTGGTCGCATTGAGATGAAGCGGCTTTACTACCTTTCGATCCCGATTAGATTTCGCCGCGAACAGTGACGCACGGTTGGCGCGTGTCACACACACGACGTTCGATTCAGCTTCACACCCTGATACGATTCGGACTCACCGGCGCGCTCGGCTTCCTGGTGGACGCGGGCGTCCTCCACCTGATCGTAACTCTGTTGGGAATGAATCTTTTTCTTGCGCGAGGCTGCTCATTTATTTGCGCAGCAACGACGACCTGGGTGATCAACCGACGAGTCACATTTTCAGCAACGCCCCGATTGAGACGCGGGATCCTCACCGAGTGGGCGGCCTACTTCGTCGCGAGCTTGGGAGGTGGCTGCGTAAATTATTTGGCGTTTGCGGTCGCAGTCCGCCTTTCTCCAGTCCTTCATGAGATCCCATCTATTGCTGTCGGCATCGGTACGATAGCCGGCACAGCGTTTAATTTTGTAATGTACGTTAAATACGTTTTTCGCGTGCATGATGAAACGGGGCCGGTGAGGCCGGTGCGGGTGGCGAAGCGGCTCGAAATAGATCCCCGCAATCGGGGCTAATACGGCACGTTCCCGGAAGAATGAGTCTGACCGGAGCCAACGTCAGTTGAGTTGTCAGCTAATAATACGCGGCTGCACCGTCCCGCTCCGACGAGCAGTTCAGCACAACCCCCAGGAGGTTCATCTCCGCGATCAGCTCCTTCGCCTTCAGCAGCGAGGCGCGCTCGGTGCGCCCCTCGGCGACGACCAAGAGCACAGCATCGACCCGCGGAGCAAACGTGAGCACGTCATCCGAGGTGAGCGGTGGCATGTCGAATATCACGATGTGACGCGGCATTTCCGCTGCGATCACCCGCTGCAGTTCCAGCATGCGCGTACTGGCCAGCATTTCGGAGGAGTGGTCGAACGTGCGCGTGTTCGGAATCACGACCAGGCTGGGTGAGCCGCAGTTGTACATCACCTGCAGGGCTTCCGCCTCACCGAGGAGATAATCGCCGAGCCCGCGCTCGCAGTGCAGGCCCATCTGGGCGGCCACCTGCGGACGCTGCAGGTCGAGATCAACCAGGCACACCCGCGTGTTCGGCTCCTGCGACAGCGCCATGGCGAGGTTGATCGAGGTGAGGGTCTTGCCGTCCCCGGCCGTCGTGCTGGTCACGGCGACCGAGCGCCATTGCTTGGCGGCAAGACGCTGCAGCAACCGGGTACGCAGGATCTTGTAGGCGCGCTGCGCGGGGCGGTCAGCGACCTGCGGCAGCACGCAATTGCGCTCGAGCACCGCGGAATCCAGGGTCACCATCTGGAACTGCCGCGTCGGCTGAGGCTCCGCAGGGATGGTCTGGTTCGGATCGGGGCGCGGCACCGCAGCGTCGGCCGCTTTGCGATCCGCGCGCTTCCTCACCCTGGAGAGGGCATTTTCGATGACGCTCACTAGACCTTCCCTGCCTCAGACATGGTAGTCGCCGATCCCGGTGCGCCCATCTAAGGCGCCGCAAAGTGAATGAGAAGATACAAAAGAGGAACCGCGACGAGCGTCGTCGCGGCTAGAGCCGTCAGTCGCCGCCGGCGCCGCTGCACCGATTCGGCATTGCGGATCAGCGGCACGACGGCGATCGGCGTCAGGTCCAGAAGCGCCACGAGATCGCGACTGCCGCGCACGGAGGAGTCCAGCGCGCTGACGCCGAGCGCCGCCATCAAAGCCAGGAAGGTCGCGGCGATCACGCCGATGACGGCGATACCGATGCGCGGCGGCTTGGTCGGCGACTGGGGAACCAGAGGCGGAGCCAGCAGGGTGAACTGGTCGGCGGTGCCAATCTTGATCGCCGCCGCCCGGATGTCGGCGTCCATTCGTTTACTGTTGAGCTGGTCGTACATCTGCCGCGCGGTGACCGCGTCGCGATTGAGCGTGTCGTAGGCTCGCTCAACCTCCGGCGTAGACTGCAGGCGGCTTTGCAGATTGGCTTGCTTTTCACGCAGCTCGCCTCGCTGTCGTTCCAGCGCGGCGATCTGCGTCTCGACCCCGTTCAGCTGCGTTTCCAGCTGAACGACCGCGGGAGTGCGGCTCACATAGGTCGTTGAGTCCTTTTCACCGGAAGCGACGCGTGCCTGCAGCTCCTGGATCGAGCGCTCCAGACGCTTGACGTCCGGGTAATCTTCGCTGTAACGCTGGCGCATCTCGGCGAGGCTCGCGCGCTGCGCAGCCAGCTGCGCCTCGAGGTCCGAGCCGGTGCCGCTGGTGGCGGCGCCGCTGCGCATCGCGTCGATCTGCTGGCGCAACGCAATCATGTCCGGGTGGTTCGGGTCGTAGACCGCCGCCTTCTTCGCATACTCAGCCTCCAGCGCACGCAGTGTGTCCACGTTGCCGCCTGCGGCGCGCGCCTGCTGCAGCTGCTGGAGGATGAACGTGCGGTTCTGCTGCTGGGCGAGCAGATCACGCTCGACGCCCTGCAGATCCTGATCGGTCATGCCCTTGACGTTCAGATTCGCCTGCGTCGTGTCGGGCAGCCGGTCGAAGTTCTGCTCCTTGAACCGGGCGAGGCGTGCTTCGCTCTCCATGATCTTCGCGCGCTGTCGGTCGGCCTCGGCCGCGTAGAAGCGGCTCTCGGTGAGCACCTGCTCCGCCGCAGCGCGGCGGCCGTCCACGATGAATGCGTTCGCGAGCCAGGTGGAAACCCTTTGCGCGGTCTCCGGATCGCGGTTCACGTAAGTGACCGTGAAGCCGGTATTGATGTTGCGCTCCAGACCGGTCTGCGGGTCTAGAATCTTCTGGGTGAGCATGTCGGCGCGCACGTCGCCCTGCAGCTTCTTGAGCGCGGCGCCCGGATCGTCCTTGAGCGTCGGATAGGGCGCCAGCGAGCCGAGCGCCGCCCGCAGCTCCGGGGAGCCGAGAACGGTGCCGGTCAAGCCGGAAATATAGCGGTCGGCGTAATTATCCCCCCTGGCGTGATCGTTGAGGTCGGTCTTGAGCTGAAACGTGGCCGTGGAGCCGTACTCGCTCGGCAGGCCCACGGCGAGCAGCATCGTCAGCAGGACAATCGGCACCCAGATGGTCAGGAGCAAGCGGCGGCGGCGCCGCAGCGAGTCGACGTAATCCGAGAATTCAGCCTTATCTGCATCCATTAGCTAGTAGCCGACGGTGATGGCGGGCCCTTCGGCGGGGCGGTGAGGCTCGTAGACCAGCGACAGCTGTACCGAGTTCGCCTGGCCGGTGGGGCCGCCGTAGTGGTAGTCCGTGAAGTCATAAGCGCCGATCACCGAAAACCCCCGCTGCACGCGCCATTCGAAGCCCGCCGTCGCGTAATTGTAATGCTGTACCCGCGCTGTCGGGGCGATGGCCCCGCGCAGCGGATCCTCGTAGATGGTCCGGACTCCGAGAAAGCCGGCAAATCGCGGCGTGAAGCGCCGCGCCACGCGCAGGCGCAGCTGGTCCTCGTTGACGGCATAGCCCTGGGCGGTCGGCGCGATACTGCGGGTGGCGTCAAGGAATATCTCGGTCAGGCTGTAGGTCCATTGAGTCCCGGCGCCACCGGTCAGGCTGGTGGCAGCGGCGAGCTCAGGCGCGCCCGGACCCGCGCCCGAGTCCGAGAAATCCGTCCGCGCCGCACCGATCCGCAGGTAATACTGCTTGGTAGCGGAGAGCTTCCCATCCCACTGCGCTTCCACGCCGTAGGTGTCGCTGGTGCGATCCGTGTCGGGTCGAAAGTCCGCCCCGGTTGCCCGCAAGGTGAGCGAGCCGGTGGGGGTGGCCTTCAGCACGAGGCCGACGGCGCCGGTCGCGTTCTTGTAATCCACGTACGCACCCTGCGTTTCCTGGCTGAATGTCGCGTCGGTATAGCCCACATTCAGCGCGAGACTGCTCCGCGGTGTCATCTCGAAGGTATAGCTCGGACTGAGATAACCAAGGTTCTGGCGGATGCTGCCCGGGATGACGAGCGTCGTACCCGGCTCACTGATCCCGAGCCCGGTACCAATATTGGCCGTGGGCAGGTAGCTCGTGAGCAGCGATTGCGTCGCGCCGTACCCGTCCAGGCCCAGCGTGTACCGTTCGCCGGTGCGCTGTCCGTTCAGATAGAGAAACTCCCCGTTGGAATCGAGCTCCGTGTGGCTCGGGTACCAGGTGCCGCGCGCCTCGGGCGTGAGCTGCCATTCCCAGTTGGATTCCCGTGCCACCAGGTCGACTCGTGCGTCCGCCATGGCGTCGGAGGAGGCGATCTTGTCCGCTCCGGTCACGGCGAGATTCGCGTTGTCATCGTAGCCGCCCGCCAGCTCCACTCTGGGGTTGAACTGGTAGTCAGTTGCGACCGCCGGGGCGGCAGCCCATGACAGGCAAATTCCGCTGAGGGCGGCAGCCGCGCTCGTCCCGCGCGCTGCGCGCATTGGTCGCGACGAACTCACGGTACGACCACGACGTCCCCGGCCTGCAGCTCCACGTTCTGCTGCAGGTCCTTGCCATGTACCACGTCGTTGTAGTGGAACGGCAAGGCGACCTGTCCGGCCGGAGTACGGCGCAGGATGATGATGTTGTTCAACGATGCGAATGCGGTGGTGCCACCGGCCATGCTGAGCGCCTGCATCACGTTGACGGCGGGATTGACGATGAAGTCGCCGGGCTTGGTGACCTGGCCGATCACATATACTTTATTGCCCTTGACCTCCTGCACGGACACGGTGACCACCGGGTCGGCAATGTATTTCTTCAGCCGCTCGGTGATGAGATTCTGCAGCTCGAGGACCCCCTTGCCGCGCGCATCGACCTGGCCGACTAATGGAAAAGAGAAGGTCCCATCGGGGCGCACCAGCACGGCGTTGCTGGTGAGATCCGGCTCTTTCCAGACCGCGATCCCCAGCGTATCGCCGGCCTTGACCGTGTACTCATCGGCGTGTGCGACGCCGAGCACCGCCAGCAGCGTAAGTGACCGGAACAGATTGATGAGCATCGCCCGCATTATGCCCCCTGGGCGTCGCGGCACACGCCCGAACGGGGCAGTCCTGCCGGGTGGTTCATGGTTAGTGGGAGCCAGGGGCACAGGCTACCTTAAGTCGTGGACGTGACGCCATGCCGCCGGTCGTGAGCTGTGACCCGGGTCACTCCTCGCACATTTCCGTCCCATGCCGGTACGGCCGGCATCGGTGGTATCGTGATTTGCCCGGCGCAACGCGCGCGAGGATCCAGCATTGCGCTATCTGCTTGCCCTGCTGATCTTTTTCCTCACGACCATCGATGTGTTCGGCTGGACACTTAGCCTCGCGCCCGGTCTGAGCGTCAAGAACGCGATCCTCTATCTGATCCTGCTCACCCTGAGCGCCCGTTTCGTCGTGCGCGGCGGGCTGCGGTTGGAGTTGCCTCGGCTGCACCTGTGGTTCGCGGTCCTGATCGCGTATGCCACCCTCAGCTGGCTCATCGTCGGCGTTCTCGTCCAATACAAGTTTTACACGTTGCGCGGCAGCGGCATCGATCTGAAGGCGGAACTGCTCGATAACGCCATAGTCTTCGCGGTGTACCTATATGGAACGCGCACGGTCCCGGAGGCGAAGTTCCTGCTGAAGTGCATCCTGCTGGCAGTGACCGCCGCCAACGCGATTGCCATCGGCAACGTCGCCGGACTCTTCCAGATCGGTATCACCCCGATCGGCACCGAGGGCAACCTGACTGGCCGCGTATACGGCGCGTTCGGCCACGCGAACGAAACGGCGGCCTTAATCGTGTGTCTGCTGCCGGCCTTCGTCGCGGCGGCGCTCTCCTCCCGCGGCATGGCACGGGCGTTCTGGGCTCTGGCCGGCTCAGTCTCGGCAACTCTGATGATCATGACGGGGTCGCGCGGCGCCTTCGTGGGCCTCGCCCTGGCGACCGTCTTCGGCTCCTACCTCTGCCGTCGCATCATCTCCTGGCGGCGCGCCGCCACTCTGTTCGTGATCCTCGGGGCGGTCGCCGTCCCGGTGCTCGCGCTGGCGAGCGTCAAGTTCGGCGGCATTCTCACCGAACGTGTCACGGAATTGATCCTCAGTCCCGCCACGAGCAGCGACGAGCGCCTGTACATCTGGCGGCCGATCCTGGACAAGATGATGGCCAACCCGGTGACACTGATCACCGGCTTTGGGTGGGATGCGTACGACGTGATGGGGTTCTTCTATAACGTTCACAACCACTACCTTTCGCTGTGGTTCGAGCTCGGGATCATCGGACTGGCCAGCTATCTGATGGTGATTGTTCAGCTGCTGATCACGGCGCGCCGCGCCGCCGGGCAGGCGTCCGACGAGACAGCACGCTATCTGATCGCATTCATCTACGGCATCGTGGCGGTGTCGGGCGCGGTGTTCTTCTCACAGCTCTTCAAGCCGTGGCTGTACATCTGGATCTACAGTGGGCTGACGATGCGCATGGCGGTGATCGCCCTGCAGACAGCACCGTCGACCGCCCGTAACGAACTGCGTGGCGCAACGCAACTCGACTCGCCCGCGACCGTTGCACACCGTGGCGGACCGCGCCTGCCTGCGAGTCACCGCGGTCGCTCCAGTCGCGCGCCGTGAAAAAGCCTCCGGTCGCCTGCTGACGACAACGTCCGTGTTGGCCGCCGCGACCACGTGACGCGCATCACATACCCCCGGTGCGCACGATCGCCCGCAGCGCCAGGCGGCTGTCCGTGAACCGCGACACGGTGAATCGCTGCCGCGGACGGTGTACGTTTCAATCCACAGCTAGGCAATTCATGCCGCTCGCAGCTCGGAAACTCACGCGCTTGGGGAGGATTGAGGATGTCAAAGGCACGACGATTGTTGGTTTCCGGATTGCTGGCAGTAGCCGCAATCGCGGAAATTCACGCTGCGGCTGCGCAGTCCACTCCACCTCCGTTCCCGCGTCTCGGCGCCGTTCTCATCTCCGGCTCGGTGCAGTCGAGCTTCGGCACGCCGAGTTATCAGCAACTCGTCGCCAAAGTCGGTGTCGCGGTCGTTGGCCTGTATCCGGGTTGGTCAGGCGGTGGATTCACTGCCAATTCCGCTGCCGCGGCCGTGAAGGCCCTCAATCCGAACATCAAGCTCTTTCCCTACACGAATATCATGGAGCTGGAGCCGGGTGTCAGCTCCAGCGGGTCCGCTTATTCCCCAGTCTATTCTGCTGTCAGTGCTAGCAACTGGTTCCTGCGCACCGCGTGGCCCAACGGATCCATCACCGATGCGGATGGCAATGCTCAGCTGGGGCTCAATCCGGCGAATGGCACTTATCGTGCGTGGCGCGCGGTCTGGAGCGCAGCCAATGAGCTCACATCCAATTGGGACGGGGTCTATCTTGACAATGTTTTCTGGCAGCCCCGGGTCAGTGCGGATTACAGCCAGAGCGGTTCTGCGCAGAGCCCGAGCGCTGCCGGGCAGACCTGGCGTGACGGTTACGCCGCCTATGTGACGTTGCTCAAGACCGCGCTCCCGGGCCGCTACGTCATTGGTAATACGGCTGACTGGGCCAATGGTCCCATCCCTGGTTACAACCAGATGCTCAATGGCGGGGTCATGGAATCCATCATCGGCCAGAGCTACTCGTATGAGAGTGAGGGCTGGTCGCAGATGATGAACGCCTACAAGATCATCATGAACGCCACGGCTGCACCGGGGTATCAGATTTTCGACCAGGACGGTTCGACAACAGATTACCAGGGCATGCGCTATGGGCTCGCCTCGTGCCTGCTGGATAACGCGTACTACTACCATTCCAACGCCGGCACGACTGACACCGTCCCGCTGTATGACGAGTTCAACTTCAACTTAGGTGCCCCCGCCGCAGGTCCTGCGGGATCGGCCACTGCGACGTACTCTAACGGCGGACTCACCGTTTATCAGAACGGTGTATGGAGGCGCGACTTCGTGAACGGCATCTCACTCGTTAATCCCAAAGGCAACGGCACTCAGACCGTCACTCTGGAGACGAGCTACAAGCACCTCTCCGGAACACAGGCCCCCAGCATCAACAACGGTCAGACGGTGACCACCGTGACCCTGAACGATCGCGACGGTGTGATCCTGCAGCGCCTGACCTCGCAAGCGGTCCCCGACGCGCCGTCGCTCACCGTGCAGTGACCTAAGAAGCGATGCCTCACGGCCCACGAGGCCCCGGGGCCAGGGTCCTGAGCCGGCGCAACAGATCGCTCGCCTCCTCGAGGCGGGCGGCCTTCAACAGCACCACGAACACCGCACCGTAGAGCAGCGAACCGCACACCGCGCCGAGCAGGCTCGCCCGCGACTCGAAAGTGATCCCGAAGGCGATCACCGCGCCACCGGCGGCGCACAGGGCGACCTTCGCCACCGGGGCCCAGGGCAGCAGTCGGCGCAGGCCGCTGCCATACAGGCGGCTCACGCTGAACCCGAGGTAGACGGTCGCGACGAGGTTCGCGACGGCGAGACCGACTGCCGCTCCCACGACGCCGGTGGCCGGCAGCAGCACCACGAGCGTGAGGCCGTTGGCGAGCGCTGCCACCACACTGGCCGCTACGAATGCACGCGTCCTGTTGATGGCGCGCAGCAGCGGCGAGAAATCGACACACGCACACACAATGACCAGGGCGTACCACTGCAGCACCGGGATGGCCGGCCGATAGCTGGCGCCGAACGCCTTGACGATCAGCGGCTCTGCGTACCAGGCCACGATGGCGGCCATGGGAAACAGCAACAGGCAGTTGATGACCACGGTGCGGTGCCACAGCCGCAGCGCGTCGTCCGGCGAGCGCCCGCCCAGGCGCACCAGTTCCGGCAGCACCACCGTCGAGATGGAGTTGCGCAGCGCGAGAATTATCGGCTCGCCGTAAGTGCCGATGGTCAGCTGCGCCAGAGCGGCCACGCCGAGATACTTTGCGATGACGACGTTGCCGAGGTTTCTGCTGAGCATGGTCAGCACCGTCGCCAGACCGAACGGCACGCAGAATCGCAACTGTTGGCGGGTCATACCCTCGAGCGGCGGCTCGAAGCGCGAACGGTCAGCGACCTTCCAGG
>Ga0210393_10003547_pt1 | contig 12519 bp, 8 predicted proteins | sample IncBWC27OmetaG_FD_160068 | JGI IMG/M metagenome (GOLD analysis project Ga0210393, IMG submission 160068) | Forest soil microbial communities from Barre Woods Harvard Forest LTER site, Petersham, Massachusetts, United States - Inc-BW-C-27-O ... | reverse complement strand
CAATACAACGCTCAGGACTTTCACGGCCACCTCTGGGACTTTACGGAGACCATCGCCGATGTCGCTCCCGAAGAATGGAGCGGCGGTACATTTCATCTTGAGTGACTGATGCTCTTGCTCTTGCTGCTATGCGCCGTTGATACTGAAATCTCCTGGGATGGGCGGATCGTTCGCGCCCCGTGCCGTTGAGAAGTACGGTTCTGCCTTCGGCCAGGGCGGTTTACCGCAACCGACTACTCTCGGTCCTGATTGGAGCGCGAGGTTCGGCGTGAAGATTGTGTGAAGGATTTCTTACGTGGCGGGCTTAAACTGATCTCGTAGGCCCTCTTCAAAGCCCCCTGCTCGAAATACTTATCGAGTTTCCGGCCGGGTCCTTCGCGTTTGCGAATTCAAAACCATCCGGGCGGTGGATGACACCGAACTTTAGTCCTTCTTGCTCTCTGGTCCGGACAAATGCCTCCACGTCGGCTACTGCAAAGACCAGCTTTATGGCGGATCCGCCCTTTTGTGACTTGGCGGCTTAGTGAAGCGCAATTGTGCAACCACCCGAATTGGACAATTCTAGCCAGTCATCCGTTGCACCCGGCATGGGTTTCATGTTGAAGAAGCGTTCGTAAAAGGCAGCGACCGTTGGGATGTCTCGAACGTAAAGAATGACACGGGCGATGGCTGGGCCACTCATCGAGAGTTCTCCTAGTGTGATCCTACCCTACCTTGGCGCTTACGGAGGCGGGGCCTCCTCACCCAGGTCCACCATGGTTTCGTGGATCGTACGGTTTTCGTCGCAGAGGAGTTCGCAGACTTTTCTTCGGAAGCACTGATCAGCGCCTTGCGGTCGATGTGCGCGGGCAACGGTTTGTATCCTCGTATCTAGGGATGCGCCTTGCCCCATCGCCATCGTCGCCAAATGAAACTAATGAATGCGTGGGTAACAGCAATAATTCCGCATAGAACGAAGACGCCGCTTACAAACAGGGTGATAGCCGTGAGGCCCGCTCCGCCAAGGTCTAGTTCGCCTGAGGTATTGGGATGCTTCTCCGCGTAAATGAGAATAGGGACCCAACAAAGTAAGGCGATACCCCAGAATATGAGTAAGACGAAAACGCTTCGTCGCTCGAACTTGGGAATTCCGCCTGTCGTCTTCACAGTAAGGCTTGATTATATAACTGCATTCGTGAAGAACGCGGCATTCACGCCAAGGCTGTACTCCACAACAACGCGCACTCGCGCTAAGATGGCCCCGCTTTTAAGGACGCTCCATGAAACTTCTGCTCCCCGCACTTCTCTCACTGTTCGCAGCAACGCTCCCCGCCACGCATGCCCAGGACTACTCCATTCAAGCCATCCGGCTCGCCAACTCTCCGGGTGATTCAGTCGCCGACATGGTCATGGGCGCTCCCAAAGACCAAAAGATCGACACCATCTACGCTCTCTGGCTGATTCGAGGCGGCGGGCACAATATCCTCTTCGACTCTGGATTCCACCGCGACCGTTGGTTCAAACTCTGGACCATCAAGGACTACCTGCGCCCCGACGAAGCCGTGCGCCAAGCAGGGATCAAACCCGAAGACGTCACCGACGTAGTGATCAGTCACGCCCATTGGGACCACATGGGTGGCATCGACCTCTTCCCTCGCGCGACCGTCTGGATCCAGAAAGACGAATTCCGCTATTACACCGGCGAGGCGTGGCAAGCCGGAGGTGATCACGGCGGCATCGATCCCGAAGATGTGCAAGAGCTGGTGAAGTTAAATACAGAAGGCCGGCTGCGGCTGGTGGACGGCGATAACGTGGAGCTCTTTCCGGGGATTCGCGCCTACACCGGCGGCCGGCACACCTACGCGTCGCAATATCTCTACATCGCAGGCGATCCACCATTTGTACTCGCGTCGGACAACGTCTATTTGTACCGCAATCTCGCGGAGCACGCCGCCAGCGCCACGTTCACCGACGCCGATCACGCCGCAAACGTAGCCGCGCAAAACCGCATGATCGAACTAGCAGGCTCGCCAGACCGAGTAATCCCCGGCCACGACGCCCTTCCATTCCAGAAGTTTCCAACCCAAGGCCGGATCGCGCGGCTTCGCTAGCTAAATCGCCTGCAACTTCCAATGTCAAATGCCGTTTGCAAAAGCGTTTGCACCCCGTTCGCCGATCAGCAAATTACGAATTTCTTGCGTGTTCGGTAGTCGACAGTTGTCCGCTTTGGAAAGTCTTTCTCAGGCGTTGCTTTGCTCATGCGCGAACTTGCTCGCAAGATTGTTCTGCAAATTTTCGCGGGTGAGTTCACCCTCCCAGCGGGCGACGACGAGAGTGGCTACGCCGTTGCCGATCATATTGACGAGGGCGCGGAACATACTCATGAAGCGGTCGATGCCGAGAATCAACGCCATGCCAGCGACGGGGATGGTGGGAATTACAGTGAGCGTCGCAACCAGTGCAATGAAGGCGGCTCCTTGCACACCGCTGGCGCCCTTTGAGGTGAGAGTGGCAACGGCAAAAATCGTAAGTTGTTGGCCAAGTGAAAGATGCGTGTTGGTGGCTTGCGCGACGAACAGAGCGGCGAGAGTCATGTAGATGCTCGTGCCGTCGGTATTAAAAGTATAGCCAGTGGGAACGACGAGACCGACGAGCGCTTTCGAGCAGCCGAGCTTTTCGAGTTTTTCCATCAACGTGGGAATGGCGGGTTCTGAAGAGCTAATCGCCAGCACCAGAAGGATTTCTTCTTTGATATAGGCGAGAAATCTAAAGATGCTGAAACCAACGAGCCGCGCGACGATACCGAGAATCACAAGAATAAAAAGAATCGACGTGAGATAAAAGACGGCGATGAGTTTGGCCAGCGGGCCGAGCGACGCGATCCCGTATTTTCCGACGGTGAAGGCCATGGCTCCGAAAGCGCCGATCGGGGCGAACCGCATGAGCATGTTCACAATACCGAAGACCGTCTGCGTGAGCGAATCGAGCAGCGTGACCAAGGGTTTGCCACGATCGCCGAGAGCGGACAGCGCCAAACCAAACAGAATCGCTACAAACACTACTTGCAGGATGTCGCCCTTAGCAAATGCGTCCACGACCGTCGTTGGAATGATGTGCAGCAGGAAGTCCGTAATACCCTGCGCTTTGGCCTGACCGGCATAGTCCGCGACTGCCTTTGCGTCAAGATTAGCCGTACTTACGTTGAAACCTGAGCCCGGGTGCGCGACGTTCCCAACAACCAGGCCAATGAACAGTGCGACTGTGGAGACCACCTCAAAATAAAGAAGTGCCTTGCCGCCCACTCGGCCAACTTTTCTCATGTCCTGCATGCTGGCTATGCCGGAGACCACGGTGCAAAAGATGATCAACGAAATGATCATCGTGATGAGCCGGATAAAGCCATCGCCAAGCGGCTTCATGGCGATGGCTTTAGCGGGGCTCAGATAACCGAACACCACGGCGGCCGCAATGGCGATGAGGACTTGGACCCAGAGATTCGCGTAGAACGGCTTTTTGCGTGCGTGCTCAGTGATGGGCATTAGAGAGGGAGCAACAAGCCTTGAGAGTTACGGAGTGCGTCGACAAGACCGCCTAGGAAGTGAGTCACCTTCGTCGAGACTTTCGTCGTCGAAGTCATTTCGTCCGCCGCCGTTGGTCTAAGCTTTGCATCACCATGCGTTTTCCGGAGAGCTTCGGCAGTATCGCTAATCTGACGCCGCCACTCCTTCGATTTTCGCGCTGGCCTCAATCATCTCGACAACTCGCTGGCTGGGAGGCGATTCCTGTTCGCGCGTGGTTGGCAGCGGGCCATCGACGGTCACATAGTGTGCTCCGGCGACCATCAACTTTTCGGCGGGGAAACGGGTGATGACCTCGTGACCCGTTTGGGTCACGACGATCTCCTCTTCGATGCGCGCCGCGCTCCAGCCATCTTTAGAAGGCCAGAAAGTTTCGAGAGCGAAGACCATCCCCGGTTTGATTTCGTGCGAATGCTCGAGCGAAACCATACGGCTGATGACAGGTTTTTCCCAAATGGCGAGACCAATGCCGTGTCCGAATTGAAGCGCGAATGCGGCTTCTTCATCGGGGAACCCGAATTCCTGCGCCTTCGGCCAAACGGCGGCAATTTCTCCAGTTGTTCGACCCGGCTGCACGAGCGATATCGCAGCGTCGAGATATTCGCGGCAACGCTTGTACGCGTCGATCATCGCGTGGGACGCATAGCCGATCGTGAAGCAGCGGTAATAACAGGTGCGGTAGCCCATGTAGGAATGGAGAATGTCGTAATAAACGGGATCACCCGGGCGCAGGACGCGATCGGAAAAAACGTGCGGATGAGGACTGCACCGCTCGCCGGAAATCGCATTCACCGCTTCAACATACTCGGAGCCCAAGTCATAGAGGACCTTGCTCGCGAGTCCGACAGCCTGATTCTCGCTCATGCCGGGCTTCATGGCACGGTAGAGTTCATCGTAGGCGGCATCCACCATCATCGCCGAGTGATTCAGGAGTGAAATCTCGTCCTGCGTTTTAATCACGCGGGCATCGGACATTAGCTGCTGTCCATCGACGATTTTGATTCCTTCCTTCTGCAGGGCAAAGAGGATTGGGGGCTCAACGACATCGATGCCGAGCGGCTCGTTCAATAGACCGCGCATTTCGAGTTCCACTTTGATTTTCTTCGCGACGTTTTCGGCACGGCCCATTTCCGGAGACATCGCGCCGCGCAAGAGAGGAATTCCGGGACGCGAGCGTTCGCCAAGCCACGGGCAGTTCAACTGATGGTGCCGCGCCGCCGAGCCGAAATCCCACAAGATCGGCTCGTCATTTTGCGGCAAGAGTGCGAAGCGGCTGATTTTGTCCTGGGCCCACGAGCCGATGTGCGTCGCCGTCAGATAACGGACATTGTTCATATCGAAGCAAAGGAGCGCGCCCATTTCGGACTTGACCAACAGCGCTTTGGCGCGCTCGAGACGCTCCCGGCGAAGGCGGTCAAAATCGATACGATTCTCCCAGTCCACTGCCATCGACCCGTATGTTTTCAACGCCATAACACCGTTCTCCTTTTCGAATCCGCTTCAGGGCTTGCCATGGGACCCGAGACGCTTTAAGAGATCTCCCCGTTCATCGTTTCACTCCACTCATATTCGCCAAGACATCAAACAACACCGCGAAATCCTCCTGCACCAGGCCCATTCCACGCGCTGCTGTCAGGAATTCATTGGTGATGGCGGTAGTTGGCATCGGCACATCCAGGGCTCGACCCAGATCCAGAGCCAGCAGCATGTCCTTTTGCATCATGTTGACATTGAACCAGGCTTCCGCAGGGAGTTTGAGCACAAAGGGTCCTCTATATTTCACCATGGGCGACGCGATGGCGCTGTTGGTGAGAACCTCCACGGCAACTTCGCGCGAGATGCCGCTTTTTTCCGCGAGCAGAACACCTTCTGAGAACGCCAACATCTGAACCGCCAGGCTCAGGTTCGCGGCGATCTTCACGACGAGCGCGAGGCCGTTGTCTCCGACGTAGGTAACTTTCGGTCCGATATCGAGCAGCAGCGGCATAACCCGATCGAAGGTGTCTTTGCGGCCGCCGACCATCACGGAAAGCTTGCCCTCTTGTAAGGTGATGAGGCTACCGGAAACCGGCGCGTCAACCATGTCGGCACCCTTTGCGCGGACCTTCGCAGCGACAGAGCGGCTGAACTCGGGGCTTACAGTGCTCATATCGATGAGTACCTTGCCCGGCGCCAATCCAGCAAGGATGCCGTCTGGGCCTTCGACGATCATTTCGAGCGCTGGCGAATTCGTAACCATCGAAAATGTGAGATCCGACGCTGCTGCGACCTCTCTCGGACTACCGGCCCACTTCATTCCTTTATCAAGGAGGCGCGCGGCCTTTGATCGCTTGCGGTTGTAACCAGTAAGGGTGTGTCCTTTTGCGAGCAGTCGCAAAACCATTTCGCTGCCCATTACTCCAAGCCCGACAAAACCGAGATTAGCCATCTGTGTTCATTCTCCGTCCAGCATCCAAGTCTGAAATTCTCACTGCTGCTGCTTTACGTCTTCTGCGAATCCTCTCGCACTTGGCGAAGGTGCGCACACATGGCCTGGCGTGCGCTTTGCGGATCGCGGTGCTCGATGGCCTCCAGGATTCGCTTGTGGTGATATTGGCCACGCTCCGGGCCGCCGTCAACATAGTAAGTGCGCATCCGTTGTTCGCGGAGCAGTCCTACGATCGAATCGATCAAGGAGAGAATGAGAGGATTGCCGGCCGCTTCCGCGAGGGCCAGGTGAAAATCGAGGTCGCCTTCGATAAACGCTTGCGCATCATGGCGTGCCACATCCATTGCGGCGATGGATTCGCGCATCGCGGACCGCGCGTCTTCGTCTGAACGTTGCGCGGCCAGCGCGGCAATTTCCGGCTCGAGGATCTCTCGAACTTCTACCAGATGCACGGCGCCTTCGGAAGGGCCGCTGCGCATCATGCGATCGAGAGTCTGGCGCATCGAACGAGCGGTTTCGTTCGTCACGAAGGTGCCGCGCCCCGCGTAGGCCTCCACCAGACCCTTTTCGCGCAGGGTCTTCATCGCTTCACGAACCGCGGTGCGGCTTACACCAAATTGCTGTGCGAGATCCCTTTCGGCGGGCAACTGTTCGCCCCCCTTCAAGTCGCCCTTGAGTATGGAATCCTCTATTTGCTGAACGATCTGTTCGTACAGCCTAAGAGCTTGGACAATTTTATACATGAAGGTTCCTGGGCGAGCCCCTTGCGAGGGTGTTTGCCCGACGCCAGCTGGTCATTTGGTCGGACCACCATACAGCAGGCCGTTGTTACGCCGCAAGGCCTCGCCATCTCGAGGGCTCGAAGCGCTAACAATTCACAACACAACGGCGAAATAATTAACTGATATTTGTTGACACCTTCGAATATACGGTGGTAACACCATCAGACCATCAAGGTTCCGGGGTTAAAATTGGAGGGGTGTCCCGATGTTTCCTTTGCTCAAAGAGGCCGGTCCGCGCCTGCGCAGAATTGGCGTTGCATTCGTAGCTCTCACATTTGTTGCCGCCACCGCCGTGCACGCTCAATCGGTAAATGGCCGCATTCTTGGCAGCGTTCACGACCAGCAAGACGCCGCCGTCGCGGGCGCGAGAGTAACCGTCACCGACACGTTACGGAACATTAGTCACGCCACCGTCACCGACGATGCCGGCGACTATGTCATCGACGACTTGCAACCCAGCACTTATAAGATTGTCGTCGAAGCCCAAGGATTCAACGGGTTTCAAGCGCAGAGTGTTCCGGTCGAAGTCGGCAAGGACGTGCGGGTGGACGCCACCTTGAAGACCGGCGATTCCAACGTGGTCGTCACGATTACCGCGGAGATCCCCTTGCTCGACAGCACGACCTCTTCGCTTGGCGGAACGCTGAGCAACGCAGAAATTAATGAACTTCCACTGAACGGCCGGAACTACGAAAATCTCCTGCAGCTGCGTCCTGGAGTAGTTCGATACCCGGGCGGCGGATTTTCCACGACCAGCAGCAACGGTTTGCGCGCGGAAGATAATGCCTACCTCATCGACGGGCTCTTCAATAGCGAGCCTTTTTCTGGACAGAGCATCATTAACGGAGCGGGAATCGCGGGTGACTCCGCAACGATTCTACCGATCGACGCCATCCAGGAATTTAACGTAATCCAGAATCCGCCCGCGGAATACGGATGGAAGCCCGGCACCATAGTTAGCGTCGGCCTGAAGTCCGGCACCAATACCCTGCACGGAACGGCCTACGGATTCGGACGCACGACGTCTCTCGATGCTCGAAATTACTATGATCCCGTCGGTACGGAAAAGTCTCCACGAAATTTGAAGCAGTTCGGCGCAACCGGCGGCGGAGCGATCATCAAGGATAAATTGTTTTACTTCGGCGCCTACGAAGGGCAGCGCTACACCGTGGGAAATGTCGGCCAACTCGCCACTCCAGCCACAGTTGGCCTGGGCGCTCCGGCGAGCGGTTCTGATTGCGCCTTCACGGGCGTTGCCGGCGGAGATTGCGCCAATAGCGCAATCAACGCCATCGCCGATGTTCACGCCGCATTCCTGGCCGGCGCAATTCCCAATGACGTGAGCACCGCCAGTCTGATGATTGCCGGCTGCACCCTGGGCCCCCCGATTTCCTGCAACGGTTCAGGCATACCGCTCAACAACGGCACGAATCCCGCCGGAAACACCATCATCAATTACGGGCTGCCCAACAGCGTCAGCAGCGACAACGCCGTCGGGAAGATCGACTATCAATTAAACAAAAATAATACCTTGAGTGGTCTCTACTTTTTCGGGAACAACAACGGAACAGTTTCGGATGCGTCGCAACTTCAGACGAAATGGCTCACACAGATTCATACTCGCGCACAAGTTGTCGGTTTGAACTGGGTCTGGACTCCGGCTCCCCTATGGATCAATGAAGCTCGCTTCGGCTACAACCGCCTCTACCAGCCCACTTTTCCCAATGACCATGATGTCCTGGCATCCTCTTATGGGCTCAACACTGGCGTAACCAACCCGCTGTATGGCGGATTGCCGCGCATCAACGTCCTGGGTTTCTTCGGATTTCCGGTGTCTGGAATCGGTGGATTCAATTGGCCGAAAGTTCAAGGCCCGGATGACCGGTATCAATTTGTAGATCACATCTCCCGCACAATTGGAAAGCACGCCGTCAAATTCGGAATCGAAGAGCATCGCGATAGTTTCAACGGCGGAGCCTATGGTGGAACGCGCGGGCGGTTCAAATTTCTCGGTGGCAACGCCTTCACTTCTCCAGACGGCACCATTGCTTCTTCTCCGATTGAGGATTTCTTCGCGGGCTCTCCCCTGAACGGGAGCCTTCTCACCGGTGACCCCACCCGCCACATTCACAACTGGGGAACAGCGCTGTTCGTTCAAGACGATTGGCGCATCACCAGCCATCTGACGCTCAATCTCGGCTTACGCTATGAACTCAATACGGTCATCAAGGATTCGAACGATCAGCTCGCGAACTTCAGCCCGACCGCCGGGCTCCTGCAAGTGGGCAAGGGCATCAGCGGCCCCTATAACCTCGACCCTTACAACCTCGCTCCGCGCGCTGGTTTTGCATGGGACATCGCCGGGAACAATAAGACCGTGATCCGTGGCGGCGCTGGCATCATCTATGAAACCATCAATTGGGAGTCGTTCCTTGCTCTCAACAATACTCTTGGCCTCGGGACCATTCCTACCGCCGGCATAGGAGTAACTCCCGGCACCGGCAACATCGCCACGGGGCAGATCACTTACCCTGGATCAGCACTGAACTGGGACAATGTTGGCGGCGGCACGGTATTCCCGACTGGCACCATCGATTGCAGTCCGACGACTGGCAGTCCTTGCACGATTATGGGAATCACGCAAAATTTCAAAACGCCGTATGTCTACGTTTGGAACTTGGACGTGCAACATGCTTTCAATTCGAAGGTCACTCTGGAAGCAGCCTATGTGGGCAATCACGGCTCCAAGCTCGCCGGTATCCGGGATGTCAATCAAAACGTTCCAGCGTTGGATACCTTAGGAGATGAACAGTCGGGCCGGCCGTTCAACGCAGCATTCCCGTACCTTAGCTTCATCTACCAGATGGGGAATATTTATAAATCGAACTATGATGGCCTGCAGGTGACTTTCACCGGCAGGGACTATCACGGCTTTACGTTCCTTGCGGGCTATACATATTCGCATGCGCTCGATGACGTGGGAGCCAATTGGGATTTCGGCGCCGGTTCGGGTCTACCGATGGATAGTTATCATCCGCAACGCGAATATGCCAGCAGCGACTTCGACATGAGGCACAGGTTTACACTTTCCGCTACTTACGCGATACCCGGCGTGAAGGGATATGCGCAACTGCTGGAAGGATGGCAGCTCAATACCATAGTCAGCCTGTTTGGCGCGCAACCCTGGGGCGTCATCGACACCGGAACGGATCTGAGCGAGACCGGCGAGGGTGTGGATCGCTGGGATTTCACCGGGAGTCCTTCGGACTTCAAAGCCACAAGGTCCACCGGCATCCCATGGATCGCCAACACGAATTTCGTTACCGACACCGGCGGAAACGTGATCGGAGTGGCACCGGGTGCACCCGCCGCAGCTGCGACGTGCATCGCAGACGCGGGTAGCCAAGCGGCTGCTAACCAGCTGGCGAACTGGGGCTGCTACGCGGAAGGAAAGTCCGTGATGACTCCGCCCGCTCCGGGTACGTTCGGCACTATGGGTCGTAACACCTTCCGGGATTTCGGATTTCGGAATGTGGACTTCTCCACCGTGAAAATGTTCCGATTCGGCGAACGCCTCAACATGCAATTCCGCGCGGAATTCTTCAATATCTTCAACCATCCGAATTTTGCCAACCCGTTCGGTGGCCAAAACGGCTGGGGTCACAACGATCCATCGGTTCCGGGCGCCGGCGGTTTCGGCTGCTCCTGCGCGACACCGGACGTGGCCGCTTCGAACCCGGTAATCGGCTCCGGCGGAAGCCGCGCCGTGCAACTCGGCTTGAAATTTGTTTTCTAAAAATGCGCCGCTTCATTTCCTAACAGAGTTGGGCGCTCGAAGCCGTTCCCGGAACGACGGAGCTCCCGGAAGCGCCCGCACGGCGATTCCCGGCAATCATCCACGAACAAAAGGGACAAAGGGGACATGCTAAACATACAGACGGAACTCCAGCGTTTGTCGGTTGTTGCAGCTTTGCTCGGTTCATTTTTCGTACCAAGGCCCGCGTTCGCGCAGGAGAAGGCGGAACGCACCATTGAAGAAATAAAGGTCGAGGCCGTCAAACGCGCGCAGAACGGCATGTATCCGATGATCGGCCTCGATCCTTCCGACGTCGAGGAGGCGTTGACTTCGGTCAAGACGCGCGACAAGGATGAATGGGCCGCTGCGTTCATGCATGTAGCAGACCGCTACATGGCCGAAGGTAAATCGCTAGAGACGTCAGACCCGGCTAAGGCCAATGCCGACTTCGTCCGCGCCTGGCGGGTTTATTCGTTTGGCCGGTGGCCGATCCCTTCTTCGCCGAAAAAGAAAGAGTCCTACGCAAAAGCGATCGAAGCATTTTTGGCCCACGCAAAGTTTTGGGATCCGCCGCTCGAAGTCGTGCGCATCCCCTTCGAAGGCTCCGAAATCATCGGCTATATGCGCCTGCCGAAGGATGTAAAAGGCCCTGTTCCCATGGTCATCGCGGTAAATGGACTCGACAGCCGGAAAGAGGATTTGACCGAAAGCTTCGGCGCTATACTCCCTTACGGCATCGGTTTCCTCGCAGTAGATGGACCTGGCACCGGGCAATGCCCGATCAAAGCCAGCCCGACCGCGGACCGCTTGCTTTCCAAGGTGATCGATTATTTGCAAGCTCGGCCGGAAGTGGACAAATCGCGAATTGCCTTCCACGGTGTGAGTTGGGGAGCCTATTGGGGCACGAAGATGTCCGTTGTGGAACATGACCGGCTGAAGGCCGTCAGCGTCCAGTCGCCCCCGACGGATTTTTTTTTCACCAGAAAGTTCCTAACGGAATCGCTGCTGGGCAATCGCGAGTACCTTTTTGATCAGGTCCCGGCATTAATGGCGATTTTCGACAACGTGAACAGCGTGGACGACATAGCGGCGATCTTTGAAAAAATGTCGCTGGCGAAACAGGGGATACTTGGCAAGCCCACCACACCGATGCTGATCATTGCCGGTGTAAAGGATACGCAGGTACCCATCTCGGATATCTACGAGCTCATGAATGCCGGCGACATTCCCAAGGAAGCGTGGATTAATCCCTCAGGTGGACATCTTGGCCGCCAGGTGAAAGTGTGGCCTGACCCGATTATTTTCCGGCGAGTTCTCCTACCGTGGCTCGCACGCAATCTGGATGTGCCACCCCTTCTTGTTACCGAGAAAAAATCCGGGGACTAATGGACAAATTGCGGGTAGTTGTTTCACTCCCTAACGACAATGCTTACCAACATGAACAGGGAGTGGTGGCGAAGTCGGCGGCGGCAAGGTTAGGGCTCGATCTGCGAGTCATGCACGCACAGGATGACTCGATTACACAAAGCCAGCAGTTGCTAGAAATCATCCAATCCCGTTCAGTGCCCCAGCCCGATGCATTTTTAGTTGAACCGGTCACCGGGACGGGGCTCCCCCGCGTGGCTGAGGCGGCGGTCGCGAAGGGGATTGCATGGGTGATTAGTAACAGCGATGTGGACTATGTCAAAAACCTCCGCAAAGACCCCAAAGTACCCGTATTCGTTGTGACCCAGGGACAACATGAAATTGGGCGCATTCAAGGCAAACAGATCGCCGCGCTCCTCCCTCGCGGTGGGTCCGTCTTGTATATCGAAGGGCCCAGCACTAGTTCCGTTGCGATGCAGCGACACGAGGGCGTTGAAGATACAAAGGCGCGGAGCGTCCAGATCACTGTCCTCCGAAGCAAATGGAGCGAGGAAGGCGCCTGTCAAAGTGCAGGGGCCTGGTTACGGCTTG
>Ga0210393_10003545_pt1 | contig 12519 bp, 15 predicted proteins | sample IncBWC27OmetaG_FD_160068 | JGI IMG/M metagenome (GOLD analysis project Ga0210393, IMG submission 160068) | Forest soil microbial communities from Barre Woods Harvard Forest LTER site, Petersham, Massachusetts, United States - Inc-BW-C-27-O ... | reverse complement strand
GTCAAAGTAAACTTGCGCAGCGTGGATGCGATGTTTGCCAAGATCCTTACGGAGGCCTCCTCTCTGAAGGAGTACGTAAAGGATCGTTTAGATTTTCAAGATCGAAGCTTGGAAGATATCAAACAACAAGGATCCCAAGTTAAGAAGGACATGGAAAAACGAGTTGCGGATCTCGAACACATACGAGATACAAATGCAGGCAAGATGAAAGGGTTTATTCTGGCGTGGGGTATGGTTGTCGGTTTGTTGGGATTCATTTTGGAAAAACTCGGTGAGAAACTTTTTGGAAAATGAACCCTTCAATTCAAGAAGCTTTAAAGGAGGCGTTTGTTTTAGCTCCATCCTCAGTGGTGTTGCTGGAAACATTGGAGGTGTCTCACCCGAACCTCCCCAGTGGGACTATCTGGCTGGTAAAGGATAGGGCACCTTGGACTTTCACGCTGGAGGACGGCATTACGACGCAACTTTTCACTGCGGCGGCATTTAATATAACGCTACCAGGATCCGGGGACAACGGTCTACAGAAGATTAATATAATGGTAGACGACATTAATCTTGTTGTGAGTGATTTTCTTAATGCGGTGAAAGGTTTCAATGTTCCTGTCTCTATTACCTATCGGCCGTATCTGAGTTCGGATCCTACGACATGTCAAATGATTCCTCCGCTAAAACTTTACCTAACGGGAGCTATTATAACCCCGCAGGGTGTGTCGTGCCAAGCCACGTTCATGGATATCATAAATAAGAATTTCCCTTCGGAGCTATATAACACCCAAAGATTCCCGGGCCTCGCTAATCAAACCACCTATATCCCCTTCTAGCATGAGAAACACACAACCACACTGGGCCTCGCAGTATGTAGGAAACAAATGGGTGGCGCTGGGACGCGGTCCCGCCACGTTTGATTGTTGGGGGCTGTGCTGGTGGATAGAGAAGCGGCACTTCGCAAGGGAGATGGACCCCATGATTATTAATCCGCTGGATTTGGACGTAGTATCTAAAACCACGGAAACTATGCTGCTTGGAGGCGATTGGGTGAAGCTGCAAACACCCAAAGATGGAGCGATTGTGGCGCTGTCCAAGAACAATAAAATTAACCATGTGGGTGTGTTTCTGGATTTGGACACAGGGGTGATTATACACGCAATGGCTAAGCAGGGGGTCCTCTGTCAAAAGCTAAACACGATGCCGTCCCTAGGATTCTCCACTATAGAGTTTTACTTCCACAAGTCGTGGGCTGCTTAATATGGCTCTTATACTCGAAGTCAACAACGTGTTGCAGATGCGCAAGGATACTCTGCGTGTTGAACTGAAGGCACGAATTACTATACGGGAGTACCTAAAGGAAAGACACGGACCAGACTTCCAAGATTTCACCATCCCTACTATATGTATTATAAATGGAGAGGGTATTCTTAGGAAGGAATGGGACGCTCGAATCCTTGAATCAAACGATACGGTTCATTTTATTACGCTGCCAGGGTTTCCTGTTTGGGTGATATGGGCGATTGTGGCATTGGAGGTTGTGGCCACAGTTGTGTTGGCCATTCAGCACAAGCTGCCTTCACAAAATAGGAACGCTTCTCAAATCCCACAAGCCAATCCTATCTATTCTCTATCGGGACAAAGTAATCAGGTAAGCCTAGGGAATCCTATCCAAGTTCAGTATGGCTACGCGAGACACTTCCCCTCCTACGCAGCAGCCTCGTACACTCAGTATATCAATAACGAGCAGTTCCTATACCAGTTGTTTTGTTTGGGGCAGGGGCTATTTGACATTTCAGCAATCCAGATAGATGACACTCCCATAGGGGACTTCCAGGAAATTACCTATGAGGTTGTGGCTCCTGGCAGTCTCGTTACGTTGTTTCCTGATAACGTGGTTACAAGCGGTGACGTTAGTAACGTAGCAATGCTGGGACCAAACCAAACGGGGTTTGTGGTGCTGGGACCTTTTATTTGCAATCCTCCTGGAACGAGAACGAAATGGATAGAGGTGGATTATTCCTATCCTGGCGCTCTCTATAAGGTGGATGCTACGACAGGTGCATTGGAGTCTGAGACGGTACAGGCATTATGGGAATATCAGCAGATTGACGACAGTGGTACTCCATTAGGGGCGTGGACCACTCTGTTCACTGCAAATGACACTCTAACTACCACAACACCGCAGCGCATAACCTTAGCAAATACCAGCCTTGCTTCAGGTCGGTACCAAGTAAGAGGTCAGCGCACCAATAACACGGATTTAGGAACGGGTGCCACTGATGGTTTGCAATGGGATCAGATGCGGGCATTTCTTCCCTCCAAACAAAGCTACGGAAACGTGACGATGATTGCGGTGAAGGCCAAAGCCACTTTCAATCTCAACAATAACAACACCAACAAATTTAATGTAATATCCACAAGGCAGATTCCTGTGTGGAACGGAACGTCGTGGACTACGCAGACCTCACGCTCTCTGGTGTGGGCATTTTGTGATTTGTTTAAGTCCTACTACGGCGGGCTATTAAATGATATTTATTTAAACCTTTCCGCTTTATTAGCATTGGACACGGAGCTAACGGCAAAGGGTGTTTTCTTCGATTGGATATTTGATCAACGAACCACGGTTTGGGATGCAGCCATGACCATAGCGGCACCAGCTCGTGCGTTGCCCGTGCTGGCGGGCTCTCTAATTGGAATGGTGCGGGATGATCCGCAAACGATTCCTGTTTCGGTGTTCAATGCGGAGAACATTGTTAAAGGCTCCTTTGAGTGGGATATGAAGTTTTGGAACATCAATGAGTTTGATGGCTGCATGGTTACTTACAAGGATGCACTAACGGGGGATGATGAGACGGTACTTGCTTTGATGCTAGACGGAAGTCTATCCCCTGTAGAGTTCGGTAACAATCCGGAACAACTCACTATTGCAGGTGTCACGGACAGGGATCAGGCCTACAGACTTGGTATGTATAGACGAGCGGTGCAATGGCAGCTCAGAGAGGATATCAAATTCAAGTCAGGATGGGAAGGGTACATACCTACCTTCGGGGATATGATTAGTGTATCCCATGACGTGCCTCGGTGGGGTAGTGGAGGGATGATTAAGTCCGCCACCCTCAATACAGCAGGTACTATATGGACTCTGGCTTTGTCCGAGCCTGTGGTGTTTAGTTCGGCGACAGGCGCAGTGATGGAGATACTGATAGGATTGAGCAACGGCAGCACCTACGGACCTGTGGTGGCGTCGCCGGTAATGGGAAATGACAAGGCTTTAACGGTTCCCAATACCACGCATTTCCCGGTTCTTACATTTGCGGATAATCAGGAGCTACCTCGCTTCATTTTTGGTCTGCAAAATTATGTAGGGAAGTTGTGCCGGGTGTTAAATGTAATTCCCAATAATGATGAAACAATCTCTGTGGAGTGCAGCAACTACGACGCGATAGTTTATTCGTTCGATACTCTCACTGCTCCGGTCGATACCAATCCTAATCAAGGTGGTCCAGGGCCTGCTCCGCAGTTACCCGCAGTTACAGGGCTGAAGGTAATTCCAGATCCCTTTAACCCGAACGGCGTGATAGCCTCCTGGAACGCTGTGGCAGGGGCAAGCTACTACGTGGTGCAGCTCTCTTATGATGGTGTCTCCTATCAAACTATATCGGACAACACCACGGCACTTACTATTTCGTTCCCTGTGCTGCCGAAAGTTATCTGGGTTCGAGTGGGAGCTATTGGTGTAGGCAACGGAGGATTTGATTACTGGATAGGACAGGCTCCCACCGCGCCCACCAACGTAGTTATAAGCAATGGGAACACCCCGCTTGGGGTTAGTAATGTGGTGCTGACACCGGGATTACAGGTAATGTTTCTACAATGGACGGATTCTTCAAACACGGCACTTGCATCCGTAGATATCTTTGCTTCCAACTCTTCACTTCGTCCTTCCAGTCCTACTTACACGGTTCCATTTCCTACCGCTTTTTGGCCGGACATCAATCTACCCAACAATCAACTCCGCTACTACTGGTTCAGGGAAAACAGCATAGGAGGGCAAAGTAGCGCGATTCTAGGGCCCTATACGGCCACCACTCTAAACGGAGTCAGCCTAAGTTACTTAGTTCCAGGAATTACTGCAGTAGAAATAGTCAGCACAATTCCAAGCAGCGGGAATTTTCAAGGTCGTACTGTGTATCTTACAGCCGATGGAGGTGGATTCACTAAAGGACTATACCGATGGACGGATCCTACGGCCACAAGTGGCACGGTGTATTGGCAGCAACCTGTAGGCAATGACACGATTTTAAATGATCAACTAACCGTAGGTTGTGTCACAGCGGGTGTTATTCAAGCAGGCGCGGTGCAGGCAGCAGCAGTGGGTGCAAATATCATAATCACCTACACAGCAAATATTCAAGATGCCGTGGTTACTTCTGCAAAAATTGCTTCCGTGGACGCTGGAACAATTGTAGCCGGAACAATCATGGCAACAGTGGCGATGGCTTCCCCGTTGCTGGCAACGGCTGGAGCTCTGTACAATAGCAGCTATGGAACATCGTCTACTTTTCCTGCTATTGCATTTTCTACTAGTAACTTTTCAGGATCCGCCACCTCCCCCACGGGACCTTTTTGTCCTATGTATGGATGGGCTACGGGATCGGGATTTGCACTAAATAGATTTGGAGGATCTGGAAGCCAAAGTTTTCTAGTTTCACTATGTATTAATGTTGGGGGTTCTGCCGCCAATCTTCAATTACTTTATAGAGTTAATGGAGGCAGTTGGACTACTTTTGGTCCCATCCTGAATGGAATCTCGTTAACTCTAACAATTCCATTGGTAATTGCGTTGGCGAGCACGGATACCATTGAGTTTGGATTTAATTGTACTGGAACGCATGCTGCTGCAAATGCAGTTATGTCAGTATATTGTTTCAATATGTAATTTCCCGCGCTTCTTTCTCATGGCGGCGCGGGGATTGTGGTTAGAGTGGGGCGGCAGGTTTACGGGTGTGTTCCTGCCGCCCCTTTATTATTCCCGGAACATTCCATGTTTCGTGACGGGAAAATTAAATAGTAGTAGAACTACGTATATGCGGAGCATGTTCGCTGTTGTAAATTGCAAGGATGAACGATCGAATTCTTGCTATGCGCGAAAGCTTGGAAAAGAACAAGGTTCCTGTAATATATGAACCCGAGATGAAGCGGCATGTTGAAAAAGGAAGGGTGATGTTCATCCCTCCTCCTTTGCCCGCCTTGCCTGATAACTTTTATGAATGTACAAAAGAAGAGCAAGGACGACCTCTCTAAAGCTCAATCACCGTTCCTAAATGGAGAGCTGTTTTGTGCGTTACGATGATAAACTGAACTCCGAGATCATTTGAAAGACTAGTGAGCAGCTCGCAAAGTCGTTCGTCATATTCTGCACTAAGAAATTTAAAGGGTTCATCAAGCACCAAGATCCGTCTCACTTTAGGGCGAGACAGCATCATACAAGCAAGCCTCAGTGCGAAAGCAGCGGCGTCAATCACTCCACCTCCGCTTGCTGTCATCGGATCCACTTCCATGTCGTTGCGCATAAAAACTAGACGAGCTTCGGTCTTGCCTCGCTTGCGCTCAAAGACAATTCTGAATTCGTAAGGTTCTTCGAAAACACCCTCAAGGCAGCGGGACACGACAGCGGCGATTTTCTCGTGTGCTTGCTGTTGCACCGCTGCTGACACTGTTTGTAGTACTTCCTGGGCCGCTAGCGCCTGTTTCACGCTGTTTTGCGCGGTTTCTAGGGCTCGTTCTTCCTCGGCAACTGCGTCCGCTGCTCTTTTGTACTCGTTCTTGAAAGAATCAACCTGCAGACGGAATCTATAATGGGCTAAGAGCATCTTTCCATTTCCTTTCAAACTTCGCTAGCCTCTGTTGGTAGAGTGTCTGCGCTTCGAGTTCTTCTTGTGTTAGCGCCTCGAGCTGTGCCTTGGCTGACTTCATATCTGTGCAGCCGGTTTCCTTTTTGAGATCAGCTTTAGCTGCGTCCAGCGCACCTCGCAAGCGATCCACTTCGCTCTGCTTGGATTTGATCTGATCCTGAAGGTGCGTGTATTCGTTAAGATCCATCTTGCTCGAGGAGTTGATTGATGATGTCTTGCACGGGCTTTGCTATATTTTTGGAAGCGGAATAACGCTTTACAGCCTCTTTGAAGTCAAGTCCGGTAGCGCCGAGGTCTTGCAGCTCGGAAATAATCCTCTGCATGTTACCATCACTTTCCTTCTTCTTTGCTTCGGCAATAGGAGCCCATAGATCCTTTGAAGTGTCCTGCGCTTCAAAAGTGAGAGACCCGTCACTCATCAAGATTCCAATGCGAGGTTTATAATTTCGTTCGTCGCTCTTGCGTGGTATGAAGCATCCATGATTAAATACAGTGCAATCACCTACTTTTTCTACGAAATTTTTGTGATTATCTCCGAAGAGTGCGACGTCATAGCCTTTGAGCTGCGCTTTCAGTTTGCTCGCTCGCTGCGCATCAGATGCAAGTGTATGTCCGCATCCTTCTTTCCAGACGTATTGATGTATTACGGCAATCTGGATTGTGTTGTCTTTGCGCTCGCAAGGAGTGATAGGAACACCCCAAGGAAATCCAGTAATAGTGATTCCTTGGAAAGGACCATGAATTCCATAAAGATTTTGGATGCGCTGAGTCATGCACAATGTCCAGTAGGCCGATTTTCTCCTATCGTCATAATTGTGCAAGGGCAAGTCATGCTGACCGGGCACAGCATACATGACACGGGGTAGAAACTTTATGGCGAAATTTATAAGCTCCGGCGGAGAATTCCAACGGTCAAAAATATCCCCTGCACAGATAACAGGGATTGCGTGCTCCTCCGCTAATCGATAAACTCGGTCCAGTTTATCTGCTTGTACTTCCATCCAGTCTTTTTCTTCTCGTGCCACGGGCTTGTTCAGTTGCAGATGCAAATCAGAAATCAAGATAGCAATAGGAACGGGTTTCACAGATGGCCTTTCCCATGGCAGAGCGGACACACTTTGCCTTTGAATTGTTTGTTATAGTGCATGGTAAGTCGGTCTGCTGTTATCTTCGTTTGATTATAGTCGCATTCGATCTTGACTATGGTGTCTATGCGTCGTTGTAGGTTGCTGCGCTTGCGAAATAATGTGTACAGCTTATCAGCACATTCGAGCACTCCTTGCAGCTCTGTCACTTGCTCCTGCTTGAACGAAATGAGTTCAGCTCGCTGCTTGCAAAGATGGATTAGAAGGACAAGACGCTCTTTCTTTTTTGAGACGTCTTCCAGTTCAGCTCCTGCCGCTTCGAGCTGCTTTAAGTCTTTGTCAATCTCAGGAACGAAATTGAGGCGTGCTTTTTCGATTTGCTGCTTCTCGAGGCGCTCCTCAGACACTGTGACACGCATCCTTGATTCTCGGATCAGTGTTGCCACTCCACTCATGCAGCGGTCAATAACTCCGAGGTTCACAATTTCATTGAGCTGTCGACTGACTTCGGGTGCGCTGAGTGAGAACCAAAAAGCCGCCTCGTGTTGCTGTTGGATGTTGACGTCGCTTACTTTTAACAGCGCAGCAATCTCAGGCGGCACGTCTTGCCCAAACGCTTTGGATTCTTTGTTGTCCAGAAAGTAGGCGTTCTCTGTCTTGCCGCGGATGCGCTTGATTTGCTGCCCGTCCACTTTCAAATCCACTTCGACTTGCTTGGCTTTGTGACGGATGAATTCAATGCCACCGGGCTTGTTCGTCATTGCCCACACGAGGGCGCGGATGATCGAACTCTTGCCTGCATCGGTACGGCCTACAATCGTCGTGACGTGCGGATCAAATTTAATGATCCGCTTCTCGTGCGCTTGAAAATTGAGCAAGCGGATGGCGCTAATCATGAGCAGGATATGATGCCGCGATTGATTTGGATAAAGGCCCGCCTTCTCTGATATCCTCGACACACTTGCGATGGAGTTTGGTTTGGAAGGCTCGAACTTGGCAAGCTTGAAGCACAGCAATCGGAAGACGCTTCAAATGATCTGACAATGTCGCGGCTGTTCCTCCTTTGAGGAAATGTTTGTAGGCTTCTTCCTTGAGGGCTCGCGTGGCTTTAATTTCTTTCATCAGTCGTCTCGGTAAGGAAATCTTGCGGTTGTAGGATCAGGATAAATTCGCTTGGAAGGCTTGCGCTGCGCAGCAAGCTTGGAAGCCGCATCGGTGAAGTCTTTTGCCTCGCCTCGAGCAACCATCATTTCACACCTAGCGCGCCACGGCAAACTGTGCTCGCGTTTTTGGGATTGAATCTGGTGCATGGCTTATTATCGCAGGTAGAGATCCACATGGAAAAATAGTTCAAAATAAAGCTTGCAAGCTGATTACGGAAACATAGCTTTGTAATCAGTTAAGTAACTCAGCAACCCTCTATTCGCAAAGTTCGCAGTTTAATCCATCTAACAATGAAAACGCCGTATTACCTAATCGAAGTCAAACACCCCGGAGGTCTAATCCGCTGGGTTGACGGAATGGGTGATTCTTATGAAACTACACCCAGCCCAGTTGGTGCTTGGGCGCTCAATTGGCGCGAGGCGACACAGCGAGCTGAACGAGTACAAGAGCAATACAAATCTTCAAGCTGTGAAGTTTTTATCGTCCTGCGCAGCCAAGCCATCAAACAATTCAACCGCCTGCAAAAATCCAGACATGAAAATTCAACATCGACTAAGAATTGACCGCATCCGCAGCAGGTCCTTGCCTGCTTTCCGCAAAGCGCATCCCGACGCCGACGGCCACGAAACTACCATCCTCGAGGACATCGAGAACGAACGCAAGCGCCAGCAAAACAAGCGCCACGAAATCCACAACGGAAACGCCTGCACGCTGTTTAAGCTCTTCAATGAAAACCTCGTGGACGAAGTCAAATTCGTAGATGGAGAATACGTGGAGGCTGATTTTGATCCTAAAGCCACGCACCGTTTAGTCGGCACGAGCTGGAACACAGAACCCACTCCCAACATGCCGAATCCGCGTTATGCGCTCAGCGTGTGCGCGGTACCTCTCAAGCCCAAGCTCCACCAGACAGGCCTCGTCATCCGCAAACCCATACCCCGCGACGCTGTACCTTACAAGACAAGCGGCTCCGTAGGCGGCAAGCGCAACGTGCTGCGAATGCTGCTCACTATCACCAAAGCCAAGCTCGCTCCCACACTGCTCCTCAAAATGACTTCCGCTGAGTGTGACCAGCTCTACCAACAAATCACCCGTGCCTCGCGCCTCCTGCTATTCAAAAAATATCTATCATGAAAATCAAAATTCTATTCCTTGTCCTCGCCATTCAGTCATGTCTCCATGCTGCTGTGTGGCATGGACAAATCGACGGGCTCTCTTCATATTATAGTTACCGTGAACCTGGATTCATGAAAATAGAGGGATTGATGTCAGGAGCAAGTGCAGGAGTCAGTGTGCTTACTGCTCACTTCTATTTTGAAGGGAGGGGAGACTTGGAGAAAGGAAATCTCCACTACACCAGCCCGATCTCGGGAAATATAGGTCATGTCCCGCACACTCTGCATGAAATGGAAATTAAAGTGGGCTTGCATCTGCAACGACTAGTTCTATACAGCGGATTAGGTTTGCGGTATCTTGACGACAACGCTCAAGGACTATTCACGAACACAGGGCATTTTGGATTCGATCGAGAATCAAGATATATCTACCTGCCGATAGGTGTGTCTTACACAGAGAGACTGAGCAGTCGGTGGGAAATAACTCCGCGGGTAGAGGGAGACATTCTTCTACAAGGAACACAAACCAACAAAATACAAGGACAGACTGTGACGAATAAACAACGTGCAGGAGACGGAGTGAGAGTAGAGATTTGCTTTCTAAGGCACGCGAACAAGATGAGTCTTGTATTCACTCCTTTTATTTCGGTGTGGGACATAAGCCAATCCAATGTTACGACCTCCTCCTTTTGGTGGTTACGCACTTGTGCTGAACCCCGAAACATAACGATCCAAGCTGGCTGCAAATTAGGAATTCAATTTTAACATGATCACCACCAAATACAAACTCAGCCTTGCTGACCTCAAACGCTTCAAACTCACTCCGCCTGAAGGTGCCGGAAGCCACTGGCACGGGATCAATCATTACAATCTCGTGCGAACGATTCTCCAGGTGTATAAATTTTTCACACCTATGTACAATAATTCAGCAGTAAGTCCTAACCGCCAAGAATTCACCGCATCGTTTGAACTGCTCCATGAAAACCTCAACCAAAAACTTTTAAACAATGCAGGAATTTTCCATAGTGGCATCGCAGTTCGCACTTCCAATGCACGGAGGCACGCGCTGGTCATGTACGCGGGTGGTTGGATTCGGTTCTGGGATGAACAAAAAATTCCGTTTGACATTCCTTTCGTGACAAGCTCTGTCAAAGCAGGTCGGCATCAATTTCTTGACACTTATGACGCGCTCGACACTTGCATCGGGAAAGTGAAAGAGGGAATTGAATCTGCCGCAGACACAGTGTCGACCTGGTCTTGCATACGACTCACAAACGCACAAGTGCAGGCGTTCTTGTGCAGGATCGGAGATGAAAAGATCCTTCCATGGAGTCGTTTAGGTCTAATCCACAATGTGCTTTGTCCTGTGGGTTCTCTTAGCAACATATCAAAATGGAGTGTGTATGCAGGAGTCTCGGAGCAAATCAAACGCTCGCCGCCCCTTACTCAATTAGACCAGCTGCTCCGCGCCACAGAGCTTCTCAACAGCTAGCTCCAGTTAGCTTTACATGGAAAAGCGCCAAGTATATTGTTTACAACCCTTCCCTTCAAAACATGCCTTCGACTACTTCCCGCGACGCGGTCCTAACGTCCGCCTACGCAGACTTGCATCTGCTTGTTTATTCAATCACGCATTCGTTCTCGCTCCGCTTCAACATTCCCTTTGACGATCTCATTAGCGAAGCACACATCCAGTTCGTCAAGTCCGTGGACAAGTTCGACAAAAAGAAAGGCATGAAGCTCAGCTCGTGGGTCTACCACGAAGTCTGGACCGGCTTAATGTCCTTCATGCGAAAAGAGCTGAGGCACCGCGGACTCGACGAGTTCACAGAGCTGACGCCCATGCCCCCTACGGCGCAAAATAACTATCTATTGGAGCTGCAAAGTGAACTCAGCAAAGACGCAAAAGCGGTGGTGAAAATACTGCTGGACGGTGGGCGTGACTTTTCCACGCTGCTCAACTTCCATGGCGCGGAAACTAAAACGAGCACACTCGAAGTCTTGCGCGAGCATTTAGCCGATAGTGGCTTCAGTCTTACTGCACTAACTCGAGGCATTGCGGATTTGCGTGCGCTCGTTAATGGGCGCAGTAAGACTCCCAATGAGCTTGTCCCGGAGGATGATTTTTACGACGATAGCGGGCCGCGACAATACACTTCGCGGGAAGAGTGTTGGCTTCTCAACAAAGTAGGTCTTACACCCTGCCGCGTTCAAGCTCTCCTCGCGTCGTAACGTGGCTACAACTTTATTTCCATTCCAACTGGATTCCGCGCTCGTGCTGCGCAAGTGCAATGGAGTGAATCTAGTGGCAAGTGAGATGGGTCTCGGTAAGTCGCTAACGGGTCTCTATTGGTGCTACAAAATGAAGCGAGCACGTCCGATCATTGTGGTGTGTCCGGCTTCACTCAAATGGAATTGGGAGCACGAAGCCTCCCACCATTTAGATATGATGGCTGAGGTGTTGTCAGGGAAGACTCCACCTGAGAATAGTTTGATGCGCTCGTCGCATCCTATTGTAATTGTCAATTACGATATCCTTGTTCACTGGCTTCCGTATTTGATTTCGCTCAAGCCTCAAGTCGTGATTTGGGATGAGGCCCACTACTGCGCACACGCAGAGTCGCAACGCTACAAAGCACTAAAGCGCCTCATAACAGAGGCAAAAATACCCCACCGCATTGCGATGTCAGGCACTCCACTAACTAACCGACCCGCTGAGCTGTGGACTACGCTCAATTTATTGTGGCCGAAAGAATTTCCGAGCTATGTGGAATATGGATTTGACTTTTGTGAACCTAAGATGGTTCGAGGAAAGATTCAGTTTGGAGGCGCTCGCAACCTTGACAAGCTCCATGCTAAGCTCAAAGCGTTGGGAATGATCCGTCTCCTCAAAAAGGATGTCATGCCTGAACTTGGAAACAAAGTCCCCTCCATGGTTCCTTTGGAGATTATGGACCGCAAGCAGTATATTTATGCACGAGATCATTTCATGCGCTGGTTGCAAGAAACAAACCCTGCGCGAGTATTCCGCGCCAAAAAGAATCCCCACTTGGTAAAGATCGGGTATCTGCTTCGCCTTGTGGTAAAGCTCAAACGCTTTGCGGTGCTGCAATGGATTGAGGACTTCTTATCAGACAGCGATGAGAAGCTTGTCGTGTTTTCTTCACACACGCGAATGCTGAGCTGGCTTGGCTCAAAGTTCAACGGAAGCTCGGTAACCATAGACGGAAGTGTAACAGGAATCAAACGCCA
>Ga0210393_10003544_pt1 | contig 12520 bp, 13 predicted proteins | sample IncBWC27OmetaG_FD_160068 | JGI IMG/M metagenome (GOLD analysis project Ga0210393, IMG submission 160068) | Forest soil microbial communities from Barre Woods Harvard Forest LTER site, Petersham, Massachusetts, United States - Inc-BW-C-27-O ... | reverse complement strand
TCTCGGTGCGGCTGCGCACTCAGACACTGCTCTACACGATGGGATCCGATGGTTCGCGGGCGCATATCGTGTCGGACTCGCTTGAATTGCGTGGCGCGCCTGCCTGGGCGCCGGATGGCAGGTCAATCATCTCGGCGGCAGATCAAAATGGGCTCCCGCACTTGTTTCGGATTCCGCTGGAAGGAAACACGCCGACGCCGTTCATCGACGCCTACTCCGTCGACCCAACCTGGTCGCCGGATGGGCAGTTCGTCATTTATTCAGGACCCGACATCGGGACCAAGTTTGCGGTCAAGGCCGCCAGCGCCACGAGTACCGCACACCCTCTGCCGGAACTTCTATTGACGCGCGGCGCCAGGCATCTCGCCTTGCTTCCCGGAGGGCGGAAAATGGTTTTCCTGCAGGGCGAGATTCAGCACAAGAATCTCTGGGTGGTCGATCTGGAGACGGGCGCGATGCAACAGCTCACCCATATGCCGGCGGAATTCGACGTGCGTGACTTCGACCTCTCCGCCGATGGCGCCGAAGCGATACTCGAGCGCGCGCAAGCGCGCTCGGACGTGGTGGTGATCGATCGACCCGCCGCCTGATCGTTGCCGCCGTGTCCTTCCCCGGCACCGCCTTTTGAGATTTCCAAGGCCTTTTGCATATATGGAATAACTTTCCACTTTCGGAAAATTCCCAGAAGTGAGATATTGGCCCCTCACAGAGTTCAGAGGGGAAGCACATTAAGAATTCAATCACCGGTTTTATCGCCGCCGCCGTGGTCGCGGCATTGCTAGGATCCGCGGCACCGGCGCAAACGCCTGACGACAAGAGTCTCGCCGCATCGATCGATAAAGCGGCGGCCGCCGCCATCGCCTCGGGGGAAAGCCCGGGCCTCGAAGTTGCGGTAATCAAGAATGGCAAGCCCGTGTTGGTGAAGAGCTACGGCTCCGCCAATTTGGAGCAGCATGTGCCGGTCTCTAATGACAGCGTTTTCCGCGTCGGTTCGGTCACCAAGCAATTCACCGCGGTGGCGCTGCTGCTGCTGGCGGAAGAGGGAAAGCTATCCCTGCAAGACAAATTGTCGAAGTACTATCCGAATTTTCCGCGCGCCAATGACATAACCCTGGATGAAATGCTCCATCACACGAGCGGCATCTACAACTACACCTCAGAACCCAACTTCGCGGTGGATGGCATGATCCACCGTAGTACCGACGAAATGGTTGAGTTCATTGGCAAGCTGCCCAAAACTCAAGACTTCGAGCCGGGCACCAATTGGTCCTATAGCAATTCGGCCTATTTCATCTTGGGCGGCGTGGTGGAGAAAGCCTCGGGTGAATCCCTCGCAAAAGTGTTCAAGACGAGATTTTTCACGCCTCTCGGCATGACCCATACCGCGCTCGATGATGAGACCGAAATTGTCACCGGCCGAGCCTTCGGTTATTCGGGCGCCGGTCCCGGAAAGTTCACCAACGCGCCTTTCATATCCATGTCGATTCCGGGCGGAGCCGGTTCAATTCGCTCGACGGCCAGCGACCTCGCCACGTGGAATGCGGCTCTCTATGGCGGCAAGATTCTCAAGCCGGCTTCGCTCGCGGCAATGTTGACGCCGGGTAAGCTCAGCAACGGCGAGAACTCCGGCACGGCGATGGCGAAAATGGCGGCGGCGGCAGGAGCGCCCGCCGGCGCGACGCCCGCGAAAAAGGAATACGGGTATGCATTGATGTTGTCGGATGATGAAGGCCATCGAAAGATCGATCATGGCGGCGGCATCTATGGCTTCAGCGCATCGCTGTCCGAATTCCCGGATGACAAAACAACCGTCGTGGTGCTGTCCAACGCCATCGGCAAGGATGTTGGGGTGTCCAAGGTTGCCGATCGAATTGAGCGTCTCGCGATCGGTCTGCCGGCGAAGAAGTAATCACGCTTGTCGTCCCGACTCGCATCTGTCGCCAAACCCGGCGCCGCGCTGCGGGCGTTTCGCCGCAAACAGGGCTGGACGCTGGCCGAGGTCAGCCGGAAGACCGGCTTGCCGGTGTCGACATTGTCGCGCATCGAGACCGATCAAATTTCGCCCACGTATGATCAACTCAGCAAACTCAGCCTGGGTCTGAATGTCGACATGGCGCAACTCTTGTCCGGCGACATGGCGGGCGCCAAACCGGTGCAAACCGCGCGTCGCAGCGTCAACCGCGCCGGCGATGGGCAGATGCTCGATACGCCGATGCAGTCGCTGCGCTATCTCAGCGTGGATCTGATGAATAAACAGTTTGCGCCGATCATCGGCGAGATCAAAGCTCACTCACTGGAGGAGGCCGGTGAATTTCACCGGCATGACGGCGAAGAATTTATTTATGTGGTGAGTGGGGAGCTGGAACTGCACAGCGAAAGTTACGCGCCGTTGCGGTTGCAGCCGGGAGACTCCGTCTATTTCGATAGCGGTATGGCGCACGCCTATGTGGCCGTGGGAAAGGGGCGCTGTAAGATCTTGTCGATTTGCACGGCGCCTTTTGAGAACGTGGCCATCAAGCGCGCGCAAGACCCGCGATTACGCCGGCGGCGGTCGCGCACCGTATCTGCGGCATCCTGACGCTGCAGACTGTCCGGGAAAGCGAGGGTAATATCGCGTCGTGGACGCTATTGACTGGCTGCTCGATTCGGATCCGGCCATCCGCTGGCAGGCGATGCGCGATCTCGCGGACGCCTCGCCGCAGGCCATTGCCGCTGAGCGTGCCCGCGTTCCGCGCGAAGGGGTAGGCGCGGAAATTCTCGCGCGTCAGGGAGCAGACGGCTCGTGGCACCGGGCCGGCGCGCCCGACTGGTTGCCGACCCTGTTCACCATGATCTTTCTGCGGGCGACCGGCGTGGACCGCGCGGACCCGGCGGTCGACTCGGCCGTGGCACGCCTCGAGGCTGGCTTCCGCTGGCACGAGGAGTTCGGCAAGAAGCCATTTTTCGAAGGCGAGGTGGAACCTTGCATCAACGGGGGCACGCTGGCGCTCGGCGCCTACTTCGGGCGTCCGGCTGCGCAGCTCGCGCAGCGTCTCGTGAGTGAGCAACTCGAAGACGGCGGCTGGAATTGCGCAGCGCCGAAGAGCGTCCGCTCGTCTTTTCATACGACCATCTGCGTCCTTGAAGGGCTGCTGGAGTATCAGCGAGCCATCGGCTCTGCGCCGGAGATCGCGGCGGCCAGACGGCGAGGCGAGGAGTATCTGTTGGAACGCGGACTGTTCCGCCGGCGCTCGAGCGGCGAAGTCGCGAATGCGGCGTTCCTAAATTTGGCATTCCCGCCCCGGTATCACTACGACATCCTTCGCGCGCTCGACTATCTCAGAAATGCCGGTGTGGCGCCGGATGCGCGCGTCGCGGAGGCCTTGCGCGTCGTCGCGAGTCGCAGGCAGGCTGACGGTCGATGGCTCCTCGAGGCCTCGCACGACGAGGGGCTGGCTTTCGCATTTAATGAGTCGGTGGGCGAGGCGAGTCGCTGGAACACGCTGCGCGCGCTACGTGTTATGCGTTGGTCCGAGTGCGGGTCGCTGAACCCCGGTCGCTCCAAGCATTGAACACGTCATCGCTCCTGTGGGGTTTGCTGTTCGGATCGATTGGTTTTGGGTTCCTCCTGTACGGTCGAAAGCAGCGAGCCGTTGTGCCGTTGCTCTGCGGACTGGCGCTGATGGTTTTTCCTTACTTTGTCTCAAACAATATCCTGCTCGTGGTAATCGGGGCCGCGCTCATGGCCATTCCTTATTTCCTCAGGCTGTAAGCCTGCTTTGCGAGCCGCGAATGGCGAGCGCCGGCGGCACTCGCGCCGCGCGCATCGCCGGTAAAAGGACCGAGATTTGGCCGAGCAAGAGCATGGCGATCCCGCTCCCGATAACATAGGCAGGATTCAGGCGCGCCATTTCGAAGCGGCCAATCAACCAAATGTTCAGGGCGATCGCCAACAAAATGCCGACCAGCACGCCGCTGAGCGCGATCAGAAAATTCTCTTTCTGAAAAAGCCGCAAGATCGCGCGACGGCTCGCGCCGAGGGCGCGCCGTATGCCGATCTGGCGGCGTCGCTCCGTGACCCAATAGCTGGTCAGACCCGCCATGCCGAAGGCGGTTACGGCCACCAAAATGAATGCAACGGCTCCCAGTAGCAAGGTCAGGCCTCGATTGCTGCGATACGCTCTCGCGCGTATCTCGGCCATCGATCTTGCGCTGATGATGCGTGTGCCATTGATGCCTTCGAGTCCATTCTGCGCGGCCTTCAGTACCTCGCTCAGCTTTCCCGGATTGGTGCGGACCACATAGGTCTGGGAATCACTCAATAGACGGAAAGGTGCCAGCACGGAATTCTCCGTAAAAGTGCTCATGAATCCGGTCGCCGCGACAAATGGACCTTGGAGTCGATCGATGATGCCGATGATGGGCGAAGGATCCTTGGTCTCCGTGTAGAGCGATTTTCCCAGGGCGGCGCCCCCGGGAAACAGCCGCTGCGCGAGCGCGCGCGTGACAATGATGGGCGTGGCGGGTGGTGCGGTGCGGCCGTCCCGATCGAGGATCTCAGACGCGGTGAAATTGCGTCCCGCAATGAGTTTTACGCCGAGGGTGTCCAGCGCTTGTTCGTCACCAAAATAATACGAAATGTGGGCGGACGGCGTTTTTTGGTCCGCCTGCAAATCTGCGGTCATCGACCAGCCGCCCCCTTCCAGAGGAAACGCATTGGTTGCATAGGCGTGGGCGACGCCCGGCGTCGAGTGCAGCGCGGCGAGATCCGATGACTGCAGCGCAGCGGCGCTGGGTGGCTTATCGACACTGGTAGCGTAGATGAAGAAGATATTCGCCTCGTCGATGCCCGTGAGGCGCGCGCTCCACGACAGACGGTCGACAATCAGCCCCAAGGCATTGGAGAGGATCGCGAGAGTCACGGCGATTTGGACTGCGATCAGTACTGCACCGGCTTTTTTCCGATAGATGGCGAAGCGTTCGGAGCGGGACTTCAATCGGCTACTCCGCCTTCAGTTGTAAAGCAGGTTCGACGTGCGCGGCGCGCCAGGTCGGATACAAGCCGGCGCCAATGGTCGCGGCTATAGCGAGCGACACTTCAATACCGATCGTCTTGGCGTTCAGGTAGGTGAGTGCCGCGAAATCGTCCGCGAGCGCGGCGCGCATGGCGAGCAACCCCAAGATGGTCAACAGGAGTCCGATGATCGCGCCCAAAACACCGATGACGGTCGTTTCGACCAGGCATTGGCCCATGATCGCGGTTCGGCTGGCACCCAGGGCTCGCCTGACGCTGAGGTCCTGGGTTCGTCCGATGATTCTGGCGAGCATGAGACCCATGGCATTCATCAGGCAAACGAACAGAAACCCGAAGGAAGCGAGTACCAGGAGACCCAGCTCATTGGGAACGATATGACGATATTCCAGCCATTGCATGACGTCGCGAATTTGCGTGCGGGGCGGCCAGTGAAAACGGCCGGCGCGCTGCTGATCCGCGGCATAATTGTTCAAGACCGTTCGATATTTCGCGACGTCGGCCGCCGCCGGCAATTCCACCCATAGCTGAATCCAGAGGCATTCAGACCGAAGCCGCACCTCAAAACTCGCATCCGTGGTCTCGTTGCAACTCATCCCGGAAGTTGACGGGGCTTGCGCCTTGATGGCGCGGGTAAAGGGGATGAAGATTTCGTCGATTTCCCCGTAGGGACGAATACGCAGGTTGTAAATCCGCGGGACCAAAGGCCAGCGGTCCAGTACGCCAACGATTCGGTAGCTAACGCCATCGAGCCTGAGCGCTTGACCGACGCTGTTTGTACCGGCGAAGAATTGATCGTTTAGCTTGGACGAAATGACAACGACCGGGGTGCCCTCTTGATCGTCGCCGCGGGACCATGGCCCCCCGAACTTAAACGGGGCGTCGAACATGGGAAAGAAGTCGGAGTCCACCGCGGGAACAATGAGGCCTATCGGCTTGAGCTTTGGATCCTGGGGCCGCGCAATGAGATAGGCTGAGTAAATGGGCGTTTGGCGCTGCGCCGCGTGAAGGTTTTTGAGCGCCATCGCATCGATGTAGCTCAAGTTCTCGTCGAGGCCGTCCTCGTTTCGTTCGCCACGGCTATCCGGTCCCCAGCTATCAATCTGCACCCTGAATAATTGCTGCGATTTTTCGGGAATCGGATCGCCCGACATGGCCCGGGAAACGGACAGTGAAGTCATCGACGTGCCGATCCCGAAAGCAATTGCGGTGATCATCAAGCCCGTGAGCACAGGATTGCGTCTGAGACTTCGCAGCGCTAGATCGAGGTAGTAGCCGAACACGGTAACCGAAGATCATACGAGAACCGAGATTCTGAAGCGAGGAAGCGCCGATGATGCCGGCGGCAATCGCCGAAAGGCTCGTGTGCCGAAGAAACTTTCCGCGAGTTGGGGGGTACTTAAGGGTGTATTGGACGTAGCCAGAGCGAATTTCCTATGCGTCTTCGGGCATTGCGAGAATACGGCGATTTCGCGCTGGCATACTCGGCGGCCTTTCAACCTGGTTTGGATTACTTCGGGGACGAGGAGGCATTCCTTGCCTACAAGCAGGTGGGGAGCACGGCGTTCGTCCTTTCCAATCCCCTCGCGCCGAGCGGTGACTGCGAGGATCTAATCCGCAGCTTCGTGAGCGCGAAAGGCGACGTTTGCTTCTGGCAGACTTCCCGGCCCGTCGCCAAGATCCTGCAGACCATCGGCTTTTGCGTCAACGAAATGGGCACCGAGACGCGCATTGAACTCGGTGGTTATGATTTTGAGGGGCCAAAGAAGCGCAACTTCCGCCGCGCGCTCAAGCGTGCATCCGGCTGTCGTTACACGATTGCGGAGCGCTCGGTGACATCACTCGACCGCGAAGAATTGCAGACCGTCTCAGAACGATGGCGGCAGACACGTGGGGTGAAGGATCGAGAGATGACTTTTCTGACCAGGCCGGCCATCCTGGATGATGAGGTCGATGTCCGCAAGTTCTTCAACTTCGACGACCAAGGGAGTCTGCAGGCGTTCGCGTTCTTCGATCCAATCTACAAACGCGGCGAGGTGATGGGCTACCTCTGTTCGGCCAAACGCCGACTTCCGGAAGCGGACACGTTGGTGGGATATGCGCTTCTTCATCGGGCCATTCGAACCTTTCAAAATGAGGGGAAGGCCATTCTTTCCCTCGGACTCTCACCCCTATGCGGTGTTGAAGACAAGGAATTGTCCAGCAATCGGCTGGTGAGCCTGGGCTTTCGCGCGGTTTATCGCAGCCGGCTGTTCAACGAGCTCATCTACCCGCTGCAAGGGTTCGCCGCGCATAAGGGAGCGTTCTGCGGGTCAGCCGAACAAACCTATTGCGCTTTCCAGAGAGGCCACGCCTTCTCGCAGCTGATCAAGATGCCCAGGGCGTGTGGTCTGTTGAATTGAGAAGGCTCGCCCATCTCTGTTCTACGCCGGGCCGACACGGTAAGCACAGAGTTTGTTGCCTTCGGGATCCCGGAAATAGGCGGCGTAAAATGCCTGTGGGCCTTCATCGCCGCGGACGCCCGGCGCGCCTGCATCCGATCCGCCGAGTTGCAAGGCTTTCTTGTAAAGCGCATCGACCTTTGCGCGCTCTTTAAGAACGAGAGCCAGCATATTGCCGTTGCCGGGTCTTGCTTCATTGCCATCGTAGGGAGGTGTGATCGCCAGCGCCGGCCGATCCAACCTGACCCCATACATGGTAAAGCCATGCGGCAATTCCATCAGGCGCTTCGCGCCAATTTCAGCCAGCAAGGCATCGTAGAACGCTTGCGCACGCGCAAGATTATTTGTTCCGAGGGTCGCGTAGCCAATCATGGTTTTCTCCCGGGTGCGCTTGGTTGGCGCATTTTAACCCGATTGAATTCCGAGAGCATCGTCCTGCTGCAATGCGCACGCATCCATGCGTACGACTTTTTTGCATCGTCGATGCCCTGACGAGTGCATCAGTGCTGCCGGGCATCGACCCCATTATTGAAGAATTATTGCAAAGCGTCGTCTGCACCGGTCACGGCCGCATGGACAATATGTCAAGCCAAAGACGCGTCAAAAGTGCGCTACTATTTGCGAAACCGCTACAACTCACGCCGCTGCTTCACGAAACCATCCAGGGGGACTTGCTCATGCGAAAGATCCGACTATTTTTAACGTTGGCTATCTCACTGGGCGCGGCAACGGGCGCATTGTCGCAATCCGCAGCGCCAACTCCCGATCCCAATTGGAAAGCGCCCGAGGTGGTCAAATTCATCGGGCTCAAAAAGGGTGACCAAGTTGCCGATATCGTGGCGGGGCGCCTGACCGCATCGTTTGCACAGGCCGTCGGGCCGACGGGGAAGGTGTACGCGATCGAAACCGCGGAAGTCGTCAAGCACTACCCCGAAGCATTGACGCACATGAAGGAGCTGGCGAGTCAGTCTCCCAACGTCATCGTCAGTGCGGATCCGGTCGCAACGGCATTGCCGCAGGGACTCGATGCGGTGTTCATTCGGCAGAATTATCACGATCTCTACGACAAGTTTATGGGACCCGCGGACGTGCCCGCATTCAACAAGGCAGTGTTTGCCGCCCTGAAGCCAGGCGGTGTGTATGTCATCCTGGATCATGCAGCGATGGCGGGCTCAGGGGTCGGGGCAACCGATACGCTGCATCGGATCGATCCGGCAAGAGTGAAGTCGGATGTGCTGGCCGCCGGCTTCAAGCTGGACGGCGAAAGCGCCATTCTCGCCAACAAGGCGGACGATCACAGCAAAAATGTGTTCGATCCGTCGGTCCGTGGTCATACCGACCAATTTCTATTGCGCTTTAAGAAACCGAATTGATGGCAGGCTTGCCCGGCGAGGACTACAGTGCAAGCACGCTCGTTAGTTTGAGGTGCACGGTGGAGGAGGTTCAAAGAGAGGAATTCGATACTGCCCTGGCCAGAATCAGGCACGAAATCAAAGGGCGGCTGGTACTGCATGGCTTCTTTGGCAGCGTCGCGTACAAGGACATAGAGGCCACCGATCATGTACTTAGCGGTTCGACGGTCGAAATCACCGTGAAGGGCAAAACCGTGCAGAGATCATTCAGTCGGCAGGAGATTGAGAGCTGCCGCCTTCGAGTGGGCGGAGCGGTTTTGTCGGGGGTGATATCGATGGTGGATGAACTGGCGGCGTAGCTGGAAACCTACTCGCTGGAAACGTACTCGCGGAGACAGAGCGGATGCCCGCAGTGGACTTGCGTCCCCATCGTGTTTGGGGCGCACTGACGCCAACAGATGCCGTGGCCTTATTGTCGGAGTTTCGGGCGCGGTGGTGGATCGCCGGCGGCTGGGCGCTCGATCTCTTTTTAGGGAAGGTTACTCGCGCTCACAACGATCTGGATGTCGGCATCTTCAGAAAGGATGCGCAAAGCCAGCTGGCGGCGTTACGGGATTGGGACGTCTTCGAGGCCAAGAATGGTGTGCTTTCTCCGCTCGCCGCGGGTGATGCGCCGGGCGCGGACGTCAATTCGCTGTGGTGCAAGCGCACGGGCGCGCCGCATTGGGAACTTGAATTGATGCTCGACAATTCGAAAGGCGAGGAGTGGGTATTTCGTCGCGATGCGCGAATCACTCGTCCGATTTCCAGTGCGATCCGCCGAAATCCGGAGGGGATTGGCTATCTTGCACCGGAGATTCAACTTCTGTACAAAGCGCGCGCCATCCGTTCTCAAGATCAAGCGGACTTCGATCGGGTCGTCCCGCATCTCTCTCACGATTCACAAACTTGGCTGCGGCAATCGCTGCTGAGCATCGATGCGGAGCACGTTTGGATTTCGATGCTAATGTAGTTCGACTGGTGGTCGAAGGCGTCCCATGCGCCTTGTCTCAGAGTCGCGACAGTTTGGCGTGGCTCGGCTTTGCTTCAAGAATGCGTCAATGAAGGGTAAGCCATCAAGGCCGTCTGCAGCTCACGCCCATCCGGGGCAGGAGTTTCAATTGGACATGAGTTACCGCCTGAGCACGGCGGCCATACCGATGACACTGAAGAGAATCGTCTCGGGTGGGCAGACGGGTGTGGATCGGGGCGCGTTGGATGCCGCCATTACAAACGGCTTTGATTGTGGTGGGTGGGTGCCGGGAGACCGGATGGCCGAGGACGGCGTGATATCCGATCGATATCCATTGACGCCATTGCCGCATGGCAATTATGAGCAGCGCACTCGCTTGAACGTGGTGGACAGCGACGGAAGCGCGTTGCTCTATGATGGCTCTCTCAGCGGCGGCACTCGTCTGACGCACGATTTTTGCAAGTTGTCGAGCCGACCGTGCCTTCTCATCGATGCGCGTGACACGCCGGATCCGATCGCGGCGGCGCAGGCCGTTTTGAAGTTTATCAACGACAACAAGATCCAGACGTTGAATGTCGCGGGGCCGCGAGCGAGTGGGTGGGCCGCCGGATACCATTTCTCCGCGGCTGTGATCGGCGAAGTCATCTCGAGACTGCCGAATTACTGACTCAACAGCGTATAAAATGCAGCGGATACCCTGGCTGGTGCTGGCAGTGCTCGTCACGACTAGCAGCAGAGCGGCTGAGGTCTACGACCGATTCCCCGACAGCGTCCATGCCGGCGAGAGGTACGTTATCTATTCACACGGCTTGATCGTCGAGGGAGATGATCCGAAGCCGGTTTCTCCGAAGTACGGACAGTATGATTTCCCGGCGATCAAACAGGCCCTGTTTAGCGGCGCCGGCTTCAATCTCATCGCCTTTCAACGCCCAAAGAGTCTCGATGACTCCTATGCGGACACCTTGAAATCTTGGGTCCGACGCCTGCTCGATGCCGGCGTCAAGCCGAGCCGGATTACACTGGTTGGGTTTTCTCGAGGCGCCGGATTGACCGCGCTGGCCTCGAGCGCTCTGGCTACCGCTGGGATCAATACCGCGCTCCTCGCGATATGCGAAGACGGAGAAGTCTCGCAAGCTCCGGGGTTGATTCTGGGCGGTAATTTGCTATCGATCTATGAAACGTCCGATGAACTCGGTTCGTGCGCAAAACTGGCCGCGAGAAGCCACCTTAAGTCATTTGAAGAGGTGTCTATTTCGACCGGGAAGAAGCACGGTGCGTTTTTTCAGCCACTGCCACAGTGGATACAACCGCTGAAAGCGTGGATTGCCAAAACCAATCGCTGAGATAGCCGGCACTCTTGATGCTGGCCAGTCCTGCCGCGCTGTCGAGCGGCGCGGTACGCTTCGCTATTTTGGACGGCTGCGGCGTTTGCCGGTGTCGCCGTTGGTATCGGTAACGGGCCCACACCAGCCGGGCAGGTAGTCAGCCACATCGGTCTTGGCGAGGCTCAAGGCTTCTTTGAGAGCGCGGCGGAAATTCTTTTCGACGAGTTTTCGCTTCATTCGGCGGCGCAGAAAATCGGCCCACAAAAATTCGGTGAAGGGGATCGTCTCCTTGGCGAATCCGCCCGCGCGTCTGAGCTCGCCGGCCAGCGTGCGGAACGGATCATCGCGCAGATCTTTGACGGAACTCGGTAGATCGGTATGAGAGCGGCGCCGACCACGCTCGTCATACGGGTGCAACCAGCCGCGATTGTCCATGACGAACCAGAAGGCCGCGGTTTCGAGCTTGCGCAGGTCCGCAATCACGAGCGTCAGCACGCTTTTGACACCTTCATCGTACAGCGCCCGGGCAAGATGATGGTTATCGATGAGGTAGTGGTGGCCGTCGGGCCCCAAAATGACGGGGATCATATGTTTGCCGAGAAATCTCGCGGCCTTTTTACCTTGTTGCTGCCGCCAGTGATTTCGACGCTGCTCCACCTCTCCGAGCCCCACGGTGATCTGGGTCGGTCGAAGGTCCGAAATCAGTACGGGTCTCACCGAGGGGCGCAGCTTGGTATCCATTTAACGTCTCACTGGTTACTTGCGGATTCGTCTGCGTTTTATAGTACTTCAGCACCGGCTTTGAGCAAGTGCGGCGACAGTGCAATCGCGAGCGGCAGGATGATCAATGCGGTGACAGCAGTTGCAATCGTCGCGCCCACTGAGCCGATCGCATCGCCCAAGACGCCGTAGACAATGGGTGCGACCGCTCCGGAGCCGATGGTCCCGGTGTAGAACAAGGCAAAGGCGCGCTCGGTGCGATGCGGCGGCGCCAGGTCCGGAACCGTTCCATACAGAACTGAGGAGGTGCCGTTCAGCATCACGCCGAGCAGCGGCAACAAGAACAAACACATCGTCAAGGGAGCGAGCAGTACCGCAAAAATGCCCAGCGCTGTGCCTCCTTCCGTGGCCAGTACCGTGCCGATTACCCCCACCCGGGCACCCAGCCATCCGCAAACGAATTTTCCGGCGGCGCCGCCGATAAAAACCAACGACAGCGACGCGCCAATGGTCGCGAGCGACGCACCCTTTTCTTTCAAGAGAAAGGGCAGAAACAACAATAGTCCCATTCGCACGCTGGTATCGAGAACGCCGATCACAAAGAGGAGGGCAAAGCCGCCGCGCCCGCTCTCCTTCCTCTGCATGACAATGGGGTCGTG
>Ga0210393_10003542_pt1 | contig 12523 bp, 11 predicted proteins | sample IncBWC27OmetaG_FD_160068 | JGI IMG/M metagenome (GOLD analysis project Ga0210393, IMG submission 160068) | Forest soil microbial communities from Barre Woods Harvard Forest LTER site, Petersham, Massachusetts, United States - Inc-BW-C-27-O ... | reverse complement strand
CTTGTGCTCGGACAAGACAGGAACTCTCACTCTCAATCAATTGTCGGTGACGACCGTTCGTGCCCTCCCTGGTTCGGATGAGGCACAGGTGTTGGCAATGGCATCTCTGGCAAGTTCGGAAGGAGGATCAGACCCGGTAGACGCCGCGATCAGATCCGCCTCCGAGAAGAAACCGCCGCCTGATCGTCTGAAGATAAGCCAGTTTGTGCCTTTCGATCCCGCCAAGAAGATCGCCGAAGCCACGGCTTCGAATTCAAAGGGCGACGTCATTCGAGTCATCAAAGGTGCGTTCACGGCTGTAGCTGGCCTGGCGTCCGCGGCACCGAACGCGGCCACCATCGCTGATGAACTCGAAAGGAAAGGTTTTCGAGTGCTTGCAGTCGCAGCGGGTTCCTCCGCCACGTTGCAAATTATCGGACTGATTGCGCTCAGCGATCCTCCGCGCCCTGATTCTGTTTCTCTTATCGCGGAACTGAAATCACTTGGTGTGCGCACTGTAATGGTGACCGGTGACGCCCCGGAGACAGCGGCCATCGTGGCACACGCCGTGGGTCTCGACGATACCGTCTGCCCCTCAGGGCCGTTACCCAAAGACATCAAACCGCAAGACTTTGCGATCTTTGCGAGCATTCTTCCGGAAGGGAAGTTCGACCTCGTCAAGGCTTTTCAAAAGGGTGGACACGCAGTTGGTATGTGCGGGGACGGTGCGAATGATGCTCCGGCCCTCCGGCAGGCCCAGATTGGTATCGCTGTTTCTACAGCAACCGACGTCGCGAAATCAGCCGCCGGTGTCGTTCTCACCGAGGCGGGTCTCGGTGGAATCGTTGAAGCCGTAAAAGTGGGCAGAATCACGTTTCAGCGTATTCTCAGCTACACGCTGCGATCCACGATCAAGAAGATAGCTCAGGTCCTTTTGCTCGCTTTCGGCTTGTTGATGACAGGACAAGCGATCCTCACCCCGATGCTGATGGTAATCATTATGATCACGGGCGACTTTCTGTCTATGTCACTCGCAACCGACAGGGTGCGTCCTTCTGCGACGCCGAACTCATGGGAGATCGGCAAGATTACGCGTGCAGGTTTGATCCTCGGATTTTGCTTCCTGGCATTCTGTACAAGCATTTTGGCTGTAGGCAGGTTTCAAATGCACTACGGAATCGATACGCTGAGAACTCTCACCGCCATCGTGCTCGTATACGGCGGCCAGGCGATCACATACGCCGTTCGGGACCGAAGCCATTTCTGGGGTCTGCGACCCACAAAATGGTTGGTGCTTTCAACGTGCGCCGACGTACTGTTCATCTCCATCTTGGCGAAGCGCGGAATCGCAATGGCACCGTTGTCTCTCACCGTTCTGGCAACGATTCTGGGAGCCACCGTCATGTTCTGGATGGTCCTCAGTTTCGTCAAGATTCCGACTTTCTCTAAACTTAGACTGTCTTAGGCACTCGGCTCGTTCGATGCCCGCTCGCACGGGTTCGATCCTGTGTTTGAAGTTAGAGAGATCTTGGGCGGATCATGAGCGTGACTTTCGGGAATTGGAAAGATTCTGAAGACACTGTACAGGAGGCCTCCTTCAAATCGGTTCCCACCCTGTCAAAGCTCCCCATGGCTAGGCCGTAATAAGCAGAAGGACCACCCCGGAGGAGGAGCCGGGAAAGAATGCCCGTGCAGGCCAGTCAGGTTGCGGGTACGCATTCACTCCGTGTCCAAACTGACTAATAATCATCAGACGCGCGCACGAACGATAAGAACTGGGCAGGGAGCATGGTGCACGACTCCTTCGGCAACGCTGCCAAGAAGCAGACTACCGACTCTGCCGCGGCCGTGACTTCCGACAACGATCAGATCAGCCGGCCAACTCTTGGCGCCTTCGACTATCTTTGCGCTGGGTTTTCCCAACTCAACGAATTCAAGCGGAGCTGGCTTTGCGGGCGCCCGCTCCCGGAATGCGCTGAGGAGATTCTTAGCGTCGCGTTCCGCCATCGAGCCCATTACATCGGCTGGTACGCCACTGCCCGGCTCGGCAAAATCAACGGGATCGATCACGTGGATAAAAGCTAACTCGGCGTTGAGTGATTTCGCGAGCTGCGTCCCGACGTCCGCTGCATGAGCCGCAAACGCACTTTCGTCCACGGCAACCATTATTTTCTTGAAGCTCATGTTAGAGTCCTCGAACGACCGAAAACGGATTGACGCAACGCACGCGTGCGAGTGTCTGCACCTATTTCCGAAAAGCAGTGCGGGGTTCAAACCTGCGGACGAACGGTTGTTGGCCCTGGGAAAGATCGACACCTCGCAAGATCCGCGCTGCCATGATGGCTAAGAATTTTCCTTGAATCGGTCTGATTCTTTCACTGCTCCCACGCGCGCTCCAAACCTTTGAGTTCGGCAGCCGTAGCATCCTCCGCGGTTATGTGAAGCGTGCCGTCCGCATATAGCGGCGGAGAATAAATAACGATGAGCTTCAAATTTCCTGTGCCTACGTTCTTCAGGTGGTGCTCGGTGCCGGCGGGCACAAAAACCACGTCATGTTTCCGAGCTTCGCGGATCCGTCCGTTCAGAACGGATTCAGCTTTGCCTTTTACGATGAAAAGAATTTTATCCGTCTCGTTCTGTTTTTCCTTGCTCGTCTCGCTGTTCGGGTCAAGACTCATCACGACCAGTTGGCTTTGATCGCTGGTATAAACCGTCTTGCGGAAGGATTGGTTCTCGATCGCGACTTCCTTGATGTCCCCCTCAAGCCAGAACGTCCCATGGTTAGGCCCGTGTTTCGAATGTGGCATTTCGGCTGCCTCGCGACTAATCGTTTCAACACTTCAGTGACAGACATCACATCGCTGCTTCGCCGCCGTCTCTGGAGCTCAACGCGGGTGACAGGGCATCGGAACGGGTCACGGTCGACATGGGTGCCCCACTTCAAAGTCATCGTGCGACGTTTAATCTCAGCGTCATCCGTTAAGGGTTGGGACCGCATTCGTTTAGAGTGCGGTGGGTCCACCATACCGTTAACTTTCGTGGACTTTCTGCGCGAGTTCGCGAAACTCCTTGGCTTGTTTGTGACTCCCCTTCGCTTGCAGCTGCGCTAGCTGTCGAGATTTTTCGCTCGGGAGCCGCGAAACCAAGGCCTCAAGCTCAATTGCCGCCTCGCTTGCATGGTCGGCCTGTTTCAACATCAAATGTTCGAATTTTCGCACGGACTCATCGTGATCCATAGGTTCCCCTTGTCAAAGATACATCCTTTGCCTTCGTAGCAAGTGTGCTGTATGGGTCAGAAAAATAAGAAGTCCGTTGTTAGGCTCGAATCTCCTACCAGGGACGGAGAGTCCAAGGGAGATGTCTATGCCCGCCAAGATGCATGCTGCGGTCGTCGAAAAATTCGGGAAGCCATTGGAGCTCGTAGAATTGGACGTTCCTTCTCCTGGAGCAAACCAAATACTTGTGAAAACTGAAGCCTGTGGAGTATGTCACACCGATCTCCACGCGGCTCGCGGTGATTGGCCTGTGAAGCCCACGCTCCCTTTCATTCCTGGTCATGAGGCCATCGGTCTGGTGACCGCCGTTGGATCGGGAGTGACCGATGTAAAAGAAGGCGACCGAGTCGGGGTGCCGTGGCTCTATTCAGCGTGTGGACATTGCGAATTCTGCTTGACAGGCTGGGAGACGGTGTGTGCTCTGGCTCAGTTCGGCGGCTATTCCAAGAACGGCGGTTTTGCTGAATTTGTACTCGCCGATCCGGATTATGTCGCGCGCATTCCTGCTGGTCTTGCAGCGGCGAATGCCGCGCCGTTGATCTGCGCTGGAATCACGACCTACAAGGGGATCAAGGAGAGTGCGGCGAAGCCGGGAGATTGGATCGCTATCTCTGGCGTTGGGGGACTCGGTCACCTCGCCGTGCAATATGCAAAGGCCATGGGCCTGCTCGTCTGCGCCATCGACGTCGATGACGGCAAACTATCCCATGCCACGCGTCTGGGTGCTGATTTCGTGATCAACGCCAGGACGGAAGACCCGGCTGCTGCCGTCAAAAAGAAGACCAGCGGCGGAGCCCATGGCGTTCTGATCACGGCGCCGTCGCTCATCGCATTTAAGCAAGGCGTTGGGATGACCAGGAAGCGTGGTACGTGTGTCCTGGTTGGGCTGCCGCCCGGCGAGTTTCCAGTTCCGCTGTTCGATGTTGTTGCAAACTGCATAACGATCCGCGGTTCCTTCGTGGGCACGCGCCAGGATATGGCCGAAGCCCTAGCCTTTGCCGCCGAAGGCAAAGTCAAAGCGGATATTGAGCTACAACCCCTGTCTTCGATAAACCGGATCTTCGACCGCCTTGAGCATGGCGACGTTCCGTCGCGCGTGGTTCTCGACTTCGCGCCAGCGAAAGCAACGATTCCGCTATCAGGAAACGACTCGTGTTTCGCCACCACAGGCGTCGGCTCAGAAAGGGTGTAGGCATTTCGAGAATGACCGAATCGCAGAGCGATCCTCTACAGTCGATTCCTGTTATCGACCGAACGTATGGAAAGAATGAGCGACGTCGATTGGCCGCGCCGACACACACAATGCAACGGTCACCCACTAGTTGGGCTTCCTTGTCCGCACGAAGCCACAAGAGAGCACAATTCCGTTGAAAAGACTGATTGTTTTCGACCTGGACGGTACACTTGCGGACAGTAAATCGCCGGTTGATCGCGAAGCCTTGACCTTGCTTCACGAACTACTCGGCATCGTGAAGGTAGCTGTCATTTCTGGAGGCGATTGGCCTCAGTTCAAAAAGCAATTGCTTTCGGATCTGCCAAGCGACGAGTGCTTGTCGAACCTTTTCCTCCTCCCCACCTGTGGAACGAAGTTCTTCCTGTTTGATGGCGTATGGAAAAAGTTGTACTCGGAAGACTTTCTGCCGATGGAGAAAACTAGGATTATGAAGTCCCTCGAAGACGCTGTCGGTTGCTCCGGTTTCAAAGTTGAGAATCCATGGGGAGAGACCACAGAAGACAGGGGAAGCCAGATAACCTTTTCCGCGCTCGGTCAACGAGCTCCGCTGGAAGAAAAAGCCAAATGGGACCCGGCCTTCATCAAGCGAAAACAAATCAAGGCCGCGCTCGAAATATCCATTCCCGAATTTTCGATTCGAATGGGCGGTACGACTTCTATTGACATCACGAAAGCCGGGATCGACAAGGCCTATGGCATTAGAAAATTGCGCGATATCCTGGGTATTCCTTTGCAGGAAATGATGTTCGTCGGAGATGCTCTATTCGCCGGAGGTAATGACTATCCGGTTGCGGAGGCCGGCGTCGATTCGATTGCAGTGGGAGGACCTGCGGAGACCAAACCGGTCATACAAGCCATTGTCGCTTGCCTCTCTCCCGCTAGCGGGAAGGCAATAAAGGCGACACTTACGGCTTGATGTGATCCGCGAACGCGTCCTCCTGGTGTTCTTGATTCCTTGAGGAGCGCCCCCCGGGACTGCTTCAATCGGTATCCGATACAAGACATGAAGTGATGCAAGCACGCGCACAGAAGGTCGTTTGCACATTCCGTTTCATGTGTTGGTCTTGCTGACCACGAAACGCCTTCAGCCCTTAGGAACCGCTCCAACCTCACAAGGCAAACTCAGTTCGGGATGATCTTCCATTAGATAATCTTTCAGTTGTAAGTCACTTCGTTCCCTATGAATAAGCCTCGGCTGAGTTGGGCGGCGTTTCTTAGGCGTCGAAACCGGACCGCTCTTTTTCGTTGAGATTTTTTTCTTCATATTTGAGCGCTTTCTCGCGGTCGATTTGCGGAAGAACAAATCGTGCGCGTTAGTCTGAAAGAACGTTTCAAGCGAATAGTCCTCAGCGCAAATTTCATCTGTTCATCATCCTTCATCATTGGTGGCCTCGGGATTCTGCGTCCGTCTTCCCAGGACGATCAGCACAGTCTCAGCCTCGAATGTGACAGTACCCGTAGTGAAATGCTGTGCCCTAGGACACACTGTAGTTGGGAATGCTCATATGGAGGCTCAAGCAGCCAGTGCTCTCGTTCACTTGTTGTCGATTCCAAGGTCTTCAGCACGTGAGTCTTCAAGCACGGTGCTAGCCGACAAGTCGATTGCCACTTATGAACATTCGGCTAGGAGTCGGTAAAGAGTTGGGCGCGAGGCTGTCCCTTCGCAAGCGGCGCGGGAACAGAGGGTTCACTGAAGTCTTTTGTCCAACTCCAGTTTCTGATTTCCGGCATGTCCTCAAAATGCTGTCGAATGTATTCGTGATGCTCGAACAATTTGTGGTTGAACATGTCGATTGCGTCTGAAGCCTGCGAGCGCAATCGCGGCACGTGTTTTAGCGCATCTATGGCTAGGTGATATCTGCTCATTTTGTTGAGTACTACCATGTCGAATGGAGTGGTGGTCGTGCCTTCGTCATTGAATCCGCGGACGTGGAACCGGCCTTCGTGCGAACGGCCATGCACCATACTGTGAATCAACCACCGATAGCCGTGAAATGCGAACACCACGTCGACGTTCGGAGTAAAAAGAGCGTCGAAGGAAATATTATCCATGCCGTGCGGATGATCATCAGGGCTCATGAGCACGCTGAGATCAACAACATTTACGACTCGGACTTTGATCCCTGGCACATGCTTTTGGAGCAGCCAGGATGCGGCGCAGGCTTCGATCGTGGGTACGTCGCCCGCGCACGCCAGAACGATATCCGGTTCCGTTCCGCCATCGTTTGTCGCAAACTTCCAGATCGAAGCGCCTTGCGAACAGTGAGCCAGCGCTTCATCAAATGTCAGCCATTGGAGCTGCGGCTGCTTGCCGCAGGTAACAACGTTGATGTAATTTCTGCTCCGCAAACAGTGGTCAAACACATTGAGCAGGCAGTTCGAGTCAGGCGGGTAGTACACACGCACCACTTCGCTGCGCCGCTGCACCACATTGTCAACAAATCCAGGCGCTTGATGGCTGAAACCGTTGTGGTCGTTTCTCCAGGCATGACTTGTCAGAAGAACATTCAAAGACGCAAGCGGCCGTCGCCATGGATATTCGAGACTCTGTTCCAGCCATTTCGCATGCTGCGTCACCATGGAATCCACTACCTGTGCGAACGCCTCATAGGAAGACCACATTCCATGTCTGCCGGTAAGCAGATATCCCTCTAGCCAGCCTTCACAAAGATGTTCACTCAGCACTTCCAGGACGCGCCCGTCCGGCGCCAGATGATCGTCAATCGATACAATCGGTTCCATCGTGCAACGGTTGGTTGCTTCAAACGCGGCATTCAAACGGTTCGAGTTGGTCTCGTCCGGACTGAACATCCGGAAGTTTGTCGGATTCAGTTTGATGACATCACGAAAATACTTTCCGAGCTTGTGGGGCGCTTCCGCAATCACTTCGCCTGGTCCGGGAACGGCTAGCGCATAGTCCGCGAAGTCGGGCAAATTGAGGGCCTTCAGTAGCCGACCGCCATTAACATGAGGGTTTGCGCCCATTCGGCGACTGCCTTCGGGAGCCAGAGCCGCGAGATCTTCGACCAATCGGCCATCGGTGTCGAACAGCTCCTCGGGTCGATATTTCCGCATCCATCGTTCAAGCAGTTTTAGGTGGTCTGGATTTTCTCGCACGTTCGAAAGTGGGACTTGATGCGCGCGAAAAGTTCCTTCGATCGGCACACCGTCTACCTCCCGTGGGCAGGTCCAGCCCTTTGGAGTGCGTAGCACGACCATGGGCCATAACGGCTTGGAGCCAGTGTTGGTCGTAGTCCGGAATTGCGCCTGAATTTCCTTGATTCCTGCGTAACAACTATCGAGAGCGGCCGCAAAGAGTTGATGCACGATTCCCGGATCGTTTCCTTCTACGAAATGTACTGCATAACCGAGCCCCCTATAAAGGGAGCGCAAGTCATCGTCCGCGATACGCGCTGTAACCGTAGGGCCTGAAATCTTATAACCGTTCAGATGTAGAATCGGGAGAACCGCACCGTCTCGCGCCGGATTCAGAAACCTAACACTTTTCCAGCTTCCTTCGAGTGGACATGTTTCCGCTTCGCCATCACCAACAATGCAGGCGACAATCAAATCGGGATTGTCAAAGACCGCCCCGAAAGCGTGCATGAGCGAGTAGCCTAGTTCTCCTCCTTCATGCATCGAGTTCGGCGTGTGCGGTCCGCAATGGCTCGGAATGCCTCCAGGTGTCGAAAAGGACCGGAAGAATAAGCGCATGCCATGAATATCTTGTGTAATCTCAGGATGCACGTCGGTATACGTTCCTTCCAAATACGCGCACGCGTTAAGCGTCGGCCCTCCATGGCCTGGACCAGAAACATAAATAATATTTGCATTGGCTTCGCGAATTAGCCGGTTCAAATGTACGTAGATAAAATTCTGGCCCGCGGAGGTTCCCCAATGACCAAGCAGCCGGGGTTTGATGTTCTCCTTTCGGAGCGGTTCCCGGAGCAATGGATTGTCGAGAAGGTAGATCTGCCCCACACAGAGGTAATTCGCGGCAAACCAATACCGATGCATCCTGTCCAAAAGTGCGGGTGGTAACGGTCCGCTAGGCTTTGCGGGTTCGGACAACTTTACGGCTTGTCCTGGTTTTTGTTTAATCTCCACCGCAGTGGATAGGGCCGCGTCGAATTCAAACATTTTGCTCCCGGAATCTAGTGGCGCGACTTGCAAAGAACTCCCGACGCGATACCGAAAATGCTTCGCTCGCAGGACTCGGGTCCGTAGTGCACTAGGCATTCGTCTGGATGCGTTGTTTTTGGTGACCACATCCTTGGCTTTCTCTCCTTGAAGAGAACGCGCACATCGTGGCTCCGTTGTAACTGGGACATGAATTTACATTTCTTTCTGAGGAGCACCCTGGTCTGCACGATTTGCGCCCAACTGCAGTGAGAAAAAGCAAGTACACCCAAGGATTGTCTCGCACCGCCCTCCCGATAACTGTGTCCAATTGCACAGCGCATTCGTCTCTTCTCTGAAATAATCAATTTCCCTCGTTCTTGGTCACCAGCGAAAATCCATGATCGACTTGTCTCGGAGCGAAGAATATTTGAGGAACATTTGAAGGCCGCTATTTGTCTTTCCGGTCGTGCAGCAACTGACCCGTTCCTACAAATCGTGGACGTTCCCCGGCCCGAGCTGCGACCGAAGCATGTTCTGTTACGCGTGGCGGCTTGTGGGGTATGCCGTACGGATCTGCACATCGTCGAAGGCGATCTGCCTCCGATTCAACTCAACCCGATACCAGGTCACCAGATTGTCGGTGAAATAGTCGAAGGTGCGACGGCTGAGCTTCCGATCGGAACCCGTGTGGGCGCTTCTTGGATGGGCGGGGTTGATGAAGATTGTTGGTTCTGCCAACACGGAATGGAAAACCTCTGCGACACGCCAACGTTTACTGGTTACACCGTCAATGGAGGCTACGCGGAATATGCGCTCGTTCGAACGGATTTCGTTTTTCCCCTGCCTGCTGGGTTGGACGATAGACATGCGTCCCCCCTGCTGTGCGCCGGCATCATCGGATTTCGCAGTTTGCGCGTTGCGGGAGTTGAATCCGGAGAGCGGGTCGGGCTGTTTGGTTTTGGCAGTTCGGCTAGTTTAACCATCCCCATTCTGAAGTCTTGGAAATGCTCGGTGTACGTCGTGACAAGAGGCCAGGTACATCGAGACCTGGCGGTCGCGCTTGGCGCAGACTGGGTTGGAGCAGAAGATGACAAACCGCCTGTTCCCCTCGATCGCGCGATCACGTTTGCTCCGAGTGGCAAGGTTGTCCTTGATGCGCTCGCCAGCCTCCGCAAAGCGGGCATCGTGGCAATCAATGCCATTCATTTGGATCAGATACCCTCGTTTAATTACGACAAGCTGCTCTGGGGCGAGCGACAGATTCGCAGTGTCGCCAACATGACCCGTCAAGATGCGCGCGACTTTCTGGAGATCGCAAATAGGGTAAAAATTCGTCCGCAGATAACGCCTTTTTCACTGGAAGACGCTAACGAGGCACTTTTCGCGGTAAAAAACGAAACGGCCTCCGGCTCGGTGGTCTTAATTCCTTGAGGACCGCGAGCATTCCCGCCTTGTGGTCATCAGACATCTGTGGAACCGGGATGATCTTATTTGAAACCCGCTCGCAAGAACAATAAACGGCCGGCGAAGCACCGAAAGGAAAATTATGAGTCTCTCTCAACAAGTCATGTTTCTGTTCATCATCGCTCTTCCAATCGCATCCATCGCGTGGACCGTTACGCATGAAGAAGTCATTCGGGAGTTTCGTGAATTCTGTGTGCGGGAGAGCAAAACGTGCCGGCGAATCTCCGAACGGAAATTCTTCTATCTCTTCACTTGCGAATACTGTTTCAGCCACTATGTCACCGCTGCTCTCCTCATCATCACCCGCTTCAAGCTACTGTTCCCCGACTGGCGCGGATACGTCCTCGCCGGATTTTCCCTAGTCTGGATAGCGAACGTGTATATGGGGTTGTTCGGCCGAATTCGTCTCGACCTCAGAAAAGAGCGTCTTGATATTAATTCCGAAGAAGCGGCATTCGCACTAGCGAAGTAGATTTGCTACCGGACATAGACTGTTCGGCCAGGTGAGAAACACCGGAATTTACCGTCGTACCGGCGAGTGAAGCCCTTTCTTGAAGATAAGAGGAATTATGTGCTTTTTCGGCTGCGGCGAACTTTGTTGGTAGTACCGCTCTAGGCGCCGTCGGCGTACTCACGCTGACAAGGTGAGCACAGGCGCGAATTACTTTTTGCCGCGCTGCCCATTCTATTTGCCGTTCATCAATTCATCGAAGGATTCGTTTGGTTGGGATTGGATGGGATTGTCTCGCCCGTGGTGGCGCACAACATGGGAGCGGCGTTCATGTTGTACGCTCAAGGGCTGCTACCCTTCCTGCTGCCGCTGGGCGTACTTCTGTTTGAGCCCGATGGGAGAAGTCGCAGACGCATGCTTCCATTCGTTGTGCTAGGTGGGACAACTGCACTTACATCTTGTGGGCGCTAACCGCCTACCCTTTGCAGGTCTGGGTGAAGGGAAACAGCATTGTGTACATCAACCAGGCCACAAATAATTCTGCAGTTGCAGTGCTATATGTGATTGCAACCTGCGGGTCGCTGTTTTTCTCGAAAGTTAGAGCCATGGTACTGTTCGGCGCAGGAAATCTGGTGATTTTTCTTGTTGTTTTGGCGTACAAGAGCTACGCGTTCACCTCATTGTGGTGTGCTTACGCGTCGATCGCAAGTGTCATCATTTTGGCCTACTTCTGGAGAAGCAGTGGAGACCGGCCTCTTCGCTACGCCCAGTCTTTATGAGGGCCAATTTCAAGCTACGGCGAAGTTACTTTTGCGCTTGTCCAGCACAGACCACGCATTCATATTTTCAATGATGCGTGTCAGCACAGAGTGTGACCCACATAGAATTAAGGACAGTCGAGCTTCAACCCTAAGACATATATTCGGTCGCCCGATCCGCATTTGAAAGTGTGCTGAAACGCACAGTATTGCGCACCCTCTCTCTTCTAGAATGCGGCGTCAATGCGCCGCTGGACGCACTTATCGTTATTCTTACTGCTCGCGATTGGCTGTACCGTCTTGGTTGTACGCGCTCGGCCAGCGAGCCCTGATTCCACCAAAGACAAATCTAAGGCGTCCGCACAGACGCGGAAGTATGTCGGGCCGAGCGATCCGTCGCTCTACGTCGGGTCGGAGACGTGCAAGACGTGTCACGCAGATATGCCCTCGAAGGACTTTTTCAGCCATTTCGAGGCATCGCCGCACTTTGTAACGACCCTCGATAGCAAGAAAGGCCCGGAGTGGCAGGGTTGTGAAGGATGCCACGGTCCAGGGAAGGCGCACGTTGACGGCGGTGGCGACAAAACCAAGATCTTCACGTTCAAGAACGCGTCGGCCCAGGAAATCAACGCCCGTTGCATGAGTTGCCACGCCGGCGGGCCGCAGCACATGAACGCGATCAATTCGATCCACACGCAAAACAATGTCAGTTGCATCTCCTGCCACTCGCCGCACAAGCCGGAAACCAAAGAGTTTCTGCTGGCAAAAGCGCAACCCGAACTATGTTACTCGTGCCATCTCCAGCAAAAGGCCCAGTTTGAAATGCCTTCTCACCATCGTGTCAACGAAGGGTTGATCCAGTGCTCCGATTGTCACAATCCGCACGGCACGATTGCCCCCAAGCAAGTCCGAACCTCCGCGACACAGGACGCGGTTTGTTTTACGTGCCATACCGACAAACAAGGACCGTTTGTGTTCGAACACGAGCCCGTAAAGATCGAGGGCTGCGCGTCCTGCCATATTCCGCATGGCGGCGCGAACGTTCACATGCTGAGAGTGAGCAACGTCAACTTGCTTTGCCTGCAGTGCCACACGAACTCTCTTATGAATGCGAAAACCGGTAACGCTCCGGGGACACCTTCGTTTCACAGCCAGCAGACCTTCTTTAAGTCATGCACGCTGTGCCATATCCAGGTCCACGGCTCCAACTTCGACCCGACATTTTTTAAATAAAGATGGC
>Ga0210393_10003541_pt1 | contig 12529 bp, 18 predicted proteins | sample IncBWC27OmetaG_FD_160068 | JGI IMG/M metagenome (GOLD analysis project Ga0210393, IMG submission 160068) | Forest soil microbial communities from Barre Woods Harvard Forest LTER site, Petersham, Massachusetts, United States - Inc-BW-C-27-O ... | reverse complement strand
GAAATTGGGGACGCACCTTTTCCACCGTGACGGCCTTGCCCATTAGCTCTGTGGCATTAAGAGCAGTGATAGCTGCCTCAGCCTCCTCGAGAGATTCCATGGTCACGAAGCCGAACCCGCGAGATTCGCGAGTGTGAGGGTCATACATGACGGATGCCTTTTTAACCTGGGTTACAGGACGTAAATATCGGATCAAATGGCGCGAAACAAGCTCTTACTAACCCTACCAATCTTTGCGAAGGCTGCCTCAAGGTCACGCGTGTCAACACGAGAACTCAGACCAGAAACATGAAGGTTATTGCCAGGATTTTGTCCACCTTCACGGCTATCGGATGGTTACATGACATGTTGATGGAAGGAACCAGAGAGAATACGCACCCTCGGTCGTCACTATTACCACGCCCAGGACTCCTGCTCCTACTCGAACGTCGCGGCAAATCACCGCCACCACCGCGACCTGGTGAGCGCCCACCGTCCCAAGCCTGACTGTCTGTGGAACCATTGGCCATGGTCACGTCTCCAGTAGGAATGCTGATGGGTTCGCTGTTAGGGGCTATATCTTGCGACTGCCAAGCTGATTCGGGACAAAGGAACGTCAGGCTGTGTTATGGTGGTTCGTGTAACAGGCGAACGGGAGCGACGACAGGGAGACGACGACGACGATGATGATGATGGAAGAGAACATTGGAAATTAGGTGAACAGAGCGCTGGCGGATAGGACAGCTGTGGCGGGCGCCGAGTGTTGCCATTGCTCCCTCTGATTCTGATCAAAGGTGTGGAAGAGCATAGAGAAATAGACAACGATAAGAGCACGTCGAAGAAATAAGAACTACTGTCGTTGGGAAAGTCGTACAGACTGCCGACGGCCGCCGACATTTGAACCGAACGGGTAGTTGGAACCATTTGTCTTATGGTGGCGAGGCCGAAAGCGAGGCCGAAAAAGTAGAGAAAGTAGAGAAATGAGATGGGGAAGGTTGTATAGTAAACGTCGCCAATGTCGTCACGGTCGAGGGAGTGGTCGTCGGTGATGCTGAGGACGTACCGTCATCCATGGTTGTCGTTGAGACTTTCGAGTTGGTCGTGGTACCAGTTCAAGTGACTTTTCCGCGCCTACTTTTGCACATTCCCACAAATAACCGTTTACGCGGGTCCTTGATCCCTGGTCCGTGGACTCGCGTTACTTGTGACAGACGCGTGACATGGCGCGTCTTGCTCTCAACAGCGTGCTGTGTCTCTCCCCCTGCACGAACCTCGACGCATACACATGCCCCCTCGTCGCTCTACTCGTTCTTCTGCAAGGCTATCGGCCGAGCCAGAGGGTAATCCACCCTCTCACAAGCCAGCTCTTTCTTCCAAACGAAAGCGATCCAGTGGCGACAACGCTGATACCGAAGGGCAGGAAGATACTGGCAGACCGCCCTCGCGCACCACGCGTCGCTCGTCTTCCAAAGCAACCCCTTCCGTGCCAGCGTCTCGCGCACCCTCTAGGCAGAAGAGCATTTCACACCAGGAACAGGGTACCGATGCGGAGGATGGCCACGAAGAGCCACCTCATCCAACGAAGCGATCGCGCCCATCGTACGAACTGGAGGGTGTCCACGAAGAGGATGAGGAGGAAGACACTAAGCCCGTCATTGCGCCTCGGACACGGAGGGCAACTTCCAGGCTAGTGGCCCCTTCTTCTGCTAATGGGAAGATCGGCAAGGAGCAGGTTGCCGCTGCAGAAGACGAAACCGAAGAGCAGGTCACGGCTAAGCCGACTTCTCGCACACATTCCACTAGGAAACCTAGTAACTCCTCAAAACCATCCACTTCGGGGCGTAATGGACGCCCGTCTCGGTCGGTGGCCGTGAGTATAAAGGCTGAGCCCCTCGACGAGCCCACCCTGGAGAACACTGATGACGTTGACGGTGGAGAGATTGAGGCCCCAGCCACTTCCCAACGAAAGACGGCCAAGCGATCATCTCGGAAAGTGAAATCCCCTTCGCCTTCTCGATCCGTAGGGAACGAAGATTCCGGCGATGATACAGGTGTCGGTGAAAACGCTACGGCTACCGTACCTAACGGTGTTGAGGCGCCTGACCTTTTGGCTGAGCAGTCCACCCCTGTCCCTAGTCCTAAGAAGTTACCCTCCACTACGCCACCGGTCCATGAAGAAGAGAAATCACTTCTTGATGATCTACCGACTTCTCCGTCAAAGGCAAAGCGTGTACCCCCTCCTTTGGAAGAGCCCCAGGGTCCCAGGCCACGTCTTGTCATCCACAAATTAGTGCTCGTAAACTTCAAGAGTTATGCTGGGTGTCAAGAAATAGGGCCTTTTCATAAGGTGGGCTACTTCCGTGTCGCAACACCGAGACTCATTATCTGTAGTCTTTCTCCGCAATAGTCGGGCCCAATGGTTCTGGCAAATCAAATACTATTGATGCACTACTTTTTGTGTTCGGTTACCGCGCCAGTAAGATGCGACAAGGAAAACTCTCCGAACTCATACACAACTCTGCACAACACCCACATCTACAAGAGTGTAGCGTGGAAGTTCATTTCCGCGAAATTATTGACCTTGTACGTTTATTGTTATTAGATCATTGGCAACCGCTGATCATTGTGAATTCAGCCTGGCCCTGACGCATTTACGGTTGTACCGGACTCCACCCTAGCCGTGGCTCGTATCGCGTACAAGAACAATTCTAGTAAATATACCATCAACGGAGGCGCAAGTAACTACAAAGAAGTCCAGACGCTTCTTAAAGGCCGTGGCATCGACCTTGATCACAATCGCTTCCTCATCCTCCAGGTAGGTTTGTTCTGCCCTGTAGGGGTCTCATCTCACTCCGCGTAGGGTGAGGTGGAATCTATTGCGCAGATGAAGCCCAAAGCACCGTCAGAACACGAGGATGGCTTACTTGAATATCTTGAGGATATCATTGGCACATCACAATACAAGGGACCGATTGATGAAGCGCTCGTTGAAATGGAACGCCTGACGGAGGACCGCACGGAAAGGTTGAATCGCTTGCGACTCGTTGAGCGTGAGAGGAACGCGCTCGAGAAGGAGAAGCGTGAAGCCGAAAACTATCTTCGCCTGCAGAACGATCATGTACGCGCCCAGTCCACCCTTTACCAGTATTACATCTGGCGATGTCTGGTGAGTGAGAAGGAGGTCAAACAAGAAATTGTAGGTGATCGTTGCTACGTTATCGTGGAACTGCATGCTGATTCCAACTTCTAGGCTCGAATCGAAAAGGAACTTGCTGATGAACGGGAGCGTAATAAGGATGATATTGTACATTTAGAGTCACTCGAAAAGCATTACGCGGAACGTGTTCAGGCTTATGAGGTGGGCTTAGCAATGTGTTGTTGGAATTTCGTCCTTGACAAAATTGCGGCCATATATACAGGAAGTCAAAGCTGCTGCTGCTGAAGCTCTCAAAGAGATGGCGGCGTATGAGAAGCAGGAAGTTGGCCTGGAGGAAAAACGCAAACACTCCAATGGTAAGGCCAAGAAACTCAAGAAGTCGTTGCAAGACGTAAATTTCTTTGGTATCCCGTATCTGACATTGTATCGGCTAACCAGTTGGATTGCCCCAGGATGAGAACGCCCGCAATGACGCACTCCGTGCCGTTCAAGAGAATGCGGCAAAGATGAAAAGCGAGAAGAAGAAAGCGGACGAATTCGAGGAAGACCTTCAGAAAGAGGAAAAGGTGTTGGAGGGCATCCGCGACAGCCTCAAAGGCATGGGACCCTTTTCGTTCAAGTCAATACTGTGCTCATTCGTCCCTCAGACAAGACGCAGGTATTTCATGATCAGATCGAGCAGAAGCAGAAGGAGCTTCAGCCTTGGAAAACGAAGGTCAACCAGAAGCAGGCTGAGATTGATATCAAAACCAGCGAGCGTGACATGTTGATCAAAAAGGCCGAAGCTATCAAGCAAGCCAGTGCGGAGGCTCAGGAGACGCTCGAGAACCTGAGGAATGATCAGAAAACAAAGGTGCGTATCCTTGACAATGCTGGAATATCAGAGCTCTTATTACACGCCCAGATCGGGGAGCTCGAAAACCTCAAACATAGGAAACAGTCCCTCCAACAGGAATCGAAAGCCGCTCAACAGAGAGTGCAGGTAGGAAGGATCTTCTGTAGCCCGAATCACTGATACAAGAATGGCCGTGCGTAGGACCTAACTACACGCGTAAATCAGCTTCGCGCTCAAGTATCTTCCACAAGGCAGCGAGTTGAAGAGGCAAAAGCGTCCCAAGCGGCTAGTACCTCCCAGAATAAAGTCCTAGACAGTCTGACCCGGTTGAGGAACTCTGGTCGAGTCAACGGGTTTCACGTATGTCATCCAGCACGTTTTTGGACGGCACTCATCTGCAGATCAGGGCCGACTGGGAAGTCTCGGGACCATCCCTGACAAGTACGACGTCGCAATTACGACTGCCTGCGGTTCACTCAACAACATGGTTGTGGACACTGTGCAGCAGGGTCAAACCTGCATCGAATACCTCCGAAAACAGAATGTCGGACGTGCGAATTTCCTTGTGCTCGAGAAGATCGACGAGACAAACGGCATGCGGCCCATACAAACTCCAGAGAACGTCCCGCGGCTGTTCGACCTTGTCAAGCCGAAAGAAGCAAAATTCGCCCACGCATTCTACAAGGCGCTGCGGGATACCTTGGTGGCTCAGGATCTCGCTCAGGCGAATCGCATTGCCTTCGGCGCGCGCAGGTGGCGAGTCGTCACCCTCGCAGGGGAGCTCATCGACTCGTCAGGTACGATGTCTGGCGGTGGAGCAAAACCCAGAGGCGGTGGGATGAGCTCGAAGCTTGCAGCTGATGCGGTTCAACCCGAGGTGTTGCGAAGATATGAGCAAGACTGCGAGTCCGCCGCTGCACAGCTCGCAGAGGCCACAGACGAGCTTCGGGCAGCTGAGGCCGAGCTGGAGGCTGTGGCAAGGTCAGGGCCGCAGATCAATCTCGAGATTGACAAGATAAACCTTGACATCCTGAACGCTGGGAAGCGCGTGATAGAAGCAGAAAAGCGCGTCCGTGACCTCAAGTGAGTATATATCGAGTCCCGGTTGCTAAAGCGATCTCAGCCTTGAACCACCTTTAGGGCCCAGAACAAACCGGATGCGGGTGATTTATCTCGAATCGCGTCCCTGGAACGGGAGATTGCCACCGCCGAAAGCGAGCTGGAAGGCTTGCAGTCACGCTCGGGTACGATTGAAGAGGCTATCAAGGCACTTGAGAAGAAAATTCTCGACATTGGTGGCTCCCGGCTCCTGGCGCAGAAGTCGAAAGTCGATGGCTTGAAACTGCACATCAACCTTGCGAATGACGAAATCACCAAAGCTGAGGTAGCAAAGGCCAAGGCAGAGAAAGACTCCGTGAAGCTACAGGGTTCCGTAGCAGGGAATCAGCAAGGCTTGATGGAGGTCGAAGCCGAACTCGAGAAGTTGAACGAGTCGCTGCAGGAGGTCAAGGACTACGTTGCTGATATCCGAGCGAAGGTCGAAGCGGCACAAGCTGAGGTAGAAAACTCGAAGGACGACCTGGAGAACCTGAAGGTAGAACTGGACCAGAAAACAGAGGAGATCCAGGCTTTCCGCACGAAAGAGGTACGGAGACCGTGCTCGTTATGTGCACCCTCCTAACCATGCGTGTGAAAGGTGGAGCTTACGCAAAGACTTGCTGACAAAAAGACGGAGCTGAAGGAGAATAGGAATACTATGGATCGATCGCAAGCAGAGCATGATAAGCTGCGCCTCGAAGACGTCGAGTAAGTTGACAGCCTTTCCGTTCGTTCCAGGTCTCATTCGTTGGTAGCGATGAGGAAGACGAGGATGAAGAGCATCATGAGGACGACCGCAACGTGCAGGACGACAACGGTCATGAGGGCCAGGTCTCATCAAAGGTCAGGAAAGAAGAGAACGATGCTGATCCCGTCGTGAAGACCGAAGAAGGGTGTGAGCCGGGACCAAGCAAAAAGTCTCGCCAGCTGAACAAGACACCCTTGAATGAGCTTCATATCTACAGTGCTGCTGAGCTGTCTAGGCTCAACCAGCGTGAACTTCTCGCCGACGTCCAACTTCTCGATGGTCTGTTCATCTTAAGCGATTTACCCACACCTACTAATGTTCGTATTGGCAGAGCAATTGAATAGGAGTAAGCCGAACATGGCTGTGCTGAAAGAATATCAGAAGCGCGAGGAAGAGTTTCTGCGGCGCGCGAAAGATCTCGACGAGACGACTGCTCTCCGTGATGCTGAGAAGCAGAAGTATGACTCTTTGCGGAAGCAACGGCTCGACGAGTTCATGGCCGGCTTTAGTACCATCTCCCTCAAGCTCAAGGAAATGTATCAGGTCAATGCCGTCATCTCTCTGCTACGACAACCACTGAACACAGTACGGTAGATGATCACGCTTGGGGGGAATGCCGAGCTAGAACTCGTCGATAGCATGGATCCATTCTCCGAGGGTATTATCTTTAGTGTTATGCCGCCTAAGAAAAGCTGGCGGAATATCTCCAACCTGTCAGGAGGCGAAAAGGTAGTATAAGCTTTCGATTTCACCACATATCCACTTGCTAATGTCGTTTCCAATCAAGACTCTTAGCTCTCTAGCACTCGTCTTCGCATTGCACGTTTACAAGGTATGTTGGACATAACCCCGTCTGCTTGTAACGTCTAATGAGGCCTTTACACAGCCAACGCCACTATACTTTATGGACGAGATTGATGCCGCTTTAGACTTCAGGAATGTCTCCATAGTCGCGAACTATATCAAGGACAGGACGAAGAATGCCCAATTCATAATTATCTCACTCCGAAACGACATGTTCGAGCTTAGCCACCGACTAATTGGCATTTATAAAACATCTAATCAAACTAGAAGTGAGGATCCCACAATTGAAATGCTCGGGGAATTAATCATACTCTTTAGGCATATCTATTGACAACCGTTCCTTGCATGCGCCGCCACCAATGAGTACTGTCACACAATAGCTTGTATACCTCAGTCGTCGTCTCCGAGATTCAGCCCATCGCTGCACTGACCTGTAATTGTACGACGTTTGTAACAGGAATATGGACAATGATATCCCTTCACGCTTTCGCTGTTCTGAACTGCGCATGAACTGCCTCGGACGCTATTGCTTGAGCACCAAACCAAAGGTAGCCTACTGGTGATCCCAAACCTAGAGCCGCTGGTGTTCGGGCTTGTAAGTATTCAAAGTGATTACGCATCGCGCGGTAGTAGGGACTGTCGTAACTGTCCCGGAACTCGAGGCTTGTAGCAAGATTCCGCTCGTCCTCGGCATCCCTCTGGCAGCCCAGATTCTCCTCGAAAAAACTACATGTCACGGCATCCTACGCTAACATCTTAAGTGGACGGCAGTGAACGCAGGACTGGAAAGGAAACAGATTTTTTACCCCTTGCCGGGCTCACGGGCATTAGTCTGGTCACTTGGATGCGTTGCGTTTCCCGCCCAAAGGCAGTGGAGGAGCAACCTTAAAACGACCCGTCGTAGGTTATTGGTATCTGTCCGCACGGAATGGGGATATGATACTTCAACGTTTCAAATTTCAGCCCGTGCAGCGAGCACAAGCTCAATGCGGTGCCACGTGATCATGATGCACCGGATGTGCGGCCACCGCCAGTACGTAGTTATGCGACCCATCATTGATCACCATGACGTGGAATTGTTGATAGCTCTAGGGCCCTCGTCCGACAATGGAACCCGTCGCAGAATGCCAGTGGGACTCGCCATTGATGCAGCTGCTCTGTCAACGGTAACCTTTTCTGCCTTGGGGCTACAGTCTACTCCAGCGAAAGTTATTAGACGCAAGTCTTTCAAGAGCTTGCGTCATGAAACGATTGCCCAAAGGAGATGTCTAATGGTTTAAGATATGCCCCATTAGTAAGTATGATCAGGTATCATGGAATGTGCGGTGTTGCAGCAGAGGTAAGCAAACTCAATCATATGCTCATCCCCGATGCAGGCCTTCGTGCGCCGTCGATTCAAGACGATATTCTGCTCGACTAGGACTCGCATAGAACAAAGCACATATCGCGCTCTCAAGCCAATGAACGGCCAACAAATGGTCAGAAGTGCGTAACTGTCGCTGCTGGTTGTGAGCACGTTTTGTCACACGTTCTATATTCAACTCGAGAACGTGCATTCTTATTTCCGACTCGAATCGCTACTTTACCTCACTAGCATGACTAGCGCTCCAAAGATACGGGTCATAACCAATGCGTGGGTTCCTAGCGAAACACGAGCCCTTACTTTCCTCGAAGATAAGACCACGGTTGATTCTGGGAACAGTTAATCCCGACCACCGCCCTCCTCTTAAAACGACTGACTGCCAACCCAAAGCTGGTTAGCCCCGCCCACCTAACGTATCATGAAAGACATTTCACTAGCGCAAGCCCATTTTCTTTCGCTGGGCTTGACGACGTTCCTATATGGTGTGTCCAGGAAACTTCCATCGTCCCTGGATGATGGCATCGTGACGTCCGTTGAAAGGCACTTTTTCTACGCTCTTCATGACCACGACGGCTGTCATGACCCTGAACGTCACTGAGAATGTCCGTAGACAGCGCAAAATAGTCCTTCCGGTGTCATTCGCGATGTTTCTGGTAGCTACAGTGGTACGGGCACACGTCCCGCACGTCCACGTTTATCTTCTCACTGCCATTGCTATCCTAGCACCTTGTCGTTCTCTGGATCCGGGGAGGGTATGGATTCCTCGATCAAAAGGAAGGCAGTACTTTAGCGTTCTACGAAGATATCGCAGATCCAACGAATGTTGTCAAAATGTCCTGCTTGTGCCTCCAGTCGGCACTGGGGGATTGTGTAATGGTGATTAGTTACCTCCATCCTCTGCCGTTCTTCGATTGATTTTCGAAGATATGGCGGATGTATATTGTATATGGCAGACGTATTTTAGCCGTCATCCCAGGAATCCTCCTTATGGTCGCGTATACAGGTACGAGAACGAGAACGCGATGCCGATATGTCTAATAGTTACTCCTTACAGTGATTGCCTGTTTTATTCTCAGTATCATCGTGAATGCTCGCGCTGGTGCCGATATTTTCAACGTGGCGACTTTTTGGATTACTACGTATTTTTCGCTAACGATGGTGACTCATATTATTTGTTCCGGCAAGTCACATGTCCATATAATCCTCTCAAATGATGGGCTGAGTGTTCACACGGAACCAGGGGCAATTGCATGGCGAATTTCTACCACCGGAAGATCGTACGGAAGTATGAAGGTCTTCTCGCCAATCGTATTCGTCATTGTTGAGAGCAGCGCACTGTACACTCTGGGAGTCGTTACTGTGCTTGCAACCTTACTGAGCGGCAGCAATGGGCATTATCCCGCCGTGAATGCGATCGTCCCGCTAGTGGTAAGCCTTTGCACCTTTCGTCTCTACCTTTGTCTGACACTGATCCGATCCGCGCGTCTACTTCTACACAAGGGCATCGTCTTCTCGTTGATCATGCTTCGGATCCGCTTCCATGTCAGCGCTTTAGCTGGTCAATCAAGTGATAATCAACTATGGAATAACACGGCGTTGACACGAACCGGAGCCTGGACTGCTTCTGATGGGGACCCTGAGTCCTATGCGATCGATTTCGGTGGCACTCGTGTCAAACCAGATCCCTATACACGTGCATCCGAGTGATACCGATAAAACAGATTGGTGACTTGACAGCAGGCCTGGACAAGTCGGGACCACACGATAGGTAGGGTGCGTTATCCCACACAGTCATCCCTCGCGTGGTATGTCGTCTGCAGTGAACTGTTGGAGTTGAAGGGAAGGATTCAGAGGTAGAGCTGAATATATGATCAGGTTTGAAAGGGTGAAAAAGAGCACGAATGTGCAAAGCGAGGACTCGGGAGTGGCACGTGGGGGAGTTTCGAGACGATTCTATGATCCTTACTATATTCGAGCATCATGCATCATGCATCATGAGCTATAAATATATATTGTGAACTTTAAAGCAAGTGAATCAAAGAACGTTTGGAAGACGCCAATCGAGGAAGGGAAGTGGGATGTAGGATGTAAGGGAAAAGGCTTGGTCAGTAGTGACTTTGTCGGGTGAGAAAGACGTCATGCGATGCGATCCAGCTCGGCGCTGGTGCATGTCCTTCGGTCATAATAAACACATGCCCTCATTGCAATCCAACCCGAGAGGATCCAAGTATCGCTGTGTCATCGAGGGTCAGGAGAGGCAAGGAAACTTGAAATATCTCTTCTGTTCCACCGGTCTGATTTCCCTTTTCACCCCTTCCAAATTTGTTAAGTGGCACAGCGCCCGGACTCTCAACACCCCTCGATTAAAATTTCTTTCGCATCAGCAAGGGCGCGACGCGACCTCGATCCAACGTCCGCGTGGGCCTGTGGCACACACGTTGTTTCACTGGCAGGAGCGTGACTGGCCGACAATTCTTCGAGGCTGCAAGCGAGCCCGTGGCCAAGCATGGTCAGCAAGCGGATGCCTTCCATTTCCTGAGAACCGCCTTGAGGTCTGGTGGATAAGTGAGGCGGGGTATTACGCCGGTCGTCTTCAAGTTCGTTGGGCGTCGGGACGGTCAGTTGGCGCCTCCAGTCGTTAGGCTAGCCGCTACTAGGGCGGCAATTTCTTTCGGGGCGTCGACTTCGGAAGGGGCTTGGAACCCTTTGTACGCCGGGGCCCAGATAAGCTAATGGTCCCCAGACTTCGTCAGTAGGATCCCAAGATATTTGCGATGGCTTGGGAAAACTTGGTGCTGGGAAGATTGAACCGACGCTCGAGGAACAATTCTGGGAGAATAGAGGAAAAAGGTGGTGATATACGGCGCTCCGGAGGTGGTAATAGACGGTGCGGACAATGGGCGCGGGCCCCTCGCTCCTCATTCTCCCCTTCCTCGTCTTCTCACTGCGCGGTGACAGTCGCGCTACAGCAGTCAGGTGTGCATGATTGGTAAAGTCAATTGAAAGTACATCATCATTCATATTCTGCTGTCGTATTTTTCACCAATGCGTCTGCGTCTTCTTGGACCTCCCTCAGCTATCCAATCCTCTGTATTATTTTTGCCAAATTGGTGTCATATCCAACGGATTGGATGCCATCGCATATCATTTCCTGAAAATGTCATCACCTTTGCAACGCAATTACAATGAAAGACGTACTTCTTCGCCAGCTCTAAATGCGGCAGAAATATCTTTATGCATGACGGCAATCGAGTTGCCCTGCAAACATTTGCGGACCTCAGTGATGGACGGTTCCCGCTTTAATTCCGAGCGCATTTGGATGCGCGCACGGATAGCCCAATGCGAAGTTATGGTATTGATGCGTTTCAACCAAGCGTCCCGGCACTGCACACGATGTTAGAACCATTTCCTGACAAAATGAATAGTCCTCACATCGCATGAAAGGTCAGACCATTTGAGTTCCATCTGAGGAAGGTTCACCTTTATATATTCCCCAGAATAAAACAAGAGGTTGTCGTGTGTGCTCGAAAACACATGGAACGACTGGTTGTCATCTTCAGCTGTCAGGACAGTGGCTGGGGGAAGGATTACAAGTCCTGGTTTCCCAGGGCTCGTTGGCATAAAAGGTTGTGCGACGAGGCTCATACAGAGGAAATACTTGTATCCAGGAACTTTTTGACCTATCGGCCACTCTTTCCTCCGAATATCTCCAAATGTCTTGGAAAAGGTGGCCCAGGTAATTCCTGGCGTCGCCTTGGCAAGAACGGCCTCATCCCTTGTAAGTTCAAAGGGCTTGAGACCCATGCGGACACAAATTTCAGCCAACGTAGAATTTCTGAATTGCGAGTCCCTGGCATTGCGTAAGGAGGGCGCGGAAGGCACAGGAACAGTTCTCTGGCCTCTCCTCTGGCTGCTAGTCATTGGGGATTGTGCTTGCCTGTTGTGACTAACAGAATTACTCTTCGAGTGAGGGCGCATGTACCGCCAGGCTAGGAATTGTACGTACATGCTAGCAGTTCCAAGTCGTTGATTGTTATGAGAAGGACGTGTCGTGTTCGAGCTTCGCGCAGACGCCCTATGTGACACTAAATTGTCGCTTCCTCCACCGGACTGTGATGCTGTATCACAGCTTCTTGTAGAGCCACTGCGTGGCTCTTCGATAAACGCTTGGGCTGGCAAACCAGCAACTGAGGCCTATCATATATGAGTCACATATGTCAATTGATTCGGAAAAAGGAGCTGGCATACCAGCTGGGCCTGTGGATTGGCTACAGCCACTCTACTAGTACCCTGCGCGAAATATGTTGCCAGCTGATGGACATCAAGGTCAACCGGATGCAGTGTCGTACATCTCCAGAGCAAATAGACTGGATAGATATATATGCGGGACTTACAGTTGGCAAAACAGGACGTGCAGCAGCACTGGCATCCCCTGGCATGAAAAGAAAACTGGATGCCTGAGGGTGGCCCGGGTGAGGGGCATCGGCATCGGCATGGCTGGCCTCTTCGCCCACCAGTTCTGCTAATAAATCACGGTACTTCTTC
>Ga0210393_10003540_pt1 | contig 12531 bp, 11 predicted proteins | sample IncBWC27OmetaG_FD_160068 | JGI IMG/M metagenome (GOLD analysis project Ga0210393, IMG submission 160068) | Forest soil microbial communities from Barre Woods Harvard Forest LTER site, Petersham, Massachusetts, United States - Inc-BW-C-27-O ... | reverse complement strand
CGCAGCTGTCACCGGGCAGCTCCCGCTTGGCTTCCGGCGTCGGCGGCCCATCGAGCCAGCCGGGGTGAAACGCCCCCATGACGCGCTGTCCGACCTGCAGCCCATCGACACCCGGACCGACCGCCACCACCTCGCCGGCGCCGTCGCTCATCGGCACGCGCGGCCAGGGCCCGGGGAGCAGGCCCATCAGGTTGATGTTGTCGTGAAAGTTGAGGCTCGAGGCGGTGACCTTGACCAGCACCTGCCCGGCACCGGGTTGGTCGACCGACCTCTCCACGGTCTGCACGGTTGCACCGGGACCCGTCATCACCTTGGCCCGCTGCGGGACCGGAACACTCATGCGCTACACCCTCCTCGCCGTGCGATCACACCGTGAGCATGATGTTATGGGTCGCCGCCCGAGAGTCAGCGAGTCATCCGTGGACTTCGCCTCGCGGCACCCGATGAGCTACGCGGCCAACGAAGGAATCGGCATGACCCCGGCACACCCGTTCGACAACGCCATCCAGCTCGACGTCGTCGACGGAAATGTCCGGCGCGGCCGGACCCACCCGGAGTGGGCCAACATGGTCGGCCCGTTCGGCGGGATCACCGCCGCCGTGCTGGTGCATGCCATCGAGACACACCCCGACCGCATCGGTGAGCCACTGGCGCTGACCGTCAACTTTGCGGCACCCATCGCCGACGGCGACTTCGACATCTCGCTGCGCGCCCCGCGAACCAACCGCACCAACCAGCACTGGATCCTCGAACTCAGTCAGGGCGGTGAGATCAAGACCACAGCGACCGCGGTATTCGGAATCCGCCGCGAAACCTGGGCCAATACCGAAGCCCGGCCCCCGACCGCGCCGCCGCCAGAGCAGCTGATTCCCGGCGGTCCGCCCGACTTCATCGTCTGGGGACCCCGCTACGACATGCGGTTCGTTGAGGGCACCTTCCCCGGCGAAGACGCACCACCCGACCGGTCGTCGACGAGCACGCTGTGGACGCGCGACCGCGCGCAACGCCCCGTCGACTACCCGGCCCTGGCCGCCCTGTGTGACGTCTTCTACCCGCGAGTGTTCTTGCGTCGCGGCGGATTCGTCCCGTCCGGGACCATCTCGTTGACGTCGTACTTCCATGCCGATCAGGGGCAGCTTGACGCCTTGGGCGGTGACTACGTCTTAGGTACCGCCCATGCCAACCGATTCTCCGGTGGCTACTTCGACCAGGGCGCGCAGCTGTGGACTCGCGACGGCGCACTGCTGGCTACCTCCCACCAAATCGTTTACTTCAAGGGCTAATGGCATCAGCGGTGCGCGTCTGTGTCACGCTTGCCGTGTCTTGACCAAGCGCCGGCTGATCGGAATCGAGCTGCAATGACAGAGCCCACGAACGAAGTGATCGCCGACGACAACGCTGCCACGCTGCTGGCCATCGAGTCCATCAAGCAGCTCAAAGCCCGCTACTGTCGCTACCTCGACGCCAAGGACTGGGCGGCATGGCGGTCGATTTTTACCGACGACTTCGTCAGCGACACCGCAGAAGCCGGCGGCAAGCTGATCACCGGCGCCGACGACTTTGTGGCGTTCACCCGCAATAACATCGGACGACGATCGCAGGCAACGGCGCATCAGGTGCATGCGCCGGAGATCGAACTCACGTCGGCGACTACGGCTTGTGGGGTGTGGGCGCTGCAAGATGTCGTCCGGTTCGGGCCCGGTGTGACCTTGGTGGGCTACGGCCACTACCACGAAACCTACGAGAACATTGCCGGGAAGTGGCTTATCAAGAGCTCCAAGCTAACTCGGCTGCGAGAGGACATCGTCACTCCCCTGTTCTCGCTCTATATCTCCGACCGTGTCCGGAGGGTAGCCGCAAGGCTTGCCAGCCGAATGATGGAGCGGTAACGCGACTAGTGTCGCGAAGCGAAAAAGACGGCGGCTTTGCGAATCGAGTCTTCGACGGGTTCGGGTGTCCATCCGAGTTCGCGTTCGGCCTTGCTGTGGTCCAGAGGCGACATCAATTCGGCCATTCGCATTCCGACGTAAGCGAATGGCAGGTCGCGACGCAGCAGTCGCGCCACAACGTCGTTGACACGCGCCCCGGCACGGAGCGCCGCCATCGGGATGCCGATCCGGGGTGGCCGTCTGCCAACGGCGGTGGCTGCGATCCGGTGCAGCTCGCGGATGCTCATGTACCGGTCGGAGACGATGTAACGTTCACCGTTTCGACCGTGCTCTGCCGCGAGAAGCATTGCCTTGGCGGCATCTTCGATACCCACCACCTCGGCCGAGTAGCCGAAGTAGAACGGAAAACGCCCGGTGGCAACAAGGGCGATCAGGGAGCCGTGTGGAGTGGGTGCCCAATCGCCGGGTCCATAGGTGGTGGACACGCACATTGCGACAGCGGGCAGCCCGCTGTCACGCGCGTACGACATCAGCATTTTTTCGGCAGCCACCCGAGCTTCGATGTACGCGCCACCCTGGTCCCAGTTCTGCGGGTCATCTTCAGTGACCACCCGGCTGTCGCTGATGGCCAAAGTGCCTGCGGTGCTGGTGAACACGAACTTCTTCAGATCGGCCTCCAGGGCCGCATCAAGAACATGCCGCAGCCCTTCGACATTCGTCCTGAACAACGGCTCCGGATCGCGCAGCCACATCCGCGCATCCACGACGCAGTAGTAGACGACGTCGCAGCCGGTCATGGCCGCGCGCAGTGCGTCGTCATCGAAGACGTCGCCGTAACAACGCTCGACTTCGAGATCGTCGATTCCTTTGCCGGAACTGCTGCGGCGCAACATGACTCGTACATCCGCGCCCGTGGCGACAAGCTGTCGCGTGACATGTGACCCTAAGAAACCACTCGCCCCGATCACCAGTTTCTTGTTACCCATCGGGCGCATCTCCGTCCGCCTCAGCGGTCGATCCATCCCATTTGCGCTTCGGCGTGGTGTCCGCCGACGGCTGGGGTGATTCGGTCCAGTCTGGTCACCTGATCGGGGGTGAGTTCGGCCGTGTCGGCAGCGACGTTTTCCTCAAGGCGGGCCACGCGTTTGGTTCCCGGGATGGGCACGATGTCAGAGCCTTTCGCCAGCAGCCAGGCCAATGCGACTTGAGCCGGAGTGGCGCCGACGTCGGCGCTGATGTCACGCAGCTCGTCGGCACTCGTGAGATTGTGCTGGAAGTTCTCCTCGAAGAATCGTGGGTTGGTCTTGCGGTAGTCGCTGTCGGGCAGCTCCTCGGTGGAGCGGATCGCCCCAGTGAGGAAGCCACGGCCCAGCGGCGAGTAGGCGACGAACCCGATGCCCAGTTCGCGCAGCACGTCTAGTACTCCATCTTCGGGGTCACGGGTCCATAGCGAGTATTCGGATTGCACCGCGGTGATGGGATGCACAGTGTGTGCGCGGCGGATGGTGTTCACGCCAACTTCGGAAAGTCCGATGTGCCGGATCTTCCCGGCAGCCACCAGCTCGGCCAACGCCCCGATCGTGTCTTCAATCGGGGTGCCGCGATCGAGGCGGTGTTGGTAGTACAGGTCAATGTGGTCGGTCCCCAGCCTTTGTAGGGAACCATCCACCGCAATGCGGATATTGGCGGGGCTGCTATCCAGACCGTCGCGACCCGTGTGAGAGATCAGGCCGAATTTGGTTGCCAGCACGACTTGATCTCGCCGACCTGGTAGCGCGCGTGCGACGAGTTCTTCGTTGACGTAAGGGCCGTAGACCTCGGCCGTGTCAATCAGCGTGACGCCGAGATCGATCGCTCGATGAATGGTGCGAATGGATTCGGCGTCGTCGCTGCCGGCGCCGGCGTAGGCCACAGACATGCCCATCGCGCCGAGTCCGAGGCGTCCGACCTGTAGAGCGGCAAGGTGAGCCTGTTTCATGGCGCGTCTCCTGTCCTAGGTGCGATTCGGCGAGGCGTTGCCGAGAGCTAGACGGGTACCGTGGCGCTGTGCACCGCGTCGAGCTTCCCCCGATCTGATGGACCGCGCAAACAACGCACGGCCGACACGCAATCTGGCGGTGGATTTCTACCGGGTCTCCGGCGTAGTCCTGATTGTGCTCGGGCATTGGCTGGCCGGATCGGTGACCTATCACGACGGAGATTTCGGCCGGCAGAATCCGCTCGTCGACCTGCCTTGGACTCAGTGGCTGACCTGGCCATTCCAGGCGGTCCCGACGTTCTTCCTGGCGGCCGGCTACGCCGGCGCAGTGTCGTGGACGCATCGGCACGACACCGACGGTGTGCCCCGCCCGACCTGGCTTCGGCATCGGCTGGCCCGAGTTTTGGGGCCAACGGCGATATACGCCGCGCTGGTCTCGGTAATTGCGGTGGTATCGGACGCCAACCACGTGGCCGGTTCCGTGCTGGAATACGCGGGCTGGGCGGTGGCCATGCATTTGTGGTTTCTCGCCGTGTACCTGATGGTGGTTTCGCTGACGCCGATTTCGATTGCCGCCCAACGTCGTTGGGGACTTTTGGTACCGGCAGTGCTCGCCGTGGGAGTCGCGGTGGTAGACGCCATCTCCATCGGCGGTCACGTACCATACCTGGGCTGGCTGAACTATCTGCTGTGCTGGGGGGCGCTCTACCAACTCGGAATCGCTTGGCACGCTGGGCTATTGACCACTCGCAGAGCTGCGCTGCTCGCCGCCGGGTCCGCGGTTGCACTGGCGCTCCTGATTTGGCTGAGATTCTATCCGGTGAGCATGATCGGCGTTCCCGGCCAGACCATTGACAATACAACGCCGCCTACCGTAGCCCTGTTGGCGTTTGGATGCGCACAGGCCGGCACAGCGATGACACTCGCGCCCGCGCTCAACCGTGCGTTGCGCGCCGGCCTTTTCCGGCGGGTGCTGCCCATCGCCAATAACAACGTGATGGCGCTTTACCTGTGGCACATGATTCCCGTCGTGATCGTCGCGGTCGTCGGCTACCCGGCCGGACTGTTGCCGCAACCGACCGAAGGTACCGCGGACTGGTGGCTCGCACGGCTGGAATGGGTGGTCGTCCTCGGCGTCGTGACAGCGGTCGAGCTGGTGCTGCTGTGGTGGGGACGGCGGCTTTTCGCCGCTCCGCTTCCGACGTTCGGTATACCGCTTCCCGATCGGTGGGGCGAGCCGGTCATGCTGGCCGGTGCCGCCATGGCGGCGTATGGCCTGGCGTTTGTTGCCGCGGAAGGCTTCGCTCCATATGGCCACTATCCGTGGGTGACCGCGCTGATCTTCGCCGTCGGAGTGATCCTGGTCGCGCTTCGACCGACGAAGGTCAGCCGACGGTCAGTTGACGCTGCGGCTAGGACCGGATGAACTGCGGCACGTCGGAGCTTTCTGCAAAGTGACTGAATCGTCTTCCGAGCGCCGATTAGGCTCGGCGACCACATCGAAAGCCGTTCTTGGCGAACGATTTTCTGACTGATTCAACCGGCGTTGCACAACTGGGCCGCATGCCCCACAACCGCCCACTTTCGTCCCCGGTGTTGCAAGCCTTCGGTCTCGCGCGTACCGCTAGGAAGATTCGCGGCGGTGTCGTTGTTGCAAGCTTTAGCTGTGCAGTCGGGAAGGACGCCTCACGTGACCGCAACGGGATTTCACGAGGGAGAGATCGCGACACAGCGCCGAGCCGGCGTGGAAGCCGACGCCAAGCGGCTCGAGAGGATGCTCGACTCGGCCCGCCTCTCCATAGGCGTCACAGGATTTCTCGCGTCACAGCGGTTCGCCGTGCTGAGCGGACGCGACCGCGACGGTGTCCTGTGGATATCGCCGTTGGCCGCGCCCCAGGGTTTCCTACACGCACAAGATGAGGTCTTGCACGTGTCGGCCATGCCCCGTGCTGGTGATCCCCTTCACGAGATGCCGATTGGCCAACAGGTCGGACTGATCGCCATCGATTTCGCGACCCGCCGCAGAGTACGGATCAACGGCACGCTCCTCGGTGCAGACAGCGCGGGTATGACTGTCCGCGTTGAGCAGTCATATGGAAATTGCCCTAAGTACATTCACCGCCGCGCCATCAATGTAGGTGCTTTCGCGGCCCCGCCTTCGATACGCGCGAAACGCGCAACGTTCTTAAGCCCCGCCGATCAGGCGATGATCGCAACGTCCGACACCTTCTTCCTGGGCACCACCCATCCCACACGAGGCAGCGACGCGTCCCACCGGGGAGGGCCATCCGGGTTTGTCCGGGTCGACTCCCCCGGCCACCTATGGTGGCCGGATTACCCGGGGAACAACATGTTCAACAGCTTTGGCAACTTGGCGGTCGACGATGAGGCTGCTTTGCTGTTCATCGATTTCGCGACCGCCGCCGCTCTGCATGTGACTGGTACCGCACAGGTGCGGTGGACTGATCCGGGTGCGTTCGGTGATGATGGCGGCGTTGGGCGCAGGGTCGCATTCTCGGTTGGCACCGTTTCACGCTAGATAACCCGCATGTGGCCTGGCCGTAAATGACGCCCTTGGGCGTAGGTGTGGCCAAAAGCACAGTTACACGCCCTGCCGATTTGGGTAGCCTTGCCTAACTACGTTCGAAGAGTAAGGGCTTACCATTGGCGGTTACCTGGCCGATTGTTCCGCATGCCGATGCCTCCCGGCGTGCTTGGCTGACCTGTCCGAACTGCGAATGGGGCCGCAATAAGTGTTCGGAGTGCCGAAGCAACCGCAACTGCGCTTCGCATTGGCAGTACCTGTTGGGCAATCAAGCCACGCAGGTCAATCTTCAGTGCCCGGGTTGCGCAAACCTGTGGTCGATCGACACGCGACATCGCTAGAAACTCAGCGGCTTAAGCCTCGACGACTGTGTCCTCGGGCAGCGGGCGTTGGCACACGACGCGTGCCTCGTCGGCACTCAGCCCGAACAGACGCAGCACATTCTCGGTGACCGTATCGGCGGCTCGTGCGTCGTCACGATCCGGGTCGTCGCGCAACAGTTTTCCGAGTCCTAACAGCGCGCCGCCGGCCATGGCGAGGGCAAGTTCCGGGTCGTCGATGTGGAACCTGTCCGCAGCGACGCCGGCTTTGATGTCGCGCAATGCCCGCGGCGCCAGGCCGCGTTCTGACGACAACAGCGCGGGCCCGTTGGCCAACAGAATCTCACTCTCCTGTGGGCGCTGGCGGAACAGCCGGCCAGTCAGCCGGAAGCTGGTGGCAAACGTTTCCGCGGGGTCCTCGATCGACTCGGTGAGCCGGTCCAACATCGCACCATGGGCGTCGAGTACGTCGGCGATCGCGGCCTCAAACAGCTGCCCCTTGCTGTCGAAATGGTTGTAGAAGGAACCCATCCCGACGTCGGCGGCCTGCGTGATCTCCAAGACCGGCACATTGACTCTTCCTTCAGCGATCAACCGCTGAGCAGCCTTGACCAGCGCCGCTCTGGTGCGCTGTTTGCGCCGCTCCAGGCGGTTGGGCGACTCAGATTCGTCGGGCAACACACTCATGAGTAGAAGTATGCCTCACTTTTGATGATTTCGTCAGAAGCCTTGACTGAACGTTACCTCGTATGTGACGATTTCGTCAGTTAGTTTGCAGATGAGCATGGTTGAGACAAAGAGCACCCACCGGGACCTGCACAGTGAGCAGGGCGCACTTCCGGGCGAGCACCCGGGCAGGTCGAGAAATCCGGTGATCAAAATCGTCGACCTCGCTTGGCTGGAGTTCGAGAAGCCGGACCTGGCGCGCACCGAGGCGTTCGCGCGGGCCTTCGGCTTCCAGCCGGTGCGGCGCGGTCCGGATGAGATTCAGTTGCGCGGCACACTGGCGGGCGCACCTTGTGCGATCGTGCGCCGCGGGCCGCGGACGCGATTTGCCGGCGCGGCGTTTCGGGCCGGCGACGAGGCCGACGTGCTGCGGCTGGCCGACAAATCCGGCGCCCGCACCCGTCCGCTGCCAGAGACCATCGGCGGCCTGTCGGTCGGCCTGGTCGACCCCGGTGGCATGCCGGTACGTGTGGTGGGCGGCATGCACGAACTGGCAGAGCTACCAGACCAGCAGCCCCACATTTTCAACTTCGGACACGACGCGCCGCGCACCAACACCGTCCAGCGTCCCCCGCGCGTGCCTGCGCGGGTGCAGCGCCTGGGCCACCTGGTGGTGCAGTCGACGAAATACCTCGAAACGCTGAACTGGTATCTGGACAATCTGGGGATGATCGTCAGCGACTTCCAGTTCTTCCCCGGCCAGCGCCAACGGGGGCCGACCATGAGCTTCATCCGCTGCGACCGAGGATCGACCCCGGCCGATCACCACACTCTGGCGGTGGCGCTGGGTCCGGCCAACCGGTACCTCCACTCGGCGTATCAGGTCAGCGACCTCGACGCCCTGGCCGCCGGTGGCGAATACCTCAGGGAGCGAGGATATTTCCGGTCCTGGGGAATCGGCAGACACATCCAGGGCAGTCAGATCTTCGACTACTGGCGCGATCCCGATGGCTTCATGGTCGAGCACTTCGCCGACGGTGACCTGTTCGACAACACCCTCGAACCCGGCTGGGCGCCCTTGACCGCGTCCGGGTTGGCCCAGTGGGGCCCGCCAGCGACCAGAGACTTCCTCGGAACCGACCTCAAATCAGCTCGCCACGAACTGGTTTCGATCATCACCGCGCTTCGCGACAGCAACGAGTTCGATATCAGCCGCCTCATCGGCCTACTGAAAGTACCCACCTCATGACCGTCTCCGTACTGCACACTGCCGATGCATGGTGGCGCAAAACGCCAAACGGCGCTGCGAAAATCGACACCGCCGCGGCCACAACTGCGCAGCTGCTGGCCGACCACGCCGCGATCACGGCCGCCGCCACCGGCGCCAACACCGTCCCTCTGGAAAGTCTGACGTTGGTGTCACCGGTGACCAGACCGTGCCGAGTCGTCGCCCAGATGACCAACTTTGCATCGCATGTCAAGGATGCGGGCATGGACCCGGCAACGGTTCCGCTGACTTTCTTTCGCAAGGCATCAGCGTCGATCAACGGGCCGTTCGATGAAATCGTCAAACCCGCACACGTCAAGCTGCTCGACTACGAGGTGGAGATCGGGCTGGTGATCGGACGCGCAATCCCAGTCGGCACCAGCATCTCTGATGCCGACCTCGCCGAATTCATCGCCGGACTGGTCGTCACCAACGACGTTTCTGCACGCGACATCCAGCTTCCGCAGACGCAGTTCTACGAAGCCAAGTCCTATCCGACGTTCACACCCGTCGGTCCGGAGTTAGTACTGCTGACCGCTGACGAGCTCAACCGGTTCGGCGATCTGCGGCTGCGCCTGAGCGTTAGTGGCGAGGAGCGGCAGAACGCGCTCGTTGACGGGGACATGCTGTATCGACCACTGCAGGCGCTGCAGTCGCTGACCCAGTTCCAGGAGCTCGCCGCGGGTGACCTGATACTCACCGGCACCCCTGCCGGGACCGCGCTGAGCGCCCCACCCAAGCCGGTGGAGATCATCGGAAACCTGTTACCACCGGCGATCAAGTGGAAGGCGTTTTTCAAGCGTCAGGCGCGCAACCCGAAATATCTGCAGCACGGCGACATCGTGGAGGCGTCGGTGGCCACCGACGACGGGGCCATCGAACTCGGAGCGCAGCGCAGCGTTGTTCGATTCGCGTGACTGACAAGGCGATTCGGCGCGTTCCCGTTGTGATCGTCGGCGCCGGGCCGACCGGCATCACCGCGGCCGCACTGTTGGCGCAGTGCGGCGTGGAATGTCTTGTCCTGGACCGCTGGCCTGGTGTATACCCGCAGCCACGTGCCGTGCACTTGGATGACGAAATCTACCGCGTCATCGCACGCCTCGGGATCGCTAAGGACTTCGCGGCGATCTCGCGACCCGCGCTGGGTTTGCGGTTGCTGGACAATCGATTCAGGGTGCTCACCGAGTTCAACCGCGACACCTCCCACAGCAACAACGGCTTCCCGCAAGCCAACATGTTCGACCAGCCGGAGTTGGAGGCCCTGCTGCGCGCAAACCTCAAGCGCTTTCCGAACGCCCAATTGTGCGGCGACGCCGAGGTTACCGAGGTAACCGATAGCGGAAGATGTGTGCGCGTCACCTTCACCGACCGCTCCGACGGCGAGGTTCACCAGGTCGACACCGAGTACCTACTGGGATGCGATGGCGCCAACAGCATCGTGCGGGCGCAGATCGGCTCAGTCATGCGCGATTTGAAGTTCGAGCAGCGCTGGCTCGTTGTGGATGTCGCCGCCGAGGCCGACCTCCACCAGTGGGAAGGCGTGCACCAAGTCTGTGACCCGGTTCGCGCGGGAACGTACATGCGCATCGGAGCGGCGCGCTACCGGTGGGAGTTCCAGTTGTTGGCCGGCGAAAGTGCTGATGACTTCGGCACTCTGGAGGCATTGCGGCCACTGATCGCGCCCTGGACTGCCGACGTCACGGACAGCGAACTGACTCTGCTGCGCGTCACCGAGTACACCTTCCGCGCCCAGATCGCCGATCGGTGGCGCCGGGGCAACATCTTCATTCTCGGCGACGCGGCGCACCTCACTCCCCCATTCATCGGCCAGGGCATGGGGGCCGGAATGCGGGATGCAATGAACCTTGCCTTCAAGATTGCCGGAGTCCGCGATGGCACGCTTGCAATAGACGTTCTGGACAGCTACGAGCGGGAACGTAAACCACACGTTCGGGCCATGATTCGGCTGGCGCTGACCGTCGGCCGGTCGATGACTGGCGGCGGCCACTTGGGCAACCTGGTGCGCCGCGTGGTGCTGCCTCGGCTGTGGTTGGTCCCAGGCCTGCGTGACAAAGTCGTCGACTCCACCACGCCGGCATTGCACTCTTCTGCGCTGGTGCGCAAAGCACGCCGGCGGCATCAGCTCGCCGGCACGCTATGCCCGAATCCGCTTCTGCCCGATGGTCATCGGCTCGACGAAATACTTGGCAACGGCTTCGCGGTGATCGCAAACAATCCCCTGGGCGCTGAGGCCGAAGCATCGCTGCGCCGGCGCGGAGTCGTCGTGCTGTTCGCCCAACCTGGCAGCGCACTCGCGACGTGGCTGCGGCAGGGGCGTGCCACGGCCGCGATCGTACGTCCCGACCGAACGGTCATGTGCGCCGGACGTGACGTTGCTGCGCTGTGCGCGTGGACAACCGACGTCCTTCACGAGCAGCCCGGACGGCCTCAGCCAGACGCTCACGACGGCCGGGCGACGATCACCGGCCTCCGAACCGAATGCAGGACTGCGTTGCTGACTGAGCCCAGCATGCCGGTCAAGCCACCTCGGCCGTGACTGCCCACGACGACAAGTTGTGCGGTTGCCGACTTTTCGACGAGCTGTCGCGCCGGCCGATCGCTTACCAGCAATCGATGCACCGCCACGTCGGGATAGCGTTCTTGCCAGCCCGCCAGGCTTTCGGCGAGACTGCGTTCCGCTTCCGCTTCCACCGCCGCCCAGTCCAATCCCGCGAGGTCCAACACCGCAACGTCACTCCATGCGTGCACGGCCATCAGATCGACGCCCCGGCGAGACGCCTCGTCGAACGCGATCGTCGTCGCGAGTTCAGAGGCCGGCGAGCCGTCGATTCCCACTAGCACGGGAGCGTGCTGCGGGTCCGGCAGCAACTGATCTTCGTCACGGATAACTGCGACGGGACAACTGGCGTGCCGCACCACGGTCGAACTGACCGAACCGAGCACGCCGCGGGCCAGCAATCCTCGTCCGGAACTACCCACAACGATCATCTCTGCCTCGTCAGACATCTTGATCAGAGCCAGCGCCGGGGTCGAATAGACCAGCTCCCTGTTGATCGTGACCTTCCGGTCTGCCGGCATCGCATCTTCGGCGATTTTCATCGCGTCCATGACGGCCTTTTTGCCCTCGTCCTCCAGCCTGCGCGCTAGAGAGTCAGGGTATGGAACCGGCGGCCAGGTCGCGGTGGGCGTCACCACCGCGTGGACCACGGTCAGAAAAACGTTTCTCATCGCCGCGTCACGGGCCGCCCAGCACACGGCGGCGTTCGATGCGGGCGAGCCGTCGACCGCGACGACGATGCCGAGTTGTTTGACGGGTGCTGACATTTCGTTCTCCTTTCGTCAGGAGCGACGTTACAGGCCGGGTGCGGTGATCGGTCGTGAGGCTTTAGTCCTCAACCATCGGGACAAAGGGCTTCGCTGAAACCGGTTGGACTGTTGCGGCTCGTACGCCTCGCACGAGGTCCGGCCGCGACGGCAACCCACCGTGGCCGATACGGTTGCCAGTGATAGAAGGGGACCCAATGGCGCACCGCGATCGCGACTCCACCGACAGCCTGTTGCAAGAACTGTTGTGGACCTATGGGCCGTGTGGCCAGGAAGAGGCGGTGCGGGCCGTGTGTGCCCGCGAACTACGACCCCTCGTCGACGACATGTGGACCGATGACGCCGGCAACCTGGTCGGCTACATCCGCGCTGCGGGCGGCCTCCGCGACAACGCATCGGTGACCGACTACCGCCACCGGTCGGCAGCGACTGCCAGTTCAGGCACCGCGACGCGGGTCATGGCGCACATGGACGAACTGTCCATGCTCGTCAAGCGGGTCGAACCCGATGGGACGCTGCAC
>Ga0210393_10003537_pt1 | contig 12535 bp, 12 predicted proteins | sample IncBWC27OmetaG_FD_160068 | JGI IMG/M metagenome (GOLD analysis project Ga0210393, IMG submission 160068) | Forest soil microbial communities from Barre Woods Harvard Forest LTER site, Petersham, Massachusetts, United States - Inc-BW-C-27-O ... | reverse complement strand
TTCGGAATAAGCTTGTCTTGGTTGACGAAGCCGGTGGTCGCCGCCTTTGTCGAATTGTCCGCGATAGCCGGCGTCGGCACGTTCAGTGGCCCTGTCAGCGTGCCGCCAGCAATCGGTAGTACCGTTGCCCATGCACCGTTCAGCCTGCCATAGGCGTTCCCGTCAGAAGGCGCATCGACGGCGGTCAGACTCTTCGTCGCCCATTTCTCGCCATCCCACGCATAGATGGGCAAGCCAGCGACAGCGGGGTTCGGATAGGTCTGGCCGACAGTGGGTGATGACGGAAAATCAAAAGCCATCAATAATACTCATCGACGATGATGATGCCGGAGGCACCAGCGCCGCCCGCTGCTGAGGTGCCGGTGCCAATCGCGCCGCCTGTTCCTCCGGCCGGGACCGAATAGGCGTAGGTCGCTGCCGGGTTGGTGATCAGCTTTTCGCAATAGCCGCCGGACGCGCCGCTGTTACCGCCCGTGGTGCCGCCTCCGCCTCCGCCACCGCCGCCGCTGCCCGGTGACGCGGGACTGCCGTTGCCGCCGGGCCAGCCGCCGTAGCCGCCACCGCCCCATGGGCCGTTGCCGCCGAGGCCACCCTGAACAACTTGCGAATTGCCACCCGGTCCCCACGCCATGCCGGGGCTGCCCTGCATGTTGATATCGCCACCCGTCGCGGCTCCGCCCACGGCAGGCGCATTGCCAAGGCCGCCGCCATTGCCACCGGGGTTTGCGAAGAGCGAGCCGAATGATGTCGCCGCGCTGGCGACGCCGCCTGCCCCGCCTCCGGGAGCACCGCCCGCGCCGCCGCCGCCGGGACCAACCAGACGGACGTTGATCGCCTTGCATCCAGCTTTGGTGGTGTAGGTGCCGGGCGATCCGGCAGTGATAACCGTGCGCGTCCACAATGCCGGTGAATGTGACGCGGTTGCTGTATCGACATAGGTCTTGGTCGTGGCATGGAGCGCTGCCGTTGGCGCACCTGACAGGGTCAACGGACCCGTCATGGTGTCGCCCGCCCTCAACAGGAACGTCGAGGGATCAGGCTGCGGACAGGCAAGCACCCACTGCGATGAGTTGCCGTCGTTGTATCGGATGTACAGATTGCCGGTGTCGGATTCCCACCACAGACTGTTGTCTGCCGCTCCGGCTGGTGGCGTGTCCGCGACGACCACGGCTGCGCCGCCGCCGACAACGGTCCACACCGCGTTGTTCCGACCGTAGGTCTTGCCGTCCTGTGGCGCTTCGCCCAAGCCGCCGGGAGGACCCGGAACACCTTGCTCGCCCTGTGGACCCTGCGGTCCTTGCGGACCGGGCACCGTCGAGTCTGCGCCCGGCACACCTTGCGGTCCCTGCGGACCCGGTGGACCCATCGAGCCAAATGCACCTTGGGCACCTTGAGGGCCGGGCGGACCTACAGCGCCCGGAGGACCCTGCGGACCGGGCGGCCCGACTTCGCCGACAGAGATGACGGTGAGGTCATCAGGCTCCGGGATGATGGCGACGTTGCTCGTCGTCGTCGGCGGCGTCGTAGAGAGATCGGGGTCAGCCGAGACAGTGACGTTGCTCGTCATCGACTCGGGCCGGCCTCGTGTGTGATCGTCCCCGACCACATCTCTAGCTGAAGCGGCCCCGTCGTGCGGATCAACGAATGCACGTAGATGTCCGGCGGCAAGTTCAGCAGTTGATCCTGCGTGATCCAGACCGTGAAGAGACCGCCCGGCGCGTCGGTGATCGCGATGCCGCCGCCGTAATCGCTGGTCAGCAGCAAGACCTCGGTGGTGTCCGTCGCATTCTTGCGGATGCCCATGCGCAAGGTGCTGTCGGTCAGATCAATCGGGTTGCCACTGGTGTCTTGATAGCTGAAGCCGCGATAGAAGTCGGAATCGCTCGCGGTGAAGATGTTGCAGATCGTCATGCGATCACCGCGAAATCAGATAGCCCGAGAAATACTGGCGGGGACTGTTTTCCGACGTGATCGTAATGCCAGCTTGGTGGTAGGCCTGCACTTGCACCCTGTCGCCGACCTTGAGTCTGATCGTCGCAGCGGTGTAACAGGTAGCGGCGGTGCCTCCCGGTGTTTCGTCGGTTGACATCGCCATGTTCGCGCCGTTCACGTTAATCAGCGTCGAGATATTGTTTGCACCTTGTGGGTACTGCCCAAAAACCCACTGTGCCATCAGGTCCCACAACCCGGCCTCGCCAGCGCCAACGGTCAGCGTGAAGCCGTCGAAGGTCGAGGTCACCATCGAGTTGTCGGTCACATGGTAATTTGCCAGCACCACACCGACCGAACTCGGGATGCCTTGAGCGCCATAGCCCTGTGCATCGGCACGCCAACCGCGAAGTAACGGTGCGACCGGGAATTGCGACGGCACATAGGAGATGCACTGATAGTACGTGCCGTGATTTTCGATCAGCAGGGTTTCGTTGAGCAGGATGTCATTGGCTTGAAGCGCCGCTCCATCCTGACGATTGAGTGGCAACGCTGGAAGCGCGTTCGGCTTGAAGGTCACCGCGCCGGTATTGGTGTTGGCAACCTTGACGGCAAGGAATTGTCCTTCGGTGATCGCAGTGAGCGCGGGCGAATAGACAGCGACGATATTGTTGAGCGAGCCAGTATCGCCAGCATAAGGGATGCCGACCGTGAAGGTGCTTGACGCTCCGGACGTGCCTTGGACTGCATTTTGTAGCTGATAGACCGATCCAGTATCGACGAGGTTGGCAATCATGCCGGCGACGAGATCGTTGGCCTGCAAATCCGAACCATCCGGCCGCTTCACGGCGCGAACACCGAGGCCGCTGACTTGGATCGTCGCCGGTCCAGTGTTGTTATGCCCCACCAGCACATGCAGCGGCGTGCCGGCGGAATAGGCGTCGAGCGCTGGAGTGAGCGCAACCACCATCGCATTCGCTGCGCCCGTGTCGATGGCGAAATTGAGGTACTGACTGCGGATCGCCTTCAGCAGTTGCATGAGATCGCCGTCGCTCGGCACGAAGTTCGAATATTGAATCGCCGCGACGATCTCGCGCATCGGATATTCAATCGACGCCGCTGGAGGAATCGATCCTTCAATGCCAGCCGCCGGGTTGCCATTGATGTACGACCCGTTGGGATCGGTGATGCCGTAGGGAGGCTGATATTTCATCGAGCGATTCCTCTCTCCAAGGCGACCGATGAGGTCGCCAGAGTGTCAGGCCGAAAAAGCGGTTAAGAACGTCTAGGGCGTGCCAGCCATCGGATCGTCGATGTGGCCGCCGATGTTCGAATAGTCGAAGATGATTTCGGTGTGCGCGGGCTTCCACCGATTGAGCAGACACTCAAGGTCTTCCGCGAGCCCGATCTCCAGATGATGATCGACGCCGAGCTGTCCCTGCGTGACGCGAAACCACGTCAGCCGCGCTCCGGTGACATGCACCGTCCAGTAGAAGCGCATCTCCGGCGGCCCGATGTACCAGCGATAATCGCCAACCAGCGGATCAGGATCGAGCGGCGGCGTTCGCGTGTCGCCGAGATTGGAAACACCGACCATGAACGGCGCATATTCGGAGATGGTAATTGTGTAGCCGAGGAACGCCGCGACGCCGATGAAGAACTCGATGGACTGGCCACCGAGCATGGTCATGCGCAGCACCAGCGCGATCTGACGGTCGTGAATCGTCAGCGGCCCGGTATAGCAAGGGTCAGGCAGTCCCCAGTTACGCTCCCAGTCCGGCAACAGCTCAACCGTCGAGCGTGGATCGCTTTCGCGCTCCAGAAGGTCGGCCGCGCGCCCATCGACATCGCCCCAGTATTCGGCGAGGCCGCGACAGGCAAGGTCGAGCGTCGTGCCGGGATTTTTCGGCCAAGCCTGCCCCTGTGGCAACAGCGACAGGAAGGCGTCGCCGTAGTCGTCGCCCGATCTGCGGACGTGAACGTCTACCATCGTGGTTTACGTGCCCGGCTGCGCGATGGCTTCGTAGAGGATCGTCTCCAGCACGGCCATGTGCCCGAGCGACGGCATCACAAAATCTTGGTCGGTCACGAGCTGGAACGACACGACGCTCGGCGCGCTCATGATCGCGTAGGAGACCCAAGCCGCGAAGATTGTCTTTCCCGGTGCGGCATATTGGAACAGCATGTTGCGAATGCTTGTTTCGATCTCGGCCTGCACCTCGGCGGTGTTTGGCACCAGCTCCGCGATGGTGACATCCATGAACGCCTTGATCGGCGCGAGCACGAAACAATCCTTGGTCGTGACCGGACGTTTGCTGTCGATGTAGGCCTGCACGGTGTTGATGTCCGGCTCGGTCGGCCAGCCGTCATCGTCGGCGCGCAGCTCGTCCATCAGGAAGCGCACTGTGATGGTGCCGATGCCCATCTCGGATGCCGCCCACGCCCGCGTGACGCCGGGGACAGCGAGCGCCCACTCAACATAATCCCCCTCAGAACCGCCCATCGGCGGCTGCTGAATCCGTTGCAGGATTCTCGCGCGCAGATCGTCATCGTTTTCTGTATCGGTGCCCCCGATCATTCCGACGACCGTTACAATGTCGTCGATGTTGGGGACCGAGGCGGCCAGCGCCAGCGTGTCTCCGGGCTCCATATTGCCGTCGCTGCCGGGATCGAGCGCTTGCGCTGGTGCCACAGATTGGCCAACACCAACCGTCGCGTCAGCCGATGTCTGGTATCCAACGCCGTTCGAGCCATTGAGCTGTGTCCCGGACGGAACGACGGCCCCGACGACCGGCCCGGTGAACGCGACCGAACCCGATGCAAACGTCGCTTGCTTCCTTCCTTTCGATCCGTCCGCATTCACGAGCCAGATTCGGCCGTGCCGGTCGAGCCATTCCGTCTCCGCCGTGTCCGGCAGAAGCTGGAGCGCAAGCCAGTCGATATATTGCAAGGTCAGATGGCATAGGCCGCCCTGCGCGTCGCCGAGAACGCGAAGCACCGAGTTGGGGATGCTGGCGTCCGCGCCGGGAAGAGTGCCGCGAATGTTGTCGCGGACAAGACCGCGAACATCTTTGAGCGTGGGCGTTGACCAAGGCAACTTTCAGCCCCCCATGTTCATGTCAGGCGCGATCTCCTGCCAAAGCATTTGAAAGCGCAGCTCGACTGGCGTTTTGGGTCCGCGATAGATGAACAAGGAGGTGTCGATGCGCTCGACGCCGACGCGCGTTGCCTGCACATCGAAACCCGTCGCGATCCGCAAATCGACAAAGGGCTGAATCGACTCGGTGACGTATTGCTCGACGCGCGCAACGGTCGCCCCTTCGGGGTCTTCCGGGCCGACAATTTTGCTGCGCTTGAGCAGCCAGAGCCGGCTGCCAATCGGCCAGCCATCGAACAGCTCGGCAGCGTCAAGATCGCCCCACCAGCCGGCGCGGTCAGTCGAGTCCGGGTTAGGAAGAATGTCACCGGGTAATGCGAGCCGGTCGGTGCCGAGCGCGAGGATCACCGCCGTCGCGAGCGCCTGCGTATCGTCGAGCGCGCCGTTGGCAAGCAACGACCAATCCACGCTGACCGAATAGCGCGGCCAGCGCGTGTCTTGAACGAGCCGGATGTCAGGCATCGTGTGTTTTTACGGATCGGTATCTTAGAGCGCGATGGGGTCGCTGTTCATGGAGTCGCCCTCGCCTCCAGCGAGGCAACCCTCGCTTCAAGCGCGGCAATCGCCGCGTCGCGTGCGGCAAGCATATCGGCGGTCGCGACCGGATTGCCGTTGACCGACGTTGGTCCTGAAAGGGCGATACCTGTGGTGCCGTTGATGTTGACCTGTTGCCCAGCAAAGGTGGCGGAGGTGCTGCCGTTGATGTTGACCTGTTTCGTCGTCACGGTGTGCTTGTCGCTCGACGAGACCAAATGTTCCTTGCCGATGAAATTCCACTGCGACGTCTGTTTCGTGTACTGCGAAACGACGGTCGTGCTATCAAGGGTCTGGATGTTAGCCTTGGAGACTTTGATCTCGTGGTTGACGCTCTGGCCTTCGTGCTGGAAATCTTGCGCGCTCTGGCCGCCGCCGCCTCCGCCGCTGCTCGCGTCGCGCGTGCTCGCGCCACCACCTCCGCCGCCGCCTCCGCCGCCGTTGCCGCCGCTGCTTTGACCGCCGCCGCGCTGCGGCCGCTGCTGCTTCTGCTTCTCGACGTGACGGATCGAAACAAAGCGCTGCACGGTCTGACCGCCACCGCTGCTGCCGTCGTGCTGCCCCGGCGCAGCTCCGCCGCTGCTCTGCTGTTGGCTGTCATCCGGGCCGTCGAGCGACAACAGATAAAGCCCGGTTCGTCGCAGGATCGTCATCTGGCCAAGATCGTCGTACTGGGCGTTCTCGCCCTGCTTCAGCCCCATCGGCCGATAGCGCCGATCATCCATGACGGCGCAAAAATTCGACGTGCGATTGCCGCCGAAATACGACATGAAGCCCTCGGCGCAATCCTGAATCTTGCCGTCGCTGCCCTTGGTGGCACCGCGCACGACGCTGGAGAAGCCGTAATTCTGCGGCGACTCGACGGCTGAACGGCCTTCGCCCATCATCGAGCCCGTCATTTGCTGCATCATCTTGCTATCATCGATGGTGTCGATCAGCGCGCGTGCGCCGCCGCTGGAGTAGCCGACAAACCCGGCAGTCAATGGTGTCTGGCGATGCATTGAGCACTCCTGTTCGCTATAGATCATCCGGTGGACTGAAAGGCAGATCGCTGGCCGTCGCGGCGGGCGGCGCTGACGGCGCGTTGGCTGGGTTGTCGAGCGCGCTGAATTGCTTGTCCGAAAGCATCCACGGCATCACCAGCTCCAACACGGTGGTCGTACCGCTCTGGTTGTCCTGCTGGAACGTCACGGTTTGAATCTTCATGACAAAGAGGAGCATCGCCGATGGCGACGTGACGTTCACATCATCTCCGCAACGCCAGAGACTGACGCCATCGCGTAGCCAGCCTTGCACCGTGACGTTGGCGCGTATCTGTGTGCCGTCGCGGAATTGCGCCTCGTAATAGGCCCGCGCCATCACTTCACTAGGACTCATTGCTGGATGTTCCAGCACGGTCTGAATGAATTTGGAGTAGCCCTTGTAACTGCCGCTCGCGACGTCTGCCGACATTTGGGCGGCGGACGAGGCTGACAATGTTTCGGCGTTGGCGGCTTGCCCAAGAGCATTGTAGACCGTCGCCATCATCTCGTTGGAGATGACGCATTGCATCTTCAGGATGTTCTGACCCTCAACCAAGTCCTGCGTAACCGTGCCCGTGTGGTCGCCGATCAGCAGCATGTTGCCAAGCTCGTCCGATCCGAGCGTCGCGCCCCGTTGACGCGCGAGCTTGTCCACGAAGTCGAACAGCAATTCGCCCGGCTGTGCCTGACACTTCTGGAACGGGGTCGAGTCAACGGTGCCGATTGGCAGCACGCTTACACCGAATTTTCCGTAGACCTTGTCGGCAATCGCCTGAAGCGGCATGTCGTCGAAGTTGGCTTGTCTGGCGTCAACGCTGGAAGTTGACGCCGCCCACGTCCTCCCGGCTCCGGACAATTCCACCATATGATTATTGGCGTCGTAGGCCGTTTGTCGCGTCAGGATGATGCCCGTAATCGCAAGCTGGCCGCCAAGCAGAATGGTACAGGCGTCGCCCGGCTTGAATTGCAGACCGACCCACGACACCGGCATCGTCACATTTTCGGCAGCCGTGAACCGAAACAGCGGCCAGCCATCGGACCAGCGATGCTGGACCCAGACGCTCTCCCAATCCTCAAATTGCACGCCCGCGACAGCGAGCTGAGCGACTTCCGCCGGATTCGGATTTGCCATGAGATTTTAGAACGACAGCGCGCGCCCGACGCGAGGAGCAAAGGCCGGATGAACGACCTTGTTTTCGTCGCGCAGCTCGTCGGCGCGACTGGCGTCAGCGTAGAGCCGATACGACTGGATCAGCGTCGGCCGGATCGCGGCGAACTGGAAATCGAGCATCTGCGGCAGCGGCTTGGCCGTCTGGTACAGATGAAACATCACCGCCGCGTGCAGCGTGACCAACGTCTGATAGGCCGCTTGTGCCATCTCATCGGCGGCAACTTCCTCCGCCTGATCGAAGGCCGTGTTCACTTCTGCCTGCACCGACTCGACATCGTCGCGGCTCGTGAAGATTGTGGCCGCGAGCACCAGCGACATCTGCTGCAAGCTGAAGCAAACACATGATTGCGTCATCAGGACCGCGACCACGGAGATCGGCGCTTCGGCGACAAGCGTCTCCTGTATGCGATTGAAGTTATCGAATGTAGCGCCGGCAATCCGCGCTTGATCGAAGCAATACGCGAGCTTCGGTGCGATCTGATTATAGATGATGTACTTTTTGGCGTTCACCGCCATGTCACCGCACGCGGCACGAAGATCGGAGCCGGCACGGCCAACTTGCTGCTTCGACGTCCCCAACAGCATATCGGTCACGCTGACGATAATGTCGGCGGCTTCTTGGACGTCGGATTTCGGGATCATGCGTTGATCGCGCCGGCCGAGGTCAGGCCGTTCGTGATGCCGGCCTGCGTCGTGGTGCCGAGCGTCTGCGCGGCGTAGGTCACACCGGATGCGCTGTCTCGCGTGCCCGTATTTGGTGCCTGACCATATTCGACGAAGGTCATATCGAACACGCAGTAGCCGCCAAATCGTTCCTCCTCGGTGACGCGATAGCGCGAGCAAACGGCGTTCAGAACCCCCAGCAATGGCAATTGCAGATTGGCCGCGCCGTCCGTTGATTCCAGCGCCTCGATCAGATTGTCACGCGCCGTGATGTAGTTGGCCTGCTTGAGCGGATCGTTCGGGAAACTGGATTGGCCACCAGCCGTCGGATAAACGATAAGATAGCCGCGCACGGTGATTTCGCGGGTACGGCGGCCCATGTCCTCGGCGTAAGGCACATCGCGTTTCGGGAATTCGTGCAGCACGATTCGGCGACCAGACTCCCGCACACCTGTCTCGACATAAAACGGCGCTCCACGAAAACTCGCGCGCCTGAGAAATTGCCGCCACGCGATGCCGGATTGCAATGAGAGGATCGTCGTCGCCCCTGACGACGCCGAGGCCGACGTAGACTGTTGGCTCGCGGTGTCCTGAAATGGTGTCGTCGGCGACGCCATCAGGTCCCTCCACGCATATAGCTCTGCGCGGTGTCGGCGACGGTTGGGCCGCTCGATGTGGGCATCATCTGCGTCTGCCGCTGCATCGATGTGTTCTTCAGCAGATTCTGGCCGTGGTATGCGACCTTGGTCCCTGCAGGAGCCTTCACATCGACACTGAGGTTGCCTGTCGAATTGATCTCCTGCGGCTTGCTGAGCGCACTCCGGTCGAGCGCTGGACGGTCGAGGTCGCGTCGCCAACCAGCATAGCGCTGAGCCAGCCCCGGCTCGGCGCTGCCGGGTGTGAAGAATGTTTCACCATTATATTTGGCGACACGATTAAATGCGCCCGATCCTTCTTCCCTTGCCGCCAACGATCCCGACGAATTGTCGGTTGCGTAATTGGATACGTTGCCGCCAGCAAGTGTGTTCGCCAGACTGCGTTCAAGCAGGGCGCGGGTCTTCGGATTCTCCAGCGCACCGCGACCCATGTTGCCTTGAGCGTAGTAGCCGTGCTCGCTCTGATACCATCGCGCCTGCTTCTCCAACGTGGTGCCGCGAACGTCCGCGCGGTTCATCATGCTTTCCAGCACGGCCTGCGTGCCTTCCGGGTTTGAACCCTGCTCGTTGTTTGCAATTCGCAGGATTTTGTCGCGCAGCGCAGGATTCGAGTTCAGTTCGGCGGCATGCTTGTCGCGGTTTATAACGCCGCCGCCTTCAGGACCGCCAGCCGCTCCAGCCACGCCGGCCGATTTGGCAACGGCTCCAAGGTCCACATTCCCGCCGCGACGAAACTCATATTGGCTCGCATTGAAGCTGCTCTCGGGACGCCCCTGATTGCCGCCGACTCCGGTAAAACTTCCGGTCTTGGGGTCGAAGTTTTCGACAAAGGTGACGTGGCTTCCGGTTGAGCCGGTCCGCACACCCTTGCGAACAGCGACGTCTCCGGGTTGCGGTGCGCCCTCGACTGGACTGCCCCAGTTGCGCCAGTTGGACGCAATGGCTGGATTTTGCGGCGGCGTGCCGCCAGCCGACTTGACGACCGACGCGGCAAATTCACCGCACCAGTTTCCGGCTTTCGGATAACCCTGCTCGCGCATGAAGGCTTCGACGCCGCCGGGACCGCTGTGCAGCGCCACGGCTTTCGCTTGATCAAGGATGTGAGACGGAACGGCCGGATCGCCGACAGCTCCCGGTGTCCTGTTCCCGGTCGCCCCTCCTGTATCACTGCCGTTTGGCGCACCGCCCGGCATGCCGGCGCGGCCTGCGACGTCCGCGCCCGGACTGCCAAAGCTCGCGTTCTGAAGCATCGGGTGGACGTTGTCGTTGGCCCCCCGGTAACTCATTGGCGAGTATTTATACAAACCGCTCATGCCGCCTTCTTCGGCGGCGGGCGGTGCGGCGGGCGCTGCTCCTGCTGTTGGATGATCGCCTTGGAGCGCCCCGTAACCGCCTCTCAAAGCACCAATCGGGCCTCCGGTTATAAGCCCACCCAGTGCTCCTTTTTCCAAGGCCCACGCCTTCCCGAGTAAGTTTTTAAACCATTCCGGCATCAGACCCTTGATGGCCTCGATTTGGTGTCCGATGGATTCGAACAAACCAACCGTGACCTTCAGGCCTTCGTTCATGCCTCTCACGACCTCGACTACGCCCGGCAGACCCCACCCCAGAAATTCGGTCTTGATGTCGCCGATGGTCTTGGCAATCTGACGCCACTGTTCGGCGATCAACGCGCTCTGTTTCGCGATCTCCTTGTCGCGGTCCAACTCTTCTTTGGTCGGTTGCTCCATCGCCGGACGAGTCCAAGCATCTTGGATGCCAAACGGCTTGCCAAATCGGTTCGCTATGGTGCTGGCAACCTGTTCCGACCCGCTGCGCTTTAGCCAGTCATCGTGAATTTTGATCTGGCCTTCACGCACTTTGTTGTATTGATCAACCGCGTTGGTCAGTTTCGTATAATCGTCGATCCATTGCGCCGGGACGCCCTGAGACAACAGTTGCTGTCGCAACTGCGACCCGCTTAAGGTCAGATCGGTCAGCGCCTCGTTCATCTGGCCAAGTTGCGCAACGGTCTGGTTGACCGAGATGCCAAATCGCTCGTTTTGCTCGGTGACGTTTCGAAGCGTACCAAGGGTCATGCCGAGTGACTTCGCGGTTTGACTGAGGGTGAACATCTCCTGCGAAAACTTGAATACCGAGATGCCGTAAGCGGCCACGGCTGCCCCTACGGCACCGATGCCAAGTGCGACACTGCCAAGGCCGACCACCATCGCCCTTGAAGCGACGCCCAGCTCGCCCATCGCGACGCTGGCACCCTTCAGACCTGTAAACGCCTCCCGTGTGGAGAGCGCCATTTCCGCCCACGCTTCGGTCCCGCGACGCGATGCCAAGGCCATCTGCACAAGGCCGCGTCCCGTTTCCTCCGCCGAGCGGGTCAGCTCCTTGAGCGCCTTCTCTTGGCTGGAGACTTTTGGCGCGGCCTGTTGTGCCGCATTGCCGACTTGCTGTGTGCTGGTCGCCACGCCTGAGAATGCGGTCTGCACCTGACCGGCGGTCTGCATCAGTTGCGTGAGCTGGGTGCGAATGTTGCCGAGCCCCGCCGATGCATTATCGACGAGGTTGACCGTGAGTTTTAGTTCCTCAAAGTCAGCCATCGGAAGAATTTTCCCGAGCCATGATGTGTGAAAGATCGATGGTCCGCTCCAGATGGACGCGGACTTCGCTCAAGCCCATCTCAAGGAAGACGGTCGGCGAAACGTGATAGAAGCGAGCGAGCCGGTAGCAGTCGATGACCAGATCGTTCGTATCTACCAAGAAGCCGGATCGGGTATAAAAAAACCGCGTAACCTGTAAGCGCAGGAATTCCAGTCACGAGGGTCCAACGTCTCGATGAACGGCTGCAACACGCCTGACAACGCCGCGATCATCATCGTCATCTTGCGGTCGAGGATGACGACGTCGCCGTACTGATCGACCATGCACGGATTGCCGTAGCGGTTGATGTCGCCGCCAGTCGGCTCGCGAAACGACAACTCATTGACCATTGTGCCCTTGGGACCGCGCACCGACTTGTGCAACAGCTTGACCTTGACCGGCCACGTCTCGGCGACCGGCTCCGGTGGCGCGTCCGGTGCTGCCGGCGGCTCGTGTTCGATCACCGTTGCGGCGGTTGTTTCCTCGTCCTTCAGGGTCTCGGCAGCGTTGATGAAGCCTTCACGCCTGTTCTGTTTGTTCATGCGTCACCCTCTCCTCTTCTCGACCTACGCGCCGGCTTGCGCGATGGTCTGCGCGGTTTGCTCGCTCAAGGTTGGTGCGCTGTCTGCGCCGAGCGTGATTTCCTCGCACCAGATTCCTTCCCAGCGCACGCGGACCTGACCGTCACGGGTGTTGGCCTCAAGCGCCGATTTGCATGTCGCGCCGATCAGCGTGTACTGCATGCCGTTGGCAAGCTGCGCTACGACGG
>Ga0210393_10003534_pt1 | contig 12539 bp, 8 predicted proteins | sample IncBWC27OmetaG_FD_160068 | JGI IMG/M metagenome (GOLD analysis project Ga0210393, IMG submission 160068) | Forest soil microbial communities from Barre Woods Harvard Forest LTER site, Petersham, Massachusetts, United States - Inc-BW-C-27-O ... | reverse complement strand
CGGCTTCGTCTTGTGCCTCCCAGCTCAGCGCGTTGTCGTCACGACCGTGGCGGAAGTGCAGAAAACAACGCGCCGCCATCAAGAATTCCAAAGCCGCCTCCAGTTGTTTCCGCACGGGCGCACGCAACGAGCTGCTGTCCGGCCAATCGCCCAGCTTGCTCATGGCCGAAACCAGAGCCAGCCAGCTGGCGACGTTGCAATCACGAAGGCCGCCCGGCGTCTCTTTCAGATTCGGTTCGAGATGGAACACGGTGTGGCCGAACTTTCCATGGCGCTCGCGCGTAACTCCGGCCAGACCTTGCAGTAGGGGTTTCGATTCCCGCGATACCAACTTAGGAACCACCTTGTCGTGAAGCCGCGCAAACAGTTCGCGATCACCCGTGAGAAAACGGCAATCGAGGAGAGAGATGGTGAATTCGGTATTGTCGGGATCGAAGCGGTCGCATTCGGCTAACGTGCGCGAGGCTGGGCTCAGTTTGAGTTTGAGATCCCACAGCTCCTGAGAGAAGCGCTGGATCTCCTCTTTGTGAGCCTGCTCGCCACTTTGATCGGCAAACAGAAAGAGCAGATCAATGTCGGAGTAAGGAAACAGCCAACCGCGTCCGAAACCTCCAGTGGCTACCAGGGCAAAACCGCGAGGACGCTGTTCGTCAGAGGAGACAAACTCGCCCCAGAGGCGATTCAGAATGTCTTCGATGAGCAGCGTCCGTTGTGCAATGGCCGCTCGACCGTCGCCGGTTGCCGCGAAGTCGCGGGCAATGCGTTCGGAAGCGTCGGCGAGAGAACTTCGCAGTTCAGTGATCAGTAAAGACGCTGCTGTCATGACGAGGGGTCAATGGATCGATAATCGAAGCTCGGGAATCGAAGCCCGGTGATCGAAACTCAATGATAGCTGCCCTGGCGCTTGCTACAATGCTCCCTCGCCCCGCTCGTCGTTACGGATGCGAATCGCTTCGTCCACGCGCGTCAGAAAAATCTTCCCATCGCCAATCTTCCCAGTGCGCGCTGCAGCCACGATGGCTTGTACCGCTTTCTCCACCATCGCGTCCGCCAGCACCACTTCCAGCTTGGTCTTGGGAATAAGGTCCACGCTATACTCGCGTCCGCGGTACACCTCCGTGTGCCCCTTCTGCCGCCCGTGGCCTCGAACCTCGATCACCGTCATTCCTTCAACACCAACTTCCTGCAACGCGCTTTTCACCGCTTCCAATTTGGAGTTTTGGATGACTGCTTCGACCTTCGTCATGATATTGTTCTCAGACTCTCACTCCTTCTGCGGTCCGTCGCAAATAACTTGTATCTTCCTAGTTGTATTCTTCTCCAGCCTCTCGCGACAAGTCCAAGCCTTGGATCGTTTATCTTTCGGTAGCACAAGCGTGGACCGAACTCCAAAACGCCCGCGGTCACTCTATCGTCTGATGTGATCTTACGGAAATCGAAACTATTTATCATTCCCATTGGGATTTGCTATGCGGCGAGCAGTTAAGCCTGCTTTTGAAGCAAAGACGGAGATGACAGCCAGTGCGCGTCGTCCGTGTTTGCTGATAGTCTCAACCTAGACGTCAGGAGAACGTAACGCGTTGCCCCCAATCATAAATACACAGGGAATCTCGAAGCATTTCGGAGCAAATCCGCTCTTCCAGAACGTCTCATTTACGGTTTCAGAGGGTGACCGTATTGGTCTGATTGGCCCGAACGGCTCAGGGAAATCCACGCTGCTTCGGATTCTTGCCGGCGATGTTCGCCCCGACAGCGGAGAAATCGCCGTACGCAAAAGGACCCGGCTCAGCTGTGTGCAGCAGGACTCGACGTTCAAGTCCGGTGACACCGTGCGCTCTGTGGTCCAAAGCGCGATGGAACGCGCTGCCGTACCCGAGTCAGAACGCGGCACTCGTTTCGCGGAGACGCTCGGCCGCGCCGGCTTCGAAGATCTTGAGACCGAAGCGTCCGCATTGTCAGGGGGTTGGCAGAAACGCCTGGCCATCGTGGAGGCAGTGGTCCAATCGCCAGACATTCTTTTGCTCGACGAGCCTACGAATCATTTGGACCTGGGGGCAATCGAGTGGCTGGAGGCTTTACTGCAGGTGGCACCGTTTGCCTGCGTGGTGGTGAGTCACGATCGCTATTTCCTCGAGAATGTCGCCACTGAAATGGCGGAACTGAACCGGACGTATCCAGACGGATTGTTGCGAGTATCCGGAACCTATAGCCGTTTTCTGGAGAAAAAAGAAGAATTTCTGCATGCCCAATCGAAGCGGCAAGAGGCACTCGAAAATCTGGTGCACAGGGAAATCGAGTGGCTGCGCCGGGGAGCAAAGGCACGGACAAGGAAGTCCAAGGCGCGGATCGACAAAGCAGGAGAGTTGATGGGCGAGCTTGCGGATTTGAACGCAAGGACTCGCAGCGCAACCGCGCTAATTGATTTCTCGGCCACCGATCGAAAAACTAAGCGGCTCATCGAACTGGAAAACGTGTCCTGTGAAGTGGGGAATCGCAAGTTATTTAGCGGCCTAAACTTCGTCATTACCGCGGGTACCAGAGTCGGGCTGGTGGGGCCGAACGGCAGCGGCAAGACGAGTCTACTGCGGCTGTTGCGGGGCGAGTCTGCTCCCGCAGAAGGCGAGGTCCGCCGGGCCGACAGGCTGCGCATTGTGTATTTCGACCAGACCCGCGAGCTTGATCCGGATGTAACTTTGCGTCGCGCCCTGGCGCCGGAAGGTGATTCGGTAATCTATCAGGACCGAGTGACTCACGTGGCATCCTGGGCGGCTAAATTCCTGTTCACCGGCGAGCAACTCAATCAACCGTTGGGGAAACTTTCAGGCGGAGAACGCGCACGCGTTTTGATTGCCCAGCTGATGCTGCAGCCCGCCGACGTTCTTCTGCTCGATGAGCCCACGAACGATCTCGACATTCCGACTCTGGACATCCTTGAAGAAAGTTTGCTGGAGTTTCAAGGGTCTCTGGTTCTGGTTACGCACGACCGCTATATGCTGGACCGGGTTTCAACCGTTGTGCTGGGGCTCGATGGTCAAGGCGGCATAGGACGATTCGCGGATTACTCGCAGTGGGAGAGATGGTTGGAGGAGCGCGAACGGACGGCACGATCGGGGGTAGCGAAAAGCAGCGCGAAGTCTTCTGAGCGCGGGAATGGCGACCGGGCGCGGCAGGGAGCGGGAAGAAAAAAATTGTCCTACCTGGAGTCGCGGGAATACGCAGCAATCGAGCAGCAGGTCGCACACGCCGAGGACGTGTTACAGGCCAAGCGGGCTCAACTCGAAGACCCCAGGATTGTCAGCGACAGCGAACGTCTGATCGCCGCCCATGCGGAGATGGAAGAAGCTCAGGAAAAAGTGGATATGCTCTACGCACGCTGGGCTGAACTGGAAAAAAAGAAAAACTGATTATCCTGGAACCGCGGCTTACTGGGCGAGACAAAAAGCAATGATGGTATTTCCTCGGGTTCCCGTGTTTTTTTCGAGCTTTTCCAGCAATGTGGATTCCAGATCGCCGGGATCCGGATTCATCTCGCAGGCAGCAATTTCCTCATCGCTTGCGCCGTGGAAACAGAGTTCGCAAACTCCCAATCCATCTTTAGAGCGAACCGGCGGCCCAAAAACGCGACAAGTCATAGGACGTGACCCGTAGAGTTCGCAATTTCCGGTTGCAGGATCGAGTGCCGGGCAGGGTTCGTCGTTTGCGAAGTCAGAAAAACGTCGCTCCGCTTCGTCTCCTTCGTCCAATAACCCGGTTATCGCATCGCCGGGAAAATCGGGGGACAGACGAGTCACCGCTCCCCGAGCCCGTGCCCGCACCAGCTCAGCCCGGTCAGGGGAGCTGGCTTCAAGCTCGGCCAGGCCCCTCCGCAATCGTGCGGCGTCGAGCTGATTGACGGGAAACACTCCGATGCAACACTGCGTACACCCTGGACCGCACACCAGCCATTGGCCGCTGCGACGTGCGACATCGGCTAACGCTGAGTCCACAATCTGAATCAGAGTCTGATCGCTGGAAACTGGGAAGTCCCGCCGCATAGTGCTTCTCAATCATACAACCCAATCGCAGCGGTGAGGACGAAAGGTGGTTAGAACGGATCTTGTACTTCGACCCGAGAAACTCCCGAAAGCGACGGAGCCGAATACTGCTGGCTCCAGTCGCTGGAAGCGCCACCCCTCCCCCCGGTGGTGTGGCTCTTCTCTCGGGATCCCGGGCTCATCGAACCCAATTGCCGGAGAAACCCAATAAAATCGGCGATTAGAGACCGACGAGCTAGTTACATTGGAATAGTGGCAGATAGGGACAAAACGTTTCATTGCCCGACAAATTTTTTTCTTGGCCGAACATCCGCCTGTACGGGCGTCCGCGATTTGGGTAAGATAGCTGCCACTTAACCACATGGCCCGCGGAGCGCCTCGTGCAGTTTCACGCCTTTGACCGGCATTATCTTGAAAAGCTCACTTCTGGAGATTTCCGGACGCAGGAGGATTTTGTCGCTTATTTCAGCGAACTGATCCGGCTTAAGTTGAGTAGGCGCCTGCACTCCCATTCGGAGGTAGAGGATGCCCGCCAGGAGACCTTCGCTCGTGTATTCGCCGCGCTGCGAAAGCCAGATGGGATCCGCGAACCGGAACGTCTCGGGGCATTTGTCAATTCGGTCTGCAACAATGTCTTGCTCGAATACTACCGCTCCGCCTCGCAGCAGCCCACCAGCGACGACGAAGAAGCCGAGGCCAATATTCCCGATCCCGCAATCAGCGTGATCGACGTCATCGCCAACCGGCAAACTCAAGAGAAGGTGCGCCAGATCCTCGACCAGCTCCCAGAAAAGGATCGCCGCCTGATCAAGGCAGTGTTCCTTGAAGAGCGGGACAAGGACGAAGTCTGTCGCGAGCTGGGAGTCGACCGCGAATATCTCAGAGTGCTGCTGCACCGCGCCAAGAAGTCATTTAAATCCATTTATTTGAAGAGAGTAGCGAAAGAAGCGATGCAGGGATAATTCCGCGTAACGATTGGCGGCGATTTGTCACTATCTGTATATGAGGAGACTTCAGATCATGGATCATAGCGAGGCGAGCCGCCTGATGGCCAGTGAGAAGTATCTACTCGACGAACTTCCACCCGCGGAAATGGAGGCGTTTGAGGAGCATCTCTTCGCCTGTCACGAATGTGCAATGGATGTGCGCGCGGGTTCTGCATTCCTCGAATACAGCAAGGCAGAATTGGCGAATTCCTCGCCCAGGGTGGAGCGGCGTGCGGCAGAAGTTCGCCCGTCCCGGGGCTTCGCATGGTGGCGTCCAGCTCTCGCCATTCCTGCCATGGCTATCCTTTTGATTGTGGTCGGATATCAGAATCTCGTTACCTACCCAGCCATGAAGGGCGCCTTGGCCGAAAATAAAGCGCCACGGATTCTTCCGGCGGCCTCCTTGGTCAGCGCGGTCACGCGGGGTTCGGCTCCATCTGTTATCGCGGTACGCGCGGGAGAACCGTTTTTGCTGCCCCTTGATATTCCGTCGCAAAATTCCTTCGAGTCTTATGTGGTTGAGTTGCAAAACCCGGCGGGAGGAGTAGAGTGGTCACTCCCAGTGTCCTCCGAATCAATCAAGAACACGCTGACGATCGCGGCGCCCGGAGTGGACAAGGCTGGGCACTATGAAGTGGTTGTGATCGGTCGAAGCGCACAGGGCCAAAATTCAGAAGTCGGACGTTATCCTTTCGATTTGCAGTTTGCCAGGACGGCAAATCCTTAAACCTTAGGGAGGGAAAAACAGATGGCCGCCAGCAACCGAGTCCACTACTTCCACGCCGATGCTTGTGCCTTCGGTGGATACTTTGAACGTCCCATCGAGCACACCGTTGCTCCCCAATCACCCATGTCTCTTTCGCCCTCGGGCGGTTACGGTTCCGCCCGCTCAGAAAACTTCCGGCTCCAAGGTCTGATGTCATATAGGTCCGCTTACACCCAGGTTGCGGGTCACCTGAGCAAGAAAGAGGGCCATGGCTGGGTGACCCTGGTGACTTCGGTGGTCGAGGGTTTCAATGTCTTGGACGTGATCACGGCAGACCGACTCTGTGCCCAGATTTCAACCGAACATCCCTTGGAGGGTAACAATCCCAAGGTGAATTTCCTGGGAACATCGTTTGAAAATCTAAAGATCGCAGGATGTCCCATCGATATCACGCTCGACTTCGACATTTGCGATCAGGGAAACGGCAGCGGCTACCCCGGTGAACCGTGCATCACCAACGATCGATTCGGCCGCAGGGTTGCAGAACAATATCAGGGCATGACCAATGCAAAAAACTTCCCGCAGTGGGTGAAGAATCGTACGATACCTGACTGGATCAAAGACCGATACAAGTGGGACGATGCACAAGCTGAAAACGGCAGCGTTCTGTGCTCAATCGTGAAGGAGGCCACCGGTCAATTCCCTGGCACGCCCTTCGGCAACGTATTTGAAGTGCCGGACTTTGGCCGCGTATTTTTGGGAGAACTTCTTGTGGACTGCAAGTCCTACCAGTTGACGATGGTTCGCCTGGAGCTGGGATGCTTCGGCCAAGGCAACCTGAGCGCCTCGACCGCGAAGGCGAATGGCACCACCGACCCACCTAGCTAGCTGATGGTTGACCCGCGTCGTCGTTGGTCTATAGACTCCCTGACTAACCGGTTCTAGGGCAGAGAGCTTTCTTCCGCAAACTGAGCTGAAACTCATCTGACGGTTGGGTATAAACGGGGTGAGGGCGGCGCGATGTCCGGGCCAACAAGCCAAAGGTTCGAGCGGCTGATTCTCCTCCTGCTTTCATTATTGCTCGGCTTTGGGTGCAACCGGTCCCCAGATCCGCAGAAAACCTTCGACCGCGCACGCCAGATGCTCGGCCACGGTGACCTTGCTACAGCAAGACGTGAAGCCGATCTGGGCTATCAGAGCTGCATTGGTCACGACCCGGAATGGGAGTGGAGGTTCCGGCTTCTGCAAGCGGAGATCCTATGGAACCAAGGACTGGGTAAGGATGCCCTTGCCCGGTTGAACGCCGCCTTGCCGCTGCAGCTCGCCAAAAGTGATCTCGCAATTAAACAGAAGATAATCCAGGGTGGCGCCAACGTTCTCCTTGGCCGCTTCCCAGACGCTGATCGAAATCTGAAAGAAGCCGAAACGCTTTCCCAGGACTCTCACTCCTCGTTTACCGGCGAGATTGCGAGATCGCGTGGACTGTTGCAACGAGCACAGAACGATCTGGTAGGCGCCGATCGTTTCTTTCGCAAGAGCTTGCAGCTTGCCGAACAACAGCAGGACAGCCGATTGGAACTATCCGATCTCTTGAACCTCGGTCAGCTGGCGATGGCGGAAGAACGCTATGACGAGTCCATCGACTGGTCAAGCGCGGCAACCAGGCACGCTCAGGCTCTTGAAGATCGGCGTCTCGAGGAAGGGGCACAAGGCAATCTCGCTTGGGCTTACTACAAGATGGGGGACTTTGAAAGGGCGCTGGCGCTGTACCAAGAGGCGGAGAAAACGGCAAAAGATCTTGGAGTCGTGTATCACCGAGTCCTTTGGCTCCACAACATCGGCTTGGTGTATTACGAGCGGAGTCAATTTTCGGTGGCGGAAAGCTACTTTCGGCAATCCCTGGCCCTGGCTCAAAGCATTGAAAATTCTCAACAAATTATCGATGCCTTAACCAGCCTTGCCTTCGTCTCAATCCAAAACGGCCAAGTGACCGAGGCACAACAATATAGCGATGAAGCTTTTCAAAAAGCTCACGCCAGAAACGATCGGCCCTCCGAGCTCTATCCCCTTCTCGTCCGAGGCCGGGTGGCAGCCGCTCGCGGAGACCACAAACAGGCGGAAGACTTTTTCCAGGAGGTTGCGAACGATCCGAAGAGCGACCTCGCCCTGCGCTGGCAGGCGCAAAACGATTCAGCCCGTCTTTATGAGCAGGAACATCGGCTTGCCGACGCCGACATCCAGTACCGGCAAGCAATGGCCACAATCGAGCAAGGCCGTGCCGCGCTGCAGCATGAAGAATTCAAATTGCCCTTCCTGGCAAACGCCGCTCACCTTTACGATGATTACATTCGCTTCCTTGTTGCGCAAGGAAAAGACCAACGTGCCCTCGAGCTCGCCGACTACAGCCGAGCTCGAACCCTGGCAGAAGGCCTTGGAGTTCTGCCCAAGAAAGCGCCGGCCGATGCACCTCCGCTGGATGAGCAGCCGATTGCCCGTCAGGCTCACGCCACAGTTCTGTTTTACTGGCTGGGCCGGGAGTGTTCCTATCTGTGGGCGATCACGGCGAACCGCACCGCGCGGTATCAGCTGCCTCCCTCTGCCGAGATCGATGCGGCTGTGCAACGATATCGCCGGGCTCTTTTAGGATGGCAAGACGTGCTAAAGACGGCCAATGCCGACGGCAACTATCTTTACAACGTTTTGATAGCACCCGCGCAGAAGTTGATCGCACCCAATTCGAGAGTCATCCTGATCACCGATGGCAGTTTGGACAGCCTGAATTTCGAGACGTTACTCGCGCCAGGACCATCGGCACATTACTGGATTGAGGACGTGACCGTGCTGAGCGCAAGTTCGCTGCGCGTCTTGGCGGCTTCTCAGTCCCATCAAGAGCACGGAAACGGAAAACTGTTGCTGATCGGCGACGCCAGTACCGCCAGCCCGGAATATGCTCCGCTGCCCAATGCTCTACTCGAAATGGAGAATGTCGAGAACCATTTCCCGGCCGGAGCGCGCCACACTTACTCGCGCGATCGAGCCACGCCAGCCACGTATCTGGGAAGTGACCCGGAACAGTTTTCCTTCATTCACTTCGTGGCCCATGCCACTGCCAGCAAATTAAGCCCACTGGATTCCGCAATCGTGCTGTCCCGCTCGTCACCGGAACCGGACTCGTTCAAACTCTACGCCCGCGATATCACCAGCCATTCCCTCCACGCTGATCTCGTCACTATCTCATCCTGCTATGGCGCCGGCGCCGAGGCTTACTCTGGGGAAGGTCTGGTCGGGCTCTCATGGGCGTTTCGCCGCGCCGGAGCGCACAACGTAATTGGCGCACTGTGGGATGTAAGCGATGCCTCCACAGCCAACCTGATGGGTCGCCTCTACGACGGGCTGAAGCGCGGCCAGCCTCCGGAGGCAGCACTTCGTTCGGCCAAACTCTCGCTTCTCCATTCCGATGAGGTTGTCCGCAAACCCTTTTACTGGGCTCCCTTCCAACTCTATACGGGGCGGTGATCCGCTCTGGCAGCCACACTATGAGGAGCCTCGCGCCTTTATACTGCCGGAGATGGCTTCCAACCAGGAAATTGAAATCAAATTTCGGGTTGCCGACCTGCGGGCGCTCACACGTCAGCTGCGTGCGGCGGGCTTTCGGATCGTCACGAAGCGAACCCATGAGATGAACACTCTCTACGACTTGCCGGGCGAAGTTTTGCGCGGAAAGCAGGAGCTATTGCGGCTGCGGCAATACGGCTCGGAGTGGAAGCTGACGCACAAAGCTAAGAAGAAGACTGGACGTCATAGCAGCCGCGAGGAGTTGGAGACGGTGGTGGCCGACGGTAAAAAGATGGATCTCATTCTGCGGGCACTGGGTTACGGGCCATCGTTTCGCTACGAAAAATTTCGCGCCGAATGGACGGATGGGAAAGGCCAGGTAGTCGTCGATCAGACACCCATCGGAAATTTCTGCGAGATCGAGGGTGCGCCGCGCTGGATTGATGCGACGGCGAAGAAGTTGGGGGTAACTGGGAAGGATTACATCACGAAGAACTACGCCGGATTATTTTCCGATTGGAAGGTTCGAACGAATAGCAAAGCAGAGGACATGACGTTTAAAGCGCTAGAGCAGAGTAAATCAGACAGCCGTCCGGATTAAACGCTCGCGGCGCTTGGCCGGACACACAAGAGTTGCCATGAGCAAAGTCGAAGGCCCGTGTCCCCACATGGTTCCTGCCATCGCCGACAGCCTGCGCTTAAGCCCCGTGACACTTCTTGAACTTTTTCCCGGAACCGCAAGGGCAAGGATCGTTGCGGCCCACCTTTTCTTGCCCGCGCACCACCTGCTGCACCGGCTGCGCGTCTCCGGCCCCAGCCATGCGCGCCTGTTCCAGCTCGCGACGCTTGCGCCGCATAAAAGCTTCTTCCAAATCGTCGGCCGAGGTTGCGACGAGTCTTGGAGGATGGTGCCCGTTGCCGCCAGCGCCCTGCGCCGGAACTGCCGGCTCCGAACCCGGTCCTCCGGGTCCGCCCGCCTGCAGGCCGCCCGGTCCAGAATCCGGCGGCCGCTCGATAATCTGCATGAGATAAAGATAGCGAGCCGTGTCTTCCTGGAAGCGCTGCAGCATGGCTTCGAACATCTCGAACGATTCTTTCTTGTACTCGACCAGCGGATCGTGCTGGCCATAACCTCGCAGTCCGATACCCTCCTTGAGATGGTCCATGCTGAGCAGGTGATCTTTCCACTGCGAATCCAGAACGCTGAGCATGATCATGCGCTCGTGATGGCGCATCGCCTCAGGACCAATCAGTTTCTCTTTAGCGTCGTAGCGTTCTTTCAGCTTCTCAAAGATGGCGTCGCCGAGTTCTTGTCTGTTCAGCGCCTCGGGCTTCACGCCTTCCGCTATGAAATCCACGCCAAAGCGAGTGAAGACGGCATCTTTCAATCCCTTCATGTTCCAATCGTCGGCGTGGCCCTTAGCCGGGCAGTACTCGTCCATCAGATCGCCGAGAATCGCCGAAACGTAATCTTCGAGAATCAGATCTTTCTGATCCATGCCCTCGAGCAAGCGGCGGCGCAAGCCGTACACCGCCTCGCGCTGCTTGTTCATCACGTCGTCGTATTCGAGCAAATGTTTGCGCGATTCGAAGTGCTGGCCCTCAACCGCTTTCTGAGCCGTCTCGATACGGCGGCTGATTAACTTCGATTCAATGGGGATGCCTTCTTCCATCCCCAGCCGCTCGAGCAACTTCGAGACCCACTCCTTGGCGAAGATCCGCATCAGATCGTCTTCAAGTGCGAGGTAGAAGCGCGAAGAGCCGGGATCACCCTGGCGGCCCGCGCGTCCGCGAAGCTGGTTGTCGATGCGGCGAGACTCGTGGCGTTCAGTGCCCAGAATGTGCAGGCCGCCGACGGCGGTTACATCGTCGTGCTCCTTGTCGGTCTGCTCCTTGTAGCGGCTGAAGACCTCAGTCCATTTGTCGGTGGGCACGGTGTATTCATTGCCGTTGTAGTAAAAGATCGAAGTGGTGCCGTCTTCCTGTGGGCCTTCGATCTTGCCTTGAGCCACGCGCAGTTGCTGCGCGATTCCCTTCTTCACCAATTCCTGCTTGGCCATGAATTCAGGATTGCCGCCGAGCAAAATATCGGTGCCGCGGCCCGCCATATTCGTGGCAATGGTGACCATGCCCTTGCGCCCGGCCTGCGCGACGAATTCGGCTTCGCGCTCGTGAAACTTCGCGTTCAACACGACATGCTGTTTGAGGCCTTTTTTCTTCAGCAATTCGGAAAGACGTTCGGACTTTTCAATCGATGTCGTGCCCACCAGCACGGGCTGGCCGTTTTCGTGGAGCTTCTGAATCTCGTCGGCAACTGCGAAGTATTTTTCTTTCTCCGTACGGAAAACAACGTCGGGATTCTCCAGCCGCAACATCTGCTTGTTGGTTGGAATAACAATAACGTCCAGCTTGTAGATATTGTCGAACTCAGTAGCTTCCGTTTCCGCGGTACCGGTCATGCCCGAGAGCTTCTTGAACATGCGGAAATAATTCTGGAAAGTGATGGTGGCGAGAGTCTGATTCTCGCGCTCGATCTTAACGCCTTCTTTGGCTTCAATCGCCTGGTGCAGGCCGTCGGACCAGCGCCGCCCCGGCATCATGCGGCCGGTAAATTCGTCGACGATGATGACTTCACCATCTTTAATGACGTATTCCACATCTCGCCGATAGAGAGCGTGCGCTTTGACCGCGGTCTCTACGTGATGCTTCAGGGGCCAGTTCTCCGGGTCAGCAATGTTTCCGATGCCGAGCAACTGTTCTACTTTCAGCCAGCCATCATCGGTGACGGTGATGTTGCGATGCTTTTCGTCGACCACAAAGTCGCCAGTCAGCTGGGCCGGTTCGCCGGGAGCGACTTCCAGCTCTTCCCCCTTTTCGAGCTTCGGTATGATGCGATTGACGCGGTAATACTTGTCGGTCGATTCCTCGCTCGCACCTGAAATGATGAGCGGAGTGCGCGCTTCGTCGATCAGAATGGAATCGACTTCGTCTACGATGGCGAAATTATGCCCGCGCTGCACGCAATCTCTGAGATCGAACTTCATGTTGTCGCGCAGATAATCGAAGCCGAACTCGTTGTTTGTCCCGTAAGTAACATCCGCGGCATAGGCCGCACGCCGTTGCTCGTCATCCAGGTCGTGGACGATCACGCCCACCGTGAGACCGAGAAAACGATAAAGCTTGCCCATCCATTCCGAGTCGCGCTTGGCCAGATAATCGTTGACCGTAACCACATGCACGCCGCGTCCGCTAAGAGCG
>Ga0210393_10003532_pt1 | contig 12542 bp, 11 predicted proteins | sample IncBWC27OmetaG_FD_160068 | JGI IMG/M metagenome (GOLD analysis project Ga0210393, IMG submission 160068) | Forest soil microbial communities from Barre Woods Harvard Forest LTER site, Petersham, Massachusetts, United States - Inc-BW-C-27-O ... | reverse complement strand
CTGGGCCTCGCCGACGGTCGACGCGAAGCGCGGCTTGGTCTATGTGGTCACGGGCGATAGCTACACCGATGCGACCACCAATGCCGATGATGCCGTTGTCGCGGTGGAAATGAAGACCGGCAAGGTACGCTGGAGAAATCAGGTCACCACCAACGACAACTTCATCGTCGGTTGCAGCGGCCCTATCAAGGTGGCCAATTGCCCGGCCCCAACGGGGCCTGATTTTGATTTCGGCGCGACGCCGATTTTGTTCAAGCACGGTGCCAAGCAAATCCTGGTCGCGGGACAAAAGTCGGGCATCGTCTATGGCGTCGATCCGGACACCGGCCGCACGCTGTGGAAAACCGCCGTCGGTGCCGGTTCGCCGCTGGGTGGCATCGAATGGGGAATCGGTGCGGATGCCAAATACGTGTTCGTCCCGAACTCGGACATCGGTGAGATCTTCAATGAAATAGCCGCTGCCGCGGGTGCACCATCACCGACCCCCGAAAATGCCGTGGCCGGCAAACCGGGGTTGTTCGCGCTGGATCCCTTCACCGGCAAGATCATCTGGTATACCCCGGCCCCCAAAGCGCCTTGTCACTACGCGGGAGACCGCTCTAAAGACTATACGAAGGGCGCGTGCGTGCGCGCCCAGTCCGCGGCGCCCGGCGTCATGCCGGGAGTTGTTTTCTCGGGAACCTTGGACGGCTGGTTTCGCGGCTATGATACGGCGACCGGAAAAATCGTATGGGAATTCAGCACCACCGCGCAAACCTACAACACCGTCAACGGCAACCCGGCGCAGCCGGGGGGCGGCATCGACGGCATGGGCCCCACCATTGCAGGAGGCATGCTGTACACCATGTCCGGCTTCAACGGCGCGGCGCGAACCGGCAGCAACGGCGTCAACGTTCTATTGGCGTTTTCGGTCGACGGAAAGTAGCGTCGCGCTACTCGAGGCAGACCACCAGCTTGGCGGAGTGCGTGCGCCAATTGATGGGGATCACAAAGGACCGTGCATAGGGAGTCGTCACTTTTTCCAAATCGTGCGCGATGACAATCGGCACCGAGATGTTGAAATTCTTGCCGAAGTCGCGGCGCGCATTGCCGGAAATCGTATTGGCGACTTCGCCGACCAGATCTTTGATGTTTTCGTCGCTGGTGTCGGTCTCCTGCATGCGCATCAGCAACACCGTGAGCATGCCGCGGGGCGCGGTGAAATACACGATGCCTTTGCGCGCGCCGGTGATGCCGATCACGCCCGTGTATTCATAGGCGCCGGGCTTGCCGTCGGTCACAAGATAGGGGGAGCCGACGGTTGCCGATTGCTGCGCCGAGGTCTCGAAATAATTGGTCGTTCCCTCGATGAATGTGCGGATTTCAGCTTCTTTGAACATCTCAAGCCTCCGACAGCAGCTCTTCCAACGCGTCGTTGAGCTGTCGATCGGTGAATGGCTTGCAGAGAAATCCATTTGCCCCTTTTTCAATCGCCTCGACCGCGGTCGCCTTATCGGCGAGCGCGGACACCACCAAAATGAGTACGTTGGAATTGATCGCGACCAATTCTTCCACGCATTCGATGCCGTCCATCTCCGGCATGGTCAGATCCATGGTCACGACATCAGGCTGCGTGCGCCGGAACATCTCCACGGCGGCCCGGCCATTGCTCGCGGCGCCGACCACTTCCAGACGTGCTATTTGCTGTGAACGCTCAATACGCCGTCGGATGATGTTGGAATCATCGACGATCATCAGCTTCAATGTAGCTTTTTTGGGAGCAACCGCACTGTCCATTACGCCGCTTCCGTCTTCCCCGCACGTTTAACGGGGGGCAGACTCAAGGTGAGCCGCGTAAATTTCCCGGGTACCGTCGCCACCGAGACCTTCCCGCCGATTTGCTGCATGAGTCCAGCCATCAAATTCATACCGACGCCGCGGCCCGCGTCCTTGGTGGCATGCTCGACCGTGGAGAATCCCGGCTGAAACAGCAGGGAGAATACTTGCTTGGCATCCAGCGTAGCGGCCTTTTCGGGCGTAATGAAGCCCTTCTTCAGCGCGGCCTGCTTGATCTTGTCGGTCGACAGGCCCTGGCCGTCATCTTCGGCGATGAGCTTGTATCCCGCATCGCCCAGTTCCTGGAATATGAGCTTAAGCTGACCCTGCGTCGGCTTGCCGGTGTTCAGACGATCGCTGATGGATTCGATCCCGTGCACGATGGAATTTCGCACCGCCTGCACCGCGATGTCCTTGACGATGCGGCGGTACTCATCCGGCACCGTATCGAAACCCATGCATTGCAACGCCGCTTCCCGGTGGTTCTCGCCCGCCACGCGCTGCGTGAGTTGCTGCAGCATGGCGGTCACGCTGGCCTCGGGCTTGGGTGCCGGCTCGGAACTCGAGTGATCGATGACGGCGGTGTCCGTGTGCGACGCCGGCTCGCTGCCGATCGCGGCGACATGAAGACGCGCCAGGCGCGACACCAGGTCGCCCACCGACTGCAGATGCGTCAGCAAGTCATCCAATTTGATGACCAGCGGGAGAAAGTCGTTTCCGGACAAATCCGATTTCTCGCGCAATCCCTTCAAGTCATCCTCGAAGGAATGCGCACGGCTCTCAATGGAGGACAGGCCCAAGGCTGCGGCTTCACCCTTGACTGAGTGCACCTGCCTGAAAAGAGTATCGAGTTTCTTGCGGAAGGCGCTTTCCTCGCGGGCCGGCTCGCGCAGCACCGCGTTGATCATCTTCATGGCGGCGTTGGAGTCGTTCAGGAATGAGGCGAGCTGTGTCGGGTCGACGTGCAATATGCCCAACAAGGTATCGACCTGCGCCTGCGCCTGGTTTTGCGAGGACTGCAGTTCGCGGGCGAGATCCACGCGCGCGCTTACATCGGAGACCGCCACCAGCACGTGGCGGATTTTGCCGTCCACGCGCACGCGGTGGAATTCGAACTGCAGATAGCGCGTGGATACCTTGCCGGGACCACTGTCGAAGTTGACCTCAACCTCGCCGAGCGGGTTGATGGTCTTGACCAGATTTTCCTTGGTGCGCTCCGACCACAAGACCGACACGAACTTCAACGCGGTGGCCAACGTTTTCTCGGAAACGATGTCTTTCAACAGACTCTCGAATGGCAGTCCGGCGAAATCGTGGCGCTGAAACAGCGATTCGAGGGCACTGGAATAAGACGCACCGATCACCAGGTGCTCATCGAGCAAGAACAAGCCGTCTTTCACCGTGCGCAAAATGTCCGCGGTTTGCTGGCGCGCCTCACGCAGCGAGGCGTCCTGGCGCTGGCGCGCGAGCAACAGTGTTGCCACCAATACGCCGAGCACGATGGCAATCAGCAAGCCGGTCAACATGACCAGCCGCAGTTCGGTGGCGGAGCGCGCGTTGCGTGTCTGTAGATCCGTGACGATCGCGGCCAACTCTGCATCGAGCAGCGGTATCGTATGTCTGCCCACGCGCAGCGCCGTCGTCACGTCCCGCTCCAATTGTCGGCCGCCCTCGTTGAGAACCGTGCCGGTGGTTTCGTTATCTTGGTAGGGAACACCGGTGAACTTCAGCAGCGGCTGCAACGCTTCCTGCTGGGTGCTCCATAACTCGCGCAATGGGGCGGCGTGCTTGCCGGAAATTGGTTCGCCCTTTGCGGCCGTATCACCCGACAGCGCAAACCAACTCGCCGGACGCGGCGCATTCATTTCCTTGAGACCCGCATCGAGCTTCGCACTCGCGTCGCGCAGCTGGTCCAGCGATTCTTGAATGTAACCGCGATTGGTCAGGCGGTCATGCATCGACTCCAGAGAAGCGCGGATGAGCGCGGGGTTCCTCTGTTGCTGTCCGGCGAATTTCAGCGCGATGCTGGTATCCGCCAATTCGCTGGCCAGCTCCAGGCCCGGTATCAACACGATTGCCACGAAGCTGAAGGCGAGAATGATGACCAATACCATGAGGCCGCTGGGAGAGAGGCGCGGCAGTAAGGTCTTGGCAATGCGAGAGTTCATGAATCAAGCGCTCCGCTGTGATTTGCTGGGTTTCCGGGCCATCAATTCCGCGCGCAATGCATCGAGGGCATCGAGGAATTCAGCCGCCGACGCATAGCGATCCTTGGGGTCCTTGGCCAACAGCCGATCGATGATCGGCTGATAAACCGCGAATTGTTCCGGTAGCCGCGGTATCGGCGTTGCACGGTGTGCGGCCAGGATATCGGCCAGCGTCTTGCCGGTGAAGGGCAGAGTACCCGTGAGCATTTCGAACAAGACGACTCCGAGACTGTAGAGATCGCCGCGCGCATCCGGATCCCGGTCTTCGATCTGCTCGGGACACACATAGTAGGGTGTCCCGGTGCAGTCGCCCGATCGGGTCAGATCGCTCGGCACGAACTGCGTGCGGGCTGAACCGAAATCGATGAGCACCAAGCGGTTCTCATTCGTGAGCATAAGATTGGAGGGCTTCAAGTCCCGGTGCACGACACGTGCGGCGTGGACGATTTGCAACGCCTCGCCGATCTGATGAGCGTAGTTCACGGCGTCCGCTTCGCTAACCGGATGCTTCAGGCGCTCGCGCAAACTGCCGCAGGGAAAGTATTCCAAGGCAAGATACAAATAGTCATCCGTGGTGCCGAAATCGAGCGCATTGGCAATGGAGCGGTGATTCAGCTTGGATAAAATTTCGCATTCCTTGGTGAAGCGCTCGCGATCCGCCTCGGAAACCACATGCTCGCCCTTGATCGCCTCGATCTTCAAGGCGACCGGCTGCGCGAATTCGTCGTTGCGTGCCAAGTAGACGCTGGCTGCGCTCGACTGGGCGATTTTCTTCATCATGGTATAGCCGGCCACCTCGGGCTGCCGCCATCGTTCTGTTGCCGCGCTGGTCGCACCGGCTGCCGGCGGAGGCGGTTCGATCAGCGGCTGCAAGGCGCTGCACAGCTCGCCCACGATGACGGAATGGATCGGCCAATAGTCGCTCGCCCCCAGTTTCATCGCGCGTGCGGCGCTGCGCTCGTTGCCGCCGCGTGCGAAAACGAAGATCGGCAGATTCGGTGCCTGCTCGTGCACGCGCTTGAGGGAGGCCAACGAAGCGGCAGCAGCCTCGGGCGGGCTGAATTCAATGATGAACATTACAGCCACATACGCTCGCAGGCGTTCGCTTGAAATGGCGTCGAAGCCTGCGCGCGTGACGGTATCCGCATCGATTTTCGGCATCGCGCGGCGCACCAGGCCCGCCAGCCTCAATCTCAATTCCAATTCATCGTGCACGATCAGACAAAGGACCGTGCCGCGAATGCGTTCACCGGCCGCCGGCGGAGCCAGCGCTGTGGTTGTAATCGTTGTCGACGTCGTGATTGCAGTTTGGCTATTCATCGCATCGCCTATTTCGGAACGCGATAAACGATCCGCACTTGCGTGCCGACGGAAATCGCTTTGCCGCCCTGTACCACGGGCTGGTAGCGCAGCCGGCTGACCGCCTTGCTCGCCGAGGATTCAAAAGTTCTAGGCGGAGTTGAATTCAGGACCTTGATGTTGGAGACGCTCCCGTCAGGGCCGACGGTATAGCTGAGCTCCACCCAGCCCTCGATATTGGTCGCCAATGCCCTCGCCGGATACTGGATGTCGAGCTTGTTGAGACGCGTCAGGGATTGCTCGGGCATTTGCAGTACGTCGCCGCCCGCCCGCCGCTGGCGAATCTTGTCGTTCACGGCGTCTAGATCCGAGGAAGCGCCAAGACTGCCGGCCTTCTGCACCAAGGCTTCAGCCTTATCGGTGTCGCCGGCATCGAGCGATGCGCGGGCGCGATCCAGAATTTGCGCCTGCAAGGTCGCGATGATCTGCGCCAGTCCGCTGTTTTTGGGATCGGCAGCGCGTAGCTGATTAACATAAAACAGCGCACTGTCGTTATCGGGGTCGGTCAGTTTCCCCTGCGCCAGGCGCGATTGGGCCAATTCCAGGTACTGCGGCTGATCGGGCTTTTGCGTTGTCTGCTGATTGCGCGCCAGATTGAGATCACGCTGCAGGCTGCTGATGCTGGCCTGCGGTGCGCCGGCGCCATGCAACTCGGTAAGCACTCGATCCGCATCGGCGAAGTTGCGCTGTTGGATCGCGGTGCGCGCCATCTGGGTCAGCCGCTTCAGCACCTCCTGCGTCTGGCCCTGCAGCGCCGGCCCTGCTGCGCCCGCCTGCTTGGCTTGATCCAGGTAATACACCGCGCTGTCGTTGCGTGGGTCGATGACGTGGTCCTGCTGCATGCGCGTGTCGACCAGCTTGAGCAGACGCGTGACTTCAAAGTCATCGCGCCGCCGGTGGACTTCATCGCGCAATTGCGCGAGTTTTGCGGCCGGCAGTGCCTTGGTGCGTGCGGCTTCGTCGATCAGCTGCGTGGCGCGGTCAAAGTTCTGCGCATTGAGCGCCGCCAGAATCTGCGCGGGGCCGAGCTCGGCGCGCAGGTTTGCGATCTTTTCGTCGAGCGCGATCAGACGCGTATCGTTCGCATCGATGCTTCGTGCCGTCTCCAAAAACTGCAGGGCCACGTCGAACTTGCGGTCGTCGAGTGCCGACTGCACGCGCGCTATCAATATCTCGGACAGGCGCTGCAGTCCTTGCCGAGCCTCGCCGTTGTCGGGCTTGATTACCAGCACTTCCCGGTACAGGGACAGCGCGCTGCCGGCCAAAGGATCGATGAAGTGCCGATCCAGCATGGCCTGTTGCGCCTTCTCCATCAGCGCATCCACTTTTTCATCGGCTTCCGCCGGTGATTTAACCGCGGCAGGAGCAGCCGGAGATGGCGCGGAAGCCTGGCTGGGCGCGCTCGCGGTCGGCGCGGGCGCGACCTTTGTCGAGCCGCCGCGGGAAAGAAAATAGGCGCCCACTGCAGCGATGAGCACCGCGCCAATTACCGCCGGCACAAGCCACGGTTTCTTGGACGAGGAATCGGGTTGTGCGGGCGGCGCGGAGCCGTCGCCGAGCAGTGCCAGGCGAGAATTCACTTCTTCTTGCGCGCTGTCGAGCACACCGGCCAGCTCCGCGGCGACGATCGGAAGGCCGACGTGGGCAACAACTTGTCGATGTTGGATGGGAAGCGTCCACGCGTCGGCGCTACCGGCCTCATCGAGCGCCACGACTGCGAAGCGCGAGGAATGTAAGTTCAGACGCGACAGCACCGCGGCAGGCTCGGGATGATTGCGCGCATCCCAGAGCACGATCGCGGCTTGTCCCGACGGAGTCGAGTTGATCAGCTCATCAATGGAATCGAGCTGCTTGAGAATCAAACTGGCGGCCAGGTCAGCACCAACCTGCGGCCACAACGCATCGTCCTCGGTCACCAAAAGAACCGAGAGTTTCGCCTTCTTCACCGCTTGAAGCACGGGCCGCTCGGCCGTCTCCGGTGTAGCAAGTTCCTGTATTCTCAGACTTTTCGGCATCGTTATAGTCCCATATCGCGATCGCCAATTGACCCGTTATGCTGCGCTGCGATCACATTCGTGCACCACGAATGTTTTGTGTTTTGCTTAACACAATAAGGTTCCGGCAAATCAGGGGTTTCCGACATGCCTTGGGTCACATTTGGATGTAGGGGCATCATCGGAATGCCCGTCGGGATCGGGTCAAACATTAAAGATGAGAACTGCTTCGCATAGCAAAGCGAAGGGAAGGGTGCGAATTCACGTCCAGGGCGGGCGATAGGAACCGAGTGTCGCCAAACGGCGGCGCCGGCGCGTCCTCGAATTAAACTTAAGGGGAGCTCGCTCCCCTTAGTTCGTCAAGAAGACATAAAGAGAAAAGTTTACTGCTTGGTGCCGGTGAACGTGCCTTCACCCAATTGCCCAAGCGACACTTTGCCGCTCATCTTTTTGCCGTCGGTCTTGCCCGTGTACTTCACCGCGAGGCTGCCGGCTTGACCGTCGACCTTGTACTCGATCGTCACCTCATCGCCCTTTACCGTACCCGTGACTTGCGCCTCGCCCAGCTGCCCCTTATAGGTGCCGGACAGAGCATCGCCCTTTTGGACCAGAACAAAGGTTGGCGAGCCGCTCCCAGCGCCGGTCTCGACCGCCATGATCCAGGTACCCGTGACATCGGCGGCAGCGGCGACCTGCGCCACTGCAAATAGGGTGATCGCCAACAACGCCGCCAAACCTGTTTTGAAATTCGTCATGCCATCCCCCTATTTTGACCAACCACGTATTACGAGCGCCTCATTCGAGCGCGACTATGATACCTCGGCTCAGTGATTTTGACTGGCTGGCATAGCATTTGTCAGGGAGGATGAGAAAACGCGAGGTCCGAAGGCAACAGGACCTCACGTCTTCTCGTCCTCCACACCGCGAGCTTGACCGTCGAGCCTGAACGGCCTACGAGGATGGAAGGCTGCAAGGCCCCGGGTCTTCGGACCTTGAAGCCTCCCATCCTCGTAGCTCATACGGGCGGGCTCGGTCAAACTCACAGTGCCGAAGCTAGAGCGAATTCAAAAACGCCACGAGTTGGCGCTTTTGTTCCTCGGTCAAATTCATGGAGAAGCGCTGATTGTAAAAGTTCACCGCCTGCAGCAGGGTCGCGGCCGCACCGTTGTGGAAATAAGGCGCCCTTCCGGCCAAGCCGCGCAAAATCGGACCCTTGACTCGATTCACATCGCTGCAAAGCCCGGTGATCATGCCCTTGCCCAAGTCGGTCGTGAAGAACGAAACAGGCTGTCCGGAGCTGAACGGCGAATTGCAGCCCTTGACTTCGAATATCGGCAAATCCGGCTCGTTGAGCTCGGCGATTCCCTTTTGGATGTTCGGATCGGTTTCGAGTCCGGGACGCGTGGTGTGGCCGATGCCGATATCCAAGGGCAGCGGCAAGGAATGATTGCCGACATTGGGCGTATCGTGACATGTGGTGCACGTACCTTGGAATGACACCGGGTTGCCCAACGCCGCGTTGTCATTGAGGCCGCGCACCGCGCTGATGGTGAGAGGAGCAGTATCGAAGAGCACCTCCCCCGCGGCGATGTCGCTCCGTGCCGCGCGCCGAGCAAGGGCGCCGCGCTCATAGCTTGTCGGATCGCCGCCGTTCTCCCACGCGGCAAACAGAGTCATGCTGCTGCTATCGAACGCAATGCCAAAGGGGTCCGCGCCCAGCACGTCATTGATGCCGGGATAATAGTTCGGCGTCTCTTCGAGGACATACCGTGCGCCGCCCAGCGCGCCGTCGGCGTGCAGATAGCCGGCCTCACGGTCGTAAACCTGCGCCGTGGACAAACTCATCTCGAAAGCCACGATGTCCGTCAATTGCTCGCTGGTGGGCGCCGCCGCGGCTTGGGCATGAATCAAGGTCGCATCAGTCGCCTGCTGGGTTAGGTCCTTGTTGAGGTTGAATTTGAAAGTGCTGACAGTTCCCAGCGCGGTGGTAGCCCCTGCCGGCGACTCGCGTCCGTCGAACATGATCGTGCTCAAAAATCCCAAATTGGTGGTCGGCAGCGGCCGGCGATAGGTCGAGAGCGTTTGCACGCCTTTCACGGGGTCCGTCACCAACGCGCAACCGTACGGGTCATACGCGACCGTAACGATGAACTGGGCACCGGCGGGCACCGTCAGAGGGATGCGGATCAGACCGTGCGATAGCAGCAAACTATGCGCCGCGGCATCCGAGTTCTTGCCGTCCGGGCAATTCGCCCCGTCGAAGGCGGCAAACAACGGATCACGGCCACGGGTTTGCGCAAACCGCTCTTGAATCTGCGCGGGCGAAATGCTCATCGCTTGATCAGCGACATGGCAAGTGGAACATGACCGCCCGTTGGTGCCGAGACTTTGGAAAAACGCTCCGTTGGTATTGGTGCGGCCGTTCGCGTTGATGACTTGCAGCGCGCCGGTTGGGTCCGCGAAGATTGATGAGCCGGCAGATGTCGATGACCCGGTAGATGCGAGATCGGGCAGGTCCGCAAGATCGTGCGCACTGGCCGCGGCCGCGACAAAAGTCGTGAACAGCAGCGCAGCGGTGTTTCCCCACAAAAGAGTTTTGTTCATTTAAGCTCCCTACGCCGTCGGCGTCGTTGCCAGTTAGATCGGAAATGGCCCCGGGATTTGGACATTGAGGCCAAGGAAAGCACCGCAAAGAGGCGCATTTCCGCGGTATTCTGTTAACTTTACAGCACAGAGTACTTGACGTTGCACGGCCACATGGTTAGTGTCGCCGCGTGGGCAACACCGTACATCTCGACTCGCACGCCGCGGCAACGCTGCGCTACATTCGATCCTCCATGGAGGGGGCGGTGGAATTGGCGGTTCCCGGCTCCGCCGGCATTGTCCTCGGAACCATCGCGCTGTTAGCGGCGGCACTGTGTTTCGCACCGGACTTGCACAAATACTGGCTGGCGATCTGGTTGAGCGCGGCCCTGCTGGGCGCGGTGCTCGGCAGCATACTGATTGTGCGCGAGTCTTCGCTGCGCGACCTGCGGCTCGCCGGCACACCGCTCCTTAAATTCGCACTCTGCCTGTCGCCATCATTGGGCGCGGGACTCGTCATGACTGCGGTGCATTGGTTCGGCGGCAATCAGCATGCAATTCCGGGCACCTGGCTGCTGCTCTATGGATGCGCCCTGGTGACCGCGAGCGCCGCGACGACGAAAATCATCGCCGCACTCGGCGGTCTGTTCGTGCTTTTTGGGCTCGCGGCGCTGCTGCTGCCGGACCGTTTGCAGATATTGATGTTGGGCGCCGGTTTTGGCGGACTGCATATTGTCTTTGGAGTGCTGATTGGACGGCAGGGACATGGCCGCGAAGTCTAATGTCCGCACAGCGCCGCAAACGGCGCCGAAGCACCCAAAGCTCGCGGCAGTGCCGGCGCCGTCCGCGGATCACGACCCGACTTTCGACCGATTGGTGTACGAGCGTGTACGCCTTGGAATCATGAGCGCGCTGGCTGTGCGTGAAGAGCTGACGTTCAATGAACTCAAGTCCTTGTTCGACGTCAGCGACGGCAATCTTAGCGCCCACGCGCGCAAGCTCGAAGAGGCCAAGTACCTGACCTGCACCAAATCGTTCGAACAACGCCGTCCGCGGACGGTCTATCGGCTGACGGCGCTCGGCAGGAATGCCCTGAATCGATACCTCGATCATGTAGAAGCCGTGATCAAGGCGACCCGGCGCACATGATTTTTTTCACCTCTTAACTTTGTGATACAAAGCTAACATGCACATAGCAATCATCATGGACGGCAACGGACGCTGGGCATCGCAGCGCGGGCTGCCGCGTACAGCCGGCCACCGCGCCGGTGCCAAGGCCGTCGACAAAATCGTCGAAGCAGCGGCCCGGCAGGGTGTCGCCACTCTCAGTCTGTACGCGTTCTCGGCCGACAACTGGCGCCGGCCGCACACCGAGGTCGGCGCCCTGTTCGCGCTGCTGCGCCGCTACTTGCTGACGCAGACGCCGCGCTGCCTGGAACAATCGATTCGCATCAACGTCATCGGCCGGCGCGACCGGCTGGGGCCGGAGGTACTGCGCACCATCGAACACAGCGAGCGGGCGACCGCTCATTGCACCGGAATGCGACTGCGCATTGCGGTGGATTATTCCTCTCAGCACTCGCTGCTCGAAAGCTGCCGGCGGATGGCGGCCGAGCGCGGGGCGGATCGCGCGCGTTTTGTCCAGCACCTGGCGGAAGTCGACCATTGCCTCGCAGCGCCGGACGTGGACCTTCTCATCCGCACCGGCGGCGAAAAGCGCTTGAGCGACTTCTTATTGTGGGAATGCGCCTATGCCGAACTGCACTTCGTGGAATGCTTTTGGCCGGACTTCGACGCCGCCGCATTTGCCGCAGCCATCGATGAATATGCGAAGCGCGAGCGGCGATTCGGGCAAGTCGGTGCCTCGGGACAGATAAGTGTGCGCACAGCGAGCCGCGCGTAGCAAACTCGCGCCCTACCGGCTAGTTCTCGCGCCCGACTAGCTAGTCCTCGTGTCCTACCAGCCGACCACCGGACCGTAAACAAACCCGTAGGGCCCAACGCCCGGTCCCCACGGACCCCAGGCGCCCCAATTCCACGCCGGATCGGCATAGGTCTGCGCGGTCATTTGCTGTTCATCGGCTAGATGCTGCTGTTGCTGATGCAGCTTGTACTGGCCGTAGGCCTGCTGGGTACCGACATAGAGGCACCCGCACACCAACGGGTCCGCGTAGACGTAGTGAACGGTGTCTCCATTGACCCGCTGCACAAATTGGTTCGGAGGCAGACGATGCAGCATGACTTGGCGTTCCGGCGTGTTGGCCGGACGGATGATGAATCCAGCCGCCGCGAGATTGTCCTCCCGCTGCGTGACGATTTGCTGTTGGGTCTGGCAGGCCGTGAGGACGCCGAGTTGCAGCAACACGGCCGCCGCAGTGGCGAGTCTGAATCTCAATCGTGATTTCATGTGGATCCCCTAATGTCGAGCGCCCCATCAAGTCGTCTACTATAGTCCAAATACGGCATTTTCACGCCACTTGCGAGAGGACCCATGAACGGACTACGGCATTCGCTGTTTTGGCTGATCCTCGCGGCCGCCGCGACATTATTTTCGGTTAGGGGTAATGCGGACAATTTCGGCAAA
>Ga0210393_10003531_pt1 | contig 12544 bp, 9 predicted proteins | sample IncBWC27OmetaG_FD_160068 | JGI IMG/M metagenome (GOLD analysis project Ga0210393, IMG submission 160068) | Forest soil microbial communities from Barre Woods Harvard Forest LTER site, Petersham, Massachusetts, United States - Inc-BW-C-27-O ... | reverse complement strand
AGCCCAGATACCGTAGAGAGCAAGAGAACACTGCCGCGGGCTTCCTCGAAATCTTTTTCAGCCACGAACTCGCTATAGTTGGCCAGCACGTTCTACTGATCGAGGGGTTGGTGCACTCCGGAGTGACCAGCGAGTTTCTGATGAACGACTTGCGCAGCCGGGGAGCGGCTTCAGTTAAACTGGCCACGCTGCTCGACCGTCAATCGGCCCGGAGGGTGCAATTACAGCCGGATTACTTCGGGTTCCTCGTAGACGAAGCATTCCTCGTGGGTTATGGGTTGGGATCGCCGGAGCAGATTCTTCGCAACCTGCCCTACGTCGCTGCTGCAAGCTGAAGCTTGTCAGTGACTTAAGTTACGACAAGAACTCCATCCTTTTTTGCACAAGAAGCGTTAGAATGGCGGAGAAGGTAATTTCCTCGATCCAATCCTTGCGGCTGGCATCTAATTGGTGTGAGCGGAGCCCCAGGCGCGTTGTTTGGAACAGGGCGCACATTTTCAGGAGTTTCTAGGTGAATTCAACAGTTAAGACGGTGGTTTTCTGGCTAGTGATCGTGCTGTCGGCCTTCCTGCTTTGGCAGGTGGTAAAAGCCGGCGGCGCGGGGCAAAAAGAGTCGGAGTTCAACTTCTCGAAATTCTCGTCGGAAGTAGACCAGGGGAACGTCAAAGAGGTGACGATCAACTTGCAAGAGGTACATGGCAAGTTGTCCGACGGCTCGACCTTCCATACTACTGTCCCAACAAATTATCCCGACATGATCAAGCAGCTGCGCGACAAGGGCGTGAACATTACCGTCCGTGACGCCAGCAGCGGGAGCTGGCCGAGTTGGCTGTTGAATCTGGCACCGCTTATTCTGCTTGCTGCCCTGTGGTTCTTCATGATCCGCCAGATGCAAACCGGCGGGAACAAGGCGCTCTCGTTTGGGAAGAGCCGGGCGCGGCTGCTCTCCATGCAGCAGAAAAAAGTCACGTTCAAGGACGTGGCGGGCGTGGAAGAGGCAAAAGAGGAGCTGAAAGAGATCATCGAATTTCTGCGCGAAGCGCAGAAATTTCAGAAGCTGGGCGGACGCATCCCAAAAGGCGTGTTGCTGGTTGGACCTCCTGGAACAGGCAAGACTTTACTTGCGCGAGCAGTTGCTGGTGAAGCCAATGTTCCCTTTTTCTCGATCTCCGGTTCAGACTTCGTAGAAATGTTCGTCGGCGTCGGCGCTAGCCGGGTGCGCGACCTGTTTGAGCAGGGCAAGAAGAATGCTCCATGCATCATCTTTATCGATGAGATTGATGCTGTGGGACGTCACCGCGGCGCTGGCCTCGGCGGCGGCCACGACGAGCGTGAGCAAACGCTGAATCAGCTTCTGGTTGAAATGGACGGCTTTGAATCCAACGAAGGCGTCATTCTGATGGCCGCAACCAACCGTCCGGACGTGCTTGATCCTGCACTCCTGCGACCTGGCCGTTTTGATCGCCGGGTAGTTGTGCATCGCCCTGATGTGCGCGGACGCGAAGAGATTCTTCGGGTCCATACCCGAAAGATTCCTTTGGCCGACGATGTTGATCTTTCCGTGCTGGCACGTGGTACACCAGGCTTCTCCGGAGCCGATTTGGCCAACATGGTAAACGAAGCTGCACTGAGCGCTGCGCGGCAAAACCGTAAAGCCGTGCTCATGTATGACTTCGAGTTGGCGAAGGACAAGGTTTTGATGGGTGTGGAACGCAAGTCGCTCATCCTCACCGAAGAAGAGAAGAAGGTGACGGCGTATCACGAAGCTGGACACGCATTAGTCGCATCCAAGCTGCCGAATTCTGATCCGCTCCATAAAGTCACGATCATCCCACGCGGCATGGCGCTGGGCGTGACCATGCAGTTGCCCATCGATGACAAGCACAACTACACCAAGGAATATCTGGAGACGGAAATCGCCATCATGATGGGCGGCCGAATCGCCGAAGAGATGTTCCTCAACCAGATGAGCACGGGCGCGGGCAACGACATTGAGCGGGCTACGGAGCTGGCGCGCAAGATGGTTTGCGAATTCGGTATGAGCGATCTCGGTCCACTAACCTTTGGCAAAAAGGAAGAGCAGATTTTCCTCGGCCGAGAGATTGCGCAGCATCGCGACTACAGCGAAGCCACGGCAATCAAGATCGACGATGAAGTACGCCGTATCGTCGGCCAAGGCTACAACACCGCCAAGGGCGTGCTCTCAGCGGACAATGGTGCATTGGTCAGGATTGCGCTCGCACTGCTCGAACGGGAAGTGCTCGACGCGAATGAGATCAAGATGATCATCGAAGGCAAGGAACTGCCCAAGTTAACGCCTCCGCCGAAGTCTGATGACGGCGTGCAGCAGGTGCTGAAGCCGGAGCCGGGACGGCCCGGCCTTGCCAAGGGTGGGGAGAGCCCCGCCAGGGCGTAAGGCTTAACAATACTGATCGTTTGAACGGGCAGCTTTTAAAGGCTGCCCTTTTCTTTCCTTTAATCTGGATAAACGCCCTCAGCAATCCAAATCCTTTACGAATTCACCAACTGCATCATATGTTCCGGATAACGGGCGCCGGCGGGTGCGTCACGCGGAAACACTTCGTCGATTCTCCGCAAATCATTGGGCGTAAGTTCGAAGTCGAGGGCTCCGACATTCTCTTCCAGATACTCACGGCGCTTGGTGCCAGGAATCGGCACAATGTCAGTTCCCTGCGCGAGCACCCAGGCCAGCGCTAGCTGCGAGGGCTTGCAGCTCTTTTCGTTTGCAATTTCCTCGATCCGACGCACCAGATCAAGATTCTTCTGAAAGTTCTCGCCCTGGAAACGAGGGGAATTGCGCCGGTAATCGTCGGCGGGAAGATCGTCGAAGCTCTTGAACCTTCCGGTCAGGAAGCCGCGTCCCAGAGGGCTGTAAGCGACGAACCCGATTCCCAGTTCGCGGCAGGTCGGGAGGATTTCGTCTTCAGGATCGCGCGTCCACAGCGAGTACTCAGTCTGCAACGCCGTAATGGGATGGACCTTCATGGCTCGGCGGAGGGTCTGCGGACTCGCTTCCGACAGGCCAAGGTAGCGAACTTTTCCTTCCTTCACGAGTTGGGCCATAGCACCCACTGTCTCTTCGATCGGCGTCCCGGGATCCACGCGGTGCTGATAGTAAAGATCGATCGTGTCCACGCCCAGCCGTCGCAGGCTACCCTCGCAGGACTGGCGGACATATTCCGGTTTGCCACTGACGCCCCGGGCGTTGGGGTTCTTTGGATCGCGAACAATGCCGAATTTCGTAGCCATCACAACTTGGTCGCGGCGGCCCTGAATGGCTTTGCCAACGAGCTCTTCGTTGGTAAACGGTCCATAGACGTCGGCAGTGTCGAGAAAATTAACGCCAAGTTCCAGGGCTCGGTGAATCGTGGCCAGAGATTCATTGTCGTCGCGTCCGCTGTAGAACTCCGACATACCCATGCAGCCCAAGCCCATGGCGGACACCGTGGGGCCGTTGCGTCCCAGTTTGCGGGTTTTCACCATTGCCTCCTGATAGGAAAATTTAGAAGCGTGGCGGAAGGAACTCTGATCTCATGATTAGTTCATAGATGCACTCGCGGGTGGGAGGGCGTCACGATTTCGAGCCGCACTTTTTGATATAGGTGAATCGATGAGTCAAGTTCCTAACTGGTTTGAGCGGAAATTCGAATTTTCGTTTCCGACGGAGTTGTATCCGAATCTTTGCGTACGTTTGCGAGGCACGCCGGCGCAGCTGGAGGAGATGATTCGCGCTCATCCCCGCGAGCTGTTGGTGCAGAAACCTGATGGAAAATGGTCGGCGCAGGAACATGCCGGACATCTGCTCGACCTCGAGGCTTTGTGGATGGCGCGAGTTGACGACTACCTGGCGAATGCTGCCGGGCTCACCGTCGCAGACTTGAGCAATCGAAAAACTCACGAAGCGGGGCATAATCAGCGCCAGCTTGAGGAGATCCTGACCGAGTTCCGCAATGCCCGCTTGCGACTTGTCTATCGGGTTGGAGGGCTTGAGGCGGCGCTGTTCGCCCGACAGATCCCACATCCGCGGCTGAAACAACCCATGCGCCTGATCGACCATTTGTACTTCGTCGCGGAACATGACGATCATCATCTGGCGCGGATTTGGGAACTCTTGAAATGAAAGATAGCGGCACCATTCTTTCCTTTCGATCAGCCCCAGAGTTTCGGAAATGGCTGGCTGCGTATCATCGTCAATCCAATGGGATTTGGCTGCGTATCTTCAAGAAGGGTTCGGGAGAATCGTCCATCACCTATGCGGAAGCGCTGGATGAGGCGCTCTGCTTTGGATGGATCGACGGTCAGAAGCAACGGCATGACGAAGTCTCGTGGCGGCAGAGGCTCACCCCAAGACGGTCCAAGAGCGGCTGGTCCAAGATCAACACGAAACACGCGGAAAGACTAATCAAGGCGGGCCGGATGAGGACTGGAGGCAAAATCCAGATCGATGCCGCGAAGAAAGATGGCCGTTGGACAGCTGCGTATGATTCTCCCAGCAAAGCAACTTTTCCGACTGATTTTCTGACGGCATTGCGGCGGAACAAGAAAGCACAAGCTTTCTTTGAGTCGCTCAACAAAGCGAATCGCTATGCCATCTCCTATCGTTTACAAACGGCAAAGAAGCCGGAAACGAAGCAGCGGCGCATGGAAATGATTCTTGCCATGCTGGCCAGAGGCGAGGCATTTCACTAGGGAGCTTCGCGCGCGTGCTCCGATCGAAATCATGGTGCGACCGCAATCAGCGGCTTGGTTGAAGGCAATACTTCCCCGATTTCCACGGCGGGCACCCCAGCCGTGTTTAGGGCTTGGGCGAGTTTCGTTGCGTCCTCCGGCGCGACCGAGATGAGCAAGCCGCCTGCGGTCTGCGGATCGAACAGGATTGTCTTCATTTCATCGCTGATTTCATCCTCATAGCCAACCACGCACTCTGCAAATTCGCGATTGGCTTTCAGGCCTCCGGGAATGTGGCCGGCGCGAACACATTCCATGGCGCCATCGAGCAGCGGAATGCGCTTCGCATAGAAGCGAAGCGAAACACTAGAGGCGAGCGCGATTTCGCGGGCATGCCCGATTAAACCAAATCCAGTGACATCCGTCATGGCATGAACAGCGAAGCCGCCGGAGATGACCTCAGCAGCTTTTTTGTTGAGCGTGGTCATGGAGGCGATCGCAGCATCGATCCAGGGCTGCTCGGCCGCCTTTTTCTTGATTGCTGTCGAGATCACACCCGTCCCTAGGGCTTTAGTGAAGAGCAGGCGATCGCCCGCAAGCGCGCCGCCATTCTTGAGTACTCTGGCAGGATCAATCAAACCAGTTACCGAATATCCAAACTTCATCTCTTCGTCCCGAACGCTGTGGCCGCCAATCACCGAGCAGCCGGCCTCGATCATTTTCGACAGTCCTCCGGCTAGAATGCGTTCGAGAATTGCCAAATCGGCTTTTTCCGGAAAACATACGAGTGCCAGTGAAGTGCGCGGTTGGCCACCCATGGCGTAAACGTCGCTTAGTGAATTGGTCGCAGCGATCTGGCCAAAGGTGTACGGATCGTCCACCATCGGTGTGAAGAAGTCCACAGTTTGCACCAACGCTTGGCCGGGGCCAATTAGATACACCCCGGCATCGTCGGCTTGATCGAAGCCGACCAAAACGTTAGGGTCATGCTGCCGGGCTAATTTCCCAAGCACCGCGTCCAGCGCCGCCGGACTCAGCTTGGACGCTCAACCCGCAGCTTTCACCGACTCCGTCAACCGAATTGGCCTTGCATCGGCCATGAAGGCATTCTAACTCGCCACGGATGTGCGCGGATTACACGGATCAGAGACACAAGAAGCGATCCGTGATTACCTGTGGAGGATCCGTGGCGCTCTTATTTTGGCTTTTACTTCACCGAGACGTCGGTCACTTGCAGATCGGGATAGGCCTGGTTCCAGTCGCTGCTGATGTGCTCGAAGGTGAGACGGAACGGTCTACCCTGGCCCGCAGCCAGCGGCAACAAGTTGAGGTCGACGGCGTCGGGGTAAGGACCGCTGGTCTGCAGAACGTGCAACGGAACATCTTCCGCTTGCGCGACTTCGCCGAGCGAGTTCCTGAACGCGACATGCACGATTGCGTGCGTAACTGTCTTATCACCGGCGTTAGTCACGGTGCCATCAATGTAGGTGACGCTGGCCCCCACGAAGTTCTCCGCCGCGCTCATTTTCAGATCGGAAAGTTTGAGGTTCGCAGCGTAGGGATGCGGCGTAGTCGCGCTTCTAGGACTGCCGCGAGTTAGCAAGGCAATTACGCCGACGACTAACACGACCAGCGCCACACCAAACAGGATAGGACGCAGGTTCGAGTCGCGTTCCCTTTCGGTTAACGGAGATGGCTCGATGAGACCGCCCATGCAATCAGATTGTACTATCGGCAGCGGAGAAACGATTTTCCGGCTCGGACGGCCGGTCGCCGAATGATTGATGAGAAAAAACAGTCCCGATCGAAGATTGGAAACCGACAGTACTTCTATTCGCCGCCCACCGTCAGCCCATCGATCCTGATCGTGGGACAAGCCACTGCGCCACGGAACTCGAGGTCGTTTCCGATCTCGGAGATATTGAAGAACATCTCCTTCAAATTTCCCGCAACCGTGATTTCTTCCACTGGATACGCGAGTTCTCCACCCGAAATCCACAGTCCAGACGCGCCGCGCGAATAATCGCCAGTCACGAGGTTGGCTCCGTGTCCAAGAAACTCGGTCACGTAAAGTCCGTCTTTAATCTCCGCGATGATCTGCTTCGGGGTCTTTGTACCCGGCTGGAGGAAGTAATTTCCAGGACCGATTCCAGGCGTTCCCGCCAATCCGCGAGAAGCGTTGCCGGTGGTTTGCAGCCCGAGCTTTTTCGCGGTGTACGTGTTCAGCAGATAAGACTTGAGCACGCCGTTCTCAATCACGATAGTGCGCCTTGAAGGTATGCCTTCACCATCAAACGGGCTGGTTCCAAAACCTCCGCGGATGGTGCCATCATCGATGACGTTGACGCTGTCGCCCGCGATCTTTTGTTCCAGCTTGCCCGCCAGAAACGACGCTCCGCGATAGACGGAGTCGCCATTCACTCCCTCGAAAATATGTTCGAGGATCGAGGCGGACACCATCGGATCGAGAACTACTGGGACCTGCGCGGTCTTCGATTTTCGAGCGCCGAGTCGACGCAATGTGCGCTGCGCGGCCGTCTTTCCCACGTGCTCCGGAGACTCGAGCCGGCCAAGGCTGCGGGCGACCGAAAACCAGTAGTCGCGCTGCTTGGCGCCATCGTCCGATTGCGCAATGGGCACGGCCGCAAGGGAACAATACGAACGCTGGTACTCGCCAATGAATCCATGCGAGTTTGCCAGAATCTTGTGTCCGGTCGCGGCTTCGAACGAACCGCCTTCGGAATTCTTGATGCGAGGATCGTAGTCGAGCGCGGCTTTCTCGGCACGCCGGGCATAGCTGATGCGTTCTTCTCCAGGGAGCGAATAAACATCGGCGGAGTAGAGGTCGAGGTCGCCGGCAATCGATCCCAGTTGAGAGGGCTCCGGTATTCCCCCGAATGGATCTTCGGACGTGATCTTGGCCAGCTCCAACGCCGATTTCAACATGCGGTCCAGGCCGGCCCTGGAGAAGTCGCTGGAGTAGGTGCTGGCCGCACGTTGGCCGTAGAAAACACGCAGGCCGATTGCTTTCGAGCCAGACTCTTTCAGAGTCTCGACTTGCCCTAAACGGACAACGGTGGAGAACTCATCTCCCTCGCGGACAACGCATTCCGCGGCGGTAGCTCCGCCGGACACGGCGCGGCGAACAATGTCCTGAGCCAATTCGCGGAGGTCGGTTTCGATCTGCTGGTTTCGAGTTTCAACTTGGGTTTGCGGCATAGAGTTTTGTAAACAGGAGATCCCCTCGCGGATTTACTGCATGAAGCCGCCAGGATCTTTTCTGGCAGTTCCTCCCACCGTGAGGCGGTCGATCTTAATTGTCGGAATGCCCACGCCAACCGGCACGGCCTGTCCGTCCTTGCCGCAGGTGCCAACCCCTTCATCCAGCTTCAGATCATTGCCCACCATCGAAACGCGAGTCAGCACGTCGGGGCCGTTCCCGATCAAGGTCGCTCCTTTGATTGGAGCAGTGATTTGCCCATCTTCGATCAGATAGGCTTCTGAGGCTGAAAAGACAAACTTCCCGTTCGTAATGTCCACTTGCCCACCACCGAAGTTGACGGCATAGAGGCCATGACGAACGGAACGAATAATGTCTTGCGGATCATCCTCGCCCGCGAGCATATAAGTATTAGTCATGCGCGGCATGGGGATGTGCTCGTAACTTTCCCGGCGTCCGTTGCCCGTATCCGCCATGCCCATCAAACGCGCGGAGAGCTTGTCGCTTAGGTATCCCTTCAAAATTCCCTTTTCGATTAGGACGGTGTTCTGCGTGGGCTCGCCTTCATCGTCCACATTGAGGGAACCGCGTCGCCACGGCATGGTGCCGTTATCCACGACGGTGCATTTTTCGCTGGCTACTCGTTTTCCGATCAATCCAGCAAAAGCAGAGGTCTGCTTGCGATTGAAGTCTGCTTCTAGGCCGTGACCCACCGCTTCATGCAGAAGCACGCCCGGCCAGCCGGGGCCGAGGACAACTTCCATCTCGCCTGCCGGAGCCTCCCGAGCGTCGAGTTGCAGGATGGCTTGACGCGAAGCTTCCTTGGCAAAATATTCCGGCGTCTTTTCCCCAAAGAAAAAGTCCAGTGCCACGCGTCCACCGCCGCCAGCACTGCCTCGTGCCGAATTGCCATCTGTTTTGGCGATGCAGGAAACGTTTACCCGCGCCAGCGGCTGAGAATCCTCGGCAAAAGTGCCATCCGATCCGACCACCAGAATGTGCCGGAGCTCATCCGCGTAGCTGGCACGGACTTCTTTAATCCGTGGATCAAACGCGCGCGCCGCCTGATCCGCACGCATCACCAGCTCAACTTTGGCCGTAATCTCCGCGTCCACGGAAGGCAACGTCACCGGATATAAACTGCGTGCGGGCTTTTCCTGGAAGCCAACCACGGGAGTCTTGGCCGGACCGCTGGCAATCAGAGCTGCAGTGCGCGCGGCGTGCAGAATGCGCTCGGACGAAAGATCGTCGGTGTAGGCATATCCGGTTCGCTCGCCTGCAATCACGCGAATCCCACATCCCGCGGAAATCCCCTGGGAAGCGGACTTCACCATGGACTCGTCAACCATCAGTGAAGTCGAAGAAAGATATTCGAAATAAAGGTCGCAGTAGTCACCGCCGGCCGAGAGAGCCGCCGCAAGATAATGCTCCAGGTCGTGCTCGGTCAGGCCGTAATGCTGAAAAAAGAATCTGTTTTTGTCCACGTTGGTTAGATGTCCTCGGAGTGCAAAAAGCTCCTTGAGTCATTATCCCATAGGTGCGCTCGCGTTTTGCGTATATGGAGCTAGCCGGTTCGCGAGGTCATGTTCACTTGTCACAGACGCCTTGGCAGGCCGGCTGAAACAATTTCGCAGTGACTCCTGAATCGCTCGTGCGTACGGTCGAAGACTTTCTGGTGTGCGCCCACGATGCCGTGATCGTTGAAGACGGCGCAGTGGTTTTCGACCTCGCTCAGTCCAAGTTTTCCATCACAGGAGAACGCAACAAGTGCCTGCTGCATTTGTGGTCCGACGAACGTAATTTCGTGCGGCGAGTTTTGGACGCCGAGGTCAAGAATGAAATCCTTCGGCTGGCAGTGCAACGTCTGGGACAATCGAAACCAACCAAGCTGGAGATTTGCCGTGAACGCGACCGTCGCACTCCTACCGCGAAGCGTGCCTCGCGTGTGGCGTACCAGCGAGTTTTGCACCGAGTTTTGCAGCGCCACTTTTCCGGCTTTTCCATTGACCGGCTCAGCACCTCGATGGATCTGGAGCGATCCTTCGGCCCGGTCTATGCGCGCGGTTTAATACATCGCGGGCAATCCGCATTTGCGGTGCTGGGCGTGAACGGGCAGGAGACGCAGGGATCTATCGATGCCGCACTGACCTTTGGCATTCTGTGGCTCGACGCCTGCCGGATTGCAAAAGCTGGAAAGTTCGTTGTCGAAGGACTGAAGTTGTTCCTGCCCGCTGGCACTTCTGCCCTGACTCGGGAACGCATGGCGCATTTGAATACCGAAGCGGCCAAATGGCAGCTGTATGAACTGGAAGAACGTGACGATAACCTGAAGACGCTGGATATCGCCGACTGCGGCAACGTCGCAACCCGCCTCGTACACTCGACCGATGAATCAGCAGTACAGGGGAGGTTTGCCGCCGCAGTCGCTCAGGTTCGCCAACTGATGTCCGAGGTCGAAGTCGCGACTTTGTCATCTGCAGAGATCGCGTTCCGTCGTCACGGTCTGGAATTCGCACGGGCACGCCTGGCCCATGAACCGGGGTCATTTCTGAGCAGCTCGCAAATAGTCTTCGGCGTCGGCGCCCAGGAACGGGTCCTCAGCGACGCAAACTTCGCAGTTTTCGTGCAACTTGTACGAAGCATTGGTGAGGTGCGTCATCCCGAGGGTCCGCGCGATCATCCCCTATGGCGGCTGCATCCGGAACGCTGGCTGGAATCGTTGGTCGTACGCAACGTTGCGGCAGTGGATGAGCGCCTGGATTCAACCTGCTTGTATTCTCAGGTGCCAGCGTTCTCAGCCTCCGATCGCGCCATGATCGATGTGCTGACGGTTACGCGGGACGGTCGTCTCACGGTGGTCGAACTCAAAGCTGATGAGGACATTCACCTGCCCCTGCAAGGTCTCGACTACTGGGCACGAGTCGCATGGCATCACGAGCGCGGCGAGTTTCAGCGTTTTGGATACTTTCCCACGCGCGAGCTATCTGCAGACAAACCGCTGCTCTTCCTGGTTGCGCCGGCTCTCCACGTGCATCCCGCAACGGACACGCTGTTGCATTACATCTCGCCACAAATTGATTGGGCGTTGCTCGGAATTGACGAGCGATGGCGCGACGGGGTACGGATCGTGTTCAGGAAGCGACCCGATAGAAAGACGCAAATGACAAAAGCTGGCTAATCGCTATGCTGTGAATCCGTGCTTATCCACGCAAATCTGTGGCGAACTTGATGTTCACTTCTCTGGCCAAGCTCCGAGCAGACGACGCACATCTAACATCTGCCCCAGGTGATACGCGTTGTGATCGGTCAGCAGCAGGGCTTCGCGGAGGACGGTCTGGTCATCTCCCCATGGAATTCTGGCGAACAAATCAGTCTTGGGATCGTTGACCAGATCCTGCATAGCCTTCAAGTCCTGACGGAATTTCTTCGCACTGGTGTTCCAGGCGGCAGTAGTGGGCGAAGCCTCGGTTTTCGGCCAATAGCCCTCGGGCCATTTCGGGGAAGTATGTTTCGCATTGCGGCTGAACTCGAGAATGTCCCATTGCGCGATGCGCAAGTGTTCAAGGAGCATCCAGAGCGAATGCGGCAGGCCGGCAGGCTTTTGCCCGAGGATCTTTGGCGGGACACCTGCGACGATTTCATCAAACTTGGCGTGAGCTCCGCCTCCTTCGAGCAAATAAAGAACATGCTCGCGGAGTGCTCTGTCTTTGCGGTCTTGTTTCATCCTTCACGACTCCTTTGCAACTTGATTGTCACCTGAACCAGATGCGGGATGTATGAGTCTCGGTGCATCCATTTCTGATTTCTCGCCGCGATAGACTCGCGAGATTCCGCGCACCAGTCGACGCATGGGCAGCGTGCCCTTCTCATCCGCAAAAAAGATTTCGCCAACGCGGCTGCTCCTGTAGTACCAGCGTCTCAGCAGCGCGAGGTGTTCCATGGTTTCGAGCGTCGTACTTGTAGTTGGCGCGGGAAACAAGGCGAGCGCTTCCTGCACTCGTGATTCCATCGACTGTGACTTGGTGTGTTCGGCGGACTGAATGGCAAAGGGTGCGGGTCCAAGAATGCGGCCGACGTCGATGCGGAAGAAGTTGACAGATTCTGGGCTCGCACTTCGCTGCACCATGACACCCGAAAGCCGATCGATGCGGTGAACGACTTCCGGCAGTTGGCTCAGCACAGGTTTGAGCTTGTCCAGGCGCGCGTGCAGGGCGGAGGCATTTTCAAACTCCAGATTGGCAGAGGAGGTGTCGCGTTCGGTTGCGATTTCGCGCACCAGGGATTCTCCGCCCGTGTCGAAATAGGCCTGAACCCGGCCCACTTCTGCTCTGTATTCCTCATCGCTGCAGCCTTTGAAACACGGAGCCAGACACATCTTCATCTCAGAGTAGATGCAGCCTGGAAACTTGGGATCGGGATGCAGATCGTCCACGCAGCGGCGCATCTTGAAGAAATCGAGGGAGTCGCTGGCAAATTTCTCTGCTACAGTTCGCGAAGGAAATGGCCCGTAGTAGACGTTGCGCCCATTGAGACGGCCAAGCCGCACGGTGACGGACGCACGGGGAAATTCGTTTTCCAGATGAAGCTTGACGAGTGGGGCGAAACGCAGTCGCAGGCGGTTGCCATAGGTTTTCG
>Ga0210393_10003529_pt1 | contig 12546 bp, 7 predicted proteins | sample IncBWC27OmetaG_FD_160068 | JGI IMG/M metagenome (GOLD analysis project Ga0210393, IMG submission 160068) | Forest soil microbial communities from Barre Woods Harvard Forest LTER site, Petersham, Massachusetts, United States - Inc-BW-C-27-O ... | reverse complement strand
TCTTAGTCTCAACTACTACAGATCAATTTACAAGCAGATAGGTTGCATTGGTTCGGTTTGCGCCGCCAGCATGACACGATTCTGCAACAGGGTCCGGCGGCCCGCCAGCGCTTTTTCCGCCTCCCGCAAAGCGCATTCAGGATGATTATTCAGCTCCGAGAGATGCGCCAGCACTATATAGGATGCGTGTCCGTCATAGCCGGTGGCAAAGAATTCCGCGAGCTTCTCGTTGGATAGATGCCCGGTCGGACTGCCGACGCGCTGTTTCACTGACCAGGGATAAGGCCCGTTGCGCAGCATTTCCAGATCGTGGTTGGATTCGATGACCAGCACATCGCAAGCCCGCAAATTATCCTTCACATTCGCGAGCAGTCGCCCGAGATCGGTCGCGATCGCGATTTTGATGCCTTCAGCGCGGAAGGTGAAACCCACCGGATCGACCGCATCGTGAGGAATGGTGAAGGGTGTAATGCCAACGTCTCCGATATGGAAGCTGTGGCCGGAAGAGAAGAATTCCAGCCGCTCCAGCTGCGGACGTTCGCCCGCGGCGTCGCGCATCGATCTTGACCAGGCCTGATGGGTGGCTCCCGTCATGTACACGGGAACTCTTAGTTTCCGCGCCAGCACCAGGAGGCCCGACACATGGTCAGTGTGTTCGTGGGTAATCACGATGGCGGAGAGTGAGTGTGGGTCGTCTCCGCCAGCTTTCATACGCTTGAAAGTCTCGCGGCAGGAAATGCCCGCGTCGACTAAAATGCGCGTCGACGAACTTTGCACAATCGTGCTGTTTCCACGGCTACCGCTGGCCAGCACCGAAACCGACACACCCATGCGCGCAGCATACTCCCTCGCGCTGTGGAAACAGAAGTAACTTTCTGGACAGCCGGTACTTTCGAGCAGAGCAGAAGTCAGCACTTAGCACTTAGCCCAGAACTCTCTAATGTTGGAACGAACTGTCAAGGCTCAATGCTAAGTGCCAATTGCTAAGTGCCGTCCTACTACAAAATCACTCGCTCATCCCCGACTCGGCGGGTCACATGCTCGCGATCGAGATACTCCAGCAAAGGAATCGCATATTTGCGGCTCACTCCGGTCAGGTCTTTGAAGCGCGCCACATCCAGCTTGGGAGACTTCGCTTTTTCCAGAACCATGAGTTTGCGTAGATCCAGCAGCGCGTTCCCATGAAAGACGAGATCGTCGGAAATCTTCACCAGAACTTTGTCGCGTAGCAGTAGAGTGACAATCTTCTGCGCTCGTATCTTATCTACCTTCAATCCCGCGAGCACATCTTTCAGAGCGGGCACTTTGAGGCCGGCAGTTGCAAACGCGGCTTCGATGGTCTTCTTCGACTCGGCTTCTTCATCTTTCATCACCACGCCGCGTCCCGGCAGGCGTACCAGTTCGCCGGCCAGTTCAATCTTTCCAGCGCGCACCGCTTCGGTGAACACGCTGTCAAAGACTTCGGGCAGGACTTCGGAAAAGCGTCCCCGCAACTCCTCTTTGCTCATGCCGGCAACCAGAGCATTGTGTTTATGAAACGTCTCTAGAGCCGAAATAAAATCTTCTCGGACGAAGTCCAACGCCGGCCTGGAGATAAAAATGTCACGGATACGGACAACTCCGGAATTCTCGGAGATCCCCGCAACAATCTGTTGTGCAGTCCAGCCCGTGCGAGCGACAGCTTCCGCGATGCCCAGACCCCTGGCGCCGCTTGCCATCACCCGCGTGCGCAAACTACCAGCCCTGAGTTCTTCTGCAAGGACCCTCAGGAACCGAGCGTAGTCTGCCGCGTTCTTTATCTTCCGTGGCGGAGTGTTTTCGACGACCACGCCGCCGCCACTGGTGATCACGGGGGAAAACTGTCGAATGATGAAACGGTCTCCCGGAAGCAACAGCACGGGTTCGCTCAATCGCAGTTGTGCGAGAGCGCTTTCGCCCGGTTCTACCTGCTTCTTCCCGTATAGCACGACCGTGGCAATGGTTTCGGAGGTGTAGGAGTGAAAGTGGACGCGAGCCCGGTCCTTCAGCGGTTTTGCCGAAGACAGAAGCGACAAATCCACATCTAGTCGCGAGGTGGCATGAAAAGTCGAAGCCGGAGCCAGCATCATTCCGCGCGCCAGCTCTTCGGTGGTCGCGCCCGCGAGGTTCAGCGCTGTGCGTTGTCCAGCAATCGCTTGATCAGCCGATTTCCCATGTACTTGAACACCGCGCACTCGCACTCGCCGCCCGCTGGGAAATACTTCAAGTTCGGCTTCTCTGCGGATGGCCCCAGAAATCAACGTCCCGGTCACCACCGTCCCAAAACCTTTCATGGTGAAGACCCGGTCGATGGGCAAGCGGGCAATCGCGTTTGAATTCTTCGCTGGAATCTCGGTTGCGACTCTCACAAGTTCGCGCTTCAGATCGTCAATCCCTGCGCCAGTCAGCGAACTGACCCCCACGATCGAGTTGGCGTGACCAATACTGGGTTGACCAAAACTGGGTTGACCAAAACTGGGATGACCTAGACTGGCGTGGCCAAGACTGGGTTGACCAGGACTGGGTTGACCAAAAAACGACTCGCGCAGGAAGTCTTCGACCTCGGCTCGCACTACCGCTAAGGTCTCTGGATCGACCGCGTCGGACTTGGTCAACACCGTGATGCCGCGGCGTATCGAGAGCAGACGGCAGATGTCGAAGTGCTCGCGCGTCTGCGGCTTGATCGATTCATCCGCCGCAATTACCAGCAGCACCAGATCGATGCCGCCAACCCCAGCTAACATATTGCGCACAAAGCGCTCGTGCCCTGGCACATCAACAAACCCCAGCCGCAGAGTTTCGCCATTGGGCATGGGCAACTCAAGATTGGCAAAACCAATATCGATGGTGATCCCACGGCGCTTTTCTTCTTCAAGGCGGTCGGCATCGATGCCAGTCAGCGCTTTGACCAGCGCGGTCTTGCCGTGGTCGATGTGGCCTGCGGTGCCGACGATGACGGATTTCATTTGTGGACAGTATAGTTGGGATGTGGCGTGACGGACGCACTCAGCAATTAGCACTCAGCATCTAGCCGGCAAATCTTTGGGCAAAAAATGCACTCTCCACACTCCCGAATGCAGCCCTGAAAGTGTTCTTCCCTTACTCTCGTTCCAGATGCGACAATAGTATTTCCTCATGACCACAGCCTCCACTCTTGCCATTACTCCAGAAATTGTCCGCGAACACGGCCTCACGCCGGAAGAATACGAGAAAGTCAAACAGCTTCTTGGCGGACGTGAGCCTACGATCACCGAGCTGGGAATCTTCAGTGTGATGTGGAGCGAGCACTGCTCTTATAAATCTTCGCGCGTGCATTTGAAGCGGCTGCCAACGCGCAGCCGTTTGGTCGTGCAGGGGCCGGGCGAGAACGCGGGCATCATCGACATTGGCGATGGGTGGGCTTGCGCCTTCAAGATCGAATCGCACAATCATCCCTCGTTCATCGAGCCATTCCAGGGAGCGGCTACCGGAGTGGGCGGAATTCTGCGCGATATTTTCACCATGGGAGCGCGGCCGGTCGCGGTAATGGATTCGCTGCGGTTCGGCCCGGTTACATCAACAGCGATGGACAACAATGTCCATCCCACACAGGCCAATTCCACACAAGCCGAAATTCACAAGAATCATTCACTGCTCGAAGGCGTGGTCAGCGGCGTTGCGTCGTACGGAAACTGCTTTGGCGTGCCCAACCTCGGCGGAGAAACTAAATTCGAATCTTGCTATTCGGGTAATCCGCTGGTAAATGCGTTCGCTCTGGGACTGGTGCGGCGCGATCAAATCTTTTATGCAAAGGCTGCGGGCGAAGGCAATCCTGTAATTTATGTGGGGTCGAAAACCGGACGCGACGGCATTCACGGCGCCACCATGGCCAGTGAAGAATTCAGCGAAGCGTCCGAGGCGAAGCGTCCCAACGTTCAAGTCGGCGATCCCTTCCTCGAAAAGCTGCTGCTCGAAGCTTGCCTCGAAGCCATGCAGACAGGTGCCATCATTGGCATCCAGGACATGGGCGCGGCCGGCTTGACTTGCTCGACTTGCGAAATGGGAGCGCGCGGCCACGTTGGCACCGAGATCGAACTCGACCGCGTGCCCCAGCGCGAATCCGCTATGACCCCGTACGAGATCATGCTCAGCGAATCCCAGGAGCGGATGCTGCTGGTGGCGCAAAAAGGCCGCGAAGACGAGGTCTTCCGCGTATTCGAAAAATGGGGTCTCGACGCGGTCGAAATCGGCCGAGTTACGAACGACGGCAAAATGCGAGTACTGCATCACGGAGAAGTTGTCTCCGAAATTCCGAATGAAGCGCTCACTGATGATGCGCCCGTGTACAAGCGTCCGCTCGAACGATGGGAACCGCCGGTGCCACGAGAGATGCCCGAGTCGATCAAGCTGGCTGAAGCGGGCGATTTCACAGACAATCTGAGGCGCCTGCTCGCCAGTCCGAATATTTGCGGCAAGCGGTGGGTGTGGCAACAGTACGATCACATGGTCCAGACCAATACGGTCGAGGGGCCTGGAGCCGGCGATGCTGGCCTGATTCGCATCAAAGGTTCGCAGCGGGCTCTGGCGATGGCGCTCGATGGCAACGGTCGTTGGTGTTATCTCGATCCGCAACTGGGTGCGATGCATGCCGTCGCCGAGGCGGCACGCAACGTATCCTGCTCGGGCGCGACTCCGGTGGGCGCGACCAATTGCCTGAACTTCGGTAATCCCGAAAAGCCGCATATCATGTGGCAGTTTTCGAAAGTGATTGATGGCATCACCAAAGCCTGCGAGGAATTGGATGTCCCGATTACCGGAGGCAATGTCAGCTTTTACAACGAGACCCTTGGCGAGGGGATTTATCCCACGCCGGTGATCGGAATCGTCGGCATTCTGGAGGACGTTCACAAGGCTGTGTTTCCTCACTTCTGCGAGCCGGGTCGCGCTGTGGTTCTCCTGCGTGCCTCGGAACCTGGCGACCTCACCGACGCGGAATCCGAGTTTGGCTCGTCCGAGTATGCAAAGGAGATATTGGGCTCGATGTGGGGATTCCCTCCGGCGCTTGAACTGGAGCGGGAAGCGGCGTTGCAGAAGGCGCTTGTCGAAATGATTGGGGCGAGCTTGGTCGACTCCGCGCACGATTGTTCGGAGGGCGGCATTGCCGTCACGCTGGCGGAATCGTCGTTTGGCGAGGGTATCGGCCTCAGAGTTAATCTGCCATCGATGGGTTTGCCTCCGGAATTTGTTCTATTCGGCGAGGACGCGAGCCGGGTTGTGATCTCGTGCGACCGGAGTAAGCTTTCGGGAATCCAACAAATAGCGGCAAAATATCGGCTGTCTGCGGACCAGATCGGCGAGACCGTTTCCGATCAAGTAGAGATCAAGCTGGATGGCCGGATGGTAGTGTCCGCATCCGTCAGCGAGTTGCGCGGTTCGTTCGAAGGTTCACTGCAGGCGGCATTGCGGGCTGATCCGGAATTGGTTTGAAGACTGATGGATAATGCCAACTTCTGACAAATTTCGCGACGAGTGCGGTGTGGTGGCGGTTTATTCGCACCTGGAGGCGGAGAAGCTTGCCTACCTCGGCCTGCACGCTCTGCAACATCGGGGCCAGGAATCCGCGGGCATCGTGACCTCCGATGGCATGACGCTGCACATGCACAAAGCCATGGGTTTGGTGGCGGACATTTTTCAGGAAAGCGTTTTGGCCAAGTTGCCGGGCACCCTTGCCATCGGCCACACGCGTTATTCGACCGCGGGCGATTCGGCTCTGCTGAACGCGCAGCCGATCATGGTGCAGTCGAACAAGGGGATGGTGGCGCTGGCGCATAATGGCAACCTGGTCAATGCGCCGGATATTCGTCATCGGCTGGAGAGCCAGGGTTCGATCTTTCAGACCAGCAGCGACACGGAAGTCATCGTGCACCTGATCGCGCTTTCGAAAGAGCAGACGCTGCCCGAAGCCATCGCCGATGCGCTGCGCCGGGTCGAAGGCGCGTTCTCGCTGGTCATGATCAGTCCCGACCGGATCTTTGCCGCTCGCGACCCGCGCGGCTTTCGGCCGCTCGCCATGGGCAGGATTCCAGCCATCGATGGCGAAAAGCAGGACACCATCGTGTTTGCCTCCGAGACTTGCGCGTTCGATCTGATCGGCGCCACTTTCGAACGCGACGTTAAGCCGGGCGAGTTGATCGTCGTCGGTCCCGAAGGAATTACTTCGCGGTCATACACTCCGGCGCTGGCGCAATCCAGTTGCATCTTCGAGCATGTGTATTTTTCGCGGCCGGACAGCCGCGTATTTGGGCGCGCGGTGCAAGAGAGCCGCGAGGAACTGGGCCGGCAACTGGCGCGCGAAGCCCCGGCCGAGGCCGACGTCGTGGTCCCTGTACCGGATTCAGGCGTCACCGCAGCGGTTGGTTATGCCGCGGAGAGCGGCATTCCGTTTCGCTTCGGGCTGATTCGCAATCATTACGTAGGACGGACGTTCATCGAGCCGCGTCAAAGCGTGCGCGACTTTGGCGTGAAGCTGAAGATTAATCCGGTGCGCAGTTTGCTTGAGGGCAAGCGCGTGGTGTTGATTGACGACTCGATTGTGCGCGGCACCACCAGCCGCAAGATCGTGCGCATGGTCCGCAGCGCCGGAGCCAAAGAAGTGCACATGCGCATTTCGTGTCCGCCGACGATCTCGCCGTGTTTCTACGGAGTGGACACGCCTTCGAAAAAAGAACTGATCGCCGCCAACAAGTCGGTGGAAGAGATTCGCGAGTTCATTGGCGCCGACTCGCTGGCCTATCTTTCGCTTCCGGGATTGAAAAAAGCCTGCGGCGACGGCGAGAAGACCACATACTGCTCGGCCTGCTACACCGGCGTTTATCCCACGAACTGGGTCGATGTGGAAGAGATTCAGCCGGCCAGCGTGGGCAAGCCCTGACACAGGCTCTAGGCTTCGAGCTCGAGGTCTTTCTGGCCTCGAGCGTGAAGCCAATACCACCCAAAGAAAAGAAGGCGTTAGCTTAGCTAACGCCTTCGGAAACGAACCAAAAAGACTTCTAGTACACGTTCTTGCATTCGGCGGGTACGTTCCCCGTCCGGCTCTTGCTGGTCAATTGCAACATTTCCTGCATAGCGTAATTCTTGGTGCCAACTGTATTGGTGTAATAGTTGCCATTCGTGTCTGTTTTCACGGTGCCGAACAGCCATGCGCAGCAGTCGCCGGACTCGCCGCAGAAGTTGCCGGCCCAGGCGGTATTCAAGTTAACCTCCGGATCGCTCGAGCTTTCCGAGAACTCGTGCCACATGATGGCCGTGGTTCCATCGGCCCCTGGATCCATGTTGGGGCTGCCGCCCTTTCCGTGATCGCCAAGGACGAAGCTGGTTTCGCAGCCGCTCGGGCACTGGTCGGGATCGCCAACCATCGAATAATGGATGACTTCGCCGGTGACGATTGAGGTCGACGGGCCATGATATCCGCAGAACTGGGAGCAGAAGCCAGAATCAGTCACGTCTTTATAGGTCAGAACGAAATAGATTCCGTTGGTGTCGTTTGGCAAGTGACTGCCCTTTATGGCATTGGCAACAATTGTTTGAATCTGGCCGTCTCCGCTGAGGCTCTTGCCCAGCGAATAGTTGTCGTGGTAATCGTTCTTGCTGGAGTGGTGTACGGCATTCAGGATGTGCTTGCCGGTGCTATCGCTGTAGGTGGTGTTGATTTTTTCCTGAGTCGTGCCACCCAAATGCTCAAAGTAGTAGTCGATAATGCTCTTGTCTTTGGCCTTCCAGTTGCCGTACCAGATGATGTAAACCGTGGGAGCTGTCTCAAAAACGGGTCCGCCGTTGTAGTTAATGTCGCAGGGGCTACCGTTGCAATTTGTTTGCGCGTGTGGCGTCTTGTCATACGGCCGCAAAGCGTGGACTGTGTTGTCTTGCGCGAAAGCCGTGCATGCAAGACACACTGCTATGACAACGCCTAGGCATTGTTTTTTCATTTATGTTCTTTTCCTTAGGTCAGATTTTGGTACCGATCCCCAAGCAAGGGAGGCTGCCATTGTCGGCGGAACCCGAGTCTGAGTCAAGATGAAAGAAATTGCACAGGGTTGTTGTTCTCGCGCTTTGGAATTCAATCAGCCCGTTTAGAAAAAAAAGCCCGCTCCACGGGGGAGCGGGCTTTTGCCTTAGGCAGATGCTAAATTTACTGGCCTGGACAGACGCCTATGTCGTTTTGGAAGGCAAACCACTTGTTCGCCGAGGTGTTGGCTGGGGCTCCGAAGTAGGTCATGAACACCAGCGATTGGAGGTTATAAGTGAAGCCGTTCAGCTTATAGGGATAGCCTCCGAAGTTGGCCGTTCCCTCCAGCGGATCTCCGACTTCCAGGATATTGCCGTCCTGCGGGCAGTTGACGCCGTTATCGGTGAACGGATCGTCGACCCACTCGCCGAGTTCGTGAGACATCGCGGAGACATCCTGCGAAAATACGCCAACCACATCCGCATACGATGCATTGGAGTAGGTCTGTCCGCCAGGCTGGGCTCCGTTGGCGCCGTGATAACCGCCGATGCAGCATCCGCCCGACGTCAGGTAAATGTCATCCCAAATGAAGAGTGGGAGGATGTCCGGGGTAACCCCCAGTTTGCTCATGAAGACCTGCACTTGAGCATCGTAGACGTTGATGTCTTCGAGGCCAACGGTGATCGAGGGACCACCGAAATTCACGGTTTGGACCGAGCAGCTGGAGTCCGTGCAGTCGATGGTCTGCTCTGGCTTCAGAACGGTCTTTAACAGAACGTGGTACTTGGTATTCTTCTTGACGTTGTTTCCCCACCAGGTGCCGCGCTGGAAGGCGTCTTCGTATTGCGTGTTGCCCAAGTCCGTCTTGCCCTGCTTGAAGTCGATGCCGGCGTTGAATAGGGGCGACTTCAGGGTATTCTGAGTCACTGTTCGTCCATTAGGCAATTTCTTCTTGTTGGGATCAAAGGTCTTGTTCCCATGGCTAGCGTTGTAAACAAACTTGACGGGAATAATCCAGACTGTGGTGGTCGTGGTGACATTGGTGGTGGCAGGATTGGTGCCAACCATGGTGAAGTTGTGAGTTTGGCCAGTGTGATCCTTGAATGTGCCGTTCCACTGAACCAGTTGCTTACCGGACGGCGAGACGGACGGCCCATCGTGTCGGATGGCGGTAAACAGTGGCTTTGGGTTTGCAACTTCGGGGTAGTCTTGGGCTAAGGCGCTGGTGGCCGCACAAGCGAGCAACAGCGCGGCGAGCAAAGTGAAGGTAGCGGAACGTCTATTCATGTCTGTTTTATTCTCCTTGGATATCGTTCGACGGTCGAGACTTTCTCAACAACAAGTTCCTCGGCGGACCCAGAGTGAATCGGGATTGGGAGCAGCTGAGACCATGCGATTTTCAGGGGCCTTGCGATAGAAGTCAACGCCAAACTTGTCAAATATTTTTAGTTGGAAACATTGTTGCAACTATTATGCAAGTGCGTGGAACCGTAACGCACACGCTGAAGAAGAAAAGAGCTTCCAGGCGATGCGCGACCTGGAAGCTCAAGTCGATCACGGTTCAAGACTATTCAAGTTGTGGCCTAGTCGGTGCAGGCTCCTTGCGCTGAAGTAAAGGTCCCGTCGTCCGAGAACTTCTTCCCTGCGCCAATCGAGGGCGGACCATAGAACCATGAGTACATGGCGAGCTCCTGCAGGTGATAAGTGTAGCCGTTCGACATCTTTACCTGGAAGGGGTTGCCTCCACCGGTCAGCGGATCACCTACTTCGAGATTGTTCTGACAGCCTGAAACCTGTCCGATATGTCCCCACGCCGGAACTGGATTGTTGCCGAGCGGGTCGTCCTGCCATTCGTCCACCTCGTGGGCGGCGACGTAGGTATCGAAGATCTCTCCACCGAAAGCGCCGGTGGTGTCGAATTCGAAGGGCGAGTATGTCTGAAGCGGGTTGCCGATGCCAAAGTGGTAGCCCAGAACACAGCAGTTGCTTGTGCTGCCCTCGTACATGACCACGTTGTACATCAGGAAAGTGACGAAGGTTTTCGGATTGACACCTTGCTTGGAAAGCGAAGGAATAATCGTGTTCTCGAGTAGGGCCTCGAACGGGCTGAGGTTCAGGCCGCCCAGCGGTCCACACGTGCTGGTGAGGATCGTCGAATTGCTGGTTCCCAGGTCGACCTTGACCGGCTTGAGGACTTTCAACTTAAGGTCGTTGTGGTAGGTTCCACCGTTCTTATTGACGGGCGTCCAGAAGCTAGCCCGCTGAAAGGCGTCGGTGTATGCGGTGGTGCCAACGTTGACGCCATTCATCTTGAAGGGAGCAGCATTCGTGATCGGCGACTGTTCATACATCGTCATTGGAACTTTTCCCGCAAAGCAGGCATTGTCGGGCTTGGTCGGATCGAAGACGGTCGAACCGATCGTGATAATCAGCGGAACGACCTGCATCGTTGTCGTGGTTGTGGCTTTGTTGGTATAAGGGCTGTTCCCGACCATCACGCCTGAGAACTTCTGTCCTTTGGATCCCTGGCGAGTGGAGGTCGCCTTATACGTCCACACTTTGAGTCCCGAGCCGGCATCGGACTGAGCCTGGAATGTTAGTGGGTCGATGCTCCGTACGGGCTTCGACAGGAAGTAACCCTTCAACACAGCCTGGTCGTCCTGACCCAGCATTTTTGGCGCAACCGCAATTAGCGCAACTGCGGCAAGGGCAAGAAGAAATAAAACTGTACGCTTCATTGATACATCTCCTTTTTGACTCTTGATTGAGGTTGGATTTCGACTTTGAACATCACATCTGTCACATAGCCAAAGTGGGCGTTAGAGGCATCGATTCACGGCACAGAAATATCCCGGCAAGGTACTTCTCAGCTTCGAGATTGACGAGCCGCAGGGGAGCTACAACGGGCGAAGAAATTTTGAACGGCATCCTGCCGGAAGTCAATGTGAAAGTTGTCAAATCTGTCGCAGTAGGCAAGATCTTGCAAATAGTATGCAAGTTGGTGCGAACGTCGTCGGCGAAGGAAATCTGAGGGAAAGAAATCAGCATGGAGGGTGGGGCAAAATGCAGAAGTCCTTCGCGTTGCTCAGGATGGCAGCGTTGCATCAGCATGACGCCTCCAAATCCTAAAAGGTAACGCGCACGCCGAGCTGGGCCGCGAAGGGAATGCCAACCGTGGTGCCGGGGCCGAAGAAGTCTCCCAGGGCGCCCTCGGGTATCTCAAGCTGCTTCAGGCTGGTGATAGGGGCGGTCTGGGAGCAGCTTGCATTCGTGCAAACGCTGGTCACGTTGGTGATCCCGGTGACTGGATTTGGCACCATCTGGGCAGCCGGAACTGGAAGCTGGACAACGTTCACTGCGAAGTTCGCGCCCGGATTATTGCGGTTGAAAAGATTGAAGAATTCCGCAAAAGGAATCACTGACCAGCGGTCGTGGAAGTTGAAAGGCCGGCTGACGCGCAGGTCGGATTGGATGTAGGGAGTGCCGCGGAATTCGTCGAGGCTGGTGTAGGCTCCGTTCACATAGATACGTTGGACATTGGCCGCGTCTGTGATCGTGATGGGACGGGAGCTTTCGACTTGTGTGATCGTACTCAATTCAAATCCACCAGCAATGTGAACCGTGCCGGCCAGCACGAAGCGGTGAGTGACGTCTTCGCCCGAGGGCCCGTAGTCGCCCGGTCCAAAAGCATTCAGCAACGGTGGATTCGGCGGTTGTTGCGGGCAGACGCCATCCACATAATCAAACAGTTCGCCCAGCAAGCAACCCCAAGTCTGCGCCTTGGAGAGCGTGTAGTTCGCGACCAGATTGAAGCGGCTCGTATTGCCTTGCAGGTGCAGCATCAGCGCGTTGTAGCTGGAACGGTTATCAGACTGGAAGACGTTGACGTTGGGCACTACGTTGGCCTGATCAGTAGCGTAATTCCGGTCGGTCGTAGGAATGAGCGGAGTGAATAGGTTGGTGCCGCCGGCATAAGGGAAGGCGCGGTATCCGTGATTGCCCTGCTCGTGCACGTAATCGACACTTGCCAGCCAATGTTCGTTGAAAGCGTGCTGCACGCCGCCCGTGGTATGAATCGCGTAAGGCGTTTTGTAAGGCGAGCCGACCAGATTCCCTGTGGCTGCGGCGCCGCCAATCAGGCAGCCTGCGCCAACGAGAGCGTAAGTACCCGGGCCACCAGTGAGGCTGCAGCTTCCGGTGGTGAAGTTTGTGTTGTTCACGCCTTGAAATGCAGTGGCCCACCCGTTCTGCGCCAGATCGTCGTAGTAAATGCCAAAGCCAGCGCGGATGACGGTCTTCTCGCTGTCGCCGGGAGAGTAAGCGATCCCGATGCGCGGTGCGATTTGCTTGCGGTAATCCTGCGGCACGCTGGGAACAATCGGAATCTGCAACGCGTGCAGCGTCACGTACGCGGCGTTATCGGCCTCGCTTCGGCCCGAACCCGTGAATAGCCCCCATGTGGTCTGATAACGCGTGCCGTAATTTACCGTGAGTTGGTGCGAGATGCGCCAGGAATCCTCGGCGTAGAACGCGAGACGCTGAAC
>Ga0210393_10003525_pt1 | contig 12553 bp, 11 predicted proteins | sample IncBWC27OmetaG_FD_160068 | JGI IMG/M metagenome (GOLD analysis project Ga0210393, IMG submission 160068) | Forest soil microbial communities from Barre Woods Harvard Forest LTER site, Petersham, Massachusetts, United States - Inc-BW-C-27-O ... | reverse complement strand
CGGCGGAAGCGGCTGCGAAACAACTCAAGGCGTTCGCTGACGCCGCACCGGAGCGACAGCCCGATGCCGAATAAAGCTGACACCGTGACGATGGACGCGGTCTACACCGCACCCGGCTATCTGTTCCGCCGCATGCAGCAGATCGCGGTCGCGATCTTTATCGAGGAATGCAAGGCCTTCGACCTGACGCCGGTGCAATATGCCGCCTTGATCGCGATCCGCACCCATCCGGGCATCGACGCCACGCGGCTCTCCGCGGTGATCGCGTTCGACCGTTCGACGCTCGGCAGCGTGATCGAACGGCTGGAGGCAAAAAGCTATGTCGAACGCAAGCCCGCGCCCGAAGACAAGCGCGTCAAGCTTTTGTATCTGACCAAGGCCGGCATGAATTTGTTGCGCGACATCATGCCGTCGGTCGATCGCGTCCAGGCGCGGATTTTGCAGCCGCTCAAGCCCGCCGACCGCAAGACGCTGCTGACGCTGCTGGAACAACTCGTCGATCTCAACAACGAGGCCTCGCGCGTGCCGCTGCGCGCGGAAGATGCGCTCGAACATTTGGGCAAGGCGAGCTGATGGCGGGCGCAGGCGCACAACCGGTCCTGATCGCGGGCGGCGGCATCGGCGGCCTCGCCGTGGCGGTGGGGCTGGCCCAAAAAGGCATTCGCTCGATCCTGCTCGAGAAGGCTTCCGCCCTGGGCGAGATCGGCGCCGGCATCCAGCTCGGGCCGAACGCGTTTCATGCCTTCGACTATCTCGGCGTCGGCGAAGCCGCGCGCAACATGGCGGTCTATGTCGACCAGCTTCGGCTGATGGATGCGATGACGGCGCAGGAAATCTGCCATGTCGATCTCGGTGAGGCTTTTCGTGGACGCTTCGGCAATCCCTATGCCGTGGTGCATCGTGGTGATCTGCACGGCGTTTTCCTGAAAGCCTGTCGCGACAGTGACCTGATCGACCTGCGCGTCAGCTCGGAAGTGGTGGGCTACGATCAGGACGGCTCGTCGGTCACTGCGCGCCTGGCCTCCGGCAATCGCGTCACCGGCTCGCTCTTGATCGGTGCGGACGGGCTATGGTCGAACGTCCGCAAACAAGTCGTCGGCGACGGCAAGCCGCGCGTTTCCGGCCATACTACCTACCGTTCGGTGATTCCGACCGACCAGATGCCGGAAGATCTGCGCTGGAACGCGGCGACGCTATGGGCCGGGGTGAAATGCCATCTCGTGCATTACCCGCTGTCGGGCTGGAAAGTGTTCAACCTCGTCGTCACCTGCCACAACGATGCGCCGGAGCCAGTGGCCGGCAAGCCGGTGCCGGAAGAAGAGGTGATGAAAGGGTTTGCGCATATTCATGAGCGTGCGCTCGACATCATCCGCCACGGCACCAACTGGAAGCTCTGGGTGCTCTGCGACCGCGATCCGACCGAACGCTGGATCGATGGCCGGGTGGCGCTGCTCGGCGATGCCGCCCATCCGATGCTGCAATATTTTGCGCAAGGCGCCTGCCAGGCGATGGAAGACGCGGTGTGTCTGTCGCATATGCTGGGCAGCCACGGGAGCGATCACGCTGTCGCATTGGAAAAATACCGCGAACTGCGTTTCCCTCGCACGGCAAAGGTGCAACTGCTCTCGCGCGTCATCGGCGAGCACATCTATCACCCCACCGGCGAACATGCGCGCCTTCGCAACGCCATCATGAGCGCGAAGTCGCAAGAGGAATGGCACGACGATCTCGCCTGGCTCTACGGCGGGACGGGGTTGAAGGGGTAGCGGCCAACTATCTCCGTCGTCCCGGACAAGCGAGTGCAGCGAGCGCGATCCGGGACCCATAACCACAGACGGTAATGTTTTTCCACGCCGCTCGTTATCTACTTTTTTAAAAACAGCCGCCGCAGGGTATGGGTCCCTGCGTTCGCAGGGACGACGGAGAGTTTGATCACATCCGCATCACGGCTTGGCGGTCGATCTTGCCGGTGCCGGTCTTCGGCAATTCATCGATGAATTTGATTTCGCGCGGATATTTATAAGGCAACAATTTTGCCTTGACGAAATCCTGCAGGCGCTTCGTCGTTTCGCTCACATCGGCCGCCGCCTTGTTCATCACGACGACGGCTTTGAGCGTCATCCGCCGATCCGGCAGCTCGGCGGCAAAGACCGCGCACTCGCGCACGTCCGGGTGTTCGGCCAGACACAGCTCGACCTCGAGCGGATAGACCCACTGCCCGGAAATCTTGATCAGGTCGTCGGCGCGGCCGCGGAAGAAATAAAAACCTTCGCGATCACGCACGAAGCGGTCGCCGGTATAGATCCAGCCGCCCTCGCGGATGGTCTCCGCCGATTTGTCGGGCCGGTTCCAGTAGAGCGGCGTATTGGAATCGCCCCGCACCCACAAAATGCCTTCGGCATCGTCGCCAACCTCGTTGCCGTCGCTGTCTCTCAGCACGATCTCGTAACCGGGGACGCGAAGGCCGGCGGCGCCGAGCTTTTTTGTCTCCGCCCGGTTGGAGAGATAGATGTGCAGCACTTCGGTCGACCCGAGACCCTCCATGATCTCAAGACCGGTCAGCTTCTTCCAGTCGTTGAAGACCTCTGATGACAACACCTCGGCGGCCGATACCGCCAGCCGCAGCGAAGAAAAATCCCCCGTTGAGGCGCCTTCCGCCTTGGTCAGCGAGGTATAAAGCGTTGGCAGGCCGAAGAAGACCGTCGGGCGATAGCGGGCGATCGCCTCGAAAATCGCCTGCGGTCTGGGTTGGCCCGGCAGCAGCAGCGTCGCCGCGCCGACCGAGAACGGAAAGGTGACGGAATTGCCGAAGCCATAGGCGAAGAACATCTTCGGCACGGAGAAGCAGATGTCGCCGGGCGTGAGCTTCAAAAAATTCCGCGCGTAGGCCTGGTCGCTATAGGCCATGTCGTGCTGCAAATGGACGATGCCCTTGGGCCTTCCCGTCGAGCCCGACGAGTACATCCAGAACGCCATTTCGTTGCGATGCGTATCGGCCTCGGTGAGTTGATCCGGAAAGCCCGCCGGCCAGTCTTTGGCGATCACCGTCTTCGCGACCGCGTGACCGGACGCCTCGCCGTTGACCACGATCAGCGTCCGCAACGCCGTGTCCTTGCAGGCGACTTCGTCGAAGCGCGCACAAAACTCCGCGTCGGCGATAGCAACGGTCGCAGCGGAATCCGCCAGATAAAATTGCAGCAGGTCCGGCGGCGTCAGCGTGTTGATCAACAGCGGTACAAATCCGGCACGCACCGCGCCAAAGAACGCCGCGGGGTAGGCGGGCGTATCGTCGAGAAACATCAGCACGCGATCGCCGCGCTTCAGCCCGAGCGAGATCAGGGCATGACCCCAGCGTGAGGCTTCCGCGCATAGTTCTGCGTAGGTCACGACACCAAGCGGGCCGGTGAGTGCGATGCGATCGCGGTTACCCCTGGCGAGATTGTCGAAGAGAATGCGGCTTGCGTTGTAGACGCTCGGAATCGCAAAGCCGATCTCGCGCGCGCCGGCGCTGTCGGTCGGCACCTGATCGGCGATCTCCAGCGATGCCGTAGGTGTCATGGCCTGCCTCCGCTGGCGGAGCGTCGCCGCGACGCTTCGTAGCGGGCCATGAAAGCAGGTGCCATTGCGCGCAAGCGCGCATCGTCGATCCGTCCCGACCGGGTGATGTAGCTGTAGGCGAAATCCATGAGATCGAGTTTCATGTGTTCCGGGAATGTCGCATACCAGTCGGCGCTGGTACGTGCGGCCGTCACCAGTTTCTTCACGATCGGCTGGCGCTCGCTCTGATAACGGCCAAGCGCGTCACTGACGGCACGCTCCGACTCCAGCGCCTTGGTGAGCGCGATCGCGTCCTCGATTGCGAGCCGCGTTCCGGAGCCGATCGAGAAATGTGCCGAGTGCAAGGCGTCACCGATCAACACCATGTTCTTGAAGAACCAGCGCTCGTTCCAGACCCACGGAAAATTGCGCCAGACGGATTTGTTCGAGATCAAGTCATGGCCATCGAGGGTTTTGGCAAATGCCTTTTCGCAGATCGCCTTGGATTCCTCGATTGTCTTGTCGGCGAAGCCGTAGGCTTGCCAGGTTGCCAGATCGCACTCGACCAGGAAGGTGCTCATATTGGGCGAATAGCGATAATGGTGGGCGTTGAAACTGCCGAGGTCGGTCTGCACGAAGGTCTGCGACAGCGTCTCGAAGCGCTTGGTGGTGCCGTACCAGGCGAATTTATTGGAGGAGTAAGAGAGTGATGTGCCGAAATCGCCTTCGAAGGTCCGGCGCACCATGGAGTTGAGACCATCGGCGGCGACGATCAGGTCATAGCCGCTCAATTGATCGAGCGAGACTTGCGTCTCGAAATGCAGGGCGGCTCCTACGGAAGCCGCGCGGGCCTGCAAGATCCGGAGCAGATCGAGCCGGCCGATCGAGGAAAATCCGACGCCGTCGATCTCGACGCTTTCGCCACGCAGGTTGAGGGTGATGTTCTTCCAGCTCTCCATCCGCGGCGCGATCGCATCCACCGTGTCGGGATCGTCGGCGCGCAGGAACTCAAGCGCCTGTTCGGAAAACACCACGCCAAACCCCCAGGTCGCGCCCGCGGGGTTCTGTTCGAACAGATCGATCTGCGCGTCGGGGTGGCGCTTTTTCCAGAGATAGCTGAAATAGAGGCCGCCGGGGCCTCCGCCGATGACGGCGGTACGCACGTCTTCCTCCCTGGATCGACAGTATACTGTTGATTAGGGCCATCCTATCCGGTGCCGGCTTTTGGCGCCATCAAAAATCCACCGAAGAAAACACCCCGAAGCAAAGCAGTCAGACAAAATGTCTGACGCGCTTGCGACTTATTGTGCGGCGAATTCAGACAACACGCCACGGCAATCCGGGGAGAGCGAGGCGGACCGTGCCGCCAGGCATTGCATGAGCCGGCCGCCGCCGGGGGCGACGCCGGCGCAAAGCGCGCGGGCGTCGAGGCCGCATGCCGACCGCAGCACGAACAGTTCTTCGCGCGGTCGCATCGGCCGAAGCACCAATACCGCCGCAGCCGGCGCGCCCGCCGGGCTGGCCGTCGCCTCGGTAGCTGGAACAGCGGTGCCGTCAGCCGTCGGTGGCGCGGCATGGTCGCTCACGGCAGCCACGGCCTTCTGGCAAGCTGCCGAGACTCTCGACTTGTTCTTTTCCAGGCATTGCAATGCAGGGGCACCACCGGTCGGCACCCCGGCGCAAACCCTCGAATAGTCGCTTCGGCACGCGCTACGGATCGCGGCAATGTTCGCATTGCTTGGCTTGCTGGTCGCGGTGGCTGCCTTCGGAGTGGCCGCGCCCTCGGTAGCTGGCCGGGCCGGAGCCGCGGCAGAGTCTTCCTTGGGTGCGCTGGCCGGCTCAGACTCCGTCTTTGCAGGAGCTGTCGGTGGCTCGGCCCTGGATTCAGACGGAGTTCCGACGGCGCGCACGGCGCTTTGACAGCCCGACGAGAGGCTCGACATATTTTTCTGCAGGCATTGCAGCGACGCCATTCCGCCTGGCGGAATGCTGGCGCAATGGGCTTCATAGTCCGAGCGGCATTCGGCTCGGATCGCGCTTCGCTGGGCATCGGTCGGGGCTTGAGAGCGGGCGGGCGTGGCAATAGCGATGCCCACGGTCACCATCAACATCCAAAGCGCCGCCTTGCGGCTCAACGTGCCGATCATGGGCGTCCTCCCTGTCGTTTTTGCCGCAAGCCATCGTTTTGGCCGACGTTTAATAATATATTGGTCGTGAAATATCGGCGGCGGTTCATTGTCGTTCTTCGCCGCCACAAGTCAATTGCCTGGCGGATGAATCTCAAGCCGCCCGAAGTTGCATCACACCTTGATCATCCGTTTGCCGCGGTTCTCGCCGGCAAGCAATCCGATCAGCGCCTTCGGCGTGTTCTCAAGGCCATCGATCACGTCCTCCTGGACCTTGAGCGTACCTGATGCGACCCAGGACTGGAGGTCGCGGATCGCCTCGTTGCGCCGCTCCATATAGTCGGTCACAATGAAGCCCTGCATGGTGAGGCGCTTGACGACAATCAGGCCGGGCACGCCGCGCGGTCCGGTCGCCGACGGTGCGCCGTCATATTGCGAGATCGCACCGCAGCAGGCGATCCGGCCACGATTGTTCATCTGCGCCAGACACGCCTCAAGAATCTCGCCGCCGACATTATCGAAATAGACGTCGATGCCGTTTGGCGCAGCCGCCTTCAGCGCCTTGAATACCGCGCCGTCCTTGTAGTCGACCGCGGCATCGAAGCCGAGTTCGGAGGTAAGCCAGTGGCATTTCTCCTTGCCGCCGGCAATGCCGACGACACGGCAGCCCTTGATCCGGGCGATCTGGCCGACAATCGATCCGACCGAGCCTGCGGCCGCAGAAACGACGACGGTCTCACCGACTTTGGGTTTGCCGACGTCGAGCAGTCCGAAATAAGCGGTGAGGCCCGCGATGCCGTAGACGCTGAGCAGATAGGTCATCGGCTCGACCTTCGGCATCTTGGCGAGGTGCTTTGCGGGTACGGCTGCGTAATCCTGCCAGCCGGTATCGCCGAACACGATGTCGCCCTCAGCCAGTTCCGGCGCCTTGGAGGAGATGACTTCGGCGATGCCGCCACCGGCCATCACGGTGTTGGCTTCGACCGCCGCGCGATAGGTGGCGCCATGCATCCACGCGCGGTTGGCGGCGTCGAGCGAGATATAGCGAACCCGCAACACGGCCTCGCCATCGCGTGCCTCCGGGATGGTTCCGTCCCGCATCTTGAAATGCTCGGGTGCGAGTTTCCCGGTCGGCTTCTCCACGAGAAGCACCTGGCGATTGACACCGTTGGTCATGGCTTTCTCCCTGTGGCTGTTCTTGATGCAGGGAGCGCGCAAGAAATGCGCAAGTCCCGCATTGTGCGTTGCATAAGAGGCTAGTCTCATGGCGCGCGTTCCACAACGGTAACATCATGGCCATGGAAGCGTGTTGCGTCGGCCCCGAAATCTGCCAAACTCTAAGCTGCTGGGAACTTACGGGGGTAAGACATGTCCAACAGGTTTACGCAATACATCCTGATCGCGATGGTGCTCGGCATCGTGATGGGAACGCTGGTCTTCAATTATCTGCCGGATAGCCGAGCCGAGATCGCGGCGGACGTAAACCTGATCGCCATGCTGTTCCTGCGCCTGATCAAGATGATCATCGCGCCGCTTGTGTTCGCAACCCTTGTCGGCGGCATCGCCCATATGGGCTCCGGCGCCAAGCTGGGGCGGATCTTTGCCAAGACCATGGGGTGGTTCGTCAGCGCTTCCTTCGTATCGCTGCTGCTCGGCCTTGTGATGGTCAATCTGCTGCAGCCCGGCGCCAACTTCCCGGGCGCGCTGCCGGACAAGGCGCAGTCGACGGGATTGCCGGTGTCGGCCTTCTCGATCGAGAAATTTCTGACCCACTTGATCCCGACCTCGATCGCGGACGCAATGGCGCAGAACGAGATTCTCCAGATCGTGGTGTTCGCGGTGTTCTTCGCGGTCGCGCTCGGTGCGCTGCCGGAACGGGCGAAGCCGATCATGGGACTGATCGATGATCTCGCCCATATCATGCTCAAGGTCACCGGCTACGTCATGCTGTTCGCGCCGGTCGCGGTCTGGGCGGCGATCATGGCAACCGTATCGAAGAACGGTCTCGGCGTGCTGTGGAAGCTCATCGTGTTCATGGGCGGCTTCTACTTCTCGCTCCTGCTGCTGTGGGGCATCCTGGTCATCGTCGGCTTCATCGTCATCGGGCCGAGATACAGTCACCTGCTGCGGCTGATCCGCGAACCGCTGATGATCGCGTTCTCGACCGCGTCGTCGGAGGCCGCCTATCCGAAGACGCTGGAGGGCCTCAATCGCTTCGGCGCCTCGTCGCGGATTTCGGCATTCGTGCTGCCGCTCGGTTATTCCTTCAATCTCGACGGCACGATGATGTACTGCACCTTTGCCAGTATCTTCATCGCGCAGACCTACCAAATCCCGATGTCGCTCGGGACCCAGTTCGCGATGCTGGCAACGTTGATGATTACCTCCAAGGGCGTCGCCGGCGTTCCCCGCGCCTCGCTCGTGGTGATCGCCTCGACGCTGAGCCAGTTCGGCATTCCCGAGGCTGGTCTGCTGATGATCATGGGCATCGATACGTTCCTCGACATGGGACGTAGCGCCACCAACGTGATCGGAAACTCGCTCGCGACCTCGGTGGTCGCGAAATGGGAGGGCGAGCTGAAGGCCGAACATGAACTCGGACCGGATGACGCCGTGCCCGCAGACTCCGTTCCTGGCGACGTCGTGCCGGCGCATTGAAGGGAGGGTGCGATGCGCCAAATGGCGGGGAGATCGATCGGGGCTTGCGGGCTATGGCTCGCGGGCTGCCTGCTGGCTACGGCCGCGAACGCCCAGAGTGAAGGCGAGGGGCTGAGCCCGACGCTCGCCGCCATCAAGAGCCGGCACACGGTGCATCTCGGTTATCGCGAAAGCTCGCCGCCGTTCTCCTTCCTCGACCAGGCCAACCGGCCGATCGGCTATAGCCTCGAGCTATGCCAGGCGGTCGTGGACGAGATCGGCGTCGAGGTCGACGACCCGGCTCTCAAGATCGACTATGTGAAGGTCACGTCGGACGACCGCATTCCGGCGGTGGTGCAGGGCAAGGTCGATCTGGAATGCGGTTCGACCACGGCCAATGCCGAGCGCGCAAAACAGGTGGCGTTCTCGCCGCTGATGTTCGTGGCCGGCACCAAGCTGATGGTGCCGAAGGATTCCACGATCTCTGCGCCGAAGGACCTGCAAGGCAAGACCATCGTCGTCACCAAGGGCACGACCAATGAGCAGGCGATGCATGGCCTGGACAAGAAGTTCAATCTCGGCCTGAACATCGTCACCGCAGGCGACCACGAGCAATCCTATCAGATGCTGGTGGATGGCAAGGTCGCAGCGTTCGCGACCGACGACATTCTGCTCTACGGCCTGATCGCCCGGCACAAGTCGCAGGACAAGTTCAAGGTCACCGGCGATTACCTGTCCTACGATCCCTATGGCATCATGTTCCGCAAGGGCGAGCCGCAACTGGCGGCGGTGGTGGAACGTGCATTTCGCAAGCTCGGCACCAACCACGACCTCGTTCCGCTCTACAACAAGTGGTTCGTTTCCCGGCTGCCGACCGGCGAGCGGATGAACGTGGCGATCTCGCCGCAGCTCGAGGATGCCTTCAAGGCGCTCGATGATAGCGACGGCGTGAGTAATTGATGACGTTCCGCCCGCGGGCCTCGCGCTCGCGGGTGTCGATCAGGGCCGTTCGAAGACTTACTTGATGTGGAGCAGCGATTTGGTCGCGTTGACCGCGCTGTTCAGGGTGGCCTTGGTTTGCCCGGCGATCGTCTGGGTGTCGTAGGTCGCGCCGGAGGTGAAGCCGGTCTGTGACCGCACGCCAATCGCAACTTCGGTCTTGCGGAGAAGGTTGCCGAACAGCGACGATGATGCGGCCGGGGCCTGTGCCTGCGCTTGGCTGTTCGCCGGTTTGCTGACGACGGGCGGCGTTAAAGCCGGAATGGGTAATATGCTGCTCATGGGGTGCTCCCGATACGCGGGCAACCATCGGCCTGACATGGTTAATGAATCGTTACCGCGCCGGAAAGCCTTCAAAAGAAGGCTAGTTGCTTCGCGTCCAGCCCCCGTGCGACCGCGGCGAATTCGATCGCTGTGAAAAGTCCGCCGGCCACATAAATCCTCCGGCTGAGCGAGCCCGCAAGCGTCTGGCTCAAGCCGAACGCCTGCTCGATTGTGGCGGTCGTCTCGACCCGGGCATCCGGATTGGAGCCGCGCATGGCAGCCGCGAGCACGGCCGGATCGCCGCCTTTGTGGTGCGCGGATGTGCAGATGATGGTGTCAAAACCTGGTGCGAGCGCGCCCGCGATCTCGACTGCCTTCTTGTCGGAGGAAACGCCAGCGACGAGAATCCAGTCTCGCATCCCGTAAATCTGCTTCAGCCCGGCGAGTGCCTGCCTGATCCCATCAGGCGTGTGACCGACATCGATCACGGTCAGGGGATGCCGACCGATGGTCTCGAGGCGGCCGGGCCAGCGCGTATTCCGCAGGCCGGACCGAACGGCGGCCTCCAGGTCCGCGGTGCTTTCCGAGGGGCGTGCATGCTTCAGCCAGCGGAGGAAAAGCATGATCGCAATGGCTGCGTTGTTGACCTGGAAGCCGCCGGATAACGCCACATCCAGCGCTCGAAATTCATAGGCGCCGAAAGTAAAATCGAAGCTTTGGCCGGCGGCTGTCGCGGTCTCACCAGCGATCCTGACATCGTCGCGAATGAACAGGCTTCGGACGTTCCGAATGCGGTTATATTCGAGGATATGCGGCCGCAGCGGTCGGCAATTTTCGCCATAGGTGATGACGCCGCCGGATGCGCAGGCATCGCTTTTGTCTGAGACGATCAGTTCCAGCGAGTGGCCCAGCAGTTCGACGTGCTCGTAATCGACCGAAGTAACCGTTGTAACGTGGCTGCCCAGCAGGCGAACAGGATCGTAGCGGCCGCCAATGCCGGCCTCGAACACCATGAATTGGCAATCGCCCTCCTGGAAATGCAGACACGCGAGCGCAAACATGGCTTCAAAGGCGCCGAACTGTTCGCCGCGCTGTTCTGAAATGCTGTCGATGGCGGTTGCGACCCTGCCGGCCAACTCGTTCAGCGCGCTATCTGCAATCGGCGTGCCGTCGATCTCAAATCGCTCGTTGATGCGAAACAGATGCGGCGAGGTGAACAGGCCAGTACGCAAGCCGTAGTTTTGCGCGATCGAGGCGCAAAACGCCGCCGTCGAGCCCTTGCCGTTCGAGCCGGTGATCGCGACCGATCTTTCCTGCAACCTGGCGCGATCGATCGCGAGGACTTCGAGCAGCGCGGCCATCCGCGCGAGGCAAATGCCTTTGCCGTATTTCGGAAGATCAAACATCTAATAGTCCAGCCGCGGAAAATGAGTGTCGCCAGATTTTCAGGATCAAATCCGGCCGCTGCAATTTTTCCAGCAGACGGATCGAGGGGTTGGAATTGACTTCGATGATCGCCACGGCGTCCGGATTTCCGCCGAGACTGGCGAACAGGTCGACAGCGGCGGCCCGCAGGCCCAGCGCCCGGGCGGCCCTCTGCGCCATCGTTATCGCCGTGGCGCTAGGCGAATCGAATGCCATGTGGCCGCCCACGCTCAGGTTGGTGCGGCCGGGAATTTCAAGGCGTTCGCCTGCCGGCAATACCCTGTCGAGGTCGACTTCGGATATCGCCGCGGGGTCGATGACCGACAGCGCGCGACTCTCCAGTGAGGTGTTGTGCGCCTTGAGGAGGTCGCGCACGCGATGCTTGCCGTCGCCTTCGAGCGCCGGCGGAAATTTGCGCGCCGAATAGACGACCTCATCGTCGAGCAGAAAGACCCGGTACTCGAGGCCGCTTGCGACCGGCTGCATCAATACCGCATCGTAATGCAGCGCGACGTCGTCCAGATATCGATCGAGCGCGAGCTCGCTGTCGATTGTTTGCGCAAAGTCGCCGCGCGATCCCGTCAACGGCTTGAGGAAGGCACGTCCGTTCAGCGTTCGAAAATAGTCGAGTGCATCCCCGCGTTCGTGGCCTTCGGGACGCAGCGTACGGTGGCGCGCGCTCAGAAAAAAATAGTCGCCGCCAAGGGTGTCGACGCCGGCATCTTCGAGAATCCGGTTGGCGAAATACTTGTCGGAGGCGAGCGTCGCTGCGGTCGCATTGTTTTGCGGATACCAGGAGCTGCGGCCGGCGCCGAAATAGGCCGCTTTGGTTTGCGAGGCGACGCGAAAGGTGAGGCCTGTGCCGCCGTCGATGTCTTCAAAGCTCAGTCCGAATTCGGCGCACGCATAGGCGGCATAGACCGTCTGGTCCGGATAGGAGGCGGGCTTGCCCGCGCGAAATTCCCGCAAGTTCCGCATGCAATATCAGGCGATCTGGCATTCCAGCTTTTTCAAAGAATATCTCTAACGAATTTTTGGCGTGTGGGGCGGCAATTAATCACGTGAATTGTGCGCGTTTTCAGCAAGTTAATTGCGTCGAAAGCGCCCCGTGGAGAAGGTTTTGACCGTTGTCGCCTTTTCTCGGCCGCTCTGCAGTTTTCGAACCCTTATCCTGCACTGCAACATATTGACTATTGGCAAAATTGGGGTACTTCAACGGGCATAATTCCTCAATCGCCACAGGGAGTTCCGGCGTCCGGCGCGGTCAGACCCTGTAGGCCTTCCGAACAGCGAGAAGTGGAAAAGCAGGCCCATGAGCGCGTTCCATAAAGAAAAGGTTCTTTCCGTCCGCCACTGGACCGATACGCTCTTCAGTTTCCGCGCCACCCGGGATGCCGGCTTCCGGTTTCAGAACGGCCAGTTCGCGATGATCGGGCTCGAGGTCGATGGCCGCCCGCTGTTGCGTGCCTATTCGATGGCGAGCGCCAATCACGAAGAACAACTCGAATTCTTTTCGATCAAGGTGGCCGACGGCCCGCTCACCTCGCGCCTGCAAAAGATCAAGG
>Ga0210393_10003524_pt1 | contig 12555 bp, 15 predicted proteins | sample IncBWC27OmetaG_FD_160068 | JGI IMG/M metagenome (GOLD analysis project Ga0210393, IMG submission 160068) | Forest soil microbial communities from Barre Woods Harvard Forest LTER site, Petersham, Massachusetts, United States - Inc-BW-C-27-O ... | reverse complement strand
GTAGATATTTTTTAGGAAATCGAAATGGCTGACGAGGAAAGATCAGAACGAGGCGGCGACCGGCCGCGCGAAGGCGGCGGCGGACGCTACGGCGGCCCGCGTCCCGGCGGCGACGATCGCGGCGAGGGCCGCGGTGGCGAGGGTCGTGGCGGCGGGATGCGTCGCGGGCGTCCGGGTGGGCGGCGCAAGGTCTGCCGCTTCTGCGCGGACAAGACCCTCAAGGTCGATTACAAGGACGTGCGCACGCTCGGCAGTTTCATCACCGAGGGCGGCAAGATTGTACCGAGCCGCACCTCCGGCAACTGTGCCAAGCATCAGCGCCAACTAGCCGTGGCAATCAAGCGCGCGCGCGTGCTCGCGCTGCTGCCGTTCTCTACGCTGGGCGTTTAGCTTAATCCAGTGACCCGCAGGGCTGTTATAGGGATGGTTCGCGCGGCCGCGTTGTCGGGCGCGTTCTTTCTTGCCGGCGGCGCGATACCTCTGGTCGGCGGCATCCTGCTGATGCTCGCGCCGGCACCAGTCATCCTCTACGCAGTCGGGCGGCCGAGTCCCAATCTGCGCGCGACGATTGCGGTTCTGCTCGCGACCGCGTTGGTCGGATTCCTGTGGGGACCACTCGGCGGGGTGGCCTACTTCGTATGCTTCGGCATGGCGACGGCGATCACCTGCTACATGCTCGAGCGGCGCTACTCCTTTGAGATGATCACGGCGATCGGCTCCGGCGTAATGGTCGCGGCTTCGGTCGTGACGGCGCTGGTGATGCTCGGCGGTCCTGACGCGCTGATCAAGACGGTGCACGACACGCTGGCCCAAGGGATGGCGCGCGGCCAGGACTTCTACAAGATGCTCGGGATGCAGCAGACGATGCCGGCCGATACGGAGGCCAGCGTTATATCGTTGACGATGCGGCTGTCGCCGGCGTTCGCGCTGCTGCTCGCGGCGAGCACGATGCTGCTCAACCTGCGCGTGTTCTGGCGATGGGCGGGGCCGCAGCGGCTGACGTACAGCCTGTTCGGTGACTTCTCGCGATGGTCGGCGTCGGAATGGCTGGTGTGGCTCCTGCTGGCGAGCGGGTTCGGGATTTTCATACCCGTGCAGGCAATCAGCGATATCGCGCTGAACGGCTTCATCTGCATCGCAGCAATTTATTTTTGCCAGGGACTGGCGATTATCGGATTCTATTTTCAGTCGCTCGCGGTGCCGTCGATCGTGCGCGGCATCATTTATTTTGTGGTGTTCGCGCAACCGGTCGTGGCTGCGCTCGTGAGCATCGCGGGCATCTTCGATATGTGGATCGACTTCCGGCGGCTCAAGCCCCCCAGCCCGGAAGCGAGCAACATGGGGGATTTCTTCTAAGCGCGGGACGGAAAGAGGCAATTCAAGACGATGAACGTGCAAGTCATACTCAACGAGGATCTTCCCAACCTGGGAAGAACCGGCGACGTGGTCAAGGTCCGCGCCGGCTACGCGCGCAACTACCTATTGCCGCGCAAGCTCGCGGTCGAAGCGGATCAGAAAAATATCCGCGCCTTCGAGCATCAGAAGCGCACGGCGGCGCGGCGGCGCGAGATCAAGCGCACGGACGCGCTGTCGGTTAAGGCCAAAATAGAGGCGCTCGCGCTGACGCTGCATGCGCGCGCCGGCGAAGAGGGCAAGCTTTTCGGATCGGTCACCAATATCGATCTCGAGCGCGCGCTCCGAGAGAACGGTCTCGATATCGAGCGGCGGAAAATTCACCTGCCCGAGCCCATCAAGCAGCTCGGAGATTTCACGGTGCCGGTCAAGCTCGATTCCGAGGTTGAAGCCAGCTTGAAGATTACCGTCGCGGCGCAAGCCGAATGAGGACTTGCCCGATATGATCAAACTCTACGACTTCCTGTCCTGCCCCTTCGGCCAGAAGGTGCGAATCGTCCTGGCCGAGAAGGCCCTCACTTACGACCTGGTCCAAGTCGATTTGAGCCAGCACGAAAATCGCAAGCCGGAATTCGTGCGGCTCAACCCGTTTGCGCGGGTGCCGGTACTGGTCGATGACGACACGACGATTTACGACTCGACGATTATCAACGAGTACCTCGAGGACGAGTATCCCGAGCCGCCGCTGCTGCCGCCGATCGGTTCCAGTGCGATGCGCTCGCGGGCGCGGCTGTTCGAAGATTTCGCCGATACGTCGTTTACGCCGCCGGTCGGCCAGCTAATCGCCGAAATGTCCAAGCCCGAGGGCGACCGCGATCCAACCCGCGTGCAGCGGCTGCATCAGTCGGTCGAGCGTGTGCTCGATTACCTGAATCACGAATTGCAGGGCAACAATTTCCTGGCCGGCGAATTTTCGGTTGCCGACATCGGCTTTGCACCGCGGATGCTGGTGCTGAATGAGATTGGAATCGACGTGCTCGGAAACAACCGCAACAACATCGACGCTTGGATCAAGCGGATGATGGAGCGGCCGAGCATCCGCACTCTGCAAGGCGTCGCCGCAGTGCCGGTCGCAGGCGGCTGATCGTCCTTCTCGCCGTTGTAAGAAACGCCGCGCGCCGTCCGGTTTCCCGGACGGCGCGTGACGTAATGATCGGAAAACGGATCTAGTGACGGACTGGCAATTCTAGACGATCCGCAAGGCGTTTAATAGCGTGAATCGGCTCCCGCTTCGTCGTCGTCGCTACGCGTCGGACCAACGCCGGTCGGACGGAACAACAGCTTGGCAGCGAATACCTTGTCGCCGATTCGCCCCTGCGATTTCAGTTGGCCGCCGTGCCGCCGGCAATGAGGGCATGCCATCGAACCGCTGAGCAGGCTCGCGTTTTCTGGCGTGATTCTGAGGTCGAACTTAAACCCGCAGCCGGGATTCTGACAAACCGTGCGGTAAACTACTCCCGGGTTGCTGGTCGTTCTGGATGGTTCATGTCTGACCGCTGTTTGCATTTTCTACTCTCCTGCTCATCGCGCTCGGTCGCGAGAGGTTTGCATCAAAATTAAAATAACCACTTCTCAGCCATTTTAGACGTAACAACTACAAATAAGTTTCAAGCAAATGACGTGCCTCCGGAGACAATTGGCGGCAAGATGCAAAATCGAGTAAAATCAAGCCAAATTCGGCACCGGCAGCCTCCTTCGCTATGATTGACTCTTCTCATCACCCGGAAATTCCTGCGTCGGCTGTCACATCTCAGCGATCGCACGCACCAGACGCGCTACATTTTCGGTGCCCAGCGAATGGGCTTTCGAGGACATCGCGAGACCCCTATACTGGGCGGGCTGATCTGCCCAAAATGAGCGCGCAATGACGATTCGAGTCCTTTTGCTCAAATGAGAACGCTGGCGCTAGTGATGGCGGGAGGGCAGGGGACTCGGCTACATCCGCTGACCCGGGACCGCGCCAAGCCGGCGGTGCCGTTCGGCGGCAAATATCGCATCATCGACTTCGTGCTCTCGAACCTCGTCAACTCGGGCATCTACGCGATCTATGTGCTGGTGCAATGGCGCTCGCAATCGCTGATCGAGCATCTCAAGGATGGATGGCAGTTCGGCGGAATGCTGCCCGATCATTTTGTCATTCCGGTTCCGGCGCAGATGCGGATGGGCGAGCTGTGGTACCAGGGAACGGCGGATGCGATCTTTCAGAATCTCAATCTCATCGACGACACCAAGCCCGACCTGGTCGCGGTCTTCGGCGCGGACCATATCTACCGCATGGACATCCAGCAGATGATCGAGTTTCACATGGATCGCAAAGCGGCGGTCACGGTGGCGACGCTGCCGGTCTCGGTCGACGAGGCGAATCAGTTCGGCATAGTGCAGGTGGATTCCGGGCTGCGGGTCTCAAATTTCGTCGAGAAGCCCGAGAATCCGCCGCAGATGCCGGGGGCGCCAGGACGCTCGCTGGCCTCAATGGGCAACTACCTGTTCAGTCCCGAGGTGCTGCGCGAGGCGTTGATCGAGGATTCGATTCGCGAAGACAGCAATCACGATTTCGGACGCGACCTTATTCCGGCGTTGATCAACCGCGTGCCGGTCTACGCCTACAACTTCATGACCAATCGGATCCGCGGCGACTCCGAGGTCAACCTCAGCTACTGGCGCGACGTGGGGACGCTCGATGCGTACTACGAAGCCAACATGGACCTGCGTGACGCGCGGCCGCAATTGAATCTGTACAATGCGTACTGGCCGCTGCGCACTGCGTACTACGACCAGCCGCCGGCGAAATTCGTGTTCGACGAGAACGGACGGCGCGGGCTGGCGTTGCATTCGGTGATCGGCGAGGGCTGTATCGTGTCGGGAGGTGCGGTTCGAAATTCCGTGCTGGGACGCTCAGTATTCGTGCATTCGTACAGCCTGGTCGAGGATTCGGTCATCATGGACTACGCGACAATCGGGCGACATGCGAAAGTCCGCCGCGCGATCGTCGACAAGAACGTCTTCATTCCGGAGGGCGAGGAGATTGGCTACGATCTCGAGCGCGACCGGCAGCGATTTTTCGTCACCGATTCGGGCCTCGTCGTGATTCCCAAGGGCCCCAAGCGCGAACGGTCGGTACTGTAGAGTGTCATCGGCACCTTCGTCAGCAAGCCACCAGCCCCATCCACGCGAATCAGCGAAAGCGGATTTGAATGGCGATATGTTGCGGCGCGGCGCCGCTCCGGCCGGCTCGACCACCGGCGCGCCGGAGAAATCGGATTTCCCGCTCTCGCTCGGAGCCCCCAAGAGCACGCGCCTGAAACTCGAGCTGAAGGATCGGCTGATATTCTGGCTCTTGGTCGCGGCGCTGCACCTGCTCAGCCTCCTGCCGGATTTCATACTGTACAGGCTGGGAGTCGCGGGCGGATTGATCTTCTTCCATCTCGACGGGCGTCACACGCGAATCGGAATGCGCAACCTCGAGATTGCGTTTCCCGACAAGAGCGATGCGGAGCGCAGGCGCATCCTGCGCGCGTCGTACATCAATCTTGGCCGCACCGGTGCCGAGTACGTGCGGCTAGGTGGATTCTTCTACCGGCGCCTCGGACGTCGCGTGACGTACAATCGGCTGGATGTCTGGAACAATCTGACGCCGAAGTATCCCGGCAAGGGTGCGCTGATCTTGACCGCGCACTTCGGCGGCTTCGAGTTGTTGCCGGCGGGGCACGCCCTGCACGGATTTCAGATCGGATTGGTGCATCACACGCAGCGCTTCCTCGCCGGCGACTCGCTGGTGACGTTCATCCGCGAGCGGGCGGGGGTCCAGATAATCCGCAAACATACGGCGGCGCGCGAGATGCTGCGGTCGCTCAAGCGCGGCGAGATCATCGGCATCCCGCTCGATCAGAACGCCAAGCGCTCGGAGGCAATCTGGGTGCCGTTTTTCGGCCAGCTGGCCGCGACGCCGAGCGGCTTCGATCGCCTCGCGATGATGGCGGGCGCGCCGGTGGTGCCGGTGTTTATCGTGCGCCAGCCCGACGGCGTCAGTCACGTGATCGAGATCTTCGAAGAGATCCCGCAGCAGCGCACCGGCGATCGCGAGGCCGACACGCTGGTGAACACGGCGCGCTATCAGAAGGCGATCGAAGAGATGGTCCGAAGATACCCCGAACAGTGGCTCTGGACCCATCGCCGCTTCCGCACGAGACCAGTAAGAGGTACCCCGTCTCTGTACGCCTAAAGCCCGTCGCTGCCCTAAGAAAAATCATAAGGCGCTCGAACCCACTTGTTTAGTTCCTCAAAGGACTGACTGTAGGGTACCCTTGGTCGCTTTCGCGTTGGCGGCTATGTAAGACTCGATAGGTCGGGATCGACATAGGTATCGAGTCCGATTTGATCCAGCCCTAACGGCGGTTTTCCACTCGCCTTTGACCGCGTTCCGCTAGACCATTCATAAGTCTCACAAGCAAGGCCTGAGGAGTCGCTAAGATAATGAGTAGCAAGAATAAGGTATCGGCTATCGTACCGGCCCTAGCCCTAACTATAGGTTTGGCACTGCCAGCCTTTGCGCAGGAAACCGCCAACTCGGGCGTCCCCGCGAGCACTTCGATGAATCAGGCAGGCCAGAATTCTGCAGCCGCGGCGCAAAACGCGTATCAGGGTGCCGTTACCGCCGTCGATGATACGACCATCACCACGGCGGTGAAGACAAACCTGGCTGCTGCGAGGGACTTGAGGTCAGGTCAGGTTCACGTCACTACAGTCGCGGGTGTCGTGACGTTGCGGGGATGGATGCACGATCCGGTAGTCATTTCACGCGCCGAAGCAATCGCGCGAGACACGAGCGGCGTGCGAAATGTTACGAACGACCTGCAAGTGGACCCTTCAGTTCCTAAAGACTAGGACTAATACGCTAGCCAGGTTCGAGTTCCGCTCCGGTTATAGGACCTAACGTCGCGAGTATCACAATAGCTATCACCCATGCGGCGGCGCCCCCTATCAATGGGATTGCGCCGCCGCCTGCTATCCACCATGAAAGTGCAGCGCGGTTCATGATTACTTTTGGCCATAGCTTTGAGCCAAGGACGAAGCCGCAATGCAGTCCCATCGAAAAATACACACTACCGGTCAGGATATACGCCTCGCCTAGCACAAGGCCGAGCAGGAATAGACCTATCAACGTCGGAATCGCGATAGCTGGGTCCTTGAACTGGTCGACGCTGTGCGCGAGGTTCAACAATCCTGCCGCAGGCTCGTAGCCGCTTACATAGTAACGGGCGGGAGAACGCACGAGATGAGCGAGGGCGTAGATCGCGGCGCTCGCAATCAAGGCGATGCGGTTTCCGAAGTCTTCCATTATGCCGCCGAGCAGGAATGCACGGAAGAATGCTTCTTCAATGAACGCGATCGCGATAGCAGAGAGCAGGTATTTCGGTATCAGCGCTGCGGCCGCGGTATGATCTCCGACACCCGCACCACCGACCGCGAGCGCCAGCGCAAATAGAATCGCGATCGCGCACATCGCCACGAGGAAACCGCGAATCGCGCGAGCCGCGCTTGGCGCCAGGGGATGTTTGAAGCCACGGCTCATCAGCGACGCGAGATTCAAGTCGCGCGCCGCGAACAGCATCGCGAGAAACAGTGTTGCCATCACCGTTCGATCGAAGATTCGAGGAAATGGGTAGCGCCAGCCCAACGACGTCACGGCGCCAGCGACGAGCGGTGCGACAACGATCGCGGCGACCAATCCTGCGGCCAGTACGAGCGCGAATCGCGCGGTGAAGGAAATCGGCGGACGTGCGTGAACGTCGGAACTCAGTGCGGACGCTCCGGATCGAGTTGCGGTTCGAGCGTCACTTCGACCGGGCACGCGCCCGCAGGAGAATTCACGATTTGCATCACGGCTTGCGCGACGTCGGCCGTCGAGAGCATCGCCGCGCGATCGAGCCGCTTGTTGTTCGGTATGAGAGCAGTATCGACCAGTCCTGGAACTATCACCGCCAACTTGAGCCCGCTTTGCCGCATCTCGTGGAACGCAGCGCGCGTGAACGCGATCAGCGCGGACTTGGTCGCGGCGTAAACCGCCTCGCCACCGGGAGCCTTGATAGCGGCTGACGATGCGACGTTGATGATAGTGCCCGAGCCGCTGGCGGTCATGGCGGCGGCGGCCAGGCGCGTCAGCACGATCGGCGCGCGCAGATTCAGCGCGATCATACGGTCCGCGTCGGCCGGGCGCATCTTGAGGATCGGCGTTCGCGGCGGTGCCCAGCCGGCGTTGTTGACGAGCAGGTCGATGCGTCCATAGCAATCCAGCGCGGCGTCGATGAGCAGGTCGGGCCCGTCCTCGGTAGCCAGGTCAACCAGTACGATCAGCGCGCGTTCGGGTGGGAGTCCGGTCTGGGAGCGGGTTGCCTCGAGTTCTTCGCGCGAACGCGCGGCCAGGCATAGCGAATAGCCCGCACGCGCCAGCTCGAGCGAGACTGCGCGCCCGATTCCGCGGCCGGCGCCGGTGACGATCGCGACGCGGGCCTGATCGCCGCCCGATGAAATCGCAGCGGTCATTTGTGACCATCTTGCACAGACGGGGTCGCTTGCACAGACTCAGTCGCTCGCACAGACTGACGATAATGAATTCGCAAGTGTTCCGCGAGTATGACATCCGCGGCATCGTCGCGAGCGATTTCGACGATGAGTTCGTGACCGATCTCGGCCGCGGCTACGCCACCCTGCTGCATCAGGCGGGCAAGAAAACCGTCACGCTCGGCCGCGATTGCCGCCTGTCATCGGACCGCCTGCACGACCGCTTGGCTGAGGGTCTCCTCGGCGCCGGCATCGACCTGGTCGACATCGGCGTGGTGCCGACTCCTCTGCTCTATTTTTCGGTGTTGAGCTGGAAAATGGACGGCGGCGTGATGATTACCGGCAGCCACAATGCGGCCGAGTACAACGGCTTCAAGCTGGGCGTCGGGCCGACGACGATTCACGGCGCCGAGATTCAACGCCTGCGCGAAATAGTCGAGCGTCGCGATTTTGTCACGACCGGCGCGAGAGGCTCGCTGAGCGAGCGCCCGGTGATTCCCGACTACAACGATTTCATCATGTCGCAGTTCAAGCTTAAGCCGGGAATGAAGGTCGTCGTCGACGGCGGCAACGGATGCGGTGGTGTGATCGCGGCGCCGCTGATGAAGCGACTCGGCCTCGACACAATCGAACTGTACACCGAGATGGACGGGCGCTTCCCGAATCATCATCCGGACCCGACCGTCGAGGAGAACATGCGCGACTTGATCGCGGCGGTGAAAGAAAACCACGCGGCGATCGGTATCGCTTACGACGGCGACGCCGACCGCGTCGGTGCGGTGGACGAGAACGGCAAGATCGTCTGGGGCGACGAGCTGATGGTGGCGTTCTCGCGGGCGATTCTGCGCGAGCGAGCAGGCGCGACGATTATCGGCGACGTGAAATGCTCGAAGCGAATGTACGACGATATCGCGCAGCACGGCGGCCGTCCGATCATGTGGAAGACGGGGCATTCGTTGATCAAGAGCAAGTTGAAGGAGGAGCACGCGGCGCTGGCGGGCGAGATGAGCGGGCACATGTTTTTCGCCGACCGCTATTTCGGCTTCGACGATGCGATCTACGCGTCGTTCCGCCTTCTCGAAATACTGAGCCGCGAGGGACGCGGTCTCGGCGCGATTCTCTCCGACTTGCCGGCCAGCCATTTCACGCCGGAGATTCGCGTCGATTGCCCCGACGATCGCAAATTCGAAGTGGTGCGCAAGGCGGCGGAGTTTTTCCGCCAGCACTACGAAGTTATCGATATCGACGGTGTGCGCGTAAATTTCGCCGACGGCTGGGGGCTCGTGCGCGCGTCGAACACGCAACCCGCGCTGGTGACGCGGTTCGAAGCGACCAGCGAAACGCGATTGGCTGAGATTCGCGCGCTGTTCGACGACAAACTGCGCGAACTCGGCGCAATCTGACGCGATGGCTCGGAGCCTCGCGCCGCCGCGCGCTTCAGTACTGATAATCGCGGGCGGCCGCGGCACCCGGTTTTGGCCGGCGAGCCGCGAAGCCAGCCCTAAGCCGCTCTTTTCAGTCGACGGCAAGACCAGCCTGCTCGCCGATACGATCACGCGTCACGTCCCTCTTATCCCGCGCGAGCGAATTTTCGTGCTGGTCGCCGCCGCGCATCAGGCATCGTTTCGTCGTGCGCTGCGCGGACTGATTCCCACGCGTAATCTGATCGTCGAGCCTTACGCGCGCGGCACTGCGGTCGCGATCGCTTACGGCGCCGCGGTGATCAAGCGCAGATTGGGTGACGGCGTCATCGCAGCGGTCGCCGCCGATCACTACATTTCGACCGCCGCACAGTATCGCCGCACGCTGGCCGACGCGATTGGTCTGGCCGCGGCGAAAGAATCGATCGTGGCGATTGGAATTCCACCAACGCGGCCCGAAATCGGCTACGGTTATCAGCAAATTGGCGCGAAGGTCGGCGCTGGATTTCGAATCGAGAAGTTTGTCGAGAAACCGCCGCTCGCAGTTGCGCGCCGGATGGTGCGCAGCGGCCGCTACTTGTGGAACGCCTCGATGTTCGTCGCGTCGACGGACACGCTGGCGCGCGAGTTCGACGAGCACTGTCGCGCGCTCGGCGAGGCGGCGGAGCGGCTCGCCCGCACGCCGCGGACTAAACTCGCGCGCGCCTACGGGCGCCTGCGCTACGACTCGTTCGATCGCGTGATAATGGAGAAGAGCGCGAACGTGCTCAGCGTGCGCGCGCGATTTTCGTGGCATGACGTGGGTTCCTGGGAAGGTCTGTGGGACGCGGTCGGCGACGCCAGCGGCAACGTGATTCGCGGCAATGCGATCGCGCTCGAGTCAGAGCGGGTGCTGGCCCATCCGGACTCGCGGCTGATGGTGCTGTTCGGCGTGCGCGATCTGATCGTCGTCGATACGGGAGATGCGATTTTGATAGCGCATCGCGAAATGTCCCAACACGTGCGGCGCGTCACCGAGGAGCTCGAGCGCAGGGGGCTGGGGCGGTACCTATAGTCAGTCGAGCGCGAGAGCGTCGCACAGGAGTGCAAGCTTGCGCAATTCGCTTTCGCGATCGTCGTCCTCGACAGCCAGTTTCAGCAGCGTGTCCGCCACGCCTTCATCGACGGATTCCCACTTCATCGCGGTCGTGCGGAGGTCGGCAGCCAGCTCACCGAGCACTTCGAGGTCGCCGCTGAGGCGCGCCCAGTTGTTCGATCCGTCGTGCAGGGCCGGTTCCGGCAGCTTCGACCAGACGCTGTTATCGGCCAGAATCGAGTTGAGCACCTTGACGTGCCCGGCTTCCTTCTCCGCTAATGCTTCGACACCCGCCTTGATATTCGCGGAGGAGAGCGTGGCGTGGCGTTTCAGGCGATCGACCAGACCCTGGTTGCGCCCGGCGAGCACGGCCAGTTCCTCAAGCAATTCAGTTCGCGCCGATACCGGCGAAAACAATCTCTGAAAAAATCCCATACCTGTAGCCATCTCCACACCCGATGCGCGTTGATGTCATGCGGCCGCGTGGCGCATCGCGACAATAGCTATCGGCATCGAAGCCGCCTCTGTCAAGGGAGGGGCTGGCCGTCGAACAGCGCGCGCACCAGCGACGATTCCCGCTTGAAGAATCCCTGCGTGTGGTATGAATCCTCGAGCTTCAGTAGAGCGTAATCCATGTAATGCCCGATTTCATGCATCAAGGTCCGCACGAACGTCTTCGGCTTGACGACGTCGTGGCGCTGCGCCGTGCGCATCCAGAGCACGATGTACGGCTGTCGTCGCAGGCGCGGGTCGTAAGGATAGAAGAGCCCGTGCAGCTCGCTCCGCGTATTGCGAGGGCGCACGCCGCGAACCTCGACGTTGACCGGCGGCGTCATGAGGCCACGGCAGATTTCCGCGGTCAACGCGCGCGCGCAGGTGGTGGTCGCTGCCAAGTTGCCGGTCTCGAGCACGCGCATCAGGGCGTCGACCGAGTTGCGCGCGGCCGCCGTGGGGACATAGTCGAAACCCGCGACACTGTCGCTCTTCAGGTAGGTTCGTTGTGCGCGCGAGGAGAGCCGGTAGAAAAACGCGGGCAGGCGCGTCTCGGAATTCGTGCGAAGTGTCAGGCCGGTAGCCACCGCGCCTCCGTTTGCCGGATACTCACTTCCAGCGCCTCATCCACGAAAGTATCATCCGCGCAATAGTCACTAGGGGCAAGCACTATGCAACTGAGTATCGTCGAAATCGCGAAACCCGCTGACGCTAACGTGATCGTCGGCCAGGCGCATTTCATCAAGACGGTCGAAGATGTTTACGAAGCCTTGGTGCAGTCGGTGCCGGGAATCAAGTTCGGGCTGGCGTTCTGCGAGGCGTCGGGGCCGTGCCTGATTCGACATACCGGCACCGAGGCGACACTCGAGCAGACGGCGGTCGAAGCGGCGCAGGCGATTGGCGCAGGGCATGTGTTCGTGGTGATTTTGGGCAACGCGTTCCCGGTCAACGTGCTCAACCAGATCAAATCGGTCACTGAAGTGTGTACGGTCTTTTGCGCGACCGCGAATCCGCTGCGCATGATCGTTGCGGAGGACGGCGACGGGCGCGGCGTCGTTGGCGTGATCGACGGCAGTTCGCCCAAGGGCGTCGAGAGTGCGGAGCATCAGGCGGAGCGGCGCGCGATGCTGCGGCGCTTCGGCTACAAGCAATGAGGGTCGATGGATCAGGTTTCGAGACGGGCATAACCTTGTAGGTGAGGCAGTGACTCCGATGGGCGGTGGACGGCAGGCGCCAGCGAAGCCGAATCCGGCAAAGAAGAAATCGAGCGAGTGGCGAATCCGCGGCTGGCGCGTGCGAAATCTCGTCGCCGGCGGATTCCTGCTCGCGTTTTTCGCCATCGGATTTTATATAGCGCAATTGTACGGCGAGATTTCCGCGCTGATCGAGCAGCGTCGCGCCGCGCTGACTTCCGCGATCTTTTCCGCACCGTTTCCGATTCGCGCCGGCGACGACCTCGACCATAGCGGCTTGCTCGACAGGCTCGCGCAGTTGAGCTACTCGCAGGTGCCGTCCGCGAATACTCCAGGCGAGTACACGAGTGCGAAGAACGCGATCGCGATCTACCTGCGATCGTTTTACGTCGGCGCCCAG
>Ga0210393_10003521_pt1 | contig 12561 bp, 11 predicted proteins | sample IncBWC27OmetaG_FD_160068 | JGI IMG/M metagenome (GOLD analysis project Ga0210393, IMG submission 160068) | Forest soil microbial communities from Barre Woods Harvard Forest LTER site, Petersham, Massachusetts, United States - Inc-BW-C-27-O ... | reverse complement strand
GGTCGCCTGCGCGGTGGCGGCGCACCAGATCGAGCAGCGGCTTCATGCGCGCTCCTCCGGCTCGATGGCCAGGAGCGCCGCGGCGAGGAACGCCAGTACGATGCCCACGATCTTCAAGGGCTGAGGGACGATCCCCAGCAGCGCGAGCGAGAGGAGCGCCGTGATGAGAGGTGCGCCGGCATTGGTGAGCGGCGACACCACGATCGCCTTGCCATAGCGGAACGCGTAGACCAGGGTGAGCGCGCCGACGGAATTCAAGATCTGCGTGATGGCCGCGAGCCAGGGACCGTCCAAGCCATAGTTGATCGGCTGCGAGAAGTCCGTCATGTAGAGCGCCAGCGGGATGAGCGGGAGGCCCATGAGCGTCATGTAGAAAAAGATGGTCTCGGCGCTCATGGTCTTGTTGGCGAGCTTTATGAAGAAGGCCTGCACGCCCCAGGCGACGAGGATGATGAGCGAGTAGAGGAACCACGCCACCCCGAAGCCGTGTGTGGCAGCTCCCGGCTCGTAGTCGAAGAGGGGCAGCGCCAGGAGCGCAAGCACGATGCCCATGCCGCCGATCCAGCTCACCCGTTCCTTGAGCCATCCCACCGACATGGCGATGGTCACGATCGGCGAGAGCGCGATGAGCGGAAAAATCAGGTAGGTCGGACCGGTGTGGACGGCGTGAAACAGGAGCATCTGGCCGCCGGCACCGGTGAGCCCGATCAGGACGCCGAAGATAATCGAGCGGCCGTCGTGCTCGAGCCTCATGCCGATGCGGGCGAGCGCATAGACGGCCGGGGCAATCATGGTGAGTGCCCAGACGACGTACACCAGCGTGTCCGGAAATCCGTGCTCAGTCGGGCGCCCTGCGAAGGCGCCCCAGACACCCCAGAACGCGGTCGTCACGAGCGCGAAGACGAGCCCGGCCCGCCGGTTCATCAGCCTGTGTCCACGCCTTTTGACCCGCCCGGCGAACGCTGCGCCAGGGCTCCCATGCACGAATCGATTGACATCTCCCCTTATGTAATTCGAAAATAAACGAAAGCCAAAATTCGGCACTTACCTTTATCTTTGTGTATCAGACTATTTCGAATACTTCCGTTTCTGTCAAGATTCCTGTGAGCGCGTTAATCGCGTCAGGTGGGCGCCGCGGATTCGAGGCGATGGAATGATTCGATAGACTTCCGGCCGAGACACAGGTCCAAGGGACGTGAGCAACGATTTAAGCCGACGTCGATTCCTTGAGCTCTTGGCGGGCACCGGTGTGGCCTCGCCCGCGCTCGCCGGCATGGATTCGCAGGCCGGCTCGGCGCCGGCGACTGCGGGCGCGAGCATCGGCGACGGTGCGTTGCGTCTTGAGTTCGACTCGCACCTGCGCTCTCGCGCGTGGCACGTGCAGGGGAGCGGGAAGTCGAGCGTCGCGCTGACCGCCTGGGCCGAGACCGAGTACCTGCTCCTCGCCGATGGTAGCCGGGTGGAGCACTTTCAGCTGCGTCATCAGGAGCGCGAGCCCGTGCACGATCAGCACGGCACCGGCACGCTGCTCGCGCTGACCGGCGTCTCGCGACAGATCGAGAAGACCGTGCGCATCGAGCTCCACGAGCGCTATCCCGGTTTTGCCTTCTATCGGGTCTCGTATCGCAACCTCTCCGCGCAGCCGGTCGCGCTTGCCGGCTGGCGCACTTGCGATGTGGAATTTGTCGCGAGGGCGCAAGAGGGCGCAGAGTCTAAGTTCTGGTCCTACTGCGGCAGCACGCACGAGGACCGGCGCGACTGGGTGCAGCCGGTGAAGGCGGGCTTCTCGCAGGAGAACTATATGGGTATGACCGCCTCCGACTACGGTGGCGGCACACCCATCGTGGACGTGTGGCGACGCGACTGTGGGATCGCCGTCGGCCACCTGGAGTGCGTGCCCCGGCTCCTGTCGCTGCCCGTCAGCCGTACCGGACACAACGCGAGGCTTTCCATCGCGGGCGCGCTCACGCGCACCTCGCTCGCACCCGGGGACTCGTTCGAGACGCCCGAGACCTTCGTCGCGACCCACACGGGGGACTATTTCCAGACGCTGGATGCCTATCGCCGCATCATGGCCGAACGCGGCCTCGTGTCAGCGCACCCGCCGCAAGCCGCCTACGAGCCCATCTGGTGTGCATGGGGCTATGAGCGCACCTGCACGCCGAAGCTGATCGAGGACACGCTGCCGAAGGTGAAGGATCTGGGTCTGCGCTGGGCTGTGATCGATGACGGCTGGCAGACCAACGTCGGCGACTGGCGCCCCGATCCTGCCAAGTTCCCGCGCGGCGGCGTCGACATGCAGGCGCTGGTGCGGGACATTCGCGCGCATGCGCTCAAGCCGCGGCTGTGGGTGGCGCCGCTCGCCGCCGCGCCGGGCTCGGATCTTCTGCACGATCACACGGACATGCTGCTCTTGGACAGGGAAGGGGCGCCGCAGAACGTCTCGTGGTGGAACAGCTTCTATCTGTGCCCGGCGTACCCGAAGACGGTCGATTACACGGTGGCGCTGGTGCAGCGCTTCATCGGCGAGTGGGGCTTTGCGGGGCTCAAGGTCGACGGCCAGCACCTGAACGGCGTCGCGCCCTGCTACAACCCGGCGCACAAGCACGCCCGTCCCGAGGAGTCGGTGGAGAAGCTGCAGGAGTTCCTGCATGCCATGTACCTCGCCGCCACCCGAACCAATCCCCAGGTGGTCATGGAGCTGTGCCCCTGCGGAACCTCGTACTCCTTCTTCAACTTCGCCTCCATGAACCAGGCGCCGGCGTCCGACCCCGAGTCCTCCTGGCAGGTGAGACTGAAGGGCAAGACGCTTAAGGCGCTCATGGGACCGAGCGCAGCGTTTGCGGGTGATCACGTGGAGCTCTCCGACGGAGGCGATGATTTCGCATCCACCGTCGGCATCGGCGCGATCGTCTCGACCAAGTTCACCTGGCCGAGAGATCCGAAACCCAAGGACTCGTTCCTCCTGACGCCCGAGCGCGAGGCACTCTGGCGCAAGTGGATCGCGCTCTACAACGAGCGGCTCCTGCCGCAGGGCACCTATCGGGGCGAACTGTACGACATCGGCTTCGACAAGCCCGAAGCCCACGTCGTGGAGAAGGGCGGTCGGATGTACTACGCCTTCTACGCCAAGAGCTGGAAAGGGCCCGTGACACTTAAGGGGCTCAACGAGAGCCGCTACCGCGTGCGCGATTATTTCAACGGACAGGATCTCGGCGAGGTCGCCGCGCACGGCGCTCCGCTGCAGCTCTCGTTCGAGCGCTTCGCGCTTCTCGAGGCTATACCCGTCTGATGTCTGCCGGCGAGCGGGGTCTTCTGGTCGGTGAGCGCAGGCGGCGCATCTGCGAGCTGCTGCGTGTGGAAGGCAGCGTTCGGGTGGACGCGCTTGCGGCGCGCTTCGGTACGTCCGAGGTCACGATCCGCGCGGATTTGAGCCTGCTCGAGTCGGACGGCGCGCTGACGCGCACCCATGGCGGAGCGCTCAGCATGCCGGAGGGCGATCAGCCGCTCAACGTCAAGCAGCTGCAGCATCATGCCGAGAAGCTGCGTATTGCCGAAGCCGCCGCGCGGCTGATCCGGGATGGCGAGACGATCATCCTCGACTCCGGCACCACGACCGCTGAGATCGCCCGCCGCATCCGCGCGCTGGAGCTCAAGTCGATCAACGTCATCACCAACGCGCTCAATATCGCCGCGCTCCTCATTGATATTCCCTCGGTGCGGCTCATCATGCCGGGCGGCATCCTGCGCCGGGAGTCCAACTCCCTGTCCGGTCCCATGGCGGAAGCCGCGCTCGGGACGCTCACGGCCGACCGGCTGTACCTGGGCGCGGACGGCGTGGACCCGCAGATCGGCGTCATGACCCCGCACGTCGGGGAAGCGGAACTCAACGCCAAGATGATCGCCATGTCCCGCCAGGTGGTCGTGGTCGCGGACTCCTCCAAGTTCACGCGTCGCAATATCTCGCTGATTGCACGCGTCGAGCAGCTGCACATGCTGATTACCGACCGGGACGCGCCGGCCGAAGCCATCGATCAGCTGCGCCTGCGCGGCGTCGAGGTGCGGCTGGTGTGAGCGCAAGGCGCACGCAAGCCGGCGGCTCGCTCGCGCTGCTCCTCGCCATGACCATGGCCGCCGGCGCCGCGACAGACAAGCCGGCCGCCGAAACCCACTACACGCTGGAGGACTTCCCGCAGGTCGCGAAGATCGACGCGCACGTGCATGTGCACGGCGTGGCAGATCGCTTCATGGCACAGGCGATCGCGGACAATTTCCGCATCCTGACCATTGATGTGGATTATCCCGATTACCCGCCCATCGCCGAGCAGCTGCGCGATGCGATATCACTCCGCCAGCGCTATCCCGGACGCGTCGCGTTCGCCACGACCTTCTCGGTGGCGGACTTTGGCTCACCCGGCTGGAGCAAGCGGGTTATACAGGGCATCGATGCCGACGTCGCGCAGGGTGCCGTGGGCGTCAAGATCTGGAAGAACATCGGCATGACGCTGCGCGATGCCGACGGTCACTACGTGATGCCCGATGACGCACGTATCGAGCCGGTCATCGCGCACCTGCAGAGTCACCACATCGTGCTGCTCGGACACCAGGCGGAGCCGCTCAACTGCTGGCTGCCCCTGGAGAGGATGACCGTGCGCGGGGATCGGGACTACTTCCGTGAGCACCCGCAGTACTACATGTACCCGCACCCGGACATGCCCTCGCACGACAGCATTCTCGCCGCCCGTGACCGGATGCTGCAGGCGCATTTGGCGCTGCGCTTCGACTCGGTGCACTTAGCTTCGCTTGAGTGGGACGTGGACAAGGTGGCCGGGTTCCTGGATCACTTTCCGCACGCGCGCGTGGATGTGGCGGCACGCCTGGTGCACCTCGAGTACCAGGCCACCAGGAATCCTGACAAGGTGCGACGCTTCCTCATCCGCTACCAGGACCGCATCCTTTACGGCAGCGACGATGCTTATGGCCCGCTCGACTCCGACCCAGGCGCCGTCAAGGACGTGCACGGCGGGTGGCTTCAGGACTGGCAGTTCCTCGTGACCTCCGACCTCATGCACTCGTCGGACTTGGCGGCCTCATTCCACGGGCTGCAGCTGCCGCGCGAGGTCGTCGACAAGATCTACCGGCGCAACGCGGAAGTTCTCTTTCCGAAGGCCTGGGACAAGAAGTCTCAGGCCGCACTACCAGCGCACAGTCAATACAAGACGGAGCCGCGAAAAGTGCGAGCTAGGAATCGGGCTAGCGTGCTTTCGAGCGCGAATCGGATCTTCCCCTCCACTAGTAGAACGGTTACCGGCCTGTCCCGGAGGTTGACAACCACTACGGCGGGCTCATCGCGTTGATGGGTTACGACTGCACGGCGGCGGGTGCCTTCATGAATCCTTGATTGGGCAATTGGGAACTGTTCGGCCGGCGCGCTGTCTCATAACCGACCTTCGCGCAACCACATATACAAAGAGTGGGTAGAATCCCACCGCGCGGACGGTCGACGAGCGCCAACGCTCACCCCCGTATCCGCCCCTTCGGCGCTGCGGTAAACACCTCCAGAAAGAGAATCGAAATAAACGTTAACTTATTGTTTTTATTGGTGCCCGGGAGAGGCATCAAACTCGAGAAGTAACTTTAACAGATTCATACCTTTATGAATTTGCTTCCGAAAATTACCCCCCAAATTGCCCACTAGGGGATGCCTGCTTAAAACACTCTTTTCGCCGACAGCGTAGTGGGTAATAAAGCGGAAGCTTCCGCGCCAGTTCGCCGCAGTGCGCTTCAGCTCCGATCCGCGCAGCGAGCGACACTCCGAATGCGTCCGTGAGTGACCGCAAGTGCCCCGTTGCTGCCTATCGCGACTCCCAATATCTGACATTAGAATGCGATAAGCGGAGGGCCGCCAAGCTATCCGGCGCGGGCAGGCCGACCTTGCGGCAGAACGCAGCAAAGCCGGGATCGTCCTCGTAGCGCAGAGGGTCGCCGGGAGCCACCCGGTATCCTTGATCGCTCCCCACAGAGTAAGAGTCGCGGATGCTGCATCCTGATCAGCCGTGGCACTGAGCGCGAGCTACGCCATTGAGTAGCGATCTGAGTCGGTCGCGAAGGCTGCGCAAATAAAGACTCCAGCTCCTCGATCCAAAGGTTTTGCTCTGGAAAATCCCACCAGTTCTGCGCCGCAACAGAGCGTACTTAAAGTTGTGGAACAATGGCCGAGTGGAGTAATAAGGTCACGGACTTAGTCAGTGGAGATAGGTTACATGCGAAAGTGGCTTTTAGGTGTGTCCATCGTTTTCATGGCAGAGACTATTCTCTCCCTTGCCTATTCAATGGAGGCGAAGGCGCAAGTTCCTTGTCAGCAGCAGTGCGCCACCCTACGGGTCCAATGCCTACAGAACTGTCAACAAGAAGCCATCACATGCCTTAGAATTTGCGATAACAATTATAATTCTTGCATGCGGTCATGTAAGTCTGCCGCCGAGCAGGGAAATAGCCTCATCAAGCAGCAAACGGCTGACTACTGCAACCAGGCCGCCCAAAAGAAAGGTCTCACGGGAAGCGATCGTGCGAACTTTATCAAGTATTGCGTGAACGTCAGCAAGGCCGCACCCAAGCAGTAGGCACTCAAGCCCCGCGGTCGGGGCGCCGGCCTTTGCGGATGACGAACCATTCAGTCAACAACGGGCTACAAGCAACTGGCAACGGCAGCATGGTTGCATCCAGGGAACCAGTAGCGGCCTGACGAGGCGCCCGCCAAGGACGCATTGCAGCTCGACTAAGTCTGGGGGGTTTAATCGCCCGCCAAGTTTGCGATAGGCGATTCCCTGGTGGTGTGCCGTGGGTGGTCGAGATAAACGCCATGCGAAACCACGTAATAATAGAGGCTCCCACGAACCTCGGTCTGCACCCAGGTGGCGTGGAGAATTTGTCAGCGGCTCTGATTGATGCGGGCTTTGCTGAAAGACTCAGTTCCCCAGTAGTTAGCCGCGTCGTGCCGCCGCCGTACGATCTAGTCCCAGATCCAGAAACCCGAATAATGAACGCGCGAGCGATTGCCGCATACACGCGGGATCTCGCCGATTCCGTTGGCCGAGCGATTGATGCAGGGCAATTTCCGATTGTTCTTGGGGGCGACTGCAGCATCTTGCTCGGCAATGTCTTGGCGCTCCGGCGCCGCGGTCGCTTCGGGCTCCTGTTTGTCGATGGACACAATGACTGTTATGAACCTGGGACTTACCCAACAGGCGAAGCGGCGGCGATGGATCTTGCACAGTCTGTCGGCGTAGGACCCGAGTTTCTCACTAACATAGATGAGCTACGGCCCTATGTACGCGCCAGCGATACGGTTGTCTTCGGAACGCGGGACTCGTGCGACGGACACTTGCGCGGTCGAATGCCAACGCCCACAGAAATTCTCGAAATGGAGCTGTCCGAGATCCGGCATATCGGCATCGATGCGGCATTGTCCAAGGCAATCCAAGGCGTGAAACGACCTGAGCTCTCTGGGGTCTGGCTGCATCTTGATGTTGATGTCCTTGATGATGCGATCATGCCTGCGGTCGACTATCGGCGTCCGGATGGGTTGTCCTGGGCTGAGTTCGAAACGAGTGTGCGTACGTTTCTGGGCTCCGGGCTCGTCGTCGGAATGGACGTTACAATATTCAACCCCAGCTTGGATCCGGATGGATCGATTGCCAAGGACCTCACGGGATGCTTGCTGCGGTGTTTGGCCTAGCAGGCTGCAAGAAGAAACGCGATGCGACGCTCGTTCCGTTTGGTCTCGGGACAGTCTTGAGGTAACACCCGCGAATAGTACCGCTCAGGAGTAGGGTCCGCCGATATGTGACGCTGCCCCATTTCCCGGGCGGCTCGGCGTTCAGCGAGGAGCAGATCGTCAACTTCCTGCGCGAGGCCGAACGTGCTGTGGCGGTGAAGGATCTGTGCCGGCGGCATAACCGGGAGCGGTCATAAGCCAGGAGTCCAAGCCGCCGCGCATCGACAGGCGGCTTCCGTCCAGTTTGAGACATTCGGGTGAGCGAAGAGCAGCGAGAAAGCGGTCGCTGGCCGCTTAGGGTAGGCTATAGGGAAAGCAACGAAAAGCCCGCGAATGGCCAACCGCGCCGAGAGGAGACGCAGCATGGACCAATTCACCGGCGGTTGCCTGTGCGGCAACGTCCGAATTGAGGCGTCGGGACTCCCATATCGGGTCGGCCTTTGTCACTGTCTCGACTGCCGCAAGCATCATGGGGCCCTCTTTCACGCTTCCGCGGTGTTCCCTCAGGATGCGGTGACGATCGATGGCGAAACGCGCGACTACGTCGGGCGGTTTTTCTGTCCCCGCTGCGGCTCGCCCGTTTTCGCACGCACCGCAGACGAAATCGAAGTGAACCTAGGATCCCTGGATGCCCCTGATCAACTTATGCCAACCTACGAAAGCTGGATCGTCCGTCGCGAGTCCTGGTTGCCGCCGTTTCCGCTCACAAGACGATACGACCGCGATCGTGACGCCACAGGTCGCTTTGAGGAGTAGGTCGCACGAAAGGTGCGAAGGCGCAGTTATGAGGTGCCCGCGCTATGCGGCTTTCCTGCGCCGGATGAAGCTGCCGGAGTAGCGGAGAGGGGAAGGGACGAACTGCCCCCCGAACTTGGACGCTCCGAATATAGGGGGATGCTAGACGGTGCGAATTCTCGTCGCCGATGACGAACCCGCAATCTTGGCGGCCGTCCGCGTGGTTCTCGAGGCCGCCGGGTTTGAGGTGTCGGAAGCGCCGGACGGAATAGCGGCGCTTCGCTTGTGCCGGACGCAATCGGTTGATCTAGTCCTGTGTGATGTCTTCATGCCGAACCAGGACGGGCTCGAGACAATTTCTGTATTGCGGCAACAGAGTCCGAGCGTCAAGATCGTCGCAATGAGTGGTGGCGGCTCCGTGTGGACAGGCGGGTTGTTGGCGACCGCGCAACAGCTCGGGGCTTCGGCGGTTCTGCATAAGCCCTTCACGGGGGAGCAGCTCCTGGCGGTCATTCGGCAGGTACTCAAATCAGCGTGACGCGGAAGCCGTTGTCGCCTTCTCGTAATTCGTTAGGCCGGTGTTGATAACGCCGCTACACGGGGCCGTTCGAGCCTCGGCAGCGGTTCACTGCCGCCATCGAGCGGTCCGAGTGTGTTGGCGAGCATTGGCGACATTGTCAGGATGCCCGTTCCGAGGACGAGCACGTGCTGAGTCTTGCGATCGAAGCTGCCGACACGACAAATAAGCGGGTATCCAACGGCAAGGCTGAAGAGGCCCGAGATCCCCAGCAACCCGCGCTCTCAAACTGCAGTGAGGCTGCACAAGTTCACTTTCGTTCAATGTCCCAGAACCTCAATCTGCGCGTCGCTCTACGGTCACGTTGCGCTGCGACGATGCCTCCCCGTCGTTCAAGGAGGAGACCTCGATGGAAGGGATATTTGTCGCCTTGAGTTTGAGCATACTTTGCCTGCTCGTCGCGCAGTTGCTCGAGTATGTCGTGCACTCCACGCACGAGCCGAGAGCGGGCTTATTCTTCGTTGCATTCTCAAAGGATCTGCCACCGCCCGAGGCTGCACCGCCCTCGGCCGAGACCACGGTTGAGTACGATCGCGCCGCGTAGGAAATAGGTGACGCAATTCATCGCCGTACCTCACCAGAGTTGTCACAGGCCCGACGTAATATGTCGGGGTGGTATCGAAGGAAGCCTACGCGGTCGCCTGCATCGAGGTCTTCAGTCGGCTCTGGGCGGAGTTGGACGTCGTGTGCCGGTCGGATTCCTCAACTCCGCTCGCGACGTCTCTTACAACGTCCGCGACGCAACTCGAGATTCTTCGACTGGATCTCATCGTGTCTATCGATGCCTGCGACTCGATGCGGTGGCGATCGCAGCTGGATGCGCCTCAGCGGCTGTCCCTCAGGGTCGTACTCGTCGAGGTACTCCACGCCTCGACGCACCGGTAGACGAGATCCCACGGCGCTCGGTTGCGCAGGCGCAAGACCACCTGCTGGATGCTGTCCTCGGTCAATGCCGGGCATTGAATGAAACGGCCAGCAGGCCCCTGAGACGCATGGCGTCCTAGACGCAGCCTGGCTTAGCCAACCTGGAACGGCCGAGTGCCTGGGTTCCGGTACTCCATCCTTGGTAGCGTGCTTTGGTTTGTGCCCACCGCCGCTCACGCCAGGGCAAGGTTCGGCTACTGCCCGAGGAGTTGATCGGCCAGGCAATCTCGTTCGATCTCTCGCTTTCAGCACTTTTTTAAGCCGGCTAGGGTCCACTTTCCTCCGGTAAGCACTCTCTATTCGTGCCCCGAGGCTTCGTCGCAGGCCGGTACAGTCCCCTTTTCTCGGAACCGGAGCCGACGTCCGTGCACGCTCCGGCTCGATGGTTTGAGGTTGGTTGCTAATGTATTAATCGGCTAGTACAGTAGAGCAAATGAAATCCCATCGGAGTGTCACGCCTCGCCAGGAAGCCCTCGCCGAGCGCAACTTGTGCGTCGCGCTCGCCGCGCTCGAGACCGCCGACGAAGTGCGCGCTTTCCTGCGGGACCTGTGTACCCCGGCGGAATTGCAGGCCATGGCGGATCGCTGGGCGGTCGTCGATCCCTTAAAGCGTTCGGTGCCGTACCGGAAGATCCATGAGCTTACCGGCGTGAGTCCTACGACCATCGGTCGCGTGGCACGCTTCCTCACCGGCGGCAACGGCGGCTATGCCACGGCCTCGCGGCGCCTTGAAGCGGCACGGCGCACCGCCCTCGAGCACGGATGAGCGCGCCATGGATCCAGCGCGTCTTAAGCTCGCCGTGCAGAAGGCAGGGCGGCTCACCGACCCCTCGCTCGATCTCCTAGCGCGCTGCGGACTGAAGCTTTCCCGCGGCAAGGACCAGCTGGTCGGGTTCGGCGAGAACCTGCCGCTTGACGTGCTCTTTGTGCGCGACGATGACATCCCCGACCTGGTGCAGGAGGATGTCTGTGATCTGGCCATGGTCGGCCTCAACGTGCTTGAGGAGAAGAGCCTCGAGTTTGCCACCCGTGGCCACCCGGTGCGCTTCTCAAGGTTGCGGACGCTTGATTTCGGGCGCTGCCGGCTCGCGCTCGCGATTCCAAGGGAGGCCGCCTGGAACGGGCTCGAGACCCTCCGGGGCAAGCGCATTGCCACGACCTATCCCTTTCTGCTCGAGCGATATCTCCGCGAGCACGAGATCAACGCCCAGATTGTCACCCTTTCAGGGGCCGTCGAGATCGCGCCCCGATTAAGGCGTGCGGACCTTATTTGCGACCTGGTCGCGAGCGGCTCGACGCTGGAAGCGAATGACCTTTGGGAAGTGGCGACCATTCTTGAGAGCCACGCTGTACTGATACGCACCGGGTTGGAGCTTGCAGCAGGTAAGGAGGAGTGGGTGCGCCGCCTCCTGATGCGCATCGACGGCGTGCAGCAGGTGCGCGAGAGCAAGTACATCATGCTGCACGCCCCGAGGAGCGCGCTACCGGCGATCGCGAAGCTTTTGCCGGGATCCGAATCGCCCACCATCATTCCGCTCGAAGGCTCGACGGATCGGGTCGCGGTGCACGCGGTGTGCCGCGAGAACGTCTTCTGGGAGACGCTCGAGAGCCTGAAGCAGGCCGGTGCAAGCGCGTTGCTGGTCCTTCCGGTCGAAAAGATGCTGGCTTAAGGAGCTTATGCGCATCCTCGATTGGAACACCCTCGACAGACAGGCACGCCGGGCGGCACTGGCGCGTCCGCAGGTCCAAGTGCGCGCCGAAGTAACCCGTGTCGCCGCCGAGCTCGTTGACCAGGTGCGCCGGCACGGCGACGCCGCGCTCAAGACCCTCACCCAACGCTTCGACGCCGCCGACATCAAGTGCCTCGCAGTGGATCGGAATGAGTTCGCGGAGGCGCGCCGCGCACTTACGGATGAGCAGATCGCGGCTCTCGAGCGCGCCATCGCTAACGTACAGCGCTTCCACGAGCTTCAGCTGCCAAAGTCCCGCGTGGTCGACATCGAGACCGGGGTGCGCTGCGAGGAGCTCATCCGGCCCATCGCCAGCGTGGGGCTCTACGTTCCGGGCGGCACGGCGCCGCTCCCGTCCACGGTGATCATGCTTGCCGTCCCGGCCCGCATAGCCGGCTGTCCTCAACGCGTGCTATGCACGCCGCCCCGTCGTGACGACACTGTGCATCCGGCGGTGCTCGCCGCTGCGCAGCTTTGCGGTATCGATTCGGTCTTTAAGGTCGGCGGTGCCCAGGCGATCGCAGCGCTTGCGTACGGCACTGAGAGCATTCCCAGGGTGGATAAGATCTTCGGTCCCGGGAATAGCTGGGTCACAGCCGCCAAAGCTCTGGTCGCCAACGACCCGGAGGGCGCCGCGTGCGATCTGCCGGCGGGACCTTCCGAAGTGCTGGTCGTCGCGGACGAAACTGCGCAGGCGGAGCTTGTAGCCGCGGATCTCCTTGCGCAGGCCGAGCACGATCCGCTCGCCCAGGCGATACTGGTTACCGATAGTCATCCCCTCGCCAAGCGCGTCGCGCGCGAGATCCGCACACAACGCC